>Ga0068859_100005150_pt1 | contig 13272 bp, 10 predicted proteins | sample KBSSwiS22_FD_66585 | JGI IMG/M metagenome (GOLD analysis project Ga0068859, IMG submission 66585) | Switchgrass rhizosphere microbial communities from Kellogg Biological Station, Michigan, USA - KBS Switchgrass S2-2 | ecosystem: Host-associated > Plants > Roots > Rhizosphere > Soil ... | reverse complement strand
CGGCGCAGCTCGTGGAGCACGTGGCCGATCTCGGGGAGGACGAGCGAGGTCAGCGCCAGACGGACCGCGTGCGGCGAGCCCGGGAGCAGGAACACGGGCCGGCCCGCGACGACACCCGCGGTCGCGCGCGTCAGGATCGCGGCGCTTCCGATCTCGCGGAACGACAGCATGCGGAACAGCTCGCCGAACCCTTCGATGCGGGCGTCGAAGGACGCCACGAGCGCCTCGACGGTCCGGTCGCGGGCGGACAGACCGGTGCCGCCGCTCGTCACGATGACGTCGCAGCCGGGCTCGTCCGCCCAGGCGCGGACCGTCTCGCGCACGCGATCGGGCTCGTCCGGGACGATCGCCGCCGCGTGCACGCGGTGGCCGGCCGCCTCGACGAGCTCGCGCATCGCGGCCCCCGAGGCGTCGTCGTCGGGGCGCCTCGTGTCGCTCACCGTGAGCAGGCCGAAACCGAACGAGCCGCCCGACCGCGACCGGTGCGACTCCGTGGACGGCGAGCCGCTCACCGGCCGGCCGCGGCGAGCACGCGCCTCGCGACGCCCGCGGGATCGAGCGACAGCTCCGCGAGGAGCTCCTCGCGCGTGCCGTGCGGCACGAACGCATCCGGAAGGCCGACGGGGCAGAGTCCCCCCGCCCCTCTCCCGAGCCCGGCCAAGGCCTCGGCGACGCCGCTTCCGAAGCCGCCCGGGAGGTTGTTCTCCTCGAGGGTGACGACGAGGGGAGACGGCGCGATCCGCCGCAGCATGTCGAGGTCGAGCGGCTTCACGAAGCGCGCGTTGACGACACCCGCATCGAGGCCCTGGGCCGCCAGGAGGCCCCTCGCCTCCCGCGCGACGCGGACCATGGTGCCGGTCGCCACGAGCATCGCGTCCCGCCCTTCGTCGAGCAGCTCCCACGTCCCGATGGGGAGCACGCGCGCGGGACGCGCCGGGTCGAAGCCCTCCGGAACCGTATCGCGCGGATACCGGATGGCGAACGGCGACTCCTTCTGCGAAAGCGCCGTCCAGAGCAGGTCCTTCAGCTCGTTCCCGTCCTTCGGGGCGGCGACGACGAGGCCGGGCACGCAGCGGAGGTAGCTCAGGTCGAGCACGCCGTGATGCGTCGGACCGTCGGCGCCGACGAGCCCGGCCCGGTCGATCGCGAAAACCACCGGCACGTGTTGCAGCGCGACGTCGTGGACGATCTGGTCGAACGCACGCTGGAGGAAGGTCGAGTAGATGGCGACGACCGGCCGCACGCCCTCGCACGCGAGCCCGGCGGCGAAGCACACGCCGTGCGCCTCGGCGATCCCCACGTCGTGAAAGCGGCCCGGATGGCGCTTCTGGAACGCCGCGAGGCCGGTGCCGCTGGGCATCGCCGCCGTGATCGCGACCATCCGAGGGAACGCGTCCGCCGCTTCGAGCATCGCCGCACCGAACGCGGACGTGTACGTCGTCCCCGCCGCTTTCGAGCCGATCGCCTTCCCGGTCACCTTGTCGAAAGGCGACACGCCGTGGAACCCTTCGTGGTCCGCCTCGGCCAGCGGCAGCCCCTTCCCCTTCTTCGTCAGGACGTGCAGGAGCACCGGGCCCCGCCGCTCGAGCACCTTCGGGAGCAGATCGAGGAGCGAGTGGAGATCGTGCCCGTCCACGGGCCCGATGTAGCTGAAGCCCAGCGCCTCGAACAGCCCGCCCGGGACGATCGCGGTCTTGATCGCGGACTGGAGGCGCGTCGCGAGCGAGCGCGCCGTCCCCCCGACGCGCGGGAGGCGCGACACCGCCTCGAGCCCCTCCCGCCTCCACTTCGTGAGCCGGGGGCTCATCTGCAGCTCGGTGAGGTAATGCGCGAGCGCGCCGACGTTCGGCGAGATCGACATGCCGTTGTCGTTGAGGACGACGATGAGGTCCCGGCCGGCGTGCCCCGCGTTGTTGAGCGCCTCGTAGGCGAGACCGCCCGTGAGCGCCCCGTCCCCGAGCACCGCGACGATCCGCCGCGATTCCCCGGCGAGGTCGCGCGCCGCCGCCATCCCGAGTGCGGCCGAGATGGCCGTGGAGGCGTGTCCGGCACCGAAGGTGTCGTAGGGGCTCTCGTCGCGCTTGAGGAAGCCGGAGATCCCGCCCGCCTGGCGGATACCCCAGAGCGCGTCGCGCCGCCCGGAGAGGACCTTATGGACGTAGGCCTGGTGGCCGGTGTCCCAGACGATGCGGTCGTGGGGCAAGTCCAGCACGCGGTGCAGCGCGACGGTGAGCTCGACCACACCCAGGCTCGCGCCGAGATGTCCGCCCTTCTGCGAGACCACGTCCACGATGAACTCGCGAATCTCGGCGCACAGTCGCACGAGCTCCGCCTCGTCGAGCGGTCGCAGGTCGCCGGGAGCCGCGACGCGCGGAAGAAGCCCGCTCCGGATCACGTCGTCCATCAGCCCCCGGCTCCCGCGGACAGCGCCGCGAGAAGATCGTCCACCCGGACGCGCAACGCGTCGAGATCGCCATCGTTGACGAGGACGTGGTCCGACAGCGCGAAGGTCGCCGCGAGCTGCTGCCCCGCGGGATCCGCGCTGTTCTCCTGTCGCTCGCGGGCGACGAACTCCTCGAACGTCTCCGGATCACCGGGCCGGGCCCTCAGACGAGAGCGGTCGAAGCGAAGGCGCGCGGGAGCGTCCACGCCCAGCAGCACGAAGCGTGGGAGCGAGCGGAGCACCTCGACCTCGGCCGGGTTGCGAATGGAGTCCACGACGTCCCGGACACCCAGGCGCGGGAGCAAGCGCTGGGCGAGCACGCCGGACCCGCCCTCGCGGCGCAGCAGCGTGCCCACGCGAATCAGATGCTCCCGTTCGGGAGGGAGCCCGCGCGCCGCCGCCTCCTCGCGCACGACGTCGGAGAGGGAGTGGGTCGTGAATCCCCGCGCCTCGAGGATCCCCGACACCTCGCCCTTGCCCGCCGCGTTCGGGCCGGTGATGCCGAGGACCAGCGTCATGAACTCAGCGCGACTCGGGCGGATCCTGCGCCGGAGGTTGATCGCTCTCGGGCGGGTTGTCCTGCGGAGGCGGCTGCTGCTGTGTATCCGCCGGAGGCGTTGGCGTGGCCGACGTGTCTCCCACCTTGAGCTGGATGGTGGTGTAGGTCGCGGCCTTCGGCGCGCCCCCGGGGGGATCGATCGTCTGCTTCGTCCCCGGAGCCTGCGGGCTCAGTGGGTTGAAGCGGCGCGGCTGCGGCGTGCTGAAATGGGAGGACCGCTCGTCGGAGACGGTCGGGATGCGCGCGGAGCCGCCATACGTGCTGTCGCTCGGATCGTTGCTCGCTTCTCCCATGCGCAAGCCGGTCCCCGACTGCGTCTGCCCGAGGCGATAGCCGACCGGTGTCCCGCCGCCACGGATCCCGCGGTCGGGAAGCGGGCTCGGCATGTCGCCGGCCGCAGGGGGCAAGGCCTGGTTGGTCGGGTGGTACACCGGATTGAGGAAGACGTTCTGGCCGGCGCTGCTGATCTTGTCGACCATCGAGACCGGGAAAGTGATCGTGCTGTTCCCGCCGAGATCGAGCTTGACCATGTCCTTGTCGACCGTGTGGGATCGGACGGTCATCTCGGCCCCGTTGGTGAACAGGACCACCTCGTCGGCGGAAGCGATCGGCGCCCAGGCGGCCGCCGCCGAGATCAAGAACGCTCCGCACACTCGGCGCATGGAATTCCTCCCGTGAATCCACAAGAAAGGGACCGCCGAAGTGTACTCCCAAGGTGGGGGGGCGACAACCGATGCGGACGCTCTCGCCGACGCTCGATCCGCAGCCTTCCCGGTGGCGGAAGACGCGGTTCGTGCCTAGAATCCCTGCGATGAGAGCGCTTTTCCTCGCGGCGGCGGTCGCCGGTGTCGCGATCGCGGCCCCGCCTTCCGATCCGCCCCCCGTGCAAGTCTCCCTCAGCGTCTCCCCCGAGGCCGCGGCACCGGGGAGCGAAGCGGCGGTGACGATCGTTCTCAAGCCGGGACCGGGGATCAAGCTGAACAAGTATCCGAAGATCAAGCTTCAGGTGCCCGGCGCCCCGGGTGTGGTCGCGGAGGCCTCGGGGGCGATCGGCACGAGCGGTCCCCCGCCGTCGGATCAGCTCGAGTCGAACTACTACAAGGGGGGCGTCGACCCGCTGGTCGTGAAGCTCTCCGTCGATCCCGCCGCGACGTCGGGCCGGCACGACGTCCCCGGGAAGCTGAGCTACTTCTACTGCGTCGCCGCGTCCGGATACTGCGCGCCGGCGAAGGTGGACGTTTCGATCCCCCTCACGGTGCGCTGAGCGTCACCCCGCGACGCGCGGGCTCCACGGGAAGCAACACGGCACCGGCGGCGGCCATCGCGGCGGCGACCGCTTCCTTCCGGCCGGGCGGAGCGAACGCGACGAGACATCCGCCCCCTCCCGCCCCGCACACCTTGGACCCGAGCGCGCCCGCGCGCCGCGCCGCTTCGGAGACACGCCGGAGCGACGGTGTGGCCACCGACGGCGCGAGCCGATAGCGGAGGCGCCCCTCCTCGGCGAGCAGCCGGCCCGCCTCGTCGAGCTCGCCTTCGGCGAGCGCGTCCCGCATCGCGCGAGCCAGGCGCGCGATCTCCGTCATGCGCGCGACGGTGGTCCTCTCCCCTTCCACGAACCGCTTGAACATGTCCCAGTTCGAGAACCCCGACTGCCGCGGCTGCCCCGTGTACGCGAGCACGAGCCGCGCGCCGAGCGCTTCCGCGTGCGGGAGAGCCTCCCGCTTCACTCCCTCCGGCCGGTGCCAGAAGGCGGACAGTCCGCCGGACAGCGCCGCCAGGTAATCCTGGTTCCCCGTCGGGACGCGAATCTCCTCCGTCTCGAGGTTCTGCACGCGGCGCATGAGGCTCGCGCGGGGGGCTCGTTCTCCGGTCGCCTGCGCGAGCGCCGCGCCGACGGCGATGCCCAGCGCCGAGGAGCCCCCGAGCCCGGCCCCCGCCGGTGCTTCGGCCCGGGCCTCGAGCGTGAGGGGCACGTCCGGAGCCCATGCGTGGGCCAGGCGCACGAGCCAGGACAGCGGACCCGCGGGCGGGCGTCGCAGCGGAAGCGAGAGCGTGACGCTCCGGCCACGATCCGCCGAGTGGACGACGAGGCGCCGGTCGCGGCGGGGCCTCACGACGGCGCTCGCGTGGAGCCCGATCGCGAGGTTGACCGTGACCGCGTCGCGGACGAGATGGCAGATCGGCCAGATGTCGAGGGTGCCGCCGGCGAGATCGATGCGCGTCGGGGCCACCGCGCGGGAGGCGCGGATCCTCATGCGTCGGCGTCGCCCGGCTCCGCGATCCCGAGACCCTCACGGCGGTGCTCGGCGAGCAGCTCCACCGCTTCCTCGTACCGGTCCGATGGGACGTAGACGCGAATCTCACCGAGGCCGTCCACGCTGACCGGCAGGAGCGTGTGGGGAAAGTCCGAGACGACTCGGGAGGGGATGCCGTACTGCTCGAGCAGATTCTGGACGAGCGCGGCCTCGCCGTCGCTCCAGGTCGTCAGCGCCAGCGTCTCCCGGGCCGCCCTCGGGACGTCGTCGTGCGGTTGCTCTCCCTCGCGCGTCGCCATGCGCCTCTCCAACGCGTTCACCGTACCACGACCCGTGCGAGCGGAACGGCGGCGAGCCGGCGCTCGATGACGCCTCGAACCTGGTCGGCGGTGACGCCGTCGAGCGCGTCGAGCGCCCGTCGCTCGTCCCCCGGCGCCTCGCCGCGCAGCGCTTCCATCCCGGCTTCGTACGCGAGGCTGATGCGCGTCATGCGCCGCATGAGCGCTCGCCCCCGCAGCGCCTGGACGACGCGCGTGACCTCCTCGGCGGACGGGGGTTCGCGCCGCAGGCCGGCGAGGATCTCGCGCATCCCCGCCTCCGCCGTCTCGAGGTTTTCCGGCCGCGTGCCCATCGTCAGGTCGAGCCGCCAGCGGTCGCCCCACGGGCGCAGCGAAGCGCCGATCGCGTACGCGAGGCCTCGGGTCTCGCGCAAGTCGAACGCGAGGCGGTCGGACAGCGCCGCGACCGCGACGGACAGAGCCGCCCGCTCGTCTTCGGGAACGTCGAGCAAGCCACCCAGGGCCACGTATCCCTGCGTCGCGCCCAGGGCGATCTCGGCCGAGCCCGCCGCGTCCGGGCGCGGCGTGGGGGTCGCCTGCGCCGGCTCGCCGGCGGGCAGAGCACCGAACGCCGCGTCGATCGCACGCACCGCCTCCGCGGGGTCCACGGGACCCACGAGGGACACGATGACGCCGTGCCCGGTCGCGAGGCTTGCGTGACGCGCTCTGAGGGCATCGACCGTGATCGCGGCGATCGTCTCGGGGCGTCCGCCGGGGGGCCGCGCGAGCGGATGGCCGGGTGCGAGAATCCCATCGAGCTTCGCGAGCGCGACCTCGCGCGGCGACTTCGATCGCCGCTCGGCGAGCGGCAGCATCGCCGCGCGCGCCTCTTCGAGCGAGGCGCTCGAAAGCTCCGGGAAGCGCACCATCTCCGCGACGAGGGTCAAGGCCTCGCGCCACCCCTCGAAGGGAACCTCGAGCCGGATCCACGAGAACTCGGGGGTCGTGTAGTAGTCATCGAACGGAACGCTCGGGTCGTCGAAGGCGCGCACGCGCGCGCCCAGGCGGTCGAGCCGGTCCGAAAGGGCGGCCGCGGGGTGAACGACGGTCGCTCGCACGAGCACCCGATGGAGGAGGTCCGTGACGCCGTCGAGCCCCTCGGGCTCGAGGGCCGCGCGAGGGGCGAAGGCGACGTGCACGGCGACGACGTCGGAGTCGTCGCTGGGCCGCACCACGTAACGCAGCCCGTTGTCGAGCGTCCCGCTCGCGCGCACGCGATCCGCGAGCGGGGACGGAGGCGGCGGACGCCACGCGGTCGAGCCCGGCGGGAGCGTGGACGAGAGGGCCCGCGCACGGAGCTGGCCCAACCCGGCCTCGAGCCGTTCCGCGGCGGCGTCCCAATCCGCCGTACCCAAGGCGGCGAGGACCTCCCCCTCGCGCCCGATCGAGCCGGGGGGAGCGCCGAGGATTCGATCGCCGCGGAGCAAGGCGAAGTAGTGGATCTGGTCGCGCGCGATCGCCGCGTCGGCCCGCGCCTTCGCGAGCGCGCGGTCGAGACGCGCACGCGCGGCCCCACCCGCCCGTGTCGAGCGGACGGCCTCGGCGAGCGCGTCGAGCGCTTCGGCGGGTGCGACCGGTCCGTCGGTGCGAAAAACCACCGTGCTCCACGGGCGGCCGCGGCGGGCCAGCGAAAGCTCCCCGTCGCCCTGGATCCCGCGGGCGCGCAACGCCTTTTCGAGGGGCGCGTCCTCGCCGTCGCCCGCGGCTTGCAGCAGGATCTCGGCGGCGAGCGTCACGCGGTCCCACGGGTCGGCCTCGAAGGGGAACGACGCGTCCAGCCCTTCGTCCCGCTCCGACGCGGCGGCGATCTCCACGTTCCGGTCCGGCGCGTCGGGCCACCGCCGCGCCGACCGCGCCGGGGCCTTCCCCCGCTTCTCGCGGCCGAAGGTCCCCCGCACGAGGACGAGCATCGCCTGCGGCTCGAAGTCGCCCATCACGACGAGCGTCATGTTGCCGGGCACGTAGCGCTGACGGTAGTACGCGAGGACCGTCTCGCGACGGATCGAGCCGAGCGACGCTTCGGTGCCGAGCACGGGGCGGTCCAGCGGCGTGGCCGCGTGCGCGAAGCGGCGCATCGCCTGCTCGCGGTCGTAAGACGGGTCGCTGCGGTCGCGCGCCAGCTCCTCGAGGACGATCTTCCGCTCCTTCTCGAAGCCCTCGATCGGAATCGTCGAGCGGAAGAGCATGTCGGCTTGGATCTCGAGCCCCTCGCGCGCGAAGCGGCTCGCGACGAGCAGGGTGAACAGCGTGTGGTCCTCGCGCGTCGTCGCGTTGTTGTACGCTCCGATCCGGTCGACCGCGTCGTAGAGCTGCTTTTGGGTCCGCGTCGTGGTGCCGTTGAAGAGGAGATGCTCCAGGAAATGCGAGGACCCGCCCGCTTCGGGAGGCTCGTCCACCACGCCGGCGCCGACGACCACGGCCGACGCGATCATCGGGTTGGCGCGGTGCGGGATGAGCACCACCCGCAATCCATTGTCGAGCGTGGTGTCCACCGGCGCGGACGCAGCGAGCACGGCGGCGAGAACGGGCCCGATCACGCGATCGCTCTCCTCCCGGGGCGCGGCATCCTACACCGCGCGCCGAGCGCCGGATGAAGCGGACGCGGATCGTCCTTCTCGCGCTGCTCGCCCTCGCGGCGGCCGGCGTCGTCTGGATCGCGCGCGTCAACCGTGTGCCGCCGAGACTCCCCCGCGACGACGTCCACGCCGAGGCCGTCGTCCCGGACGCGTGCCTGACGTGCCATGGTCCGGACGGCCCGCGCCCGCGCTCACGGTCGCACCCGCCCGCGCGGGATTGCGCCCGGTGTCACGCGCGATGAAGGCTGGAGCCGGCACCCAGACTTGAACTGGGGACCTGCTGATTACGAATCAGCCGCTCTACCAACTGAGCTATACCGGCACGAAAACGAGAGGAAAAGCGCGCCAGAAATAGCAGAGATTCAGCGGTCGAACAAGCCCTTCGGCCCCGGCCGGCGGAAACGCGAGACGTCGAGCGGCTCGTGCCGGGCGTCGAGCGAAAGACGCTTTGCCGCGACCGCGAACCGTCGCGCCAGCATCGACGCGTAGACCCCTTCGCCGCGCTGCCGGGCCCCGAATCGCGCGTCGTACAGGCCTCCGCCGCGAGTCTCCCGGATCCGGGACAGCACCTTTTCCGCCTGGGTCGGCTCGTGAAGCCGGAGCCACGACTCGAATAGCCCCTTGAGCTCGTGCGGCAGTCGCAGCAGGACCCAGCCAGCACTCGTGGCCCCTGCGTCCTTGGCGGCCTCGAGGATCCTCTCGAGCTCGTGGTCGTTCAGGCCGGGGATCATCGGAGCCGCCATCACCCCGCAGGGGACCGACGCACCGGAGAGTGCGCGCAGGGCGTCGAGCCGCCTCGCGGGGGTCGCGGCGCGGGGCTCCATCCGGCCGGCGAGGGCGGGATCGAGCGTGGTGATCGAGAGATGGACGGAGGTCTGCCGCCTCTCCGCCGCCGGGGCGAGGAGATCGAGGTCACGCACGACGAGCGCCGACTTCGTCACGATCGTGAACGGATGCTCGTGCGCGGCGAGCACCTCGAGGATCGAGCGGGTGATCTTGAGCCGCCGCTCGAGGGGCTGGTAGGGATCGGTGTTCGTGCCGAGCGCGATCGGGGAGCAGACGTACCCCGGCCGCGCCAGCTCCCGCTCGAGCAGCGCCGCAGCGTCGGGCTTGGTGAAGATCTTCGTCTCGAAGTCGAGGCCCGGGGAGAGGTTCAGGAAGGCGTGCGACGGTCGCGCGAAGCAGTACGAGCAGCCGTGCTCGCACCCGCGGTACGGGTTGATCGACTGCGAGAAACCGACGTCGGGCGAATCGTTGCGCGCGATGATCCCCCGGGTCGCGTCCACGAAGACCTGCGTCTCCGGTGCCGGGGCCGCCGCGGGATCTTCCTCGCTCTCGAACCAGCGGGGCTCGAATCGTCCGGGGGGGTTCGACGAGGCGCCTCTGCCGTGCATGAAGTAGAGGTACAGGACTCGAACGCGAAAGTAAAGCGCAACTGTTAGTTGGCGAGCGCCCGAGCGAAGAATCGGGCGATCCGAGCGCCGGTGGCGGCGTCGTCGGTGAGATCGTGCCCGCCCCCCTGGACCCAGTGGACCTCACGCTCCCCCGCGGACGGCGACGAGGCGAGGGCCTCCGCGTGGGCGAGGGGAACGACGCGATCGTCGGTCCCATGGACGATGAGGACGGGAGAGTGGACGTTGGCGAGGCACTCCACGCCCCGGTAGCCCCGGCCGTCGAGAGCGAGCACTCGTCCGATGGAGCGGAGCATCGTGGATCGCAACGCCGCCGGGACTCCCTTGGCCTGGAGGTAGAGGCCCGAAGCCTCGAGAGGTCCCATCGGTGCGGCCAGAAGCGCAAGCGCGGCCCACGACGGGTCGCGCGACGCCGCAGCGTAGGCCCCCACCCCGCCGAAGGAGATACCGATCAGACCGGGACGCCGATCTCGGACCTCTTCGCGCGACGAGAGCCATCGCCGCGCGGCGCCGATGTCGTCGAGCATGCGAGGGACGTCGTACGAGGGTGCCGGGCCCGAGCGCCCGTGTCCCGGGAGGTCGATGAGGAGGACGGCGAGCCCTTCGTCGAGCAGGGATCGCGCGAGGCCCGACGATCGCCCCGCATCGCTTCCCCACCCGTGCACGACGAGGACCACGCCGCGGGCTCGCGCATCGCGCGCCAGGTACCAGCCCCGCATCGGACCGCGCCCCTCGATCGTGACGTCGTCCGCGAAACTCCGGAGATCGTCGGAGAGAGCGCGCGCGACCGGCGGCCGGGGACGCAGCAGGCGCCGGACGATCGGGTCGAGCAGGCGGTCGATCACCCTGTGATGTTAGGGGAAAAAAAAAGCCCGGACCGGTTTCCCGGTCCGGGCTTGAAGCGACTTACCTAACCTCAGTACGCGACGATCTCGTACTCGAAGTTCCCCGACATCCCCGTCGGATCGACGAAGTGCGGGTCAGCGGTGGTGCCGATCTGCGTGAACGCCGCGGTGCTGCCGACGGCACGCCGATAGACCTTGTAACCCTGCAGCTGGCCCGGGTTCTCAAGCAGCGGGGGCTCCCAGTCGAGGCGGATCTGGCCGGCGACACTGGTGATCGCAAGCGAGTTCGCTTCGAGAGCCTTACCGTTGTTGATCTCCTTCGCCTGGCAGTCGGCCGCGTCGCACGTGGCACCGGTACGGCTCGGGTTGGACAGAGCCGCATCGGCCGCGTCGTAGGACGTACCGACCGTCGTGTAGGAGCTGCAAGCCGAGTCGATCGGCTGGGTCTCACACACCTTCTGCTTGCAGATGTTGAGAGCCGTCGCCATCAGGTCTTCCTCGGCCTTGAGGCACTTGTCGGAGCCGGTCGTGTGGAGAGTGGCGCAAACGTCGGCCACGCTCGTCACGTCGGAGAAGGTGCCGCCCAGGCTGGCAACGCACGCCGCGTCGGCCGCGGTGAGCGTGTCGCCGGAGTGCGGCGCCTGGCACAGCGAGTAGTAGTAGCCCTTCGACTTCGGACGGCCGCCCGGAGTGCAACCGGAGACGCCCGAGCAGACGCCGCCGGAGCACGTGTCGTTCACGGTGCCGGCATTGCCGTCGTCGCAGGGATCGGTGTTGTTCGTGTGCTGGCAGCCGCCCGCGCAGAAGTCATCGGTGCACGGATTGCTGTCGTCGCAGTTGAGCGTCCCGCCGCCCGGCTGGCAAGAGCCGCCACCGCAGGTGTCACCCGTGGTGCAGGCGTTGCCGTCGTTGCACGGAGCGGTGTTCGGGTCGTTGTGAACGCCCGTGCCCGGATCGCAGGAGTCGTCCGTGCAGGCGTTGCCGTCGTCAGGGTTCACCGCAGCGCCCGGCTGGCACGAACCGCCGCCGCAAGCGTCGCCCGAGGTGCAGGCGTTGCCGTCGTCGCACGGGTTCGTGTTCGGGTTGTTGTGAACGCCGGTGCCCGGATCGCAGGAGTCGTCCGTGCACGCGTTGCCGTCGTCGGGATTCACCGCACCGCCCGGCTGGCACGAACCGCCGCCGCAGACATCGCCCGAGGTGCAGGCGTTGCCGTCGTCGCACGCGGCCGTGTTCGGGTCGTTGTGGACGCCCGTGTCCGGGTCGCAGGAGTCGTCGGTGCAGGCGTTGTTGTCGTTCGGATCGACCGGGCCGCCCTGAACGCAGACGCCGGAGTCGCAGGCGTCGGTCGTGCAGAGGTCGCCGTCCGCTTCGCACGTGCCGTCATCGGTGATGTTCGTCGTCCAGGACGCGAAGGTCGTGGACTCCGGAGTCATGTTCGTGACGGTGTTGGCGAAGATCTGGTTGAACAGCTGGAAGCCGTCGCCGATGCACGGGAAGACCTGAACCGCGACCTGGATCGTGATGGTCCGTCCGGGCGGCAGACAGTCGAACGTGCAGCTGACGGCACCGCCCACGTCTCCCGGGGGCGGCGAGTCGCAGGACCCGAACAGATCGTCCACTCCGTCGAGGCCGAATCCCACGAACGAGGTGCCGTCGGGGAGCTGGTCGAAGAAGGAGGCGAACGTCGCGATGCTGGGACCGTTGTTCGTGAGGGTGATGTCGTAGACGACGACGTCACCCGCGGCGGCCGTGTCCGGACCGGTCTTGGTCAGCTGGAGGTCCACCGACATCTCGGCGCCCGTCTGACCGTTGACCGTCGCGGAGAAGAGGTACGGCTGGCCGTTGACGAGCGTCGGGGCGGCGCGCATGTCGATGTAGCCGAAGTGCGGGCCCGAGTACTCGGCGCGCCACTGCCAGACTTCCGACGGGCCGAACGGCGTGAGCGCCGTCAGCGAGCCGGTTCCCGGAACGGTGCTCTTCGCCTGCGAGCCGGGGTTGTTGAAGCCGGAGTACGGTCCGATCTGGCCGCCAGTGACCGCGCTGAAGGCGGTGACGAGCGTGCGGCCCGGGATCGGGGCGAGGCGGGACGGATCGTTGTCCGCCTGGAAGACGAGGACGTCGCCCTCAGCCGCGCACACGCGGAAGAGGTCCAAGTCGGTGCTGTTGAACAGCGTGCCGGCCCAGAAGTTGTTCCCCGCCGTCTCGGCGCCGGGGAAGTCGTCGTTCGTGCCCTCGTTGACCTCGTCGGAGGCCGACGTGCCGAAGGCGCCGAAGCCGCCGGGCTGCACGACCGAGTACAGGTGGTACTGGTCGCCCGCCTGGAGGCCGGTCCTCATGTTGACGCGCAGGTACGAGGGAACGCCGGTCAAAGGCGTGCCCGCGATCGCGGGAGCGAGCGTACCGGCTTCCGTGTCGGTGTCCTGGTCGTCGTACTCGAGGGTGCTGGTGGCCGTGGTCACGCGCAGGTCGAGATCGCCCGTGTCGGCGCCGACCGGGTTCGGCGGCACCGCGAAGTTGCTGAGCGAGTTGGTATCCACCCAGGCGAAGACGCGGCTTCCGGCCGAGGGGGTGCCCAGGCTGAAGAAGTCGACGTCGGCGCCGGTCCCCATCGTGCCCTCGACGGGGCTGACGCCCGCGGACGGAGCGGCGCTGGCGGTGGCCGGCGAGTCGTTCGGCTCGGTCTCCGGGTGGCACGGGAACGCTTCGACGGTGAGAGCGTTGTTCTGAGTGGAAGCCGCACACTCGTCGACAACCACGAAGATCGACTGTCCCGCCGCGAGCGACTGGCAGGAGACCTCTTCACGCGCGTTGAACGCCGTGTTCGTGTAGTTCTTCTGCGAAGCC
>Ga0068859_100005149_pt1 | contig 13274 bp, 12 predicted proteins | sample KBSSwiS22_FD_66585 | JGI IMG/M metagenome (GOLD analysis project Ga0068859, IMG submission 66585) | Switchgrass rhizosphere microbial communities from Kellogg Biological Station, Michigan, USA - KBS Switchgrass S2-2 | ecosystem: Host-associated > Plants > Roots > Rhizosphere > Soil ... | reverse complement strand
GATCTCTTCCGCAAAGTCCAGACTCCCGCCGCATGCACACGGTACGCAGCCATAACTTCATCGATATATCCGATCTTTCCCTGTTGCGCTTTGAACAGGTTGAGAGGCCAATCACCCATCTTCACCGTAAGAAACCAATCGGGAATCTCGAGCAGTGGTTCGCGTCGAAACATGATCGAGCACGCCGGTATGAAGTTACCCCAGAGCAATTCTTCGATGTCAGTGATCGCTTTTTGCTCCGGCGAACATAACGTTTCCGGTCCCGCGCTGCCATTTTCGTAAATCGCCGCGACGTTATGAAAACAGATCGCACACTCGGGATGCGCGTCCAGAAAATCGACCTGGCGTTGCAGTTTGTGAGGAGAAGTGAAGTAGTCGTCGCCATCGAGGTGAGCAATGTACTCACCGCGACACTCCCGCAACGTAGCGAGGTAATTTATCTTGCCGGCGAGTCCGATGCGGCGATCGCGATCAGCTTCCTCGGGATTGCGCAGCAGCACACGGATCTTCTCCGGATATTGTTTGCCGAGTTCGACTACTATCTCTCTGGTGCGGTCAGTGGAGGCATCTTCACCGATGACGATCTCATAAGAAAAATTCACCTCCTGCGACAGGATGCTATTTATTGCCTGCGAGATCAGATGCTCCTGGTTGTAAGTGATAACGAGGATGCTGACCCTGGGAGGATCGGCGACCGGCTCAGATTTTTTCAGATCGAAACTTTGCGGATACTTCTCGACCATTGTTGATCACTAAACTGATTATCTCGCAGATGGTGGTGATGTCCGCCGGCGAGACTGCGGTTCCGGTAGGCAAGGATAGCACACGGTTACAGATCCGCTCCGTTTCAGGAAGTGAAACGGGCGTAACGTTGTAGGGCGCGGTAAGATGACAGCCGGGATAGAAGTAACGTCGAGCCAAAACGTTCTCGCGATAAAGAATTTGAATGAGTTCGTCACGAGAAACGATCGTTTGCGCCGCGTCAATTTCAAGCACCACGTACTGGTAGTTGCAGCTTTCGTTTTCATCGTAAGAGACAAACGTGACGCCCTCGAGTTGTGACAATTCCTCCGCGTATTGCCGGTAATTCTGCCGGTTGACCACGATGAAGTCGTCGAGGCTCTCGAGGTTCGTCAAGCCCATCGCCGCGGACACTTCGTTCATCTTGCCGTTGATGCCGAGCGAATCGACACGGTCGTAACTGGTAAAGCCGAAGTTACGCATCAGTCTCAACTTTTGCGCGAGGTCGTCGTTGTTGGTAACGATCGCGCCACCCTCGAGTGAGTTGACAAACTTAGTCGCGTGAAAGCTGAACACTTCAGCGTCGCCAAAGCCGCCGATCATGCGTCCCTGGTACGAGCAGCCAAACGCGTGCGCTGAATCGAAGAAGAGTTTCAAACCGTGACGCCCGGCGATCTCTTCGAGTGCCGCGATGTCACAGTGTCGCCCCCACACGTTAACGCCGAGAATCCCGCTGGTCCGGGGCGTAATCAAACCTTCTATTTTTCGATGATCGATAGTGTGACTCTGCGGATCGATATCGCAGAAGACGGGCGTGATCCCGAGCCATTGCAGTGCGTGCGCGGTGGCGATGAAAGTGAACGACGGCAGGATAACTTCGCCTTCGAGACCTAGCGCACGAATCACGATTTCTAGCGCCGCGGTTGCATTACACGTCGCGATACAGTGCTTCACGCCAGTCAGTTGAGTGATCTGCTTTTCAAACTCGATCACGTATGGTCCATCGTTCGTGAGCCAGCGTCGATCGAGAATGTCGTCAACCCGATTCACAAACTTCTGCCGGTTGCCGATGTTCGGACGGCCAACGTGTAAGGGCTGCTCAAAAGCCGGACGGCCACCAAAAAGAGCGAGGTCGTCAATCGTTTTCTTTGACGGGCAGAGGCCGGTTTCGAATGTTGACATATAGGCTTTAACGGAGTTCTGCTTCCAGCTCGGCGTAACCGAAGCCGTCGCGTCCAAAACCGTTACCCGCGTAAAACATCAGCACCGTTCCGCCGGCGGCGACAACGCAAGGGTATGCAAGCATCGTGGAATCCCATCCTTCGGCCGCGGGTTCGATGCCGGCCTGCGAATCATTTCTGGTCCAACCGGCTAAATCCATGGACCATGCGTATCCGATGCGATAGCTGTCGGCGCCGTCGCGAAAATCTTCTGTCCCGCGATAACAAAACCACATGTGCCATCTGTCTTTTCCGCGAATGACCGTTGGTCGCGTGTTCGACTCGTTGGGAAGGACCGCGGGCAGTATCGATTGGTTCGGCCGAGTCCAGTGAATCAAATCGTTTGAGCGGCACGAGCGCAGTTCGTAAGTATGCTCGAGCCGTCCATTAACCGAAATCCATTTCGTGCCGGTTGCGTACCATCCGTGCCACTCATCCTCATGCTGTAAACAAATCAATCCGGTAGCAGAATAAACTTCCTCGTGGGTTCTGTCTAAAATCGGTCCTTTGAATGCCTTTGTGAACGACGTCCCGCCATCTTCGCTTACTGCCATTCCCATCCAATTGCTGTAAGGCAGAGACACGCAGCGACTCCAGCCGACATAGAACAGATAAATCTTGCCGTTATGCGTGAAGACGTGATTCGGTATCGTTCCAAACTCGTCGAACATTCCGGCTTCGCCCAGATCGAGTACCGGACGATCGTGCAAATAGAGAATTCGTGTTGGATCTTCAACGTCGAGATCCATGTAAGCGATGCGACTCATGCCGTCGTCAGGACGCGTGGAAAAAAACACGCGCAGGCGATCGGCGAGCACGAGGACGGTCGGCACTTGTGTGTGCGACTTCATCCAGCCAAACTCGCCTGACGCGACAAAAATGCGACCCTTCTTTTTCCACTTCATGCGGTCTTATCGTAAGAAGACGGATAACAAGTCGTATTCCTGAATCTGCGCTAGATCAAATTTCTGGCCGATGCCGTAAGAAGGAGAATTCTCGATGAAGGCGTCCCAGTGGGCCACCAGGTTTTTGTTGATGGTCTGGTTGAAATAGGCTGCCGAAACAATCCGCAGGAATCGCCGGCCGCGATATTCAGGTAAGACCACCGTATCAACCTCGGCAATGTCATCAACAACGCACGCAGAATAGCAGATGGCGGCTGGTTCGCGATGCTCATCGACGATGCAGTTGCCGACAGCGTTATTCAGGAAGTCTGCTTTCGAGTTCCAGTAACGATTGGCGAAGTTAAGACCAAAAGCCTTTTCGAGTTGATCGAAATCGACTTCCTGGATCGTTGTAGTTTCGTATTCGCTCGGCAGCAAGTCTTTGTAATCTGGATAAAGCGAGCGGTTGTAATTGCGAAACTGCGCGCGGCGCCGCACCTTGAACTTGGGGCAGTTTGCTTCGAGGTGTTTCTGGAATGAAGTGTGTGGTCGATAGAGATGAATATACTCCGGGATCTCTTTGTTTTGTAGCAGAAAGTCGAGAAAGTCTTTGCCGATAGTGCCGGGAGTGTGCACGAGACTGAAGCCTGATTTTGTACACACGTAAAACGAATCGCGGCCCGCATCGGTGTAGACAAATCCGTGCTGCACGCCGCTGAGCACGCTATTGATCAAGGGGAATTGTGAGACGAGTTCGTGATGTTTTTGCTTGAGCCCGGAAAACTCTTCTCGCTTGATTGCAGACAGCATCGTCACTTCATTTTCGTCAGGCGCAAAAAACTTTCCGAGTCGAGGCGGAACTTTGGTGTGTCGGCGGCGATATAGACGCTCGCCGGTTCCACGTTCTTTGTGATCAACGATCCGGCGCCGATAAAGCTCTCGCGCCCGATTGTGATCTCATGGCCGAGCGTCGCGCCGACGCCGACAAAGCAATAAGGCTCAACCTTCGTGCTGCCCGAAATCACAACCTGCCCGGCAATGTAGCAATGATCGCCGACGCTCGCGTGATGTCCGACGTGATTACCACTCCAGAGAAACACGTTACTCCCGACTTTCGAACACGGCTGAATCGTTACAAACTCGAGCACGAAACAGTTGTCGCCGATCTCCACATTCCCGACATTCGAAGCCCGCGAACTCACGTAACTGATCAGTTCGTACCCTTTGGCTTTCGCCTCTTCATATTTGCGCGCCCGGAACTTGTTCAGATCCTGGTAGCCGACGGCAACGAACATCTTGAAGTCGTTCGGCGGATAAAGTTGGACCACGTCTTCGAACGCGACAACAGGTAGACCGAGCTTCTCCGGCACGTTGAGATGTTCGCGATCCACAGCGAACGCCACGACTTCGTGTGGACTGTCATTCGTCAGGTAAAAATATGCTTCGTCAGCGATTTTGCCCGCGCCGAAGATTACGACTTTACTCATATTTTTCCGCTAACTGCCTGCGATCGACTTTTCCGTTCGGATTTTTGGGCAGTATCTTCTCACGATGAAAAACCGAAGGCACCATGTAACCCGGAACAATCTGCTTGAGATCCTGGCGAATTTGTTCGTTGTCGAAATCACCGGCGACAATGGCGACGATGCGACTCAATCCGTTCCGGTTCGTGTGCAGCACCGCTGCCTCTGCCACATAATCCAAACAGTGAAGAGCAGTCTCGATCTCTTCGAGCTCGATGCGATAGCCCATGTGCTTGATCTGATTGTCCCTGCGTCCTTCGATGTAGAGCTTGCCGTCGTCAGGATCCAGTCTCACGAGATCGCCCGTTCGATACATGACAGAGCTGAACTTGTCGTGAGTCGGATTCTGCACAAAGCTTTGCGCTGTTCGTTCCGGATCGTTGTAATACCCAAGACCGACGTTTGGACCAAGCAAACACAGCTCTCCGTCGATGATCAGGTAATCAAAGTTGGCGGCAATGTGGCCCAGCGGCGGCAGCCCATGCAGGTCGTTGAAATCAGCTTGCGTCACGCGATAACTCGAACAGATGCACGTACACTCGGTTGGACCATACACGTTGAAGAACTCGCTCGTACTCGCGTAAGTATCAAACAGTGTCTTCAGTTTTGCTTTCGGATAACCTTCGCCGCCGAATATGAATCGTCGAATCGAGCGCAGATGCTTTCCGTCGGTCGCGCGCATCGTTTGCAGAAACATCAGCAGCGACGGCACTGAAAACCACAGGCTACACGCAGCTTCGTCAACTTTCTCGACCAGCAGTTTTGGATCGCTCGTTTCCTCTTTCGAAAACGGCACGAGCCTCGCGCCGTTGAAGAGTGCGGAGTAGAAGTCGAAAACGGAGTTGTCGAAATAGAGCGGATTGACGTTGGTTAACACGTCGTCGGGAGTGATCGAGAAAGTTTCCTTGCCCCACTCGATGAGATTGAGCACGTTGGCATGAGTCATCACCGCGCCCTTGGGAAAGCCCGTCGAACCCGACGTGAACATGATGTACGCGGGGTTCGATCCGGTAACGTTGCGCGTCTCGACGAGGTTGTCAGAGTTGTCTGTCCCGCCGGTGAGATCCGATTCAGCCAGCAACGCCGCGGGGCGGCAGGTGGAAAGTATTTTGCCGGCGCGTTCCGCAGGGCTGTCCGGGTCGAGCATCACGTACGGACAGCCGAGTTTCAGACAGGCAATCATCGACGCGAACGTGAAGACCGACTTGTTTCCCGGAATGGCAACAACGTCTTCCTTCTTAACGCCACGCGCCGACAGACGGCGTGCCGTTCGATTCGCGAAGCGGTTGAGCTCAGCGTAAGTGACAGACTCGTCTTTACTGAACCAAAGCGCGGTCCGGTCTCCGTGTTGAGAAACCACCGCTTCGAACCGGATCGCGAGGTTGTATTCGTACATGTCAGACAATCAAGCCGCCGTCCAACTCGAACACCTTGCCGTTGAAAAAATCGTTCTCGATCGCGGCGACTACCGCCGCCGCAACTTCTTCAGCTTTACCGAGACGTCGCAACGGCACGCGTTTGATTGTTTCGCGCAACGCAGTCTCGCTCGTCGCCGCGTGTGCTGAATCGGTGTCCATGAACCCGGGCGCGATCGCGATCACGCGGATTCCCATCGGCCCCAGCTCTTTGGCCCACGCTTGAGTTAACGCGTGCACACCCGCCTTCGCGGCTGAATAGGCCGACGCGCCCGGATTTCCTGCTGCCGAAACGGAACCGATGTTTACCACGACGCCCTTTGTGCGAGTGGCGACCATTTTCGCGACTACGGGCGCAGTCATGTAGAAGACCGAGCTGAGGTTCGTGCGCAACACACGGTCCCAACTCTCGGCTGCGTGAAGTTTCAGCCCATCTTCGGTGATCTTGATCAACGGTTCGCTGTAGAGAATGCCGGCGTTGTTGATGAGCACGTCGGGCGCGCCACCAAACTCTTCGAGCGCGGCGTTGATCTGTTCCGGGTTTGTTACATCACACGCGATGCATCTGGTCCCGATCAGTTCGTCAAAGCCGGCGACGTCGATATCGAAAACCGTGACGTTACATTCGCGATCGATCAACGCCTGGACCATGGCACGGCCCAAGCCCTTAACGCCGCCGGTAACGATGATCTTTTTTCCGCGAAGGTCCACGCTAAACAGTCGCTCCTCTGTTGCTCAGCACGCGTTTGATGTCGCCGACACTGCGCATCGCCACGATCTCGTCGAAACTGAGTTGCAGATCAAACTGTCGCTCGAGCTCTGCAATCAGTTCCATGTGTTTCAACGAGTCCCACACGTCGAGATCTTTCATCGCCAAATCAGCCGTAATGTTTGTGACAGGTATTTGCAGCAGCTCCGCTAAGAGTTGTTCCAGGTTTGTTAAGCTCAATTGAATTCACCCAAACGGTAAGCAGGAAAGTAGCTGGTATTAACGCCCGCGGCCAATCGCTCGTACTTCTCGCGATTAAAGATTCGTCCGCAAAAGTAAGCCGTGCGCACGCCGTTCGACCATCCCTGCTTGAAACGAGCTAGTCCTGAATCGCTGTTGCCGGCTCCGGCTCCGGCGCCTAAGTTAAGCCATTTGAGCTGTCGCGAGCAAAAGTATCGAATTGCGTAATCAAACAGCGCGAACGATGCTCCGACCTCGTAGCCACGGTTGCTGTAAGCGCCGAGGTGATAATAAGCGCGGCTGCCTTGCTCGTACCAAAGTAACATCCCGGCTGTGACGCCGTTCTCAACGGCGCGGAATGCGCTGATACCGGGAACAGATAACTGGCGCTGGAAAGAGGCGCGCGAAAATGCTGCGACTCCGGTGATGTTGTGTCGATCGATCAGAGCCTGATACAGATCGATCCAATCATCCAGGAACTGCAAAGGTTCAATGCAACGTTCGACCTGGACCACTGGCGATGCTTTCCTGACGTTGCGCTGGTGATGTGGATGCACTTCGAGCGGCTGTTCGAGATCGATAACGAAGTGTTGCTTGAATGGCTTGAAGACGTCCGGAAAACACTCCCGCAGATACTCGCTATCAAACTCGCCAAATGGATCCGTCACGAGCGAAACTGAGATCAACTCGTCCTGCAATTGCGCCAAATCGAGATGCAGCTTGGACCAGTCTTCACAGGCAAAGAGGGGATAACATCCCATCGCGTCGTAATCGTCCGTCTGCGGTATCGCTCGCTTCAGCAGCCAGCCACCGCAGCGCTCGAGCGCGAGCGGTGCGCCAAACTCACGCAACGATTCCGCGTAAGTGCGATGAAGATAACCTTCTTGTGCTTCTTTGCTGCCCAGCGTATCTTTCACCATTCGAAATGCAACCTGCTTCGTCGCTCAAATACATGCCCCAACTGGACGCGTTGCGCGCGTTCGCGGTGCTGGCTGTGATGGTCCACCACTTCCTGCCGGTGAACCGTTATCTTCCCGAGGACTATCTCACGCTCGGCCTCGTTGCCGTGCGACTGTTCTTCGTGTTGAGCGGTTTCCTGATTACGGGAATCCTGCTCGGTTATCGTCGCGATGAACCTAAGAACGCGCTGCGTCGATTCTACTTTCGTCGCGTGCTCCGCATCTTTCCGATTTATTACCTGACGCTTTTCGTCGCGCTTGCGCTACAGGTTCACTCGATCCAGCAAGGCGCTTTCTGGCATCTCACGTATCTCAGTAACTATATCGCGCCGTTTCATCCGGAATGGATGGGACCAGCCAGTCACTTCTGGACTCTCGCCGTCGAAGAGCAGTTCTACTTTGTTTGGCCCTTCGTCATGCTGTTCACGCCGCGACAGCACCTGGCGAAGGTCATTATTGGCACTGTGGCGTTAGCTGTCATCTTCAGGGCGGTGGTTCTCTGGACCCTCGTTATACCGAATGAAGCCGCCGGAGTCTTCACTTTCTCAACACTCGACTCTCTCGGCGGCGGCGCGCTGCTCGCATTGCTCCGTTATGAAGAGAGACTTCGCTCGCGCATTCCGGCGTTGATGAAGCTGTTTTTGATCGCCGGCGTCGCGATACTGGCAGTAACCACATTCGGCTACCTTTTTAACATCGGATTCAGAATCGTTTACACGCTTTTGACGTTTGGCGTCTCACTCGTGTTCGTGGTCCTGATCGAGAAAACGTCGCGCGGCTTCAATGGCAGAGCAAAGAGCGTAATGGAGCATCCGATCATTCTCTACATCGGCAAAATAAGTTACGGGCTCTATGTTTACCATAACTTCATGCTGGCGATCGTGCTGTACTACCTCGTGAAGACCGGCATCGGTCACGATTACCGGCTGATTGCCCCGCTCTCGACGCTGTTGACTTTCGCGACGGCGATCACCTCCTGGCATTTGATCGAGCGACCACTCTCACAACTAAAAAACAAGTTCAGCTTCGGACGCGGCAAGATTCAACTCGACGCAGTGTCGCAAGTTTAACCGGCGCTCTGATGTTGTCTGGTGATTGGTTCAGCGTGAGAACAGGAAAGCGTGGTTCTCAAAATTTTCGAGCTGAGCAAAGCGGCCGGCGTTCTTGTAGAACTGCATCGTAAATCCGAGTTGCTTCATCCGAACGATTAAATCGTCGTCCGTAATCCCCCATTGCCAGACGTTGTGAATGTCACGATAGATCCGCTGGTGCTGTGGGTGAACCTCATACAGCTTCTGAAACAGCGTATTGTATGGTGCTTCACTGCGACTGTGAGGAACATTTCTGAAATACTCTTCTTCACCTAAATCAAACAGACGAACAGTATGTTCTGAAGCACTGAATTGCTGGTTAAAGACCAGGAAATGTTTGGCCTTTGACGCGTATAGTTCGAGGACCTTGTCCCAGTCAGGGTTCACCTGGTGGAGCAGCGTGTCAAAGAACATGACTGCATCGACGCTTCCAATCTCCGCAATCGTTTCCGTATTTCCGAAGTTTCCCTGAATCAGTTGAAGAGACGGATATGACGATGCCCGCTTGTGAACTTCGTCCGTGAAGTCAGTATCAACCAGGAATGCCTTTTCGATACCGAACTTTTCGAGCGTGTAGAAGGTGTATCCGCCGGCCACATTCCAGACGCCGCCGAGATCGGCAAAAGATCTGAGACCGAATCGCTGAAAGGCAAAATCGATGAGTGCCCTCTTGTCTCTATCAAGATAGGCAAACGGATCCAGCCGGCTTAAGTATGAAACTATCGGCGCGAAGGCTTTTTGTAACGGATGTGACATATCAATCTCGAGAGGTTGACCGCGCGAAGAGAACGGTTTCTTCATTGTGGATCGTGAAATGATCGAGATAAAACTGATAACCAAGATCCAACGCGTTGAGATATGCAGGAATGTCAGTCAGATCGTTCTTGTTGTGATACAACGAGATTGCCAGACGCGGTTTAAAGGCGCGCAGCGTCTGTTCAGCTCCTCTTAGCGCATCGAGCTCGGCCCCTTCGATATCCATCTTGATGAAATCAATCCGGCGAAGGTCCTTCTCTTTTACTAAGTCGTCGATCGAAACGGTGTTTACCCGCAGACAGTCCTGTCCCTCGTTATCATGGCGAGTTGTGTCTAAGGACGTGCCTGGTCCTTTGGAATAGTAACTGACCGGCTCGCCTGACTTGTGCCACAGGGCCCTTGGATCAACTTCTATTCTCGTGGCCAGGTGTGGATTCATACTCAGGTTGCGGTGAAGTATCTCGAGGTTCTCCGGTGCAAATTCGAACGTGAAGACTCGCCCTTGTGTCCCTGCTTCATGAGCAAAATACAGGGCGGTATCTCCCCAGCATCCGCCCGCGTCGATCACACAGTCGCCAGGTTGAGTCTTGATGGTTGGTGTCAGCCTGCCATACTCATACTGCTTCAGAACGAAAGTGTTCACTACACCGCTGGGCATGTAATAAAGCTCAATCGGGTAACCGATTTTTTCAAGCGACAGATGATCGAGCACGAGGTTCGGAGAGCTCACCTTTACGCTATCGCCGTCCTTAATCAAGCTGCGGATATGCTCTCTTTGCGACCAGTAAGAAGCGGTGTTTACGGGTAACTTTACTTTGCGTGGACCAAGCAGACGATAGGTAATTAACTGGACCAGTATCGACCTGGAATGTTCGTCCGCCAGCAGTTCGTAAAAAGACGAAAGTCCTTCGAGTGAGTCTTCAATTTGCGCCCAGCCTTCAACCGGTGACGCATTGGTTAACGGCACCACTGCAACACGTCCGGCGAGCAATCCATTCAACTTTGAGAGTACCGAACTCTTGAAGCTCGACTTGTATGGACCAAATCTTTCAGAGTCCCAATTCTCAGCTCCGTAGCAATTGGTCATGTTGCTCGTAACTTCGCGCATCAGAGCGACGATAAAAGCGGAGCCACTTGAACTCATGAGCCGTTCCTGCCGTTAACAACGTATTCCGATACCCACTCAAACTCCGGACGCACTACGCCCGGCCATTTACCGAACCAACTCCCCTCGCGATAGCTGTCCAACACTTCAAAAACCAATATCTCAGGATGAATGTAGATTGAGCTGGAATCCTGCACGAACTGAATTGTAACAGTATAGATTCCGTCGTTCAGAAACCGTGGCGGAATAGTGACTATCTCTCGCAGCAGACCCTGCGGTCTTAGTTTAGCTTCAGAACTTGTTGCGAGCACGTATACGCCCTCTGCGGTGTGCAGATGCAGCGTCAGATTTAACACGGCGTCTGGCTGACGATTCCAGAAATCGAACTCGATCCTGATGGGCGACTCAACGGTGATTTGCTGGTCGTCACTACTTACTCTTGCAGCGCGAATGCGAATCAAGTCGTTCCCCGGTGCTTTTGTCGCATCGTCCCATGTTTGTTGGAGCATAGGGAGAGTCATGTGCTCGACGTATTCGAGAAGAATCTGTTTTGTATCGCCGGCCCTGGCGATCTGTCCCTTGTCGAGCCATATCGCTCGCTCGCAGAGACTTCGTACCGCCGTTAAGTTATGACTCACAAACAGCACGGTCCGTCCCTGCTTCGCTACTTCACCCATTTTCCCGAGGCACTTCTTTTGGAAAGCCGCATCACCGACGGCGAGCACTTCGTCAACTAAGAGAACTTCCGGTTCGAGATGCGAGGCAACTGCGAATGCCAGTCGCATATACATTCCGGATGAATAGTGCTTGACGGGTGTTTCGAGAAACTTTTCCAACTCCGAAAAGGCGACGATCTCATCAAACTTGCGAGCGATCTCCAGTTTGCGCATGCCGAGGATGGCGCCGTTCAGGTAGATGTTTTCACGTCCCGTGAGTTCAGGATGAAAGCCGGTCCCGACTTCGAGCAGGCTCGCGAGCCGGCCGTAGAGTTCGGCGCGGCCGTGTGTGGGCTCAGTGATTCGCGAGAGCGTTTTGAGAAGTGTTGACTTGCCGGCGCCGTTACTGCCGATGATTCCGACAACCTCGCCCGGCGCGACCTCGAAGTTGACGTCTTTGAGCGCCCAGATGGTATTTGCAGACCCTCGTCCGTTGCGGAGTTGATTAAGCGGTGCTTTTACTGCCCTGACGACCGACTCACGGAGCGTTTGGTAGCCCGCTCGTCGTTCTCCAATCCGATATTGTTTGCTTAAACCTTCGACGCGAACAATTGGTTTCATCAGACGGGCCAGTGTGCCACAAAGAGGCAAAAGCACAAAAGATCACGGTTCGCGGCCCGTAACATATGTCGTGTCTACGCAGTTAGGGCAAAACTTCATACAACGACCCTTCGGGGCCGGTCGCGATCTTCTTAAGGGCCATCGTTTGTCCCAATTCATCCTCGGATGGAAAGCAGGGGAGTGGACCATGTAAATAAAAGATCAGCGTTCGCTGATACTTGCTCGTCGTTCCTATTTCCTTCAATTCTTCTGAATAGTTGGTATTTGGCTCTTCCGAGTTTGGGTCGAATTTGTATGGCAGAACATTGACCTGTCTGCGAGTGAGAAAAGTAACTGATATGGGCAGATTCGAGTAAATTCGGACGTCGGTCGGAAAATACTTGATTGAGTTGACGATTGTCGATCGCGTGAATATCGGGCTTTCAAACCCGAGACCATCTTGATGAGCTTGCCTAACGAGAGCAGTTGCGCGTTGTAGATAACATAACGGAAGCAAAACGCATAGCACAGTTATGGCTATCCGAGCGACGGCTTTCGATTTCCATGGTATTTGCCCCAGACAAATAGTAATGACTAAGACAGTCGAAACAAAAACAGGAAGGAGATAGCGAGAATCAAAATAGATGTCACGGCTCGCAAACGAAATAAAGAAAACAAGGCTCGAACAATAGACCACCACATAAGTCACGTTCAGGTAAATGAAAGTATTACCACCGCGATCTGACCGAATAAGTATGAGTAGAGTTACAAGAAGCACAACGACGATTCCGACAACTTGCAAGCTTGGTGGTAAGGCCGGAGGCAACCATGAGGAAATAACCGCTAAAGCAGGTTTCAAGTGGCGGCCCTGGATGAGGTGTGTCTGGAATCCAACTCTTGCTAATTCCGCTCCCGATGCGAGAGGCGTCTCGGAGCGGGACAGTTGCCAGTTCCTTACCTGCCATAACAGCAGCGGTAGCGAGCTAACTAAACCAGCAAGGACACAATCAATCAGGCGTTGGCGCAGGGTGCGCTTGCTGAAGATCAGAAGGCTGATACATAAAGCGGCGATTAGTGAAACTCCGATATATCGAGTCAGGCTCGCGGCACTGACTAACAGAGACGCTAGAATTAAGTGGTAAATCGAGTCCCTTTGTATGTACTTGTCTAAGAAATACAAGGCAGTTAATCCGAATAAAATATACAAGGGTTCACTTACGGCCATCGCATGATAAGTAATCATGTCGCTGGACATTAACATCAACAAAGATGCAAGCATGGCAGGCCAGAGCCGAGCAGTCTTGACGATAACCAGACGACCAACCAGGGTGATGTTGACTCCAAAGAGGAGGGCATTCAGCCACCTTGCACCATC
>Ga0068859_100005148_pt1 | contig 13274 bp, 9 predicted proteins | sample KBSSwiS22_FD_66585 | JGI IMG/M metagenome (GOLD analysis project Ga0068859, IMG submission 66585) | Switchgrass rhizosphere microbial communities from Kellogg Biological Station, Michigan, USA - KBS Switchgrass S2-2 | ecosystem: Host-associated > Plants > Roots > Rhizosphere > Soil ... | reverse complement strand
TCTACGAGACTTCCTATGCGGCGCTATGTTTGCCGGCGGCGCCGTCGCCAAGTTTCGCGAGCGCTTCGTAGTGCGAGCGCTCTTCGGGTGTCAGCTGCGTAGGGAGCTGCACGTCGACGCGCGCATACGCGTCACCCGTGTCGTCGTTCTTGTTGACGGCCGGCATTCCGTATCCCTTTAGACGGAACACCTGTCCGTTTTGTGTCACCGCCGGGATACGCAGCCGTACTGTTTTCCCCGCAATCGTCGGCACTTCAATCTCGCCGCCAAGGACGGCCGTCGTGACGGGCAGCGGCACCTTGACGTAGAGATCGCGCCCCTTCCGTTCGAAGAGCGGATGCGCCGAGAGCCGTATGCGCAAATACAGATCGCCGGATGCGGCGCCGCCGATGCCGGGTTCGCCTTCGCCCGAGATCCGGACGCGTGATCCATCGCCGACGCCGGCGGGAATGCGGACATCAACCGTGCGTGTATGGCCGTCGTGCTTCAACGACAGCCGCCGCGTCGCACCGTGATAGGCGTCGTCGAGCGACAGTTCGATTTCGTGCTCGACATCGCGCCCCTTGCGACTGCGGGTCCGGCCGCCACGCGCGGAGGTGCCGCCGCCGAATCCGCCGCCGAAAAACGTTGTGAAGAAGTCGGAGAAGGGGTTCTGATCCCCGAACATCTCCTCCATTTCTTCCTGCGTCATCGTGCGGAAGCCGCCTTGGCCGCCGCCGGTGTTCACATTCCACTGCCCGGCAAAGGGATTTGGTCCGCCCGCACGCTCCGCCTGTTCGTACGCACGCCAGTTCGCGCCGAGCTCGTCGTATTTCTTCCGCTTGGCGGGATCACCGAGCACCTCGTACGCCTCGTTGATTTCCTTGAACTTCGACTCGGCGGCCTTATCGCCGGGGTTGACGTCGGGATGATGCTTGCGGGCGAGCTTGCGGAAGGCTTGCTTGATCTCTTTGTCCGTCGCCGCTTTGCCGACCCCAAGGGTGGCGTAATAGTCTTTGAATTCCACGTTACAGGCCCACCATCTCGTTCAAACGGCGGATCTCAGAAGCCAGTTGCCTCCGCCCGGCGCCGGTACTCAATGCGTGTTCATCCATCAGCGGTTGAATCCGGTGCACCACCTCGGCGATCGACAGCAACCGCTGTACTCCGGCAAGGTTGATCCCCAGTTCATCGACCAGGTGCTTGATCAGGCGCAATCTTTCGAGCTCGTCACGCGAATAGAGACGCATACTCCCGATGGTGCGAGACGGCTGAATCAATCCAAGCCGCTCGTACTTGCGCAGCGTCTGCGGATGCATCCCGAGGCGCTCCGCCGCCATGCTGATCAGATACAGATCGTGATTGGAAGCCATAACTACAATTTCCCAGGCTGAGTCATATCAACGCATGACATTACACGATCCGAGTGTAGGACTTGATACGATCCGTGTCAAGGTGATGAGTCGGACCGCTTTGCGAGTCGGAGTCGCGCTGCGGCGTGTGCTCGAGTCGGACTCGCGGTGCGCCTCGTGCGCGAGTCAGACTCGTCATGGCACAAGGTAGGATCGTACCGCTTCGATGGATGTCACCGGATCGGATCTACTGACTGTCGGCCTGCTCGTCGCGCTCGAGGCGATGCTCAGTGCCGACAACGCACTCGTCATGGCGGTGATGGTGCTCGGGCTGCCACGTCGTCAGCATAAACAGGCACTGCGCTACGGTCTGGTCGGCGGCTTCGCCATGCGGATCATCGCAACGCTGCTGGCGGTCTACCTGATTCGCATCGCGTGGGTGAAGCTTGTCGGCGGATTGTACCTGCTGTATCTGACCTACTCGCATTTCTTCGGGCACCGGGAGGAAGGCGGCGATCGACGCGCGCCACCACCGGCGCAGCCGATGTTCGGCTTGTCGGCGCTGTGGGCGACGATCGTCCGCGTCGAACTCGTCAACCTGGCGTTCTCCATTGACTCGATCCTCGTTGCCGTCGCGATGTCACCGAAGCGGTGGGTCGTCATTACAGGCGGCATTCTCGGTATCGTCGCGCTGCGGCTCGTCGTCGGCCAGCTCATCTCGCTGGTGCAGAAGTACCCGACGCTTGTCGACGCGGCGTTCGTGATCATCGCGTGGGTGGGCGTGAAGCTCGGTCTCGAGTATTTCAACGCGGTGGGCTACATCCACTTCGAAGTTCCACAGTCGGTGTCGCTCGCGCTAATCATCATCATTCTCGGCGCGGCTTATCTGTACGCTCGCGCCAAAGGACCGGTTGAACACGCGGTCGACCCGATGGAGGAGAAGGCCGCTGAGCTGTTGACTTCCGAAGAAACCCCAAAACCCGAATCCCAAATTCCGAATCCCAATTAACGTGGCGGATTCGATTGGGATTGTTTGCATTTGGGGTTTGGTTTGGGATTTACCTGCGCCCCGCAGGAACAAGCTGCACTTCTCGACGCTCGCCGTTGCGCGTGAAGGCGACTTTCACCGGGACGTCCGGCTTCAGCAGCTCCAGCGCAAACGTGTAGTCATAGATGTTCGTGATGGACTGGCCGGCGATCTCGACGATGATGTCGCCCTTCATCAGTCCCGCTTTTTCCGCTGGACCGCCTCCGACGACGCCCGCCAGCAGCAGACCTTTCGCTTCCGTCGTGTAATCAGGGATCGTTCCCGTCGTGACGCGTACGCCGGCGAGCGTGGCTCCGGTCTGCGGTGGATCGACTTTGGTGAATGCAGGCGGCATGTCGACGTTCGCGACGGCCTGAATGACGCCGACGGCGAAATCGACGATGCGATCAAGATCCTCGTAGCTGATCTTGTCGGCGGTGTCGCTCGGACGGTGGTAGTCGGGATGCGACCCCGTCGTGAAGAAGAGCGTCGGAATGTTCGCCTGGTTGAAGTTTGAACTGTCGGTCGGTTGATATGGATCTGGTGAGATATTCAGATCGAATCCGGCGGCGACATTCGCACGTTCGAGGATGCGCGGCCACACGTCGCTGCTGCCCGTTCCGTCCGCAGCCACCCGATTGCTCTGCATCCGGCCAACCATGTCGAAGTTCAGGTAGGCGGCCACCTCCGTCAGCGGCACCGGCGGATTCATGATGAACGCGTTCGATCCGACGAGGCCGATTTCTTCACCCGACCACAGCGTGAACATGATGTTGCGGCGCCGCATCGGTTGCTTCGCGAGCGCGTCAGCTATCGCAAGAACGGCCGCAGTCCCCGAGGCGTTGTCGTCAGCGCCGTGATGAATCTGCCCCGCTTCCTCTTTGTTCGCTAGCGAGGTCCCGCGCGTGCCGTGGCCGAGATGGTCGTAGTGCGCGCCGACGACGATCCAGCCCTTGCCGGAAGCCGGGAGTCGGGAGTCGGGAGTCGCCGGCAAATACGCAATAACGTTCCGCCCTGTTTGCCGCTCGCGCATGACCTTCGTGGTCAAGTCGACCGACGGGGGGAGTGTGAATCCGGCGACGTGCGGATTGCCGGAGTCGAGTTCCTCCTGTGCGGCGGCGAGCGATTTCGGTGCGCCGGCAAACAACGCGTTGGCGACGGCGCCGCCAATCGTTACTGCAGGAATTCCAGAGCCCGAGAGCGCGGTGTCGGACGTCATGCGGAGCGTCTGCCCCGCATTCGGCGACCGCGGGCCGATGACGATGAGGAGCCCTTTCGCGCCGCGTTGCCGTGCGGCGAGCGCCTTGTAGCGGAGGTCGGAATAGCGGGCGAGTGTGGCCTTCGTCTTCGCGTCGGTGTCTTCGGGGAAGTAGTGGAGGACGAGGACGATCTTGTCCTTCACGTCCAGGCCAGCGTAGCTATCGTAGCCGAAGTTCTGCGACTCGGGGACAACGAGGCCGTAACCCGCGAACACGACCGGTCCATTGACCGTCGCGTCGTCCGACAAGGAAAGCGCCTGCACCTGCTCGGTGCCGCGAAATGCCTGAGTAGAATTCCCCGCGCCATGAAGTGTCAGCGTCGACCCGCCGTCGCGCGTGCCCGCGGTGAACTCGAATGGCATGAACATGTCGCGGCGGCCGGGCAGCGGCTTCGCGCCCGCGCGCGCCAGCTGCATCGCGATGTAATCGCCGGCGAGTCGCTCTCCAGGCGATCCCGTATCGCGTCCCTCGAGCCGGTCCGACGCCAGGAACTCCACCGCGGCTCGGGTCCGCGAGGCGACCGTCGTTTGCTGAGCGCTGACAGTCGTGGAAACCAGGAGCAAAACAAGCAGAATACGTTTCATAAACTGCGTACCTTGAGTCGCTTTGTACTCAGGGTCTGACCCCCGCACGACCTATCACCAGGGTCTGACCCCCGTACGACTCATCATCGGGGTCCGACGCCTCGCGGGGGCGCGGCTTTCACTGCCTCGAGTGCCTTTTCGTGATTCCACTGGCCGAGGAAGATCTGCCCCTCGCTGCCGCCGGCACGCGTCGACGTCCACGCGACCTGACGGCCATCCGGCGACGGCACCGGGAGTCCATCGAAGCCATCGGCATAGGTGACGCGCACGGGCTCCTTCTTGCCGTCGATGTCCACCATGTACACCTCGAAATTCTCGAACCCGAGCTTGTTCGACGCGAACAGGATGTACTGGCCGGATGGATGGATGTACGGCGCCCAGCTCATCGCACCGAAGTCGGTGATCTGACGGACGTCGGTCCCGTCGGGATTCATCGTGAACACGTTAGCAATCAGACCGGTGGTATCGAAGCGCCGCCAGATGATCCGCTTGCCGTCAGGCGAGAAGAAGGGACCGCCATCGTAGCCGGGCACATTGGTCAGCCGCTTCTGCCCGCTTCCGTCCGCCCGCATGATGTAAATCTCGGCGAAATAGCTCGGATCGACTTCGAGCTGCTTCTGCTCCTCCGCGCTCAACGTCCGGTTGTACGCATCCCGCATCGAGGTGAAGGCGATCCACTGGCCATCGGGCGAGTAGCTCCCTTCCGCGTCGTAGCCGCGCGCGTTGGTCAGACGCGTGTAGGTCGGTGGAGCGGACGGCGTCGCGCCCGGCTTGTACGCATAGATCTCGAACTCCGGGTCGTAATCCCAGGAGTAACGGCGCTGCTTGCCTGAAGCGCGGAAGTCCAGCTCCTCCTGCTGATACTGCTTCGACTTCGGATCGTGATGCGTCGACGCGAATTCGATTTCGTTCGTCCCCGGCCGGAAGAAGGAACACGTCGTCTTTCCATAGCCGGGAGAGATGCGCGTCGTGTCGCCGGTCGTCAGGTCGACGGTGTAGATCTGGTAGAAGGGGTTGCCGGGTTCGCGCTCACTCTGGAAGACGAGCTTCTTGCCGTCAGGTGACCAATACCCCTCGCCGGCCCGGCGGCCTTCGACGGTCAAGCGGCGGATTCGCGTGAGGAAATCTGATTCGTGATTCTCTGTAGGGCGGACTGAGGTCGTCTGGGGGGCACTCTGAAGAGCCGCCCCGACATTACCGAGAACCAACAAAAGGGCCGTCAGGCCAACGCGCTTCATAACGCGCAAAGGTTAGCATTTATCCGTGAAGTCGTCCGCAATTCGCCGTCTTTCGCTCCGCGAATGGCTCATCGCGATCGGTGGCGCCCTCGTCATCGTCGGCGCGGTGATGATCTGCGTCTGGACATTTCGACACGCCGTCGCCATCTATCACCTGAATCGCGGCGTCGGCGGGACGATGTTCTACGACGCGATGGGGCGCGAGTGGTTCCCCCTCGACGAGCAGCGCCTCGACGTCCCGTTTGAGCAGATCTCGACGAACTTCAAGGATGCGGTCGTCGCCGTCGAAGATCACCGCTACTACTTACACTTCGGTGTCGATCCGATCGCCGTGACCCGTGCGGCGGTCTACAACCTTCGTTCAAGCGAAGGGACCCAGGGCGGCAGCACCATCACGCAGCAGCTTGCGCGAACGCTGTACCTGTCCAACGCACGGACGTTCGCGCGGAAGGCACAGGAAGCGGCGCTCGCCGTCATGCTCGAGATTTTCCTGAGCAAGAAGGACATCCTCGAACTCTATTTCAATCGCGTATATCTGAGCGGCGGCATCTACGGCGTCGAGTCGATGTCGGAAAAGCTATACGGCAAGCCGGCATCGAATCTGACGCTCGGCGAGGCGGCGTTGATCGCCGGCATCATCCGCGCGCCCGCGGCATATTCGCCGTGGACGCACTTTGACAACGCGCGCCGCAGAAGCTTCGTCGTCCTGCAACGGATGCGGGAAGAGAAGAAGATCACGCCGGAGCAGGAGCAAGCCGCGCGTGCAGAGCAGATCCACATCCGTCCGCTGACGGCCGTGTCGAAGGCGCGTTACGGTTATGCCAAGGAGTTTCTCCGGCAGCAGTTCCGCGACATCTACGGTGGCGACAACCCACCAGACTGGAAGGTCTTCACCAGCTTCGTCCCCGAACTCCAGGACGCCGCGGAAACCGCGGTGCGCAACGGCCTGCGACAGCTTGGCGGCGGAAACCTGCAGGCGGCGCTCGTCGCGATGGATCCGAAGACGGGCAACATCCTGGCAATGGTCGGTGGGTCCGATTTCACAACCGCGCCTTATAACCGCGCTGTCCGAAGCCGCCGTCAGCCGGGTTCGGCCTTCAAGCCGTTTGTCTATTCCGTTGCACTCGAAAGCGGAATGTCGCCGGTCTCGACGATTAGCGGCATCCGCCAGGTCGCGATCAATGCACCGGAAGGTGTCTGGATTCCTCGTGACGAGCGCGCCAGCGAACAAGAAACGTTGACGCTGCGCGAAGCGCTCTTCGAATCAAATAACGCCGCGGCGGTGCTCCTGCAGCAACACGTGGGATCGCGGCCAATTCTGCGGCTAGTGAACGATCTGGGCGTCCCAAATCAACCGGATGTCCCGTCATTGGCACTTGGCAGCGGTCTGGTCACGCCGCTCGAACTCACGGCGGCCTATGCCGTCTTTCCGACCCTCGGCTCTCGCGTGCGCCCGCGGGGCCTTATTGAGGTCCATGACGCCGACGGCGACCTGCTGCATCGCACCAATATCGAGACCGAGCCGGTACTCTCACCAGAGGTGTCGTTTCAGATGCTGACGATGCTCGAGGACGTCGTCGATCGCGGCACCGGCGCAGCCGCGCGCACGCTTGGTGTACATGGTGCCGTTGCCGGCAAGACGGGCACGACCAACGATTATCACGATGCCTGGTTCGTTGGCTTCAACTCCGCAGTCGTCGCCGGGGTCTGGGTCGGTTACGACCAGCCGACACGTATCCGCGCAGGCGGCACCGGAGCGAGGGTCGCGCTTCCAATCTGGGCGGATTTCATGCGCCGCACGGCTCAGCGTCTGCCAGCGCATGCGTTCGAACCTCCCGGTGACATGCGAAGCGAGGAGCTCTGCCACATTTCCTACCTCCGTCCTGTCGAGGGATGTCCTACCTACACGGAGTACTTCAAAGACGGCGACGATATTCCCTCGCGCCTCTGCACAATCCATCAGGGGAATATCAAGCAGCGAGTGCAGCGCGCCGTCCAGGGCATCTTCGGCGCGATCGGGAAGGGCATTAAGGGGATCTTCAAAAGGTAGAATCGATTCGCCGGCGCCGGGGACGTAAAAAACGCATCACGCGTCCAAGGTAAAATCGACAACTTATGCAACGGACGTTTCTCATGGTGTTCGTGTGTACTGCCGCGCTCGCATGCGGCGGCGGCGGACAACAGGGCGGACCAGGTGGCGGGGGACCGGGAGGGGGCCGTGGCGCCTTTCCGGCGATGGACGTCAAAACAATTACGCTCGCGCCGAAACCCATTCCACAGACAAGCGAGTTTGTCGCGACGATCAAGTCGCTGCGCTCGACGAACATCCAGCCGCAGGTCGACGGGTTCGTCCGTCAGATCATGGTGAAGGCGGGCGACCACGTCCGCGTTGGTCAGCCGCTCGTCCAGATTGACCCTGAAAAGCAGCAGGCCACGGTTTCGGCCACGCAGTCGCAGCGCGCCTCACGCGAGGCGGACCTCGAATTCGCACGGCAGCAACAGGCACGCATGCAGAAGCTGTTCGACGCAGGCGCCGTAAGCCGCGCTGAACTCGAGCAGGCCGACACCGCGGTCAAGACCGCGCAGGCGCAGCTCGAAGCCGTCAACTCGCAGATTCGCGAAAACGAAGTGCAGCTGCAGTACTACCGTGTGACCGCGCCAGCTGACGGCATCGTCGGCGACATCGAAGTCCGCCAGGGTGATCGTGTGACGCCGTCGACGCTCATCACGACCATCGACGCGCCGGAAGGGCTCGAAGCCTATGTCAACGTGCCGCTCGAGCGTGCGACCAGCCTCAGGCCCGGTCTGGCAGTCGAGTTGCTCGATACCGCGGGCAACGTCATCGCGAGCAATCCGATCACGTTCATCGCGCCGCGCGCCGACGATGCGACGCAGTCAATCCTTGTCAAGGCAACACTCCGTACTCGGCCACCAGGCGTCAGGGTTCAGCAGTACGTGCGGGCGCGCATCGTCTGGAGCAATGAACCGACGATTTCGGTTCCTGTCGTCGCGGTAAACCGGATCAGCGGCCAGTACTTCATCTTCGTCGCCGAGCAGGGGCGCGGCGGCTTCGTGGCCCACCAGAAACCGGTCACGGTAGGCGATCTGATCGGGGACAGCTACATTGTGCGGAGCGGCGTCAAAGAAGGCGAGAGAGTAATCGTGTCAAATATTCAGAAACTGCAAGACGGGGTGCCGGTCAAGCCTGAAGCCTAGTAGCGGATACCTGATACCGACCACCTCTGAAACCTGACACCTGAAACCTGACTGAAGGCCTATGTTCGTCAATACCTTCATCCGCCGTCCGATTCTCGCAACCGTCTGCTCACTCGTCATCGTCCTGGCTGGGGTGCTTGCGATTCCGCAAATGCCAATCGCGCAGTATCCGCAGGTGGCGCCGCCGACGGTCAGCGTGACGGCGATCTACACGGGCGCAAACGCCGAGACAGTCGAAACCGCGGTGACCACACCGCTCGAGCAGGCGATCAACGGTGTCGAGGGGATGCTGTACATGACTTCCTCGAGCACCAACAGTGGCGCGAGCCAGATCGTGGTCACCTTCGACACGACGCGGGATCCCGACATTGCCGCCGTTGATGTGCAGAACCGCGTGAATCAGGCGGTTGCCCGGCTGCCCGCTGAAGTCCGGGCGCTTGGCGTCACCGTCCAGAAGTCGGCAACCAACTTTGTGATGGCTGCGGGTGCGTATGCCGAACAAGGCGAGTACGACTCACTGTTCCTCACGAACTACATCGACGTCTACGTGAAGGATGCACTAAAGCGCGTGCCCGGCGTCGCCGACATCTTCATCTTTGGCGCGGGCAACTACTCGATGCGCGTCTGGCTCGATCCCGTTCGACTCGCTGCACGGCACCTGACGGCAGGCGATGTCGTCAACGCGCTCCGCGAGCAGAACGTCAACGTCGCGGCAGGAAGCGTCGGCGACTCGCCGGCACCGGAAGGGCAGACGTATCAGCTCAGCGTCCGGGCGGCCGGCCGCCTGCACGAGCGGTCCGAGTTCGACAACATCATCGTCAAGGCCGGCGACGAGGGCGCGCTTGTCCGTCTTGCCGATGTGGCGAATGTGGAACTCGGCGCGGAAAGCTACGGCTCCGTCCTGCGGTTCAAGGGGCGCGACGCCGTCGGCTTCGGCGTCATCGCGCTCCCCACGGCCAACGCCCTCGATGTCAATAACGGGGTGATGGCAGAGCTCACGCGCCTCTCGAAATCATTCCCGCCGGGTCTTGAGTACGCGGTTGCGTTCGATACAACCACCGTCGTGCAGGAATCGATCAACGAGGTGCTCAAGACGCTCGCCATCGCTGTAGGGCTCGTCGTCCTTGTGATGTTCCTGTTCCTTCAGAGCTGGCGCGCCACGCTCATCCCGACCATCACGTTGCCGGTGTCGTTGATTGGTGCATTTGCCTTCGTGCATCTGCTTGGCTTCTCGATCAACACGCTGACGCTCTTTGCGATCGTCCTCGCGACCGGCATCGTCGTCGACGATGCGATCGTCGTGATTGAGAACATCGAGCGCCACATTCAGGAGTATCGGAAGGGGGCCGCCGAGGCGGCGGCCGACGCGATGGGCGAGGTGCTCAGCGCTGTGATTGCCACGGCGCTCGTGTTGATCGCGGTCTTCGTCCCGGTCGCATTCTTCCCCGGCACAACCGGGCGGCTTTATCAACAGTTCGCGCTGACGATCGCATTCGCCGTTGCCATCTCGGCCTTCAATGCGATAACGCTTACGCCTGCGTTGTCGGCCTTGCTGCTCAAGCACTCGCATCTGGGGGCGGGCACATTCTTCAGCGCGGTCGAACGCCTGATTCATGGCGCCACCGGTCTGTACGTTCGCAGCGTCCGTGGACTGATGCGCGTGCGCTGGGCCATGGTCGTCGTCTTCGCTGCTTTGCTGGGCGCGACTTATTTTGTCTACACGCGTTTGCCCCAGTCGTTCTTCCCTGAAGAGGATCCCGGCTACCTGATGACGATCGTGCAGGCGCCGGCCGGGACGTCGCTGCAGTACACGGCAAACGTCACGAAAGAGGCGGCAGCCGTCATCGAGAAGGTGCCCGAAGTCGAGGCGGTTTTCTCGGTGGCCGGCTTCAGCTTCGCGGGGAGTGCGCCGAACCAGGGGCTGATCTTCGCCAAGCTGAAGGAGTTTGATCAGCGGCCGGGCGACGAACATCGATTGCCGGCAATCCTGGCGCGGCTTCGCGGGCAGCTCTTTGGGATTCAGAACGCCTTCGTGATTCCGTTTGCGCCACCCGCCATCCAGGGGCTCGGGCAGTTTGGCGGTTTCACGTTCGAGGTGCTCGACCAGGGTGGTGCGACGAACATCCAGAATCTCGCGGGCGCCACCTTCGGAATTGTCGGCGCGTCGCAGCAGTCGCCGCGGGTGACGGGACTGTTCAGCACATTTACCGCCAACGATCCGCAACTCGCCGTTGACATCGATCGCGAGAAGGCGAGAAGCCTCGGTCTGCCAATCAGTGAGATCACCAACGCGATGCAGATCTATCTCGGATCCACATACGTCAACGATTTCGACTTCAACAACCGCGCCTATCGCGTCTACGTGCAGGCGGATAAACAATTCCGAGCCGATCCGAAGGCGCTCGGGCAGTACTACGCGCGCACGAACAACGGCGAGATGGTGCCGCTGGCGAGCGTCGTGCGCGTCCGCGAGACGACCGCGCCGCAGGTGATCAGCCACTTCAACTTGTTCCGATCCGCTGAAATCAACGGATCCGCGGCGCCGGGCTTCAGCTCCGGGCAGGCCATTCAGGAGATGGAACGGCTGGCCGCCCAGGCGCTTCCGCAGGGTTTTGGGTATGCATGGTCCGGCATCTCGCTCGAGGAAATCAAAGCGGGTCGCCAGTCGGCGTACATCTTCGGGATCGCCATCCTGCTCGTTTACCTCACTCTTGCCGCGCAGTACGAATCATTCATCCTGCCGTTCATCGTCCTGCTCGGGGTGCCGCTCGCCGTTCTCGGGGCGCTCTCGGCGCAGTGGCTGCGCGGGCTGCAGAACGATCTCTACTGCCAGGTTGGTCTCGTCATGCTGATCGGGCTTGCAGCAAAGAACGCCATTCTGATTGTCGAGTTCGCGGAACAGCTTCGCGCCAAAGGACTGTCGATCATCGATGCCGCCGTTGAAGCCGCGCGCATCCGACTGCGGCCGATTCTCATGACCTCGCTGGCCTTCATCCTCGGCGTGATGCCGCTCGTCTTCGCCACGGGCGCGGGGCAGGAGGGGCGGCACTCGGTCGGTACTGCGGTCGCCGGAGGCATGTTGTTCGCGACTTTCCTGAACATCCTGTTCATTCCGATTTTGTATGTCGTCATCCAGACGCTTCGGGGAGCAGGAAAGGTCATCGTCGCGGAGGGCAACACGCATGCGTAGGCTTCTTGTTGCGCAAACCATGAAGGTTTGCGCCACGGGTGTCCTTTTACTGGTACTTGTTCCTTCGACCGTTCTTGCCCAAGGTCTCGAGCGTCTCACTTTTGCGCAAGCGATCGAGCGCGCTGTCGCCAACAATCCCACTATCGCGCAGGCGACAGCGGGCATCATGCGGGCGGAGGCGGTCCTCCAGCAGGTGCGGTCCAACTCCCTGCCGGCGCTTGCCCTGGCGCTCACGACCACGTTCACCAATCCGGTGAAATTTGACACCGTGAGCATCGTTCCAGTGGTACAGACCCAGACGATACCCACATTTGCCCTACCGATCCTGACACCCGTTGCGTGGGCGCAGCGCAATCAGGCCGGCGATCAAGTGGTGGTTTCGCAGCGGACCGAGAAGGACGTTCGCCGGCAGGTTGCCGTCGCCGCGGCGCAGAGCTACCTCGCGATCATCGCTCGCCGACGTGTGTTCGACCTCAATTCCAGGGCCCGCGACAACGCGCGCGATCATTTCATGTTCGCGAACCAGCGGTTCCAGGGCGGTATCGGCAGCCGGCTGAATGCGCTGCGTGCGGAGCAGGAGATGCTGAGCGACGAGACGCGCGTCGAGGAGGCGCTGCTGCTGATACAGCTCGCGCAGGAAGCGCTAGGCGTACTGGTTGGCGCAAATGGGCCAGTCGACGCGGTGGACTATCCCGTATTCGATATCCCTGATGAACTCGGACAGCTGACGAATCGGACGGACATTCAGCTGGTGATGGAGCGCGAGAGGGCCGCTCAGCGCGTGTACAGCGATTCGTGGAAGGACAGATTGCCTTCGCTGAACAGCGTATTCACGCCGTCGGTGCTCGAGCCCCCCGGTGCGTTCGCCAAGACGTTCTCGTGGCGGGCGCAGGTGATCTTTGCCGTACCGATGTGGGACAGCGGTTTTCGCTCCGGAGAGAAGGCTCAGCGTCTGGCGGACCTGAACGTAATCAAGTTCGAGCGCGCGAACCTCGAACGGCAAGGCGCGTCCGAGATCCGCACCGCACGCGACGCGGTCGCCTCGACCACGCGCGCGTTTACGCAGGCACAATTGGCAACCGACCGGGCGAACCAGGTCGTCCAGATTACCGATGTCGCCTTCCGCGAGGGAGCCTCAACCAACATCGAAGTGCTCGACGCGCAGCGGCAGGCACGCGATGTCGAGACGCAAGCGGCCATCGCGGAGGATGCGCTGAAGCGCGCGCAGCTCGATCTTCTGGTTGCGCTAGGCCGATTTCCGCAATAAACCACGGAGGCGCCCTACGCGCCGCGTAAAGTGGCCTCCGTGGTTAGTTAGACCGACCTTACTCCTTGATAACCGTGGTGCCGCCTCCGCGCGCGGCCATGACGATGATGAGAATCAGCAGCACGAGCGCGATGGCGCCGATGGCGATCCAGATCGGACTCG
>Ga0068859_100005147_pt1 | contig 13276 bp, 10 predicted proteins | sample KBSSwiS22_FD_66585 | JGI IMG/M metagenome (GOLD analysis project Ga0068859, IMG submission 66585) | Switchgrass rhizosphere microbial communities from Kellogg Biological Station, Michigan, USA - KBS Switchgrass S2-2 | ecosystem: Host-associated > Plants > Roots > Rhizosphere > Soil ... | reverse complement strand
TCGGATCGTTGCGATCGAGAAAGTCGATGACCTTCGCCGAGATCTCTTCATCGACGGTCTTCGAGCGCTCCAGCGTCAGCGGGCCCTCGTCCTTGCACGTCTGATTCTTCTCGGTGCCGTCGGACGACTTGCACCAGAGAACCGGCCGCGGGGGCGTGAGACAGGTCGTGGTCTTCGGATCCACAGCGCCCGGCACCTCGGGGACGCCGGGTATCGTCGTGTTCTTGCACGGCGGCGCCACGCCCTGCGTGGTCGGGTTTTTGTTGATGTCGGGGAAGCTCACCTGCTGCATCGCGTCCAGGTGGTACAGATAACCCCAGTACTCCTGGAAGCCGTGCGCCGTAGGCAGGGCCTCCGTATGGTCGCCGAGATGGTTCTTGCCGAACTCGCCGGTGGTGTAGCCGAGATCGTGTAGGAAGACGGCGAGCGCAGGCGTCCCCGGGCGCAGATAGGCCGGACTGCCGGGAAGCTCCGGCGGGATCAGTCCGGTGCGCAGCGGATACATGCCGGTGAAGAATGCATTGCGGCCAGACGTGCAACTCTGCATGGCCACATAGTCCATGAAAATCGCGCCTTCCTTGCCGATGCGGTCGATGTTTGGCGTCTCACCGACCATCAAGCCGCGATGGTAGATGCTCGGCTGCATCCAGCCGATGTCGTCGCCCATGATGAACAGGATGTTCGGCTTCGCTCCGGTGCCCTGAGCCAGCGCCCGATGCGATGTCAGAGTGAAGCATGAGGCCGCAAGGGTCACGATCAATGCCCGCTTCCCCAGCGAGCGACGTCTGGTCAACTTGTTACGCACATCTCCTCCAGGTTTCGGCCTGTTCCATCAGAACAGCCGCGCTACGCTGGTGTATTTCGAGCACTCGTCGTGCCACTGAGTCGCATCTCGTACACGTCCGCTATTGGCTTGTGCGCGCGGTGTTTCGCGCGTTCAGCGATTCCGAAGCGAGACGATGACGTCACGAGAAATTGAGAGGAGCCGTGATCACCCTTTCGATGGAGCGAAGTATCCCTTTCGAGCACGAATACGAAGGTTCTTGCTGTCTGGACGCGTAATCTTGACTTCGAGCTTCCGCCACGCTCCATCCGTCTTCTCGTTGGCGGAGAGATAACCGATCGTGTACTGCGCTCGAACCTCGCCGAGCACCTGCTCGTAGATGCGATCGAGGTCCTTGGCACTTCCAGGGAAAAAGGCGGCTCCGCCGGTCGCCTCGGCGATATCCGACAGGATCGCGCGCGGAGCTGCTTGCGCGAATGGCGGCTGATTGCGGAGCGCTCCAATGGCATAGACTGTGACGTCCGACGCCTTGAGCAGCTTCATCAGTTCGTCGAGATCGAGGCGGCTTTTCGTATCGCCGCCGTCGGTATAGAGCACCATGACTTTTCGTCCGTCCTGAACAGCCGCGCCATCCAGATAGACACCGATCGCGTCGTAGAGCGCCGTCCCTCCCCCCGCACGCAGTTCCCGGACGCGCTGGGTCAGTTGCGCCAAATCGCTTCGAGGAAAGCGCGATGCCCGCACGTCGTCCGCGAAATCGATGAACGTCATGTCCACGGCGTCGGTCAGCATCGTCTGGAATCTAATCGCCGCCGTCTGCGTGAACGGCAGATCGGTCTCCTGACTCCCGCTGACATCGAGCAGGACCCCGACGTGCAATGGCGGTCCCGCCTGTTCTCCGCGGGCAAACGCGAAGATGGTCTGCAGGCGTCCGTCTTCGTAGACGGCGAAATCGCTGGCGTCGAGATCGGTGACGAGACGACGCTTCTTGTCGGCCACCGTGACGCCGACATTCACGAGGTCGACGTGCCCGCGAAACAACGTCGGCTGCTGCGAGCGCAGTCGCGCGGGTAGAGCAAAGGAGGTCAGCGCGGTGATGACGGCAATCGCGAGAACGCCAGGCATTCCCGTGAGTGATGGTCTTTCCATACGGTCCCAGCGTCACGAGTTGGCAATAGCGCTGCCTCGTGCTCGCGTGCGAGAGACCCCGGAATATCGGGCCGATTAGGAATGCCGGGCGGAAGCGATCACCAATTGTCGTGGCGTTCTCGTGATGATCGTCCCCGCCTGAGGCATTAGAACTTGATCGTGAAGCCGAAGAGCGGACCCTTCATCGCCGTGTCGAACAGGAAATTGTCCTTGTCGTAATCCACGCTCAGATAGCGGTACGCGAAATTGAGGGCATACCGCTCATGAATGTCCAACCCTGCCGTCCCGACGATCTGATATGTGAAGTTCGATCCGCCGCCGCCGAGATCGCCATAGGCACGTGCCCACCAGTTGCGCGGGAGATCCCGCGTCGCTCGCAGTCCGACGATGGCATCGACCCAGTTCCGGCTGGCCTCGAGATTGAGGGCGGGCAATATACCGGGCTGAAAGTTCAACTCTGAGTTCAGGTGCCACAGCCGGATACCCCCGACAACATCGAGGGATGCGCCCTCGGTATTCAGCAACCGGTATCCAGCTTCCGGCGTGAGAATGAACAGCCTCTGCTCAGGGCTCACTCCTGAAAACAATGGGCCCGGGGTCGCGCGCTGTCCGCGAACGTCGGTGTAAATCGTGTCACCCAGGATCACGAGCTGATCTCGTTGCGCCTCAACGAGCCCCATCGCCGCAAAATGCAGATGATCGAGGATGTTGCGGAACGACGCATCGACGTCGACGGTGCGCGCGCCAATGCCGACGCCACCATCCAGGCCTGATCCCCAGAGGTAGGGCACAACCTGGAGCTGCCAGCCGTCGGGCGTCGATGGCGAAGGGGCAGTTTGCGCTGAAAGTCCTGGCGCATAGAGCAGCAAACAAACCACGGTTCCAAGAACCAAATAACGTGTGCTCATAGTTCCTCTCGTGACAACGGCAATTCGCCGAAGCGCACGGCTTTCGCGCGCCGCCCGGGTTGCGCACGTTCCATGCCGCGCGTGCGGTGTCGCACTCGCTTGCGTTCGGTCGATTTAGCCCGCGAAGATCGGGAGGAATGACAATCGTTTGCTGCGGCTCACGAAGTCTTGTGTTCGGCGTCGCGTTGACTTTTGGGATGCCCAGACAGGAGACTGCTGGGCATGCCCAAGTTTCTCATTGAGGTTCCGCACGAATCGGAAACGGTTGCGTGCGCCCGCGCCGCCAAGGTACTTCTGGAAACCGGCTCACATTTCCTGACGCATGCGGACTTCGGTTGCTGTGACGGCGTCCACAAGGCGTGGATCGTCGTCGATGTCGACAACAAGGACGAGGCGCGCAACCTGTTACCGCCGGCATACCGCCGGCAAGCCTCGGTCGTGCAGTTGTGCAAGTTCGGACTCGATGAACTGGACGACCTGATCACGCGTCACACGGCCCGATAGCCCGGTCCGCGCTCTGAACGATCCGAACGACTCGAACGCTTATTATCGGAGCATGAGATTAATGAATCGGTCGTTCTGAACGACCCACCAGAACACCGTATGCCCGATTACAAGTAGCGCGGCGCTTGCGATGCTCGCGCGGATGGAGGTCGACGAGACCCAGAGCAGTGCAAAGACTGCGGGAAACAGCGCCACGATCATGTCCATCTCGATCGCGATGCCCTGTGGTGGCCAGAAGAGCAGGAAGGCGATCGCGCATGGGATCGTAAACGCCAGCGCAAGTCGTGCTTCGCGCGGTGATTTGTTTCTGACCAACAGCGTGACGAGCACAAGCGGCAAGCCGGCGATCAACCCACTGAAGAACACGTCGCGAGCCGTGATGATCGAGAACAACGGGTAGAGGATCCTGCCTTCCGCTTCGCGCGACCGCCAGAGCGTTCTCATAATGAACCCGCCGGCCGCATGACTTGGAATCACGTCGAACCCCAGCACAGAGAGGTAGTACCACACCCAAATCAGGGCGGCAGCGATTGCGACACCGCTGAGAGCGACAGCCAACACTACGCGGCGACGAAGCGGGAGACCGGGGAGACCAGTCGCGATCACCGCGAAGAACAGCGCGGCAATGCTCAGATACCCAATGCCATGCATCGCGGCTCCCAACCCGTAAAGGATGGCTCCGAAGAGCATCCCCGGGGTTAGTTCGTCGCCGTTGATGAGATCTCGCGCGATGAACGGGAACGCCGCCGCTGAAAGAGACAAGTAGCCGACTTCGAGATACCCGAAGTACATCAGCGCCGCCGGCGCCATCAAGGCGAGCGCGATGTATCGAACCGAGCGGGAACTCCACCGATCGGTGGCCGCCAGAAACCACAGCGTCACCGCGAAGACAGCACCGGCGAGCCACGAAAGCATTCGGTACGCCTCGACGGGAGAGTCCGCGGTCGAACCGAGCGCCGCGTCGAATCGACCCAGCAACCGATACGCGAGGTGCGCTGAAAACCGTACGAACCTAGCTCCGCGCGCGACGATTTCGTCGAAGTTGGCGCGGTTCTGAACGATGCTGGATCCGTCCCCCATCACAAATCGATTGGTCGGGAGCGGAGCAATGAGCGCGATTGCCAGCCACGAGGTCAATGCCACGGTGGCGGCCACGGCTCGCCGCCGTGTCGAATTCAAACTGGCCGCAGCGAGCAGAAGCGCTCCTACTGTGCACGAAAAAACGGATTGCAAGCGTGACTATTGTGCCAGCGACTCAGCGGGCCAACGCGTGACCGGTGCCTTGACGAGGTCGTTTCTCAACCGTACGTGCTGTCGTGCTTTTCAGGAGTACCTAAAGTTCCGTATCTTTCAAGGAATGCGGGTGCGCGTGCTCAAACATGGGGAGGGTGTTGTTGACGGCGTGAGCCTTCGGTGCCTGGTTCCAGGCAGTATTTATGATGTCAATCCGACGCTTGGTCACTTCCTCGTGACCAACGGGCTCGCAGAAGAACTCCTGCCGGCGTCAGATCCCGCGCTCGTGATACCGCTGGACACGCCATACGCAATCGAACAATTGACGCGAGGAATAACTGTGCTGCCTCCCGGCGGAATCGTCACTCTGGAAAAGCGCCGTCGCACGTCCGCCCGGCGGAAGACCACGCGATCCGATCGGCGGCGTAACTGATCGGCGACGGTGCGCTCAGGCGCACGGTCTGCGCGCCTGCCTGCTTCCCATATTTGCAACTCACGTCGGAAAGCCGTTCGGGTAGTATGTGTCGCGCACCAGGATGACCACCAAATCGAGAAAGCGACGGCCGCCGAAGGTCGCGGCGCAAGTACACGCACTCCGCGCGGCGCCCAACTGGCCGCTCCTGGCGGTGAGCGGCCTGGGCATCGCCTTGACCGGGTACCTGTCATGGGTCGCCTTCAGTGGCGGCGCCGTACGCGGATGTCCTGCCGGCGGAGGATGCGATCTCGTTCTCACGAGCCGCTGGGCGACGCTGCTCGGTCTGCCGACGTCCTTCTGGGGACTGGTGGCGTATTGCACGCTCGCGGCGATCGCATTCGTCAAGCGAGCAGACAAGCACTGGTCGTATGCGTGGACCGTCGCATTATTCGGCATCTGCTACAGCGTCTATTTGACGATCGTGTCGCTGACCATTCTCGGGTCCGCCTGTCCGTACTGTTTGACATCACTTGGACTGATGACCGCCACGCTCGCGTTGGTGGTCGTGCAGCGTCCCGCCGAATACGCGCAGCGCTCCTGGCTGCGTCTGGCTGCGACGCGCGGCGCGTTCGCCGCCATCGTGATCCTGCTCGTCCACGCCAATTACGTGGCGCCGCAAGCCGAGGCCGAAGGCCCTGAAGACCCGATGGTTCGCGCGCTCGCGGAGCACCTTGCCGACGAAGGCGCCGTGTTCTACGGCGCATCGTGGTGTCCGCACTGCCAGGAGCAGAAGCGACTCTTCGGTGCATCGGCGCGGCGGCTTCCGTACATCGAATGCAGTCCGGCTGGACCGAATGCACCGCAGGCGCCGTCCTGCAACATCGCCGGCGTGCAAAGCTATCCAACATGGGTTATCAACGGTCGGACCATCGTCGGTGAGGTGTTGACTCTCGCCCAGCTGGCCGAGGCCTCAAAGTTCCCTGGAAAAGCGAGCTTCAACTAGCGAACCTATGACCCTGTTTGTCACGCTCGTCAGCGAAAGCGATCTGGTACTCAGCCTGGTCCGCGACTATGCTCGCGGCCTCGGCTGTCCCGTCACCGCGGCATCTTCGGATCGAAGTGTCCGTATCGAAGTACCGGACGATGATCACAGCTTCCTGGAGCTGCTCACGCATGTGGCGCTCAGCACCGCGAAGGCGGGCATCACCGTCGCCGAGCCGACCGTCCGCGTGACGTACCGGCACCCCAGCGTCACCTCAGAAGTCGCACTCACGCTTCGCATCGACGAGTTCCGCATCGACGCGGTCGCCCGAGTGGGCGCGTAGGCCGCGATCTCACGATTCCGCGAGGACTCTCAGCCCGCGAGGGAACGCCGCGCTCCCGTTTTGACCGCAGATAACGCTGGCGCGCTCGAACTGCCCGTCGTTCGGGCATCCTGCGGCCGAGCTCGACCGTGAGCTGACGTGGCACTAACAGTGCGCACGCAGACCTGTCGGGGTTTGTTTGCCGCCGAAGGCCAGAGCCACGCCAGGGTCCGTATGAGCATCACCGCCGCCGATCGCAATTCCCATCATCTCGCCGCCATTGTGTCCTCGTCAGACGACGCAATTATCAGCAAGGATCTCAATGGGATCGTGAAGTCGTGGAACAGCGCCGCCGAGCGCATGTTCGGATATACGGCAGAGGAGGCGATCGGGCAATCGATTGGTTTGATTATTCCCCGCGATCGTCACAGTGAAGAAGACGAGGTGCTGCGCCGAATCCGCGCTGGCAAGTCGGTCATCCAGTTCGAAACCGAGCGTCTTCGCAAGAACGGGACGTTAATCCCGATTTCGTTGACCATCTCGCCGATTTTCGATGCCGAAAGGAATGTGATTGGCGCGTCGAAGATCGCGCGCGACATCAGCGAGCGGAAAAATCGAGAGGCTCAGCTTGGCGCGATTGAAGCCGCCCGCGCCGATCTGCACGCCCGGCTCCTGATGCTCGTAGCTGCGTCGACGAAGCTATTCGGCACCCCTCATCTCTCCGCGGTCGTCGCCGCCGCGTTGAGCGTCGCCGCGGACCTCGTGCCGGCTGACGCGTACGTCATCTGGCGTCTGAAACAGGACACAGGCTGGCTTCCACTCGGTTTCGACGGCGTGTCACCAGAATTCGCCAGCATCGCCCGAAGCCACGGAAAAACCGAGCTTGAATTCACCGAGCCGACAACGGTGGAAGACGTGTTGACGTGGCCGCCGGGTACTCCGCGACGCGATGCCTATATACAGGAAGGCATTGCCTCGATGCTGATCATCCCGTTGGTCCTCAACGGTCTTCGGCAGGGTGCGTTCGTTTTCTACCACCGTGTGCCGCATCGGTACTCCGAGGTCGACGTGAATATTGCGGCTGCATTGGGCAATCTGACAGCCGCGGCAATCAGCAACGCCGAGCTGTTTGACGAGCACCAGCGCGTCGTCCGCGCCGGTGTCCTCGCGGACGTGTTGCGGTGCCTGTCCACACCGTTGAACTACCAGGAGATGCTGACACACATCGTCTCCGTTTTCGTGCCCCGCATCGCCGACTGGTGTGCCGTCGATCTGATCGGCAAGGACAGGAAGGTGGAACGCGTGGCCGCCGCGCATGTGGACGAATCGAAAGGCGCGATGATTCACGAGCTGCGGCGACGCTTTCCTGACATCGAGTTCACTCCAGGCGCTTCGGGCTCGGTGATGACGTCCGGCCAATCGGTCTTCGTTCGAAGAGTGACCGATGACATGCTCGTCGCGGCGTTTCCTGACAGCGAGGAACGACTGCGGCTCGTACGTGCCCTCGGCATCGGTTCTTACATGTGCGTGCCACTCGTGGGGCAACGGGGCGTGATTGGCGCAATCGCGTTCGTGTTGGGAGAGTCAGGGCGTCACTTTGTCCAGGACGATCTGGTGCTGGTCCAGGAACTTGCCGATCGCACGGCGCTCGCGATCGAGAGCGCTCAGGCGTACGAAGAGGCCCAGCGCGCGAACCGCATCAAGGACAACTTCCTCGCGACGCTGTCACACGAGTTGCGCACGCCGCTGAACGCGATCCTCGGCTACACGTGGATGCTGCGAGCCAACGCGTTGAGCGACGATCGCCGCGAACATGCGCTCGAGACCGTGGAGCGGAACGCGAAGACCGTATCGCAGATGCTCTACGACCTCCTGGATGTGTCACGCATCGCGTCAGGAAAGCTCACCTTGACGATGCAGCCGATCGATCTTCGTACCCTGGTGCTCGAAAGCGTCGAGTCTGTCGCGCCGAAAGCGGCGGCGAATGGCTTGTCGCTGCACGTGAACGTCGGCAACGACCCGATGTTGATACAAGGCGATCGGGCGCGGCTCCTGCAGGTGTTCTGGAACCTTCTGTCGAACGCGTTGAAGTTCACGCCAGCGGGTGGGCGAATCTACGTGACGGTGAATGCCGACGAGAAGGCCGCGATCGTCGCCGTGCAGGATTCCGGAATCGGGATACCGCCAGCCTTCCAGTCGAGGGTGTTCGAACCGTTTCAGCAAGTCAGGCTGAAGTCGACGCCACAAATCGGGGGATTGGGCCTCGGGCTCGCCATCGTGCACCAGATCGTCGAGTTGCACGGCGGCACCGTGACACTCCTGAGCGAGGGCGAAGGCAAAGGGTCCACCTTCACCGTACGATTGCCACGGCACGTTTCACTTCCTCGCGAGGATGTTGCTGGTTGTTAGGCGGCGGCCTGAGCGGCTTCCGCCAGCATCGGAACCGTAAAGGAAAACGTCGTCTTCTTACCCGGGGTGCTTTCGGCCCAAATCCGTCCTCCGTGCGCTTCGATGAGCCCCTTGCAAATGTAGAGTCCCAAGCCGAGTCCCGGAACGCCACTGCCGCGAGTCGTTCTGCCACGAGCGAATCGCTCGAACAGCGTGGGTATCTCTCCCGGTGGAATCCCGCTTCCAGCGTTGACGACCGAGATCCTGAACTGCGACCCCTGCGTGGCGAGCTCGACGGCAATCTCGCCCTCTGGCTCGCCGTACTTGACAGCATTTGAAATCAAATTGCCCAGCACCTGCTCGAATCGCGCGGCATCCACCCATGCCGGCGCCGGCCTGACGTGAACCTGCAACCGAATGCGACGTCCTGGCACGAGCGATGACAGGCGATCGACTGCGTCCTCGATGAACGACGCCAAATCGGTTTTCGTGCGCTCGAGCGACAGACGTCGCGCTTCGAGGCGCGACACATCGAGCAGGTCGTTGATCATCGTGTTCAGCCGGCTTGTGCTTCGGCGGATCCGTTCAGTGACTTTGGAACCTTCCGCCAGCCGACCGGAATCGAACATCCTTCCGAGCCGGTCAGCTTCGAAAGCAATGATCGCGACAGGTTGACGCAGATCGTGTGCAACGACCGACGACCATTCCTCGCGCATGCGCTCAAGCTCCTTCAGCGTCGAAATGTCCTGATAGATCGTGACCGCGCCCGACCGATTACCCTGCTCGTCGAAGACCGGCGCTGCGCTGACCAGCATCGGTAGAAGTCGACCGTCGGGATGTCGCAGCGAAAACTCCTGGCTGATTGTCGGAGCTCCGGTTGCCAACGCGCGGGTCTGGGGCTGATCGCCCTCGGCGACGGGCCGACCGTCGGGAAGCCGTAGGTCATATCGCACGGCCGGTTGCCGTTGATCGCCAGGAGTATCGTGACGAGCGAAGGCCTGCATCGATCGGTTCTCGAGCGTGGTCCCCGTTGCATTCGTGAGGACGACGCCCTCTGGCATCTGATCGATCACGGCCGCCAACCAGGCGCGTTCGAGGCGTTCGGCTTGATAGAGGCGCGCGGTTTCTATGGCGGTCCCGGCGCGCGCGGCCAGCCGCTCGACGGCTTGTTCGTCGGCAACGGTAAACTCCGCCCTTCCACGCTTGTTCGCAAGGTAAAGATTGCCAACGGCGCGCCCGTGCCTGCGAATGGGGACGCCGAGAAAGCTGGTCATCCGCGGGTGAACCGCTGGGAAACCCAGGAACGCAGGATGGTTCGGGATGTCTGCGATCCTGATCGAGCGATCCCGCACCAGACCCAGAAGGCCGACACGTCGCGGCGGCGGGCCCAACCTCGATGCCTCATCAAGTGGCAGTCCGACGAATATCCATTCGTCGAACGAATGTTCGCTGTCGCCACCGAAACCAAACGCTGCATACTCCGCGTCAGCGACGGTCTTCGCTTGCATCGTGATCGTCTCCAGCACCGCACGCAGACTCGACTGCGGGGACTTCGTGACCGCTTCCGCTACGGCATCGCCCGCGCGCTCGACGGTTTTCCGAGCCGAGATGTCGCGGACGAGCCCCTGCCAGCGTCCGTCCGGGAGGATTTTCGCGCTGACTTCAACGGGCAGGCGGGTGCCATCCCGTCGCAAAAGGGTCCACTCGTCGACCTGAGCGTCGCCGCGAAGGAGCGCGGCCTTTGACGCATCGAGTCGCGGACGGTCCGCGGCAGGTAACAGGTCCATGATGGTCTTGCCAACGAGATCCTCACGGCGATATCCGAGCATCTTGCAACCCGCGTCATTCACCTCGGTATAGCGACCGTCGAGATCCGCAAGGAAGACACCATCGGAGGCCTGCTGAATCAGGTCGCGCAGGCGCTCTTCGCGCTCGGCCACCGCGCGCTCCGACGTCGTTCGCGCGGTGTCGATGCGATCGAGCGCTTTCCCCGTCGCCAGGACGAGGACCACCGCAATCGCCATCGCCGCCACTGCGAGGAGCGCGGCCGCATACGGTTCATCGTAGAGGGATCGCCGCAGGCCCACGGTGATCAGCAGGCCGAGAACCGGAATCGAGAAGGCGCCGACCAGCAGCCGCCTGACGACAAAGCCGCCGACTTGGTTGCTGGTCACGAGCGCCATCAGCGGGCGATCCGGTCGGACGCAGATCACGCCGCCGCTGAGCACGAGCATTCCGATGACGGTATGCACCGCCATTCCCTTGCCGGGAATGCTTGTCTCATACAGTACGGTCGCGCCGTACAGGTATCCGGCCGCGGTGGTCAGCGCGACGAGTGCCGCACCAACGGCGAGCACCTCTGAAAGGTCGGTTCGTACTGCCCGCTTGGTGTCGAGCGTCAAGAGCGCCAGACCGATCAGAAAGAATGCCGCCGCACTGCCCAGCCCGCTGCGTGTCACCGGGAATCGAGGCGTCGCCTGCAGCGGGCTACTCACGTAGGTGCGATCGATCCCGAGATCCACACCGACGGCATATTCGATCAGCGTGATGGCTGCGAGCGCGACCGCGACGAGAGCGAATATCTGCGCGATCCGTCGCCACGGCGGTCGCGTGTGCCGTCGCCGCAACAGCAGAAGAGAAGTTCCGAGGAGTACAAAACAAAGCGCCGTCTCCTGGACCATTTCCGGCATCCCGGGAATCGGCTGCACGACTCTTGCAATACCTAGCCACCACCCTGCGAATACGACGAGGCCGAGAAGTTGCGCGACGATGGCGGCGGCGGCGCCCGCTTGTTCCGGCCAGGTTGGACGCTGTTGAGCTGAATTCGAGGACATCTCCTGTGTATTCCGTTTTGCCCTTTGATAGGGCAAGAGGGGTGCCTCGAGTCGCGCGCCCAACGCCGTGACGGTGTGGATTCGTCGAATTCCGGATCACGGTAGGTAGGGCGCGGGTCGTGCCTGATCACAGCGGACATCGTAGGAGGCCGGCCTGAATCGAGGCGATTACCGCATCGTTCGAACCAGCTGATTCTGATCGGCCAACGGACCAGGTTGGTGCGGTTCGTAGAATGGTGATGCATCGAGTCCCGCACGGGACGCCCGGCTTCGCGTGCACGAGCCATGCGATGGCGGACGCGCAATCGAAAACCAGACGCGGCGTAGCGCCGTCAGAAAAGAATCAGTTCAGGAGATTTCGCATGGCCCCTGTACGACTGCCGGTGTCCACGGCCGCAGCGATAGTGTTTGTCCTCGCGATGCCCTACGCGGCGCGCGCGCAGACGTCATCGAACGGTGTTTATATCGTTGACCTGGCGGCAAGTACGGTCAGCTTCACGCTGCAAGCCTCAGCCATTTTCAAGGTCAAGAAGGACGGCTACTTCAAGAACTTCAGCGGCCTGGTGTCGTATAACCCTGAGCGGCCGGTCGACACCCGCGTGGACCTGACGGTGGATGCCGACAGCATCGACATGCGCGACCCGGAGCACAGCCAGCTCCTGAAGTCGGCCGAGTTCTTCGACGTCGAACGCTTCCCGACGTTGCATTTCGCGAGCGAGTCGACCAACTTGCGGCCCGACGGGACGCTCTCGGTGACGGGCGACATGACCATTCGCGGCGTCACCAGAAGAATGACGATTCCCGTCACGCTGCGCCCGACGACGGCGAGCGGTTCAACAGAGGGCAGAGAGTTCGAATCGACCTTTCAGATCGATCGCACAGAATTTGGATTGAACGGCGTTCCCGATTGGCACGGCTTCCACGTGTCCATCTCGAAGAAAGTCGAGATTCATATCGCGATCGCGACACGACCCGGTCCACCGCTGCCGTAGTCGTCAGAACGCGACCATCTGCGTCACCTTCGCGACCAGTGCGCGGTCGAGCAGGCCGCCCGTGCTCGTATCGCGGCGTTCGTTGAAGACCAGAAAGAAGTCGCTGAGGCGGTGGTGAATGACGTTGAAGCGCAGGTTCGACGTCCACTCCCGCGCGTCGGTGTTGTATTGGATGAGGGCGTTGGCAAATGCCATGGTCGAAAATCCGTATTCGACCCGCGCGGTGATCAGATCGGTCGTATAACTGCCGGCTTGCAGCTGAATCTGATTCCGCGATTCGGTGATTGCGGCATTCAACCGGCCGCCAACGCGCAGCGCCGCCCCGCCGCCGTACGACTGTCTGTGGCCGTCGTAGAAGTCGCCGACGTCGAAGCGTCCGTTCACCGAGAACGGCGCCGAGGCATTGGTCCGCCATGTGGCGTGCCAGTCGTTGAAATCGTACCGGCCGACGGGAATGATGATGCCGCGTCGCCGGTTGATCAGAAACGGCACGGTCAGGTTTTCGGTCGTCGGGTCGACACCGAGCTCACCGCCGCTGCCGTCCTGAAGATTGATACTCATATGCGCGCCGATCAGGCGCGACTGCAGCTCGCCGCTCTTCAGCCACGATACGTTGGTGACCCCGAGATGCGGGAACAACTCTCGCAGCCACTTCGACAGACGCGTCGGCCTGAAGCGTGCGCCGTACGTGCTGTCGAATTTCCAGACCCCCGTTCGCGGCACGAACCCCATCTCGTCGTTGAATCGGTCGCCGATCCTGACGTA
>Ga0068859_100005144_pt1 | contig 13278 bp, 13 predicted proteins | sample KBSSwiS22_FD_66585 | JGI IMG/M metagenome (GOLD analysis project Ga0068859, IMG submission 66585) | Switchgrass rhizosphere microbial communities from Kellogg Biological Station, Michigan, USA - KBS Switchgrass S2-2 | ecosystem: Host-associated > Plants > Roots > Rhizosphere > Soil ... | reverse complement strand
TTCTAGATAGGTGGAGAAACAAATGAACAAACCTCGCATCTTTCTGGGCTCATCAGGAAAGCAGGAGAAGCTGCTGCAGGCACTCGAACGCGGTCTCGTAGACGTCGCGAACGTAGAACCATGGACTACATCCTTCAATCCGGGGAAGACGACGCTTGAACGCCTGCTTGAGCTTACCCACGAAGTCGACTTTGCCGCCTTTGTTTTTGCTCAGGACGACTGGACGACCAACAGTTCCCCGTCGACCGCTCAGCCGGGGGCCGGTCAGGCTTCGCCGCGAGACAATGTCGTCTTCGAAGCGGGCCTGTTCGGAGGCGTTCTAGGAATGCGGCGAACATTCATCCTTCACGCCGGCGGAGCAAAGCTTCCTACGGATCTCCTGGGCCTTACGTCCATTCGGTACGGCGAAGCGATCACTCCGGCCGAGATGAGAGTCCTCAACCAGAAACTCAGGAAGGCGATCGATGATGAGTGGAACACACCGCGTATTGAAGGCCTGTGGTGGCAGTTTTCCCTGACGGAGCGCACCGCGAAAGAGCCTTCGGCGGTGAGCCTTCTAAAGATTTCACGGGACCGCGATGGCGGGCTTACCGTGTCTGGTCGGTCATGGCAGGAAGATGGTCGTTTGTCAGCCAGATACTGGAGCGAAGCGGTGAAAGAGAAGAGCGACTCGTCGGGACTCTTTTACTACTGGAAGGGAGAACGGCCGCTCGATCCGAACGCGCCGCAGTTGGATGGAACCGGTGAGATCCGGATGGAATCGGCCACGCGGGCATCAGGGTACTTCACAACTCGCTCGGACAAGGATCCGGATGTGAACGAGCGAACGTCCGGCGTATACTTGCGCGGCGATCCGAAGGACATGAGCATCCTGGATGGACCTGACGATCGCAAACGTGCAAGGCTCATCGCAGGGTGCCTGAAGCAGTGGAAGGCGATCAAGATCGCCTGAGGTCAAGGCAAATGTGATTTTTAGGAATTCAGACAAATGGAGGTTGAAGTATGAACGTCAGCGAAATTATGACTAAGGAACCGGCATGTTGTATGGACATCACAAGTCTTCACGACGCGGCGCAGATGATGGCCGATCATGATTGCGGCTGCATCCCTGTTGTTGACGATTACGAAAACAAGAGGCCGATCGGCACGATAACGGACCGCGACATTGTGATCCGGACCGTTGCTCATAACAAGAACCCGTTAAATATGGTGGTCGGTGAGATCATGACCGAACAACCGGTAACCATTGCCGAAGGCTCAAGTATTGATGAGTGCTTCCACACGATGGAAATAAATCAACTCCGCCGCATGCTTGTGGTAAATAAGAACGGCGAATGCGTCGGAATAGTGGCTCAGGCCGATGTTGCCTGCAAGGCCGGCGAACATGAAACAGCAGAACTTGTAAAGGTAGTTTCTGCGAGTAGTGCGGCAGGATAAAGTAGTTGTCGTAACCTGTAGTCAACGCCAAGACCAAAATAACTCACATGAAGCAGCAGCGTTCAGCGGAGGCGTTCGAGTAGCCGCTGCTTCACCGTCGGCCATTCGCTATCGAGAACGCTGAAATAGACCGTGTCCCGATACCGCCCGGTCGATGTGATCATGTGCTTCCGGAAAATTCCCTCCTCTTTGGCACCGATCCGAAGGATCGCGTTGCGCGACTTCTCGTTTAGGGCATCGGTCTTGAGCTCAACACGGATACACTTCCAAGTTTCGAACGCGTGGCTGAGCATCAAGAATTTCGCCTCGGTATTCACAACCGTCCGCTGCCACTTAGGATTGATCCACGTCCAGCCGATCTCGGCTCTTTTGTTCGCCACATCGATATTCCCAAACCGCGTCGAACCGATCACCGTACCGCTTGCCTGCTCTATAGTTACGAACGGCAACGCGATCCCGCGCTCCTGATCGCTCAACGCGAGGCGTACATAGTTCTCCATATCTTCACGGGTCTTACACTGCGTCGGTATCCACTTCCATAGCGACTCCTCCAGACCTACCTCCGCCAAAGCATCAACGTGCTCGAGCTGCATCGGCTCCAGCTTCACAAACTTTCCTTCTAAAATCATCGGTTCAACAAGCATATTCAGGCCAATAATTCGAATTATGTTATCCCAATGGCCACACAAGACCTAGACTGGGTGCGCAAAAGTAGCTACCTGTAAAAAGTGCCAGTTTCGAGGTTTTTGCCGAAGGTAAATCATACAAGGCAACCATGAATTAATGTCAAAAGCGTTGAACACGAGCGAACCAGGCAAGATCACTCTAGGGGACGATAACACTGCGGTCACAAAGCCAATGCCGAATCGCAAGAGATCGGCCACGACCTCATCTAGTGTGGTCGTCGATATTGGTGCGCGTTCACATCGCGGCCTCGTAAGGACCAACAATGAAGACTCGTTCCTGGTGAATACGCTCGAGAGGCGAATGACCACACTGCGGACCAACCTGCCTCCGAGCCAGATCCCTGAGAACTACTTCGAAATTGTCTATGGGATGATCGTAGCCGATGGGATGGGCGGAGCAGCAGCGGGCGAGGTTGCCAGCCGGACCGCTATAGCCGCACTCGTGGATCTGATAATTGCGACACCCGACTGGATCATGCGTCTTGACGAAGAGGGGGCCAACCGCGTGCTGAAACGAACCGAGGAGCGAATAGGACAGCTCGCGACGGCTTTGGCGGAAGCCACCAGGGTCAATCCTGAATTTTCTGGTATGGGCACGACTTTGACCGTCGCGGCAAGCCTCGGCTCTGATCTACTGATCGCTCATGTCGGTGATTCACGCGCCTATCTTCTTACAGAAGGACAACTCCTGCAGCTCACTAAAGACCAAACCATGGCGCAATTATTAGCCGACCTTGGCGTGATTAGCTCGGATGCTCTTGCGACCCATAACGCCCGTCATATCCTGACGAGCGCAATTACCGCAAGCGGATCAAAGATCGAAGTCGAACTCCATCACTTGCACCTGGCCGATGGCGACCGCCTCTTGCTTTGCAGCGACGGTTTGACCGATATGGTTAGCGACCGCGACATAAAGACAATTCTGAAAGATCGAAATACGTCGGGCGAAATCTGCCAGTCATTGGTGGACGCGGCCCTGGCCGGGGGAGGCAAAGACAACATAACCGTTATTTCAGCAAGCTATCAGATTCCGGAACGGGAGTGACTTTGATGCTCAGTAGCATCTTCGGCCTCTTTCTTGATCGAAGACTCTTTCCCATGCGTCCTATGTATGCTATTCTGTTGCATGTGTATGACACCCGGGTTACTTTCCTGGCGGAGCAATTGGATCTTTGAAAGTCTAGTGAACCGGTAAAATCATTTTTACAGGTTAGAAAGCCGAAAGATGGCTATCAAACCCTGTTTTTGTAGGACAATTTGTCCTACAAAAAGCGCGAAAACCGTGGAACACGCCAATAAACATGGGCCTTCCGAAAAAGCAAAGGCTGCCTCTCGGACAGCCTCTTCTTGTACGGATTACCGACTAGTGACTGCTGACGTCTAGATATCGTAATACATCGAAAATTCGAGCGGATGCGGACGCAGACGAAGCGGAGTAATCTCCTTCTCGCGTTTGTACGAGATCCACTTCTCGATCATGGACGTTGTGAAGACATCACCCTTCAAAAGGAACTCATGATCGTTCTCCAAAGCGGCCAACGACTCATCTAGGCTTCCCGGCAGCGATGGAACGTTCTTCAATTCTTCGGGCGGAAGATCGTAGATGTCTTTATCAAGCGGTTCGCCCGGATCGATGCGGTTCTGGATACCATCAAGACCGGCCATCAGCAATGCTGCGAACGTAATGTACGGGTTGCAGCTTGGGTCCGGCGGACGGAACTCAAGGCGTTTTGCTTTTGGCGAAGGCGAGAACATTGGTATACGAACGGCCGCTGAACGGTTCCGTGCCGAGTAGGCAAGATTGACCGGAGCTTCGAATCCCGGAACCAGGCGCTTATAGCTGTTCGTGGTAGGAGCGGCAAAGGCAACGAGTGCCGGGGCGTGTTTGAGCAAACCGCCGATATAGAATTTTGCCATTTCCGACAGGCCGGCGTACTGATCACCGGCAAACAGCGGGTTTCCATCTTTCCAAAGCGACTGATGGCAGTGCATACCGGAACCATTGTCGCCGTAGACCGGCTTCGGCATGAACGTTGCGGTTTTTCCGTGTGCGTACGCGGTGTTCTTTACCACGTATTTGAAGAGCATCAGATTGTCTGCTGTGTTCAGCAGATTCGAGTATTTGAAGTCGATCTCGCACTGGCCGGCAGTCGCGACCTCGTGGTGGTGACATTCAACGCTAATGCCGACTTCACCCAGGATAGTCGAAATGCTGTTGCGAAGGTCGACAAGAGTATCGACCGGCGACACTGGAACGTAACCTTCTTTCGGACGGATGTGGTAACCAAAGTTGGGATTCTCATCAGTACCGATCCGGCCGGAATTCCAATGCCCTTCTTCGTTGTTGACGCTGAAGCCGGCTGTGTTCTGCTCGTTGTGATAGCTAACCTGATCAAAGACAAAAAATTCGGCTTCCGGACCGATGTAGACTGTGTCCGCTAAACCCGTGAATCGCAGGTAGCTCTCAGCTCTTATTGCGACGGAACGAGGATCGAGCCCGTAGCCCTCCTTCGTGATCGGATCAACTACGTTCGCGATCAGGCAAAGCGTCGTGTCTTCGGTAAAAGGATCGACCCAAAAACGGGCTGCGTCAGGAATCAGGAGCATGTCCGATTCATTGATTGCAGCCCAACCCCGCAGGCTCGACGCATCGAATCCAAATCCTTCTTCGAAGCTGTCTTCAGTAAGCTGATCGATCGGAAACGTAAGATGGTGCCACGATCCGGGGAGATCGGTAAACCGAACCGAGACAAACTTTGCCTCCTGGTCTTTGGCATAGGTCAATACATTCTTGGCGTTCATTTTATCTCCAATGGTATTTGTTATTACTACAAAAACGTAGGTCGTATTCGCTAGTCCGACATAAATGTAGGAACAGGCGCGCATTTTGACGCGTGATTCTATACCACGACTCCAAAAGTTCAAAGCCGCCAACCTAACATTTTCAAATGTCCGAGTTGGCGGCGAAAACTAGTTATTAATTGCTAGGTTGCTATTGTCGGAAAACTTCGACCCTGCTGGCGCTGGCAAAGGCTACTGCCTGGCCGCGATTGTTGATGAGACTGACCCGTTTACAGCCTTTCTGGCTATAGGCGTTGAAGATCTTCTGGATCGCCTGTTCCTGTGTTTCCCGAGGCAAACCATCCCAGGCAGGCTGCGTGATCGCATAGAAGGTTTCACTGCTGACCCGGCCTTCCTTGAGCAGGTCTTTAAATTCAGAGTTGATCATGTCCACCTTTTGGACACTGGTTGCGACTTCGGAAGTGTCGGCGTAGCGGTCGGCCCAAAAGTATAAGGCAACGCTAAGGGCAACCGCCAGGACGGTCGCGACCAACAGCCATTTATTCGCTTGTGCAACGCCGGAAAGAAACGATTTCTGCCTAGCTGCTTTCTTCGGTTTCTGCTGGCTGACGGTTCGTCGTCGTTCAACCAGCTCCCGATCGATCCTGTCGTTATCCGCAGGCCTAGGAGCCGAGATTTCTTCTACATCAACTTCCGCTTCTTCCTCGTCGTCGTCCCCGATAAGGGTCGAAAGGTCGAGCGTTCTCGCTATGGCATTCGAAATGGAATCGCTTTCCGACGCATACTTGCCCGGCAGGTGGCTGACGTCCCCTGACGTCCTCATCTCCAGAACAAGGTCCGCGAGTTTATTCAAAACGATGATGTTGCATGTCATCGCCGCAGCGGTGACATCCGAAACAAAGAAGTGTTCCCGAGTGGTCTCCTTAAAATCGTTAAGGCGATCAAAGAAATCGGAGTTGAGCCATTGATCTAGGTTTAGAACCTGCTCCGCCTCGGCAGAAAACTGGTCCAGCTGCGTTACAAAGGGAGCAATATCGACGGGCCCGGAATAGAGCCGGGAGTAGCTTTCAAAGGAGTCGCTGAAGCGCGACCTTAAGTGGCTGAGCATCTCCTCCCGAGAGCAAATAGGTGTTCTTTTGTGGTCTTCTGCAGGCCTGGAGAAAAGCCGCGTGACGACGAACTCGTATTTTCGCCGGGATCCTTCGGTAAAGGCATTACTCCGGTTGAACCTGGCGAGAGAGAACAAAGCCTGTGCACTGAGAGCCGGCTGGCAGGTCTCACAATATTTACGCATTGTACCGACGGAAATGCTTTCGTCGCGCGCGGCCAAGGAGCTTTGCCAGATAGCGACCTGAGAACGCAGCTCCTCCACCGCATTTTCAAATTCGGGCGATTCAGGATCGGACGAGGCCTGTTGGGCGGCATGCAACGCCTTTTTAGCAGCAAGTTCGTCATAACCACCGCCTTTGCCTGATCCCGGTCCTTGAATAGAGCTAAGGATGTGCTCGACTGTCTGAAAGGTGGACATTTGCTCCACGATCGCATTGAGTTGGCTGACAGCTTTTCGGTTTGCTTGCTTCCTTGCATTATCGTCTTCGAGATCAGCCGTTTGGGCATTGCTCGGTTCTATGAGTTCCGCGAAATCATGCTCCTCAGCCGGTTGGAGCGCAAACATCCCGGCCGAAGCGCTTTCATCGATGGAAATCACGGTTTCCTCGAGCAGATTCTCTTCCTTAAGCTCTACGATTAGATCTTCAAAGACAGTCATGGTTTTTTATTAGACGCTTTCCGCGGTTTTGCAGCGCAGTTTAAGGAAAGATCTGCTTGATCTCGCCCGTCTGCGTCAATTCGTACTGATAAATCGAGTCAGTTGATATCGCACGCCGTGCAGTAATAACAAAACCGTCTTTTAATTCCTGATCGGTAGGATTCGCCGGCGTCATTTCAAATACAAAATATTTGCCGCGGATGATCTGGTTCCCTGTCAATGCGCCAATGCCGTTTGACATAATAGGATTGACCTCTGACAGCCGACCAAATCGCCCGTTCGACGAAAAGAAACTGACCTCGGTTGAGTTTACCGACCGAAGGGTCGCAAATGTGGTTCCGTTCTCAGCTCCGAGCCGTGCTTTCATTAGCGCGGGCACAGCCAACGCTGCGATCACACCTATGATCACCACTACACACAGCAGCTCTATTAATGAAAATCCTTCTTGTTTCCTACTCCGCATTGTTTTTGACCTCACCAAATCCATTTTGAGCCCGATTGTGACAACTTTTGTTACCGCTTTTTGCCACAAAAGCCCCTTTGTTCTTCCTGTTCGATTCATTTATGCCTACAACATGAGTTGTTTCAATGGTTTGCCGATCCAACATTCCTTCGGCCGCCTGGTAGAGTGCAAGGTGTGTGCCATATTGACCGATTTCACATGCCGGTCCTTGTGCAAAAAAACTTTTGTATTGTTAGGGTGTTTTAATTTTGCTAGATTTTTACTAAACTAATCCTTTTGCTATCGAGCAGGGCAAGTGGCCACAATCAAACTGGAGCACGGGAAATTTGAGCGCAATCATTGAGCAGACCAGCGAAACGTACGGAATAGAAAATTGGGGAGCGGATTACTTCGGGATAAACCGAAAGGGGCATCTTGTCGTCCGAGCACCTGAAAATGAAAATCTGGTCGCCGATGTTAAGGAGATCATTGATGACCTCGCAAAGCGGGGCGTAACGACGCCTATACTTCTTCGTTTTCCTCAGTTGCTCTTCGGACAGATCCGCAAACTCCAGTCAGCATTTAAGAAATCTATTCGTGAATTCGAGTATCAAGGCCGCCATCTCTGTGTCTATCCGATGAAGGTCAATCAGAATCGGGCCGTGGTCGAGGAATATCTGCGAGAGGGCTCCCGATATGATTTCGGGCTTGAAGCTGGTTCAAAGGCCGAGCTTTACGCGGCAATGGGATTGGAGCAATCGCCCGATAGCCTTCTCGTCTTGAACGGATTTAAGGACCGTGATTTTGTGCGCCTTGCTTTTGCCGCGGCTGGAGCTGGCAAGAACGTAGTTATCGTGGTCGAGAAGCTCAGCGAACTTGAGCACACGCTCAGCGTAGCTGACGAGGTTCAGGCGGAGAATCCTGATGCTGACATTCCTATGATCGGCGTCCGCGTGAAGCTCTATTCAAAAGGATCGGGAAAGTGGGAAAAATCGGGTGGCGAGGCTGCAAAATTTGGGCTGACCACCACAGAGATCCTTGAGGTTATTCGGAGGCTGCACGAAACTGAACGCACTGACATGCTAAGGCTCCTGCATTTCCACATCGGATCGCAGCTAACTGACATTAAGCGTATTAAAAACGCGATGAAAGAAGCTGCGCGGACCTACGCTAAGATCCGGCAGATGGGTATCGACATTCAGTATCTCGATGTCGGCGGGGGCATGGCCGTGGATTATGACGGCTCGCGAACCTCATTTGAGTCGTCGGCGAATTACAATGCGCGCGAGTTCGCGAACGACGTGATTTACGTGATCAAAACCGTTTGCGATGACGAGAATGTCCCGCACCCGACGATAATTCAGGAATCCGGGAGATACTTATCGGCTTATCACGCGATTCTGGTGACCAACGTTCAGGACGAGATCGAAACGGTTGTCCAAGACCTCACGCCAATGAATCTTGAAGCCGATGATCCGCAGGTGGTCCGCGAACTATATGACCTTCGCGAAACGATCACGGCAAAAAATTATCGCGAGTATTACCATGACTCGCTCGAACACCGTGAAGAGCTGTTCACAATGTTCAATCTTGGGCTGATCTCGCTCGAAGACAAAGGCAAAGGGGAGGTGCTGTTCTGGGACATATGCGAACGAGCTGATCAATTTGCCCAACAGAAAAAGTATGTGTCCGAAGAGTTCGACGATCTTCGCCGTCTGATGTGCGCAAAATATCTTGCGAATTTTTCGGTGTTTCGCTCGATCCCGGACAACTGGGCTCTCGAACAGCTTTTCCCGATCATCCCGATCCACAAGCTCAATAAGAAGCCCACTGAATATGCCACACTGTGCGACATTACGTGTGATTCCGACGGCATCGTTGACAAATTCGTTGACCTGCACGACATAAAGCCGGTCCTTGAGCTTCATAAGCTTGAAAAGGATGAGCCTTATTATCTGGCCATAATGTTGGTCGGTGCCTATCAGGAAGTGATGGGCAATAACCACAATCTATTTGGCGTGCCGCATGAGGCACATATCTTCGTTGGCGAGGACGGGCACATAATCAAAAAGGTAATTTACGGCGCAACGTTAGGTGATGCCCTTTCGACAGTGCGTTTTGATGCCGTCCAGCTTCATGACAGCTTTCGCCGCAAGGTTCTCAACCGAATAAAAGAGGGCAGGCTGTCCACGAAGGAAGGAAATAACCTTATCGAGTTTTACGAAGATCAGGTCGAAAGTTATACGTACCTGTCGCCGCATGGGCAGGCGGCGGGCGTCATGGTTACAAAAGCATGATCGTGATGAACACCTTCGGCGCTTGAACTTTTATATTCAAAGTATTGTTTAAATTTAATTTTTGGAGAAATTATGGTAGCTCAGAAAAAAACCAAGGCCTCAAAATTCCTGACGGTTCCGACGAGGCCGGTTCCTGTCGATCGCGATCGGTCGGTGGCAGGCTTGCTCGAAAAAATGGAGGGAGCGGGATTTGGAGCTCGGCAGTTAGCCGAAGCTCATCGTATCTGGCTCGACATGCTGGACGATAATTCGACTATATATCTGTGCGGATCGGGAAACCTGATTCCCTCGGGAATGCGGCGGTTGATCTCGTACGTTATTAAGAACAGGTTCGTCGATGTGATCGTCATGTCGGGAACGGTTCTTTTTCACGATATACATGAAACACTTGGACGAAATCATTATCAGGCACATCCGAGCATGTCAGATGAGGAACTCGGTGGATCAGACGTTTCGCGAGTCGGTGATGTGCTGGCAAGCCGCGAGGAATACCAGGAGGCTGACGAGTGGGTAGGAAGCGTTATCAATCAGCTTGAGTTGAGCCGCTCTTACGGCGTTCGCGAATTCCTGCATTTGATGGGCCGCGAGCTCGCGGAGATCGCTCACGAGGACGGAATTCTTACGTCGTCTTTTAAGGCCCGCATCCCGGTATTTTGCCCTGACATTCTTGGTTCTGAGATCGCGGTAGGTATTGCGAGGGCGCGTTTCGAGAAGAAAATACAGATTTCCTTCGACCTGACGCAGGACACGATGGATATAATGCAGATCGCCCAGCGTACCCGAAATTCGGCAATCATAACTTTGGGCAGCGCAAACAGTCAGAATATGATCGATCTGGCTGAGGTTTCATCTTATATAAACCGCACCAATCCGAGGGGGCACAAATATGCAATATCGATCACGACGGATTCGGTTCCGCTTGACATCCGCACTCCTTCGCACGGAGGCTCACACACCCAGGTTTTCGGAAAACTTGCCAAAGGAGCAACTACTGCTTATGTGCCAAGCGACCCTTCGATCGCTTTGCCAATGATCATTACGGCACTTTCGCAAACTGCCGCTAAGTTCATGAAAGGAAGGAAACGTCCGAGTTTCAGCTTCGCAGGAAAAGACCTGGGAATTGACGTGCCCTAATCTTAACGATGAAACCAAAGACGGGCGGTGAGAACAGATCATTTGATGTTTTCCCGCCCATTTTTGTATGCTTCCTTACCTAAAACTTTCAGAACTCACGGATAAATTCCGTCGTATCCACCTATAACGTTTGATTCCGACTGCTGGTGAGTTAATATCGAAAAAACGGGACTTTTTGGAGAATTCACATGTTTGATAAGAGATTCGCTTTAATAATTTTGGTTGCGCTAGGTGTTTTTATTTCCGGGTGCAAAACAGGCCTCCTGAGTGGGACCGAGACGCCTGCCGCTCCCGCCCAGCCTGCCGCTCCTCCGGCACCGGTATCGATCGATGGAGTTAGGACGTCCTATGCGGATGTAGTAGAGAAAACTTCGCCGGCGGTTGTCCGTATCCAGGCCGATCACAAATCAAAGGTTCAACCGAATCAATTTCCGTTCGGCAACGATGACTTCTTCCGCCAATTCCAGCAGCAGATCCCGCGCCAAAATCAGCGTCCGCAAATTGAACGCGGGCTCGGTTCGGGCGTTCTTGTAAGCGCTGACGGAACGGTGCTGACCAACTATCATGTCGTCGAAGGCGCGGAGAAGATCACAGTAGAGATGAGCGACAACAAGACGTTCGATGCGAAGGTCGTTGGTTCCGATCAACCAAGCGATCTGGCGGTGCTTAAGATCGAAGCGCAAAATATGCCGTTTCTTACGCTCGGCAATTCGGATAATGTGCGCGTAGGCGACATTGTCCTCGCCATAGGTAATCCGCTCGGCATTGGTCAAACCGTGACAGCTGGCATCATCTCGGCGAAAGGTCGCCGGACGGGCCTGAGCGACGGCAGCTTCGAGGACTTTCTTCAGACTGACGCGCCGATAAACCGTGGCAATTCCGGCGGTGCCCTCGTAAATCTGAACGGCGAACTGATCGGTATTAACTCTCAGATACTGTCACCCGGCGGTGCAAGCGGCGGCAACATTGGCATCGGATTCTCTATCCCCTCAAATATGGCTAAGTCCGTGATGGAGCAATTGCTGAAAGACGGCAAGGTTCATCGTGGGATGCTCGGCATCAATATCCAGAACATTTCGGAGGATACAGCTAAGGCTCTGGAGTTGAAGGATGCAACTGGCGTTCTCGTAAGTAATGTCCAACCAGGAAGTTCTGCGGACAAAGCGGGTTTAAAACGCGGCGATATCATCACCGCTATCAACGGAGAAAAGATCGAGGACAGTAACATACTTCGAAACAAAGTAGCAGGCACCTTGCCCGGAACGTCAATTAAACTCTCAATAGTTCGCGACGGGAATATCATGGAAGTTTCTGCGACGCTCGACGAATTTAACGTTGATGCAAAGAAGGCCGAGAATCAGCAGGATCAAGACGAGAACGGACCGTCAAATAATACCGAGAACGGAAAGTTGGGCTTAACGCTTCAGCCGCTCACTCCTCAAGTCGCCAAGCAGCTTGGCATGGCTGCCGATTCAGGCGGTTTGGTGGTGACGGATGTCGATCCGAGTGGACCGGCTGCCGATGCCGGCATTTCGCGAGGCGACGTCATTCTTGAGATCAACAAGAAGGCTGTAAATTCCGTCGCCGACATCCAATCCGCATTGGAAAAATCGAACGGCAATCCTGTCCTTTTGCTGGTTAACAGCCGTGGCCGAACGGTTTATTTGACCGTCCGTCCGGAATAGCGTCTTCGTCATTCTGGATCAGCCGGCAGTTGCAATAAGGCAGCGGCCGGCTTTCTATTTTTTTTCGATACGTTTTCAATCTATAGCGAAAATCCATCCGGGCCGCGGAAGATAACCGGTCCCTTTCGGCGTGGGAAATAGAAAGGACTCCATCCATTTCGATGAGATTTTTTAATTTATGATTCGGCCTGCTCGGCCGGCGGCCGGACGAGCCAGACCTTGGACATCAGCCAACTCACCACTAATCCCACAACGCATCCGAAGATCACTTCCCCCACTTTGTAAATCCCGCTTTCGAAGCCCGCTGCTCTGGTGCGTTGGGTGATCCCTGCGGCGAGGACGATCGCGGCTGTGATCGGTGCTTGGCGCCACATCGTTTTGACACGGACCAGGTAGGTTGAGATCAGTACCGCTACGGCCAGTGCGAAGGGCAGCATCCAGTCGCTATCGCTGATGAGGAGCGTGCCGAACCCAACGGCGCAGCCGACCAGCACGTTGATGAGACGGCAACGGAACATGCGGCGCGCCTCCATCGGCTCCGGGTCCGCGGCCGCCACCATCGAGGCGATGGCCCAGATGGGATTGCGGACGCCGAGCCAGCTAAGGGTAACCCAGACGATCGTCGTGGCGATAAAGGCGTTGATCGCGAACCGGACGCCGAGCATGTGCTCGTACGATAGACCGAATCGATCGAGAAGCGCCTCAGCCCTTTGTGACAATGTATGCTGAGCTCTCACTCGTTCGAATTGGGCGCGTTCCCAAGCAGGCGGTAAACGACCCCGGTCTTCGTCGCTTTGAGGGCAATATATTCCTGCGCCGCGAACTGGAGGGCGGTGAAGAACGCCTCGACACGTTTCATTGCCTCTTGGGCCAACTCCTTACGGTCCTTGAATCGGATCTGGAACGCGAATTCACCAATAAGCGGACGATGCTCACCACGGGTGCGCCAAATGCCCAGGTCAGTCTTGGCCGTAACGCCACCGCCAAAATCGAGCACCCCGATGTCCTGGAGCACCTCCTCGATGAT
>Ga0068859_100005143_pt1 | contig 13279 bp, 11 predicted proteins | sample KBSSwiS22_FD_66585 | JGI IMG/M metagenome (GOLD analysis project Ga0068859, IMG submission 66585) | Switchgrass rhizosphere microbial communities from Kellogg Biological Station, Michigan, USA - KBS Switchgrass S2-2 | ecosystem: Host-associated > Plants > Roots > Rhizosphere > Soil ... | reverse complement strand
TTCATCTGGTGCTATCACGGCAAGAATTCGATCTTCAACACCATGAGCTACCAGTCGAAGGACATGGATGCGCTGATCGACGGCGCGGTCACCGCGGCGGCGGAGGGCGACAAGGCCAGCTACGACAAGGACGTGAAGGGCTTCGTCGATCTGGCTTATGCCGACATCCCGCGCATCCCGCTCTATCAGCCCTTCGTCAATGTCGCGATGCAGAAGAACGTGTCGGGCTATCAGTACTGGTTCCACCGCCGCCTCGATTACCGCGCCCTGGTGAAGGGGTGAGTCACCGATCGTGACTCTCGCGAAGCGCAACACCGGCGCCTGTGACCCCTGAGTCCCGGCTCGCGCGCACCAGTGCGCGCTCGGCCGGGACACGCGGATGGGAGACCAACCATGCTGATGATGATCCTCAAGCGCATGATGATGGCGGTGCCGAGCCTCATCGGCGTAGTGATCGTCACCTTCCTGCTGACGCGGGCGCTGCCCGGCGACCCCGCGGCCTATTTCGCCGGTCCCGCCGCCACCACCGAGGCGATCCAGCAGATCCGGGTGAAGCTCGGATTGGACAAGCCGCTCTACATCCAGTTCGTCCGCTACGTCGAGGATCTCGCGCACGGCGATCTCGGCAACTCGCTCACCACGGGCCAGCCGGTAGGGCAGGAAATCAAGACCCGCCTGCCGGCCTCGGCCGAGCTCACCTTGCTGGGGCTGATCGTGTCGGTGCTGATCGCGGTGCCGCTCGGAATCCTTGCCGCCACGCGCCCGAACTCGCTCATCGATCACTCCTGCCGTGTGATCGCCACCGCCGGTGTGTCGTTGCCGGTGTTCTTCACCGGGCTGATCCTGATTTACGTCTTCTACTACCACCTCGGCTGGGCGCCGCCGCCGCTCGGCCGGCTTGACATCTTCTTCAGCCCGCCGCCGCAGGTCACCGGCTTTTACCTGATCGACAGCCTCATCGCTGGCGACGGGGAGGTGTTCGTCGCCGCCCTCAAGCAGCTCATCCTGCCGGCGCTCACGCTCGCCATCTTCTCGCTCGCGCCGATCGCGCGCATGACCCGCGCCTCAATGCTCGCCGTGCTCTCCTCCGATTTCGTGCGCACCGCGCGCGCGAGCGGGCTCGCGCCGTTCACTGTGGTCATCACCTACGCGTTCCGCAACGCCATGCTGCCCGTCATCACCACGCTTGGAATGGTGTTCTCCTTCCTGCTCGGCGCCAACGTGCTGGTGGAGAAGGTGTTCGCCTGGCCCGGCATCGGCTCGTTCGCGGTCGAGGCGCTGATCGCGTCCGACTTCGCGCCGCTGCAAGGCTTCGTGCTCACCATGGCGGTGATGTACGTGGCGCTCAACCTGCTGATCGACATCCTCTACGGGGTCATCGATCCGCGCATGAGGGTCGAGGCATGACCAATATCGCCATCGAAAGCGAGCGTCCCGTGCCTGAAGCGCCGCTGCCGGCTCCGGCCAAGGCCACGCACAACACCGGCCTGGGTGCCGCGCTGGCGAGCGAAGCGAGCGGCCAGCGCGGCGACTCTTCTAAAGCGCGCGCGCCGGACACTCGCCCTAAACCGGGCTCGTCGGCGCTCGCAATGCTCCGCCACGCCCGCTACATCCTCGGCGAGAACGCGGTCACCGGCTTTGCCTTCGGGCTGTTCCTGCTGATCGTGCTGGCCGCCCTGGTCGGTCCCTATCTCGTCCCCTACGATCCGCTCGCCAGCGATACCGCAGCCGCGCTCAAGGGGCCGTCGCTGGCGCACTGGTTCGGCACCGACCAGCTCGGCCGCGACGTGTTCAGCCGTGTCGTGGTGGCGACGCGGCTCGATTTCTTCATCGCCATCGCGTCGGTGGCGCTGGTCTTCCTCATGGGCGGACTTGCCGGCGTCGCCGCCGGGTTCTTCGGCGGCTGGACCGACCGCATCGTCGGCCGCATCGCCGACACCATCATGGCCTTCCCGCTGTTCGTCCTGGCGATGGGCATCGTCGCTGCACTCGGCAACACCGTGCAGAACATCGTGCTCGCCACCGCGATCGTGAACTTCCCGCTCTACGCGCGCGTCGCCCGCGCCGAGGCCAATGTGCGGCGCGAGGCCGGCTTCGTGCAGGCGGCGAGACTCTCCGGCAACGGCGAGATGCGCATCCTGCTCGGCCAGATCCTGCCCAACATCATGCCGATCATGGTGGTGCAGATGTCGCTCACCATGGGCTACGCCATCCTCAACGCCGCCGGACTCTCCTTCATCGGCCTGGGCGTGCGCCCGCCCACCGCCGAATGGGGGATCATGGTGGCGGAAGGCGCGGCCTTCATGGTGTCCGGCGAGTGGTGGATCGCGTTCTTTCCCGGTGCCGCGCTGATGGTCGCGGTGTTCTGCTTCAATCTGCTCGGCGACGGCTTGCGCGACATCGTCGATCCGCAGCGCCGCACGTGAGCGGGGATGAAGGAGTTCCACGGTCTTGTGTCCCGGGCGCAGCGCAGCACGCAGTGGTGCGGTGCCGACCCGGGACCGTTCCGTTCCTTGACGGTCCTGGATCAGCGGTGCACCGCTCGCGCACGCACCGGTTCAGACCGATGCGATTTGTCTCCCTTGCGCTTGCGCTGCACCGCATCCGGGAGACACGCCTTCAGCCAGTGTCAAAAGCGAAATTGAGCTAACCCCATGACCGAACCCGTACCGCTGCTCGACGTCTCGGACCTCACCGTCGAATTCTCCACCCGCCGCGGCATCGTGCGCGCGGTCCAGCATGTCAACGTGAAGATCGCCAAGGGCGAGACCGTGGGGATCGTCGGCGAATCCGGCTCCGGCAAGTCGGTCACGTCCTACGCGGTGATGCGCATTCTCGACCGCGCCGGCCGCATCGCCGAAGGCGCGGTGCATTTCACCGGCCTCGATATCCGCGCCGCCAGCGAAGACCAGATGCGCAGCCTGCGCGGGCGCGAAATGTCGATGATCTTCCAGAACCCGCGCGCGGCGCTCAACCCCATCCGCAAAGTCGGACACCAGATCGAGGATGTCCTGGAGCAGCATTCGCAGGCGGATTCCTCAGCGGTGACGGACAAGGCCATCGAGATCCTCGACCAGGTGCGCATCGCCCGACCGCGCGAGCGCTACCATGCCTATCCGTTCGAGCTCAGCGGCGGCATGTGCCAGCGCGTCGTGATCGCGCTGGCGCTGGCGTGCCGTCCGCAGCTGCTGATCGCCGACGAGCCGACCACCGGGCTCGACGTGACGACGCAGAAGACTGTCATGGACCTCATCGTCGAGCTCACCAAAGAGCGCGGCATGTCGACCATCCTCATCACCCACGATCTCGGGCTCGCCGCCACCTATTGCGACCGCGTGGCGGTGATGGAAAAGGGGCACGTGGTGGAGTCCGCGCCATCGCGTCAGATTTTCACCGCGCCGTCGCATGCCTACACCCGCAAGCTGATGCGGGCGACGCCGCGCCCCGGCGCCTCGCTGCGCGACCTCCTGCCCGAAGACGAGCCCGGTGCCACGCCCGCGGCCGCCGTGCCGGTCGCGACCAACGGGAAGGCCGGCGCGCCGCTGTTGGTGGTGGAGAAGCTGGTCAAGGAATATCCGCGCAAGGGCGTGGCCGGCGGCTTCAAGCAAATCTTCCAGCGCAAGCCCGCGCCTGAACCGGAGGTGTTCCGCGCGGTCGACGGCATCAGCTTCGCCGTCAACCGCGGCGAGAGCGTCGGCCTCGTCGGCGAATCCGGTTGCGGCAAGTCCACGACCTCCACCATGGTGATGCGCCTCATCGACAAGACCGACGGCGTGATCATTTTCGATGGTGAGGACATCGGCGCCATTCCGGCCAAGAAATTTGCCAGGCTGCCGATGCGCAAGCGCATCCAGATGGTGTTTCAGGACCCGACCGACAGCCTCAATCCGCGCTTCACCGCCGTCCGCGCCATCGCCGACCCGATCCTGCGCCTGGGCGAGGTGAAGGGCGGCGACGCCGTGCGCGCGCGCTGCGAGGCGCTCGCCCGCCAGGTCGGCTTGCCGGTCGAGCTGCTCGACCGGTTTCCGCACCAGCTCTCCGGCGGGCAGAAGGCCCGCGTCGGGATCGCGCGCGCCATCGCGCTCAATCCCGATCTCGTCATTCTCGACGAACCGACCGCCGCGCTCGATGTTTCGGTGCAGGCGGTGGTTCTCAATCTGCTGCAGGAGCTCAAGGATTCGCTGGGGATGTCGTATCTTTTCGTGTCTCACGACCTTAACGTGGTGCGCCTGCTATGCGATCGTGTCATCGTCATGAATGCCGGACGCATTGTCGAGCAGGGTCCGACCGAGCAGGTTCTGGTCGCGCCCGCGGCGCAATATACCCGCGACCTCCTCGCGGCGATTCCCCATCCGACATTCGCGTGACCGGTGTCATCCAATGAGGCGGCCGAAGACGGGGCCATGTCGTCATTGCCGGGATTGCACCGATCTCCCAGGTCGGATTTAAAGAGCGGAGCCCTCGGGGCAAGAAGGCTCGGGGCAGGGGATTGCAATGACGAAGCGAGCCAAAGCGCCGCGCAAATCGAAAACCTCACGCAAATCCGCGTCCGCCAAGCGCAGGCGCGCCAAAACCATGCGCACCAGGAGTGTGCGCGCTAAGGCGACGCGCTCCAGGTCTGCCCGCGCCAAAAGCGCGCCGGCGGCGCCTGAGCTGCTCGATCAGTTCATCGAGGCCGCCGCGCACGCGCTCGCTCTCCCGGTCGAGCCCGCCTGGAAAGGCGCCGTCAAAGCCAACCTCGAGGTGACGCTGCGCCTGGCCGCCTCGTTCGCGGATTTTCCGTTGCCGGACGACGCCGAGCCGGCTCCCGTGTTCACGGCGTAGGCGCTACGTCGATGGGTTCGATGGACAAACGCGCCACGCGCTCGCTGGCTTGCATCTCCGCCCCTCGGTTGTCACCGTCCGCGGTGGCTGCCCGCTTTCGCGGGCATGACGACGGAGTTTGAGGCACGATGGACACGGCCTGGTCGCACGCCAGCGAGATTGCCGCCGCCGTCGCCGACGGCACGATCAGCGCGAGCGCCGTAGTCGACGCCGCGCTGGCGCGGGTCGCAAAGGATGATCGCGTGCTCAACGCATTCACCGCCGTGGTGGCGGCGCGTGCGCGCGCGAAGGCCAAGACGGTCGATGCGGCGCGCGCGGCAAGCCGTCCGCTCGGGCCGCTCGCCGGCGTGCCGTTCGCGGTCAAGAACCTGTTCGACATCGAAGGGCTGCCGACGCTGGCCGGCTCCAAAATCAATCGCGACCGCGCGCCGGCTGCACGCGATGCCACCTTGATCGCCCGTCTGGAAGCGCAAGGCGCCGTGCTCGTGGGTGCGCTCAACATGGGCGAATACGCCTACGATTTCACCGGCGAGAACGTGCACGACGGTCCCTCGCGCAACCCGCACGACCCGAGCCGCATGACCGGCGGCTCTTCTGGCGGCTCGGGCGCCGCGGTCGGCGGCGGGCTGGTGCCGCTGGCGCTGGGCTCGGACACGAACGGGTCAATACGGGTGCCGTCGTCGCTGTGCGGCATCTTCGGCCTCAAGCCGACCTATGGCCGGCTCTCACGCGCGCACACGTTTCCGTTCGTGGCGAGTCTCGATCACGTCGGCCCGTTCGCGCGCAGCACCCGCGATCTGGCGCTCGCCTACGACGCCATGCAGGGCCATGATCCCGACGATCCGATTTCGCTCGAAGATCCGGTCGAGCCGGTCACCGAGCTCATCGCGCGCGGCCCCGACGGCCTGCGCATCGCCGTCGCCGGCGGCTATTTCCGCGACGGCCTGTTTCCAGAGGCGCAGACCGCGCTCGCCCGCGTCGCCGCCGCGCTCGACGTCGACCACGAGATCGAGATTCCGGAAGCCGCGCGGGCGCGCGCCGCTGCCTATGTCATCACCGCGAGCGAAGGCGCCACGCTCCACCTCGAACGGTTGCGGACGCGCGCGCGCGATTTCGATCCCGCCGTGCGCGACCGCCTAATCGCGGGCGCGATGATCCCCGCGTCCTACGTCACCAAGGCGCAGAAGTTCCGCCGCTGGTACCGCGAGCAGGTGCTGGCGCTGTTTGCCGACGTCGACGCCATCCTCGCGCCGGCGACCCCGTGCACCGCGCCTGCGATCGGCCAGCAGACCTTCACCCTCGACGGCGTCGAGCTCAACGTGCGCGCCAATCTCGGCATCTACACCCAGCCGATCTCGTTCATCGGCCTGCCGGTGGTGGCGGTTCCGGTTCCTCTCACTCCCCTGCCGATCGGTGTGCAGATCATCGCGGCGCCGTGGCGCGAGGACATCGCGTTGCGCATCGCGCATGCGCTCGAACAGGCCGGCACGGTCGCCGCGACCAGGCCGTCGCTCGCGCCGGACAAGCGCACGCGCACGCGCAAATGAGCAAGCCGATGGACATCGATCTCCCCGATGTGGTGGCCGAGGTGACGGCGGCGTTCGAGCGCTACGAGCGCGCGCTGATGGCGAACGACGTCGCCACGCTCAATTCGCTGTTTCGCGACGATCCGCGCACCATCCGCTACGGCGGCGGCGAGAACCTTTACGGCCACGCCGCCATCAGCAGCTTTCGCGCCGCGCGCTCGCCGCTCGGTCTGGCGCGCACCTTGTCGAAGACGGTCATCACGACGTATGGACGCGACGTGGCCGTCGCTTCGACGCTGTTTCACCGCGCGGCCTCCCCAGGCAAGGTGGGCCGCCAGATGCAGACCTGGGTCCGGTTTGCGGACGGCTGGCGCATCGCGGCGGCGCATGTGAGCATGATCGACGCCGACGGTTCCGCGGAGCCTGCGTGATGACGCTCGCCGAGCGCACCCGGGCCGCTGCCACGACCGCGCCGGCCGTCGGCCGCAGCCGCCGCACCTTGGCTGACGAGCTGCGCCTCGCGCTCGCCGACGATATCGTGCGCGGTCTGCTCGTCCCCGGCGCCGCCCTCGACGAGACCGAGCTGGCGCGCCGCTTTGGCGTGTCGCGCACGCCGGTGCGCGAAGCGATCCGCCAGCTCGCGGCCAGCGGCCTGGTCGAGGTGCGTCCCCATCGCGGCGCCGTGGTGGCGCGGCCGAGCGAGGAGCGCCTGCTCGGCATGTTCGAGGCGATGGCCGAGCTCGAAGCACTATGCGCGGGGCTCGCCGCCGAACGCATGAGCCCGGCCGAGCGCGGCGCGCTCGAGGCCGTGCACGAGGAGCTGCGCGCGCTCATTCAGGGCGGCGATCCGCAGCGCTACCACGAGATCAACGAAGCCTTTCACGCCGCGATCTATGCCGGCACCCACAATGCCTATCTGGCCGAGATGACCCATGCGACGCGCTCGCGCGTGCAGCCGTTCCGCCGCGCCCAGTTCCGCAATCTCGGGCGTCTGGCGAAATCGCACGTGGAGCACGACCGTGTCGTGCTCGCCATCCTGCGCGGCGATCGCGCCGGCGCCGCCGGTGCGATGCGCGTCCACATCATGAAGGTGCGCGAGGAATACGAGGCTTACGCGGAGACGGTGTGAGTGCGTTGCGTGCCCGGGCTCGCTCTATCAGGCGCTTGCGCCGCCCATGGTGGCCTTCAAAATCCACTGCGGCTCTGGTAGAATCGTGTGATCGGACCCGCGCGCGACAGGCGCGGTGCTCCGTCGCCGGGGGTGGCGCATTGTGATGGCGGTCGCGATCCGTTGTTCGGACCGCTGGCGAAAAGCGAAGCATGCCCATGCCGACCTCCCCGTTCCCTGATGCCTGGGATCCCACCGTCGCCTTTCTCTCCGGCGTGACGGCTGACGCCACGATCGCCGCGATCAGCTACAGCTCCTGGGAGAATGCCGGCAACACCGATCCTCCCACTTACAGCGACGACCTGTCCGATGTGATCAAGTTCGGCGGACTGGCCTTGTCGCCATCCGGGACGCCCGGCGGTGATGTCGCCTATTGGTTTGACCCCGCTTCGAACTGGAGCGCCGAGGAACAGAGCGGATGGCTGTCGGGGCTGGCGCTGTGGTCGGCCGTCGCCAATATCGAGTTCACGCCCGCAGCCGACGCGTCGTCGTCCGACTTCATCATCTATCGTCAACCCAATCAGCCCGGCGGTGCGTCCGGCGGCGCGGGGATGTTCTCCCCCAATATGGAGCGCGTCCCGATCGGCGGGATGTATGCGGGCAGCCCCGGCGCCGACGTGTACATCGCCATTGACACGAGCGTCCCGGGCTTCGGCCCGATCGGCGACGACGTCGGCGCGGATAGCGGATTTCCCTATCTCACTCTGGTGCACGAGCTCGGGCATCTGCTCGGGCTCGGGCACTCGGGGCCGTACAACGCCAGCGATGATGAATTCGCGACGCAGCCGCCCGCGCTGCAGTTCAGCGCCTACGATACCCGGCTGTGGTCGATCATGTCCTACATCGATGTGTGGGACAGCAGCGCCGCATTCTTTGCCGACTACCCGGTGAACGGGACCACCGGCCTCTATCCAAACACACCGATGATGCTGGACATCCTGGCGGCGCAGCGCCTCTACGGTGTGCCGACGTCAGGCCCGCTCGCAAGCGGCGGCCAAGTGTTCGGGTTCCACAGCAATATCGACAGCTCGATCGCGCGCTTCTTCGATTTCACCATCAACACGAACCCTTTCATCACGATCTGGGACGGCGGGCTGAACAACACGCTCGATGTCTCCGGCTGGTCTACGCCCGCGACCATCAATCTCGAGCCCGGCTCGTTCAGCAGCGTCAATGGCCAGGTCAACAACATCGCCATCGCCTGGAACACGGTGATCGAGACCGCGGTCGGCGGCAGCGGTGACGACACCATCAACGGCAATGCCTACGACAACGTCCTACTTGGTGGCCCCGGCAGCGACTTGATCACCGGCGGCCCGGGCGCGGATCGTTTCGTGCTCGGCGCGCCGTCGCACGGCGCCGATACCTTTTTCGACTTCGCGTACTACGACGGCGACCAGATCGCGCTCGATCACGTGGGCTTCGGCCTGAGCGGCACCGGCAGCCTCGCCGTGGCCGGGGTGAATTTCGTCTATGCGTTCGCGCCGCCATCGCTCGGCTACAATGGAACTTCGCCCGCCGGCCCGACCATCATCGAATACGGCAGCGACGTGTACTGGGATCCGGACGGCGCCGGCGCCAGTCCCGCGGCGCTGCTCGCCCATGTCTTCGGCCAGGGGACGCCCGCTCCTCCCGTCACCCGAAATGCCCCCAACGACGTGATGCTGGTCGACCCCGAGACCGGCGCGATCGAGAGCTTCAAGGTCGCCCAACTGACGCAGCACGATTTCCTGATCGTCTGACCGGGCCGCCGGTCTCGCGCGTTGGATCACGGACGCGCAGAAGCAGCGCGTCGTTGCACCTCGCCGGTGAGAGATTGACGGTGGAACATTTCATCGCCTCTTGGTCGTGACGATGGAACTTGTCTGACGTTGGCAACAGGCGCGGCCCGCGCGAGCGCGAGAGTTCCGAATTCAGTTCGGGCCAACAATGAAAAATACTGGCGATCATTCGCGCCGCCATGTAAGGAGCAAATCCGGTGGCGACGATCGAGAGCTTGCTCGATTGTAAACGCGCGCGGCCGCAAGCGAGGGATGACTCGGGTTCCCTCCGCGGCGTTCCCTCTCGATTGATCGCAACCGTCAGAAACGCGAGAAAAGTCGATGCCAGACCCGGCAGAATTCTCCCGCAGTCAAGCGCCGTTTTTTCCAACCACCATCGCTCCGCCCGGCCGGGAATCAGAGGTCACCTTCATCTCGGGCGTCACGTCGGACGCGACGGTTGCCGCGACCAGCTTTGGCGCATGGGGGGCTTTCGAGCCCTACCCGTCAATTCCCGCCCAGTACAATCCGAATTATTCCAACGCGACCAAGTGGGGCGACCCCACATTGCAGCTCGCTGGAACGCCCGCCGTCGTCACCTATCAGTTCGATGCGGCCTCGAACTGGTCGGACGAGGAGAAAGGCGCCTGGCTCGCGGCTCTGACGCTGTGGTCGGCGGAAGTCGCGATCACGTTCACGCCCACGGCAGGACCGACTCCCGATCTCACCTTCTTTAAGCAGCCGCTTCCCGGTTCTCCCTACGCTACGGCCGGCACATATCAGTCCTTTCCCGACGGGGTGCCCTCGGTCATCGGCAGCAACGTCGAGAGCGTTCCCGGGGCCGGCGCCTTCATCACGTTCGATATCTACAACGACATCACCAACCCCAAGGGCGACACCCAACCGCTCGGCGACACTTTCGCAGACAGCAACGATTTCTATTTCTCTCTGATCCACGAGCTCGGGCACGCGATCGGGCTCGGGCATGGTGGCCCCTACAACCAAGGCGACATAGAACCTTTCGACGCCGCGGTTCGGCAGTTCGGCCCCTACGACATGGCGCTGTGGGCGATGATGTCCTACGTGACGCCGTCGATGACCAACGCGACGTTCTATGCCGACTATCCGGTGACCGGGACCAGTTGGGGCAGCGTCCAACCGATCACCCCGATGATGTTGGACATCCTGGCGGCGCAGCGGCTGTACGGCCCGGCGACATCGGGCCCGCTCGCGGGGGACAACCATATCTTCGGGTTCAACAGCAATATCGCAGGCCCGATCAAGCCCTACTTCGATTTCACCCAGAACACGCAGCCCGTCATCCCGATCTGGGGGCTCGGGGTGCACAACACGCTGGACCTCTCCGGGTGGTCGACGCCGTCGATCATCAATCTCGAACCCGGAAGCTTCAGCAGCGGCAACGGCTTCACCAACAATATCGGCATCGCCTTCAACACCGTGATCGAGAAGGCGATCGGCGGCGGCGGCAACGACACCATCAACGGCAATGCCTACGACAATATCCTGGTCGGCGGTCCCGGCAACGACCTCATCACCGGTGGCCCGGGCGCGGATCGTTTCGTGCTGGGTGCGCCGTCGCAAGGTGTCGATACCTATTTCGACTTCGCGTACTACCAAGGCGACCGGATCGCGCTCGACCACGTGGGCTTCGGCCTGAGCGGCACCGGCGGCCTCGCCGCGGCCGGGGTGAATTTCGTCTATGCCTTCGCGCCGCCGTCGTTCGGCTACAATGGCCCTCCCCCGCCGGCCCGACCATCATCGAATACGGCAGCGACGTATATTGGGATGCGGACGGCGCCGGCGCGAGTCCCGCTGCGCTGCTCGCGCATGTCTTCGGCCAGGGGACGCCCGCTCCTCCTGTCACCCGCAGTGCTCCCAACGACGTGATGCTGGTCGACCCCGCGACTGGCGTGCTCGAGAGCTTCAAGGTCGCGCAGTTGACGCAGTACGATTTCGTGATCGTCTGACGCCGGTCTCACGCGTGCGGATGGTGGACGCGTTGGAGCAGCGCGGCCAGCGTCGTTGCCTCGTCGATGAGGGATTGCTGGTAACGGTAGAACATTTCATTGCCCATGGGCGTGACCACGGAATTTGTCTGGCGTTGGCAGCGGGCGCGCAGGGGAGACCGCGTGCGCGGGAACGCGACAGCGGCCTGGCATCACCGCTTTGCGGAGCCATCCTCGTCCTTGCTCGCACGGGCGGGGGCGGCCCGCGACGGAGCCGGTGTCGCCGGCGTGACGAGGTAGTACGGCGCCGGGCGTCCGGCCGCGATGTCTTCCGTGGATTTTTTCCGCGCCTCCAGGATTCGCGCCGCCGCCTTGGCGTCCGTTTCCGTTTCGCTCGCCGTTCCTGCATCCGGGAGTGCCGGCGGCTGCGCGTCCGGCTCGGCGGCCGCGCTTTGGGCGGCGTTCATTCCTTCGGAAGGTCGGATTGCGGCGTCCGTCCGGGACCCTGGGAGAGGAGTTTTGGTCTCGTTCGATGCCAGCACCCGCACCGTCGTCAGATCGGTCACGCCGCTTCCCGCGGCGGCAGCGTCGAGCGCCGGCACTGCCTCCTCGTACGAGGGCGCTTCGAAGATGAGGAGGAGATCATGATCGCCCGACGTCCGATAGCACCCGATCAGCGTGCCGCCGATGCCGGCGATCAGTTGCCGCGCTGCGGCCTCCATGTGCTCCGACCGTGCGACGAGCAGGCCGCCCTGCGCGCCATCGGCGGTGAAACGCGCCGTCGTGATCAGGATGGCCATCTCGTTCTCCCGGCAACTGACGCAGCGGCCCCTGTTTAGCGATTTGGGGCCGGCGTGATTCCCGGATCGGGTGGTTCACCGGCCGGTCGCTCGCGACTTCTACAGCTGCTGGGCGCTGAACGTGTCGCAGCTTGCAAGCTCGCCCGATTTCAGGCCGGCGACGAACCAGCGCGTGCGCTGCGCCGACGATCCGTGCGTGAAGGCGTCGGGCACGACGTAGCCCTGGCTTCGCCGTTGCAGACGGTCATCGCCGATCGCCGACGCGGTCTGCATGGCCGCCTCGACGTCGCCGGGCTCGATTAGCCGCCACTTTTCCTCGGCGTGGTGCGCCCACACGCCGGCGAGGCAATCGGCCTGCAACTCGACCCGCACCTGGAGCTGGTTGGCCTCGGCCTGGTCCAGGCCGCGCTGCATCTCCTGCACCTTCGGCAGGATGCCGAGCAGGTTCTGCACGTGATGTCCGATCTCGTGCGTGATCACGTAGGCCTGGGAGAACTGGCAGCCCTTGCTGCCGACCTCGCAGCCGCGGAAACGCTGCTCGAGATCCTGGAAGAACGAGGTGTCGAGATAGACCTTGCGGTCGTTGGGACAGTAGAAGGGGCCCATCGCGGACTGCGCAGCTCCGCACGCCGAACGCGTGGCGCCCGAGAACATCACCAGCGTCGGCGCCTGGTAGGTCTTCCCGGCGGCGGCGAAGATCTCCTTCCATTGCACCTCCGTGCTTCCGAGCACGGCGGCAACGAACTGGCCCATCTGATCGGAGGGGGCCTGCGCCTCGCGTCCCGGAGCGGGCTGCGTCTGTTGTTGCTGCGAGTCGCCGGTGTCGGAGCCGATCTGGCCTTGGATCAGATCAAGGGGATTGATGCCGAGTGCCCAGCCGATGAGGCACAGGATGACCAGGGTGCCGATGCCGATGCCGCCGGTGCGCCCCATCGGCATCCCGCGCGGCCCGCCGGCGCGCCGATCCTCGACATTGTCGCTACGCGGCAGCTCGTCCCAGCGCATGGCCTTGGTCTCCACTGCGCCCACAACCAGTATTACCCCGATTGGGTTCCCGCTTCCTGCCTGGTTCCGGACGTGGGATCGCGACGGCGGTTGCGGAGTAGGGAGAAAGCTGGGGACGGGACTCGGGAGCGCGCCGGCGACCCGCTCGATTCTGCCCGGGGATTGCGCCGGTGCCGCGGACGCAATGCGCCTCACATGCATGAAGCTGCGCGCGCTGCGTGCGCGACCC
>Ga0068859_100005140_pt1 | contig 13284 bp, 12 predicted proteins | sample KBSSwiS22_FD_66585 | JGI IMG/M metagenome (GOLD analysis project Ga0068859, IMG submission 66585) | Switchgrass rhizosphere microbial communities from Kellogg Biological Station, Michigan, USA - KBS Switchgrass S2-2 | ecosystem: Host-associated > Plants > Roots > Rhizosphere > Soil ... | reverse complement strand
AGGGTCGGCGTTCGCCGAGGTATGAGCAGACGACAGCTGGCCCGCCACGGCGCGTGGTTCGGCGCTGCGGTGGCGCTCAGCGTGGTCGGCGGCGAGGTGATCAGCTCGGTCGCCGGCGGCTCGGCGTCGGGCGCCGCCGCGGCCGACGACACCGCCACGCTGCGGTTCGTCCAGGTCAGCGACAGCCACCTGGGCTTCACCGGTACGGCGAATCCCGACGTCACCGGCTCGTTCACCCGGGCGATCGCGCAGGTCAACGCGCTGCCGTACCGGCCGGACTTCGTCATCCACACCGGCGACCTCACCCACCTGTCCACCCCGGCGCAGTTCGACCAGGTCAAGCAGATGCTCGGCGGGGTGCGCGCGGGCGGCATCCACACGGTGCCCGGGGAGCACGACTCGATCCACGACCACGGTGCCGGCTACCTGCGGACCTTCGGAGCCGGCTCCGCCGGTGACGGCTGGTACAGCTTCGACGTCAAGGGCGTCCACGTCATCGCGCTGGTCAACACGCTGAGCCTGGAGTCGCTCGGCCATCTCGGCCAGGACCAGCTCGACTTCGTCCGTAACGATGTCGCCGGCCTGTCCAGCGACACCCCGATCATCGTGTTCAGCCACATCCCGCTGTTCGCGATGTATCCGAAGTGGGGCTGGGGCACCGATGACGCGACGCAGGCGCTGAGCTACCTGCGGCGGTTCTCCTCGGTCACCTGCCTCAACGGCCACGTCCACCAGCTGTTCACGAAGACCGAGGGCAGCGTGACCTTCCACAGCGCGACGACGACGGCGTATCCCCTGCCTCGCCCGGGGGTCGGACCCGCTCCGACCCCGCAGACCGTGCCGGCCGGCAAGCTGCGCGACGCCCTCGGCATCCGCGAGGTCACCCATGTCCGGGGCCACGCCGCTCTGGCGATCAAGGACGAGGTGCTCGCGTGAATCTGGAACGAATGGTCCCGGTGACGAGAGGCTCCGGTGCGCACGCACCGGCCGGGCGGGCCACGACCCGGCGGGCCGTGCCGGCCGTGGTCAATGTCGTCGTCGCCGCGCTGCTGGCCTGGAGCGGCTACATCCACTACGACCTCTACGCGAACCACGGCTACCGGCACATCCACACGATCGGTGCCGCGTTCCTGATCCAGGCCGGCGGTTCCTTCGCTGTCGCGTTGCTGCTGGCTGTCAGCGTTGCGCTGCCGGGGTCCTTCGTGCTGTCGGTGCTGGCGGCCGGCCTGTCCGGCGGGGCTCTGCTCGGCTTCGTGCTGTCCCGGACGAGCGGGGTCGCCGGCTTCGAGGAACACGGTTTCGTGCCCGCCCCGGACGCCGCGATCAGTGTGATCGTCGAGATCGCGGCGCTGGTCATCCTCGCCGTCGTCGCCGCGCTACGAGTGCGGGACCTGCGTCGCGGCCCGGCGCCAAGCGGCCGAGTCGCCGGGGCGGGGGCGGCCGGCGGGAGCACCCGCGCACTCTGACGCCTGAGGCTCTGTCGGAGGCGTGCATGCCGCCGTCAGGCTCGATGTCGACGAGTCTGACGGCGGCGCATGCTCCGCGTCGGCCTTCCCGCGGCCGCCGTGTCCCGATCGGCGGACGCCGTTGCGACGACCCGCGCACGTCTGCGGCCGGAGCTTCCCCGGCGCGCCGAGGTCAGCCCGGCGGCCCGGCGGCCCGGCCTGCTCGATCAGCCCGGCGGCCCTGTTCCTGCCGAAAATGCCATCCGCCCTGGTCAGGACGGTTTGCGGCCGTCACGTCCGATCATGTGCGTTCCTGTGCCCGGCCCTCGTGTCGGGGTCCGTGGCTGCGCGAGGATGCGGCGTTGTGGTGCTTCGACTGACCTACCTCGGTGTCACGAACGCGTTCGCGCTGCTGCGCCTGCTGCCCCGCAGTGATCGTGACAAGGACGTCGAGATCCTCACGCTGCGCCACCAGATCGCCGTGCTGCAACGCCAGCTCGACGGCCAACGCATCCAGTTCCAACCCGCCGACCGCGCCCTGCTCGCCGCGCTCCTACACACCTTGCCGCGGCCAACACTGCACGGCCTGCGCCTGCTCGTGCGCCCGGAGACCGTTCTGCGCTGGCACCGCGCCCTGATCACCCGCCACCACGCCGCCGCCTCCCGCCCCAAACGGCGCGGCCGGCCCCGCACCGTCCGCTCAATCCGCGCCCTGGTCCTGCGCCTGGCCCGCGAGAACAGTGGCTGGGGCTACCGGAGGATCCACGGCGAACTCCTGACCCTCGGTATCAAGGTCGCCCCGTCACGATCTGGGAGATCCTGCGCGAGGCAGGCATCGACCCCGCACCCGACCGGACCACGACCACCTGGGCCGACTTCCTCCGCTCCCAGGCCAACGCCCTGCTCGCCGCCGACTTCATCGAGACGGTGACCCTGACCGGGACACGCCTCTACATCCTCGCCGTGATCGAACACTCCACCCGCCGCATCCGGATCCTCGGCGCCACCGCGCACCCCACCGCCGCCTGGGTGACCCAGGCCGCCCGTAACCTCGCCATGGACCTCCAGGACGCCGCCTCGACAGCCCGCCACCTCATCCGCGACCGCGACGGCAAATACCCGGCCCTATTTGACGCGATCCTCGCCGACGCCGGGATCACGATCGTGCGCAGCGGTATCCACGTCCCACGCATGAACGCGATCATGGAGCGGTGGGTGCGGACCTGCCGCCGAGAACTCCTCGACCGCACCCTGATCTACAACCAGCGGCACCTCCTGCACGCCCTGCGCGCATGCGAGGCGTTCTATAACTCGCACCGTCCCCACCAGGGCATCGCCAACGCCAGACCGCTCCAGCCGCTGCCCGAACCAATCATCGCCCCGGACCGGCTCACCCACCTCGACATCCGCCGACGCGACCGCCTCGGCGGCATCTTGCACGAGTAGGAACACGCCGCCTGACCAGCCCGGACGTAATTTTCGGCAGGTACACGGTTGCGGCGCACGGCCCCGCACGCTGGTCAGGTTCGCGCGGTGGAAGGGAAGCGGCGGTTAGGGCAGAACATCGGTGCGCATCGCTACCCGCGCGGTCAGGTAGCGGGACGGACGGTGCCGGGTGGCGGAGTGGACGCCGCCACCCGGTCCCGGCTCAGGCGGCGACTGCGGTGACCATGCCAGCACGCACCAGGCGTCGCAGGAAGTACTGCTGGATGGGCGTTAGCCTGTCCTCTAGTTGACGCATGGTCGGCGCGGTGGCAAGGATCTCCAACAGCTGCGCGGTGCCCTCGTGGGCCAGCCCGCGGATACGGGTGTCGGCGTGGCCGTCGGCGAAGGAGAACCGGTAGGCGGCAACGGGTCTGGCGACTGGGGAGGGGATTGCGTCGCCGTTGGCGATCGGGTCTGACCAGTACTTCGCGATGGCGGCTCTGGTCGCCTCGTCGATCTCGCTGTCGAACGGCGGCGCCGGCAGGAAGCCCTTGAAGCCCGGCACGTCCAGGCCGATTCCCGCTCGCACCACCACGCCGGGGGCCAGTCCCAGCGCCGCGTCCGGATCCACGTCCGTCTTGCCCGTCTGCTCGACTACGCGTGACAGCGGTCCGTCGCCGTGTACGGGGGCGGCGGCGACACCTTCCACCGGCGTGTCGACGATGTTCTGGAGCACATGCGCGGTGACCGCGGTGTTGATCAGTACGTCGAATGTGCGTTGCTGGATCTCCAGGTCTGGGCTGGTGCCACGGTGGCTCCAGTAGATGCTATCCGGGCGGCCCTTGCCAAGGGCGTGATACCACTGGTCGATGGCCAGCGCGAAGGTCTCGGCCATATTGTGCCAGCCGTCGTCATAGTCCTCCCACAGGTCGCGCAAGGCTTGGTCGTCAAGGTCGCCGGCGAGCGTGTGCTCCAGCACCATCGCCGCGTTGACGGCCATGGTGGTGGCAAACCCGGCCCCGGAGGAAAACAGTGGATCAACGAAGTAGGACGCGTCTCCAACGAGGATCCAGCGCTTGTCGTAGTCGGCGAACTGGCCGTTGATCATCGAGTAGTTTGTCGCGGTGAGCATCTTGTCCGCGATCGGCTCGGCGTCGGCGATGAGATCCTTCAGGTAGGGCACCGACCTGACGGTCTCGATGAACGTCTTCTGGTCGGTGAAATCGTAGCCGTCCTGCTTGAGGATCTCCGGGATGGTGACGAGCCCGACAGAGTGGGTCAGTCGCCGCTCGCCGTTGATAATCTTGGGTACCGGGATGTACCAGCACCAGCCGTCACGGAAGGCGAAGCAGCCGATCGGCGACAGGTTGTCCTCGCGGAAGATGTTCCAGCCGCCGGGCAGGCTCTGCACAGACTTGCCGCCGGTGAAGTGCTGCCAGATGGCGATGTTGCGGTAGCCGGACAGCCACTCCCGCTTCTGCTTGGCGGCGATGCTGTTGCGGCGGCCCGAGGCGTCGACGAAGTAGCGCGAGCGCACCACGGTGCCGTCTTTGAGTGTCACGGTGCAGCCATGCTCGTCGGAATCGAAGTCGCTGACGGTCGTCCCCTCGAACACGTCGACCCCCACCTCGGCGGCGTGCTTGAGCAGGATGTGGTCGAACTCCGCGCGGTTGACGTGGATCGCGAAGCGGTGCACGCCATCCTTGCGGTAGTTGGGCTGGTCGAAGAAGGCGACCATGGGCGTGTCTCCCCAGTTGAACACGCCCCCACCGAACTTCTTCACCCAGCAGTCGCTGGCCAGCACCTTGGGCAGCGCTCCACTCTGCTCCAACGCGGGAATCATAGTATGGGCGAAGGACTCGCCGATATGCTCGCGGGGAAACCGTTCCTTGTCGAAGATCGCGACGCGCGGCCCGCGCCGGGCCAGCAGTGCGCCGAGCGTGGAGCCCGCCGGGCCGCCGCCCATGATGACCACGTCGTAATCGAATCCGATTTCCTTGCCCATGACGGATTGCCTCCTAAGAGTGGTTGGACTAGCGACGTGAGCAATCCGGGGTGGGCACGACGCGCGGCACCGACACGGTGAGCGATTGCAGGCCGTGGAATCCGACGTAGGAGTTCCACACCGGCGGTGGCTCCGCGCGCACCTGCACGTCGGGCACCCGGGTGAGCAGAGTGCGCAGCGCGACGGACGTCTGGACTCGCACCAAGGCCGTGCCGACGCAGCGATGAGCGCCCTCACCCATCGACAGATGTTTGGGCCGCCTGCGCACGTCGAGCACGTCGGGGTCGGCGAACTGTTTCGGATCGCGGTTAGCCGACCCGACTGAGGGCAGTACCGGCTGCCCCTTCTCGATATCGCGGCCGCGATAGGTGAAAGACTCGGCGGCCACCCGCCCGATGTACTGCACCGGCGGGTCGTAGCGCAGGAACTCCTCCACCGCCGCTGGCCACAGTTTGGGATTGTCCTGCAGTACCTGCCGTTGCTCCGGGAAGCGGTGCAGCGCGAGCATCGCGCCACCGATGAGATGCCGCGATGGTTCGAGGCCAGCGAACATCAGCAGCACGCACTGCGCGCAGGCCTCGGCCAGGGAGAAATCGAAACCTGGAAAATTCTCGTTCATAAGCCCGCCGAGCAGGCTGCGGTCCGGCCGTCGTGCCATCTCGGCGGCGAGGCCCCGCAGGTAGGCCATGAGCGACCGCGCGCTGGCCCACCCGCGCCGCACGTCCTCGGCCAGGAGATCGCTGGCGCCGAACAGGTAGGCCAGATCGTCCGCCCAGTGATCCAACTGTTCGTGATCTCCCTCCGGGGCGCCCAGTAACCTGGTGAGCACCATCGCCGGCATCGGTCGGGCGAACTCCGCGACCAGGTCGACCTCGTCCTGGCCACCCCAGCCGTTGATCAGGCGATCCGCCACGTCCTGCACGATCTCGGTGACCCGGCGCGGGGTAAGCACCCGGAACACCTCGTCCATCCGGGTCCGCCGCAGCAGGTGGTCCTCGCCCTCGAGGAAAGCGGTCCACGAACGCAGAAAGGCGACGAATTCGACGAACTCGCCGCGTTGGTGTTCCGGCAGCGCCATCACCGGCAGCGTGGCGCGGTTGTTGGTCAGCCGCGGATCACGCAACAGCGTGGCCGCGTCCTCATAGGAGAACAAGAGCCAGGAGCCGCCGTACATATGCGAATAGTGGATGGGATCGTGCTCGCGCATCTGCTCGTAGATCGGGTACGGGTCGACGACAAGGTCCGTGTTGCTGAAGCTGAAGGAACTGGGGTCGAACGTCAACGCATCTCCAATCCAGCGTGTTGCAAATTACTCATCGCCGATCTAGGCTGCCGGCTCAAAAGCCGCAGCAGGGGCCCGGTGACCACGGTGGTAATCACGGCCATCAGCACCAGGATGGTGAAGCCCGCCCGGCTGACGAGGTGGTATTGCAGGCAGATCGTAGCGACGATCAGCTCGGTGACTCCCCGACAGTTCATCAGTGCGCCAATCTGCAGCGATTCCCGTACCGGGAGGCCGGTCAGGTACGCGCCAGCGCCGGCGCCGCAGAGCTTGGTGGCCATCGCGATCAGGACGACCGTGGCCAGCAGCCCCCAGTTGGCTGGAGATCCGCTGATCGCGTCGATCGTGGTGGTGAGACCCACGCTGGCGAAGAAGCACGGCAGCAGGACAGCCTCGGTGAAGCCGTGCAGTTGCTGCCGAATCGTCCGCACCATGGCGAGGTCGCGCGGCAGGATCGCCCCGAACAGGAACGCGCCGACGGCGGCATGCAGCCCGATCAGCTGGGTGAGCGCGGCGTAGCCGACCGCTCCCGCAACCAGCGTCGGTAGCAGGATAGCCTGACCGTCGGCCCGCAGTAGCAGCACGGCCAGCAGGGGCCGAACGATCACGAGGGTGACCAGGACCAACGCGGCCGCCATGCTGATGGTCAGCGCAGCGTTGCCCGTTCCGGCCAGACCGGACACCGCCAGGATGAGCGTGAGCGCCAGCCACGCCATGCCGTCCCCGACCGCGGCGGCGGCCAGGCTCAGTGTGCCGATCCGCGTCTTGTCTATCCCGCTGTCGGCCAGGATCCGAGCCAGCACCGGCAATGCGGTGATCGACACCGCCAGTCCGAAGACCAGCAGGTAGGCCGTCGACCGCGAGGCCGAGCCCGCGAGCACCGGCCGGCCGACAGCCGCGAGCGCGATACCGCCCGCGAAAGGCAGGCCGATGCTGCCGACGACCACAGCGCCCACGGTCCTGGCCTGTGCACCGGCCCGGCCCAGCCGAAGTTCGCTGCCGAGTAGGAATATGAACGTGACCAGGCCGAGCTGGGCGACTGCGTTGAGAGTGGCAACCACCGACGGCCTCAGCAGCCAGGCCGAGGCGGCGGGAAACAGGCGCGCCAGCCCGCTCGGGCCTAACAGCAGGCCGCCGATGATCTCCCCCACCACCGGCGGCTGCCGTAGGCAGCGGGCCAGCCAGGCCAGCAGGCTGCAGACGACGACGACCAGTGCGAGCACGAGCAGGAAATGCGAGATCGGATCGGCCGTGAGTGGGCCGCCGGCCAGCGGCTGCCCGCCGTGCTGGGCACCTCCGATCGCGCTCACGACCGGACGGTCAGTCATGGCACCGCTCCAGACCCGTATCTCTCCAGCTCTTTCGTCCGCTGTGGACGCGGCGGTGTTCTGAAAACCGTCGTCTCCTGTCGCCTGATGCTGATCTAGCAGAGCAGGCTGCGGATCGGACCATTACGACTCCCAGTGTCACTGGTGGAGGCAGGGCGGACGTAGTGGTCGCCGACGGCAAATTCTGTTCACGCCGCCTGCGTCGGCCCGCCGCGCTGACGTGCAGACCGAGTCGTCTACTGAGGACGCGAGAATGGTTTTCCGGACGCGCCTGCCGAGCTCCGGGATGTGCGGTTCGATCAGGAAGTGCTTAAGTCAATGGTCGTCGATGGTGTAATCCGTCGTGTGGCGCCGGCGATCTTCGATCCGTCTACGCGGGGTCAAGATCGGCCTCCCTATCCTGCGCCGCATCGTCGTCGTCACCTAGATCAACGACGACCTTGTTTTGCAAGCGGATCTGCTCTGCCGGACTCAGTTCCAATCGAGTAGTTCGTTCACAATCGGCTGGCCGTCGGTGCTCTCCCCGGCGAGCACCTGGCGACCGAAATTAAAAATGACCATAAGGTCGGTCTATCAAGGTCACATTGGCTCCGCACGCCGAAATCCAGTGCTGCGGGCTGGTTTCCCGGACCTACGTGGCGTCCTGGCTGGCATCCGCGGGGCCGCGGCGGGGGGCCGCGGCCGTAACCGCTTCGCCCAGGTAGCGGGGACGGCCTTACGTCAACCGGCGGTCTGTCCGTCGGCGCAGTGCTCGCCGTCGGCTGGCTGCCCGCCGCCCAGCCCCGGATAAGAGTGACCTGCCAGCGAGCAGCGATCGTCATGGCGAGCAGGACAGGCGATGCCCAGCAGCACGCTCTGCCGGGCGATGGCCTGGGGACGGCGGGCGATACTGATCGTTCAGCGACACGGTCGAGTCGGGCGACGTAGCCCGACCGTCGCCTCGATCCCGGCCAACGCGGCCGGCCCGAACCTGGCCGACAGCCGCGCGGCCGTCCGCGACGGCGCGAACAGCACCCCAGCGAGCAGCCCGCCCGCCTCATCGCACCGCAGCCGGTCCAGCCCGGCCAGCGTCGCCTGCCCCGCCAGCTGCGCCGTGGCCAGCCCGACCGGCAACTCCCCGCCCGACAGCCCCCGCGCCCGCCCTTTCACCGACCCGACCAGTCCGTCCAGCGCCTCGACGACCCCGAGCCGCCCACCTAGTACGGCAGCCCGATCTCTGTGATCTGTGGATCTAGTGGGCTGACGGCGGGTGGCCGGGCGGTCATGCTCCGGCGCGGCCAACCAGGAAAAAGGGGACCATCGGTGATCGTTACGGTTTATGACGACACATAAGGATCAACCGGTGGCCGTGTGCCCCAGCGTAGACCCCGACCGCTGGCGGCTCGCTTTCGAGGCGTTCGCCGCCCGCCTTGACCGCCGGTTCCGCCGGATCGAGCCCCGGCGCCGGCTGCGGAAGTTCCTGTTCGGCCTGATGGCAGGCCTTCCGCGGGTGAACTGCTGGACCTTGGCCGAACACGCCGGGGACAGCTCGCCAGGCCCGATACAGCACTTCCTGGCCGACGCGGTCTGGGATGAGGACGGCCTGCGCGCCGACCTGCGCGACGTCGTCGTCGAGCACTTCGCTGACCCGGACGCGGTCTTCGTCGTCGACGAGACCGGGGACCTCAAGCACGGCGCCTAATGCCGGCCTCGGCATTAGGCGCCTTTCTTCAGGTCGCCGGTCTCGTCGATGACCAGGACCGCGTCCGAATCGCCCAGCCGGTCGACGACGTAGGCGCGCAGGTCGTCGCGGACGGCGTCGGCGTCCCATACCGCCCGGCCCAGCAGCCGCTGCATCCCATGCGGGCTCCTGTCGCCGGCATGCTCGGCGATCGTCCAGCAGTTCGTCCGGGACAGCCCCGCCATCAGCCCCAGCAGGAACGACGCGACCCGGACCCGGGTCGAGAACCGCGCGAACCGGCCAGCGACCCGGCCCAGGAGGACCTCGAACTCGGCCTGCCAACGATCATGTCTATGCTGTGGCTCGCGGCCACCGGTAGATCTTCGAGAGTCGACACAACCCGCGATGATCAGCCGGTGGCCGTTCCATGCCCGGCCACGCCACGCCACGCATGCCGACACGGCCACCCACCACTCGGACACGCAGCTCAACTGATCACAAAACAGCGACTGCCGTACTAGCTAGAAGATGGCTGAGGACAACCGCCCGGGTGGACTGGCTCGGCGGCTGATCAACTACCTGTTGGTCGCGAAGGCTGGACCCGGATGATGACCTGCCGCACGTAGGGAAGCGGCCAAAGGCCCTTTCCTACGTCCCGGAGATCCTCCGTCTGATCACCGAGGCCCTGGCCGGCGTGGACATCCCCATGCCACTTCCACGAGATGACTGGGCTGGGCGGCGTCAGCGGATCCACCGACGCTCGACAGGTGGGTCCATGGATGCGAGTCCGGGACGCGGCGACGACGCTTGAATTACCTGGATTCGACGCTGGCTGTGGAGATCTGCCTGCCACGTGCGATCCCGCCCGGCGATCTCGGGAGGAGTGGCCTGAACGTGTGCGGACCCGAAGCCGTCGGCCCGCGACCGACGCTCGGCGAGGCCATCGAAAACGTCGGGCATCTGATCGGATCGGTCACGTCAGCGAGCGCGCCATGACAGCGGATGTTCCCTGGGCCCGCTTCGACGACCTGCTGACAGACAGGGCGTTGCACTGCGCTGCGCCGAGCCGCGTCCATGTCGCGTCCGGCGTCGCGGACGTCGCCGATGTACTGGCCGAGGTCGACCGGGCCACCGCCGCCGGGAGTTGGGCGTTTGGCTATGTCGCCTATGAGGCCGCGGCCGGTCTGGATCGGTCGCTGCCAGTAGCGCGACCCTCTGAGCAGGACCCGCCGCCGGCATGGTTCGGCCTGTGTGATTCTCCCCAGGTTGTGCCCCCGATACGGCGCCCACCTGGCCCCTGGCCCAGGATCCGGTGGACGCCTGACTGGACCGATGAGGACTACGCCCGCGCCGTGGAAACGGTCCGGGACCACATCGGCGCGGGCGACACCTACCAGTGCAATCTCACCGATCGGCTGCGCGCGCGGGATGTCGGCGACCCCGCCGCGCTGTACGCGCAGCTCGCGCTCGGCCAACGGGGTGCCTACAACGCCTACCTGGACCTGGGCCGCCACGTGATCGTCAGCGCCAGCCCCGAACTCTTCTTCGAGTGGCGTGGCGACCGACTGCGAACGCGGCCGATGAAGGGCACGGCGGCACGCGGGCGGACAGCCGACCGTGATCATGACCAGGCATGCCGACTTCGCTCCAGCGCGAAGGAGCAGGCCGAGAACCTCATGATTGTCGATCTTCTCCGTAATGACCTCTCGCGGGTCGCCCGAGTGGGCAGCGTCGTCGTGCGGGATCTGTTCGCGCTCGAGCGCTACCCGACCGTCTGGCAGATGACGTCGGAGATCACGGCGCGGGCCGGGGACGGGGTCCGGTTGGCCGACGTGTTCCGAGCGATGTTCCCCTGCGGCTCGGTCAGTGGCGTGCCGAAGCGACGGACCATGCAGCTCATCCGGGACCTCGAGCCGAGTGCGCGCGGCGTGTACTGCGGCGCCATCGGTCTGGTCGCGCCGCCCGGTGGCCCGTTCCGTGCCCGGTTCAGCGTGGCCATTCGAACGGCCGTCGTCGACCGCCTGACCGGTGAGGCGGTGTACGGCGTCGGTGGAGGGATCACCTGGGGCTCCAATCCGGTCGCCGAACGCGCCGAACTCGCCGCGAAGGCCGCCATCCTGGCCCAGCACGACGGGTGTTGAGGAGACGTGGAGCGATCCGGGGAGCGGGTAGCGCCGAGATCGCGCCGTGCGGTCAGTCCCGGCGAAGCGGTATGGCGAGGCTGGCGGCGAGTTCCGCGAACGAGGTTCCCCAGGTCTCGATCACGGCCGCGCCGGCAGGGCCGACCTGGAACATCGCGAGCTCGGTGTAGACGCGGCTGACGCAGGCGAGGCCGGTCAGTGGATAGGTGCACGAGGGGACGAGTTTGGCCGAGCCGTCCTTGGCGAACAGGGTCATCATCACGAGGGTTTCCCTGGCGCCGATCGCGAGGTCCATCGCGCCGCCGACGGCGGGGATGGCGTCGGCGGCGTCGGTCTGCCAGTTCGCGAGGTCGCCGTGGTGGGAGACCTGGAAGGCGCCGAGTACACAGACGTCGAGATGCCCGCCGCGCATCATCGCGAAGGAATCGGCGTGGTGGAAGTAGGCGGCTCCGGGTCGTTCGGTGACAGGGACCTTGCCGGCGTTGGTGAGGTCGGTATCGATGTCGTCGCCGACGGCGGCCGGGCCCATGCCGAGCATGCCGTTCTCGGTGTGCAGCACGATGCCGGCGGTGGGGTCGAGGTGGTCGGCGACCTTGGTGGGCTGGCCGATGCCGAGGTTCACATAGGAGCCGGCCGGGATGTCTCGCGCGACGACCTGTGCGATCTCGTCAGCCGAGAGGGGGCCGCGGTGGAGGTGCTCGACGGTCATCAGCGCGCTCCCCGGGCGGCGAGGCGACGGGCGCTCGTCCGTACCACGCGGTCGACGTAGATGCTGGGCGTGACAACCGCCTCCGGGTCCAGGCCACCCCTCGGCACGATCTCGCCGACCTGGACGATCACGGTGTCAGCCGCCGTGGCCATGACAGGCCCGAAGTTTCGAGCGGTCTTACGGTAGATGAGATTGCCCATTTCATCGGCCCGGTGGGCCGCGATGAGGGCGGCGTCGCCCCTGATCGGGTATTCGAGGACATACGTTCTCCCGTCGATGTCCCGGGTTTCCTTGCCCGCGGCGAGTGACGTGCCGACCCCGGTGGGGCAGAAGAACGCGCCGATCCCGGCTCCCCCGGCCCGTATCCGTTCGGCGAGGGTGCCCTGTGGCACGACTTCCAGCTCGATCTTTCCGGCGCGGTAGAGACCGTCGAAGACGTAGGAGTCGCTCTGCCGGGGGAAGGAACAGATCACCCTGCGGACGCGACCGGCCTGAAGCAGGGCTGCGAGGCCTACCTCGCCGTTGCCAGCGTTATTGGACACAATCGTGAGATCGGTCGCGCCCTGGCGGATGAGCGCCTCGATGAGGTCAAACGGCATCCCGGCCAGGCCGAAGCCGCTAACCAGTACGGTGGAGCCGTCGGCGATCCCGACGACCGCCTCGTCGGCGGCCTCACAGATTCGCGTGCGGCTCATCCGGCCTCCAGGCTCTCCAGGACACCCGCGCCGGCCTGCCCGGCACCGACGGCCGCGAGGCCCCGGGCGGCCTGCAGGGTGTTGGCCAGCAGCATCGCGATGGTCATCGGCCCGACTCCGCCCGGCACCGGCGTGAGGAGCCCGGCGACGTCGGCGACCTCGGCGAACGTGACATCCCCGCATAGGCCGTTCTCGCCGCGGTGGATACCGACGTCCACCACCACCGCGCCCGGCCGGACCGCGTCGCCCCGGATGATCCCCGGTACTCCGGCCGCGACGACGAGGACGTCGGCCCGCCGGCAGACGTCGGCGAGGTTCCTCGTGCGGGAGTGGCAGGTGGTGACCGTGGCGTGCCTGCCGAGCAGCAGTTGGGCCATCGGCCTGCCGACCAGGACCGAGCGGCCGACAACCACCGCTTCGGCGCCGGCGAGCGGGACGTCGTACTCGTCGAGCAGACGCAGCACGCCGGACGGGGTGCACGGGCGCAGGCCCGGTCGGCCCTGCGCCAGCAGCCCGGCGTTGAGGGTCGACAGGCCGTCGACGTCCTTCGCGGCCGGGATCCGGGCCAGCACCGCGTCGGCGTCGAGGTGCGCG
>Ga0068859_100005139_pt1 | contig 13284 bp, 8 predicted proteins | sample KBSSwiS22_FD_66585 | JGI IMG/M metagenome (GOLD analysis project Ga0068859, IMG submission 66585) | Switchgrass rhizosphere microbial communities from Kellogg Biological Station, Michigan, USA - KBS Switchgrass S2-2 | ecosystem: Host-associated > Plants > Roots > Rhizosphere > Soil ... | reverse complement strand
GCTTTCGATGTGGTCGTAGGCTTTCCCCGATTTCGGATTGGACCATTGCGGTGGGGAGCCCTTCCCCGTCCAGGGCGAGCCGCTGCCGACGCTGACGCTCGAATCGCGGACATTCTGTTGCACGACCCCGGATACGACTGGCGCCGGGCCGGATTTTCCGGCAGCCGCCTCACCGGTCATCTCCTCATCGAGGTCGCCGACGCCGCGTTCGAGATCGGCGACTCCCTCATCGACCGCTTGTGCCGCCGTTTCGGCCTCGACACGCGCTCGGCCCGCCTGGGCGGCGGCCTCCAGCTCTCTCGCTCGTTCGGCCAATTGTTCCTGCTCGACGAGGAATGCTTGACCTCGTTTCTGCCAGGAGGGCCGATTGCGCCAGAACGTCTGCTCGTCGAGCAGGGCGCGGCCAGCGAACCGTCGCAGCGCGGCGAGGTACTCCTGTCGTTCGGCCGCGAGAAGCAGCCTCGCCAGGTTCTGGCGTACCCTGCTCAACAGCGCTACGGGACGCCGCAGGAGTTCCAGTACCTTGACCGCGCGCCCGGCGTTGAGCGAGACCGCGGTTCCGGTTACCCGCGCGGCACCACTCCCCGTGCGTGCCAGCGCTTCCGCGATGCCGACCTCGCGGGCGAGGGCCGCGAACTCCCGGATCGCCTGAATCCCCGAGATCGCCTCTTTGACGAGGCCGTATCCGGCCAGCGCGATGAGCAGAATGTTGACGATCGCGTTGACCAGCTTGCGAACGAAAAACTCAGCGCGACGGCAATCGGCGAACGGCCCCTCGATCGTCGCGAACTCCAGCCGCAGATCTTCCCACAGCGCGCCCATCAGCTCGCGCGGCCGGCCGACCGCGTCGGCCAAGCCGCCGAAGAATCTTTTGACCGCGAGCCACTGCCCGCTCCCGACAGATCCGCCGGACAGCAGGTAGACCAGAGACATGAGGAGATCGAAGACGCCAACGGCCACGTTCTTGATCACAGCCGCGAGATCCACGATCACGCTCACCACACCGGTGAACAATCCGGCCACGCCGCACACGAGCCAGGAAGCCAGCGCGCCGGCCCAGTCGGCGGTGCCCTTCGCTACGTCGGCCAGACCTGTCGGCCGGTCGTATGCGGGTAGCCCAGCGCCGGGCAGTGCGCGAATTCGCTCGTAGTCGCTCCGAGTGAGATCCGCCATGAGCTCGTGCGCGAACCGCGCCTTGTCCCCGCCACTGACGCGCTTAATCTGTACTTGGCCCATGACGATGGGTAGGTACGCCGCCGGTACGAGTTCGAAATGACGGACGACGGCGTGGCTGTCCGAACTGCTCGTCCAACCGGCAAGTAGCGACGCAACCCGTTCGGTCGTCCAGGTCACGGCGTAGTCGGCCGCATGCGCGCTATTGGCGGTATAGAGGTGCCCGGCTAGGCGCCAGGCGCTCACCCGGTCGACGTCCCCCAGCAGCCAGCCCGCTGTGCCCGTCGCGTCCTTGGCCAGCAGCCGTTCCAGCTCGGTGAGCGCGGCGGTGAGCCGCGCGCCGGTCAACGCGGCGAGCAGCGCGACGATCTGGTGGCTGTCGGCCTCGCTCGTGTACCCGGTGAGGAGTTCCCTAACTTGCTCCGCTGTTTGTCTGCTGGCTTCGCCGATACTCCGCTCCACCAGCAACGCGCGCAGCAGGTCGGCGTCTTCGGCGGTCAGATCGCCGAAAAGCCACCGGACCATGTCCTCGCCGCCGCGCCGCCGCATCTCGGCGAAGATCGCCGTTATCTCGGCCGGAGTAGAGCCGGTGAAGACGGCCAGGATGCGAGCGCTCGCCCAGCGCGTTGTCACGCCGCGGAGGTCGGCGACGACCGCGTCGACTTTCGCGACGATGGCCGGGCTGGCCGCTGGTTCCCCGGTCGCCTCGGAAGCCGCGACCGCCGGCGGCGCGGCTGCCGGTGGAGGCGCCGCTGACGGGAGGCCATCCGCCGCGGTGGCCGTGGGCGCGGCCGTGGTGGTAGGCGGCGGAGGAGGGCTGGGCGGTGTGATGCCGGGCACCGACGCCGGTGTCATCGCCTGCCGATGCAACCGCGGCTGTGACGCGGACCGCTCCCGCCTGCCCGCCACGACGTGCGCAATCTCGTGGGCCAGCAACCTCTCGCCCACGCTGGTGTGCGGGGCGAACTGCCCGGGCGCGAAAACCACGTCAGATCCCAGGGTGTACGCCAAGGCGCCGACTGCCTGGGCCGACGCGGCGGCGCGCTCGTCAGTGTGGACCCGCACCCCGTCCAGGCGCACCCCCGAGCGTTCCTCGAAACGCCGCTGTCGCGACGGATCCAGCGGTTGTCCAACGCCGAGCCCAGCCTTCACCTCCCCCACGCCGGCAGCGACCGAAGCATCGCCGGCCGCGCCGTCGTGCTGACGTTGGAGCTTGCCGCTCGACCCGCCCTCCCCATCCGGGGCGCACGGTCGCCCCGCGGCACAGTCACCGCGACGGGACACGAGCGTTTCGGCGAGCTCATCGGCGTCACGTTCGGCGGCCTCGCCGGGCTGGGAGATCTCCAACCGGGTCTGGACGCTGCCTACGCTCAGGAGCCGCCACAACGGCGCCTCGACGTCACCGGCCGGTAGGCCGGTTTCCCCCGGCGGAGCGCGAAACGCGATATCGTCCCGCTCGTCACCGGTGCCCTCGCCGGCACGGCCGTTCTCGGACTGACGGTCTGTCCGTGCTTCGCGTGGCGGCGCCGTCCTCGCCTGGGCAACCGTCATCGAATATTGCCGGGCAGGGGCCGAACCGCCATGCGGCGATTGTTGCCCCCAGCCGTCACGCTAGCGTTGCCCCACCCTGCTGATCGGTTTGCACGACAAACAAGCCGGAGTGCACCACAGGCCGCCGCCCCACAGTCGAGATCAGTCACGTCCTGTGGACAGCGTGAGGTCTGTGGACATCACGAACGTCATCACTGATGTCACCTCGTCGACAGATCCGACGAGACCAGCCACCGCCGCCGGCGGCCGACGTCAGTCAGGGCGCCAGACGAGCTGCACGCCTCGCGTGGCGCGCTTACCGCCGCTTAAGCAAGAAGATCCCCGCGCGAGTGAGGACGACCGCAGACTGCCCTGGGGGAGAGCCCAGGACACAGACGTACGCGCTGACGGCCGCCGCGCTGGTAGGTCGCCGGTTCAGCTCGGCCGGGTGTCGACAGGCGTCAAGAAACCGCGCCGAGGACCCTAATCTGACGCTTTTACGGCTTGTTGATCGTGTGGTGTTGGGGTGTACCCCAACCGGACACAACCTCAGAAGATCACGGCTCGCCCGCCCGCACTCGGCCGCGGCGCCCGGTCGGCCCGGTGGCCCGGAAGTGTGGGGGGTCCCGACATTCGCGTACGGATTTGCCATGATGCCCAAGCGTCCCGGCCGTGCACGGCGCCGAATCCCCCCGTACCCGCTTCCCGTCAGCGTTCCGCTGGCGGGCTGGCTCACGGGGCGTGTGGAAGCAGGCCGTCGTGCTCAAGCTGCTCGTGGTCGCGCTGTGCGCGACCATCTCCCTCGTCGCCGGCCTGGCCGCCGGCATCCTCACCGCGCTCAACGGGTCCCGGCCCGCCGGGGCCGTCCTCGCCGGCGGCGGGGCGTTCCTCGCCACGCTGCCGGTCGCGCTCGCTGTCGCCCAGACGCTGGGCGGGCTGTAAGGCGAGATGACGAGAGAGGGGAGCAACCAGCTGGCTGCTCCCCTCTCTGTTCTCTGTGCGCCATGAGTGGAGGCGGGCCCAAGGCTCGAGGAGGGGCGGCGGGACGAGCTGGCGAGCTGCGGCGGCGGCTCTGTCGGAGGGGCGTCCTATCGGCCGCGGCGGAGGTGGCCGTAGACCTGGGCGTCCTCGGGTGTGCCTTCCGGGTCGCCGGCGAGGTAGCCCGCTCCAACAGTCGGCCCCCGGGCCTCGGCCGGCCGCCGCTCTGGCCGCCGGATGTCTGAGTGTCGACCAGCTGACGGTCGCGGTGGTCGCGGGTGCGGTCGAGGCCGTGGCCTGCCACCTGCTCACGCCGCCGGCGACGCCGCCCGAGGACACCCCCGGCGAGGACACGCCGGACATCGGCCTGGGGGACGACCCGGGCGGACGGTAGCCGCGGGCGCCCTGGCCCCTCGTTGTCGGCCAGCGCCCCCGTCCATCTCCTGCTGGGGGGCTGGGCGGCGTCGGCCTTCCGTCGGGCCGGCTGCCGGGCCGTGTGACGGGCGCGGCCGGGCCCGTCACACGGCCCGGCCGGCGGGCTCGCCTGTCAGTCCGCTCGTCAGTCCGCGACTCCGGCGCCGCCTAGAGAAGATCATCCGCATGAACGACGACGGCGACGGGCTCGGCTCCGTGCCCCGGATACTGCGCGCGCCGATGGACGGTCTCGTCGGCCTCTCGACCCCTGGCGTCACGACCCGCGTCCAGTGCCCGGCCTGTTGCAGGGCACCTACGCCTATCCCTGCCAGCGCGCCTTCTGGGCGTTGGGAGCGGAGTCGGCCGCTCTGGGACCCGACATGAGCCGCCGACCAGTTCAAGATCGTTCGACTAGCCAACGCGTGGGCTCTGCGCTGCCCGGCGCCGCTCCTCGATCGAACGAGCCAGCAAGCCTGAGCAGATCGACATCGAAGGTACTGACACGCTCCGATTTGGCCTGCGTATCCGGATCGTGAGGAGGCGGATTCACCCAACGCGGGGCACGTGGTGGCTGCCTGCGAGCCATCCCAGAACCGGTCCCACCCCGCCGCCCTGGGGCCTATCTAGTGGCTCCCTAGACGACCGCCATTGGCAGCTGGGAGGGCCGCGCTCGACTCCTGTTACGTCACGGCGTCTATCGCTCGAACAGGGGGCGAATATGGCGACGGCCCTCGGCTTCCACCCCGAGGGCTACGCCGGTCAGATCATCAACGTGCACCCGTCCTTGCTCCCACGGCACGGTGGGAAAGGAATGTATGGCCGCGCGGTGCATGAGGCCGTTCTGGCGTCCGGTGATCAGGTGTCCGGCCCTTCCGTCCACATCGTCACGGCGGAGTATGACGAAGGCCTCGTCATCGGAAGGCGGGTTGTCGCCGTCAAGCCGGATGACACCGTGGAGCGGCTCTCGCGGCGCGTCCTCCGGGCCGAGCGCCTCCTCCTTCCCGAAGTCGTACAGGACCTCGCCGTGCGCACGGCCGGTCAACAAGCGAACGGTCAGACCTCGGCGACCGCGCCGGCGTAGGTGGTGAACGTCGTGCCGCAGCCCTCGGCGTGGTCGCGGGCCGCGGCTCGCTCGGGGGTCACGGCCCAGGCATTGAAGGCGTCCTCGGTCTGGAAGAACAGTTCGGCGACGAGGTACGGCGTGCCGCCCTTCGGGTGGCTGAGCTGGAAGCGGACCAGCCCGGGCGAGGCCTTGACGAGGGGGATGTGCTCGTCGGTGTAGCGGCGGTCGAAGGCCTCTTTGTCCGCGGGCTCGTCGTAGACCACGGTCAGTCGGTACATCGGGCGTCGCCTCCCTGTGCGGATGCTTCGGAATCAGAAGCGGGGCTCCACGGTGGCACGCTTCGTTTTCAGAAGCAATACTTGTCGGATGGCCGGCACCCCGATACCCGGTCGCCCGGTACGCGGCTCGACCACCGGGCGTCCAATGATGGCGCTGTTCGACCTGGTCGGGCGCCGGTGGGCGCTGCGCGTCGTCTGGGAGCTCCGCGAGGGCGACGTCACGTTCCGCGAGCTCGCGCACCGCTGCGACGACGTGTCGTCGAGCGTGTTGCGCGACCGGCTGCGCGACCTCACGGTGGCCGGGATCGCCGAGCGGGGAGACGGGGGCTATCGCCTCACCGCCGACGGCCAGGAGCTCAGGCAGCTGCTGCGTCCACTCGGGCAGTGGGCCCAGCGGTGGGCCGACCGCGCGGACTCGGCCTGACGACATCACCGCCGAAACACCGGCTCGCGACGGCGCACAGTCGGGCGGCTCGACGTGGGGCAAAGCCGGGCATTCGGGGGGCGACACAGTCCGCGGACATGCCAGCTTCCCTGCCCCTGCTGGGCATCCCGGCGCCGCGCGACCACCCCGCGGGGCCGCGGCGGCACGGGCCCCGCTCCCGGGTCGCATTCAACGGCGGGGCCGTCGCCCGCGCGCTCGCCGCCGCCGCTCTCGTCGTGCTGGCCGGCTGTTCCGCCGCGGGGGCGGCTGGACCGCCGGTGCTGCCCGACGGCTGGCGGCTGCTGGCGTCGGCCGCCTCAGGCGGCAGCGGAGATCTCACTCCCGGGCCGGTCGTGACGGCGGCCAGCGGATCAACCCGCCCGATCCCCTGGGTATCAGGCTCAGCCACGGCCCGGGCGAGGTCTGGGGAGAGCACTACCGGCTGCTGGTGCGGGGGACCTGGACGGCGTCGCGGTTCCGGACCGGGGACCAGATCTCGCCCGGCTGGACGGTCCTGCGCGACGCCAGGGCGCCGGACGGCGCGCAGATCGTGCTCGCCGCCGTCCGCCTGGTCAACGGCCAAGGGGTCCAGAGCAGCGCGCTGCCGGCGGGCCTCCGAGTAGAGCGCCATGGTCCAGTTCTCGGAGCTGGAGCTGGAGCTGGAGCTGGAGCTGGAGCTGGAGCTGATGCGGCGTGCGCCGCGGCGCACGACGGGTCCGGGGATGACCGACGCTGGCGAGGCGCCGTCAGCGGCCCCACACGTCAGGGCCGCCTCTACCAGCGAGCCAGTCCATGAGGTCGTCGCCTCCGATGAGGGTGGCGTGCTGGTTGTCGGCGAGGCCAAGGACGGGCGCGCTGAACCGCTTCCCGCGGTTGAAGTACAGGGTGTGCTCGCTGGAGCCGTCGCGGGTGATGGTGGCGACGACATCGACTTCCAGGTCCCGCTGGCTGCCCGGGATACAGGAACGGACCATGACGTTCATCTGGCGGAGCCGGTCGAGGACCAGGGGGACGAGCTCCGCGGGCAGCAGGGCGCGCAGCTCGTCGCGGTCCTTCGCGCGCTCCCGGTCCCGGGCCGCCTGCGCCGCCTGCTACATAGCCCCCGAACTTCTGCTGGACGGGGGCCGTCCGACGCCCAAGGTCGACATCTTCTCGTGGGCGCTCACGCTGGTCTTCGCCTCGACCGGGCGTGCGCCGTTCGGTGACGGTCCCGCCGAGGCTGTGCTGTACCGGACCGTCAACTCCGTCCCGGACCTGTCTGACCTTCCCAATGGTCTGCACCGTCTGGTAGCCGCGGCTTTGGACAAGGCTCCGGCGCGCCGCCCCACCGCGGCGGAACTCCTGGCCGAGCTCCGGGAAACCTCCCTGGCTTACGAACTCACTGCCGCGTCGCCGCGCGCCGGTGCGGGCTCGATCCCGACTACGTCCGGCCGGTGGCTCGATCCCCGACCGCCACATCTTTCCGTGTCTCGTCCTCGAAGGCAGCGCGTCCTGCTCCCGGCCGCCGGAGTAGTCGCCGCGCTTGCCATCACGGGAACCGCGCTCATCGCGGAGGCGCCCCGGCACGCTTCCGGAGCGGCCCCGGCGCCGCGGTCGGTCTCCACGGCGCCGGCCTCCCCTGGCTCCGGGACGCCCGCCCCGGCGACGACTGGCCCGACGAGCCTTGTGGGAACCGTCCCGGTCGACGATCAGATCGCCGATCCCGCGGCATCCGCGCGGCCGTCGCCCGAGACCGACCCAACGCCGAGCAACCGCGGTCCAGCGACCGGTCCGCGACCGTCGGCCGCAGCTCAGCCGAGTTCAGCGGACCTTCCCCCCGCCCCGAAACCGAAGGCTGATGTGCACGGTCAGGCACAACCGGCGTCACCCCGAACCAAGGCCCCGAAGCCGCACTGAAGTGGTGGAGCCACGCTCCTCGCGTTCAGCGACGCCGCGGCGCCTCGTCGATCACCGACGCTGTCGAGGCGGCGCCTCCGCTCCCGTTGGGTCGGGCTCAGCGCCGGGGCGCACCTCGGGCGTCCGGTCCCTGCTGGGGATAGGCCCATCCAACGATGACCCCAGACGCCAGGTGTCCGCCATAGGGGACAAGTTCAAACCGGCCGATGACCTGATCCCGCTCACGTCAACGAGGTCCGCCATCTCCTGATCAACCTCGCCCTGCCGACCGGAACAGCCGGACGCCTTCTGCTTACCTGGTCCCGATGGCGACGCCGCCACCAGGCACGCGCCCAAGCCAGCCACCACCACCGCCAGGCAGCAGCCTTCCAACTCACAGATCACAAACTCGGGTTGGAGTACTACCCCGTGCTGTTCCTGCTCGGCGTGCCGTTGCTGGCGACCGCGGGTACCTGACTGCTGGCCGGACGAGAACCCGGCGGTCTCGCTCAACGCTGCCTGGACTGAAGGGAAGCGGCGCCCGCTCAGATTGATGATCGTGCTCCGGCTCCCTCGTTCGCGCGCTGCGGCCGTAGGCCGTGTCGAGCGTCAGGTCCGACAGCTCGGCCTCGTCCGTCGGTAAAGAGCGTCCATCGGCACATCGCCGAGGGACTGCCCACCGCGCGCATCGACGGGGAGGGCGCGTACGCCGGAGTAGTCCCGTCGACAGGTGAAACGGTCGAACGGACCAGCTCGTACGCGGCGGACAACAGCGGTTAGGTTCTGTCCGATCGAATACATTGCCGATGCCTTCGGGACGTTCCGCGAAGGCTGTATTCCTGGCATGCTGGGGCGGTGACACGGAACGGGCGGGCCGTGCTCCTGACGCACGCTCCAGCAGACCTGGACTGGGCGATGTGGGTCTACTACCACCTTCAGAGAGCCGACTATGACGTCGCCATGAGTGCGTTCGACGTCGTCGCCGGAATGCGGCTGACGGACTGGCTGAACGGCCAGGCACAGCATGCTCGCCACGTACTCGTGCTGGTGTCCCTGTCGTTGGCCGAGGCGAGCGAAGCGGACCTCGAATGGCCGAAGCTTCACGTCGAGGGCCGGACTCTGCCGTTGGTCATCGAGCCAGGTGTCCCCGCTGGCCTCTTGCGGGGCATCGAACCCATCGACGTGACCGGCCTGGACGAGACGGCCGCGGCGGAAAGGCTGCTCCGCGAACTCGACGCTGCGGGGCGCGGATCCCGCCGGCCCGTCGATGGTGGCGCGCCGCCGTTCCCGCCGGCGCTGGCCCAGCGCGAGGGGACTCTCCCCGCGGTGCGTTCGGTCGCCAGGTCCCGGGTAGTGGTGACGGTGCCTCGCCCGGAAGCTGGTGAGTCGCCACCGACGCTGCCCGGACTCCCGCCGGTGCCGCGGTGCATCGGGAGGGAGGACGTGCTGCGCTTGCTGGTCGCCGCGCTGACCGGCTCGGGCGTACGACCGGTGGTCGTGTTCGGTGGGCCCGGAATCGGCAAGACCACGGTCGCGGCCCGGGCTGTACACGAACGTGCCGTGGAGAAGCGGTTCCGGGCACGCCGTTGGTTTGTTGGTTGCGAAGGCGCGACGAGTGCCGCGGCACTGCTCGCAGCGCTGGCCGCCGAGCTGGAGGTGACGGCGACCGACGCGGTGGAGCTGCGGCGGCGAGTCCGGCGCGCGCTCACGGGAAAGCCGGCGCTGGTCGTTCTCGACAACTTTGAGACCCCCCTGAGCGGCGCGGATGCGGGGCTGACCGAGGAGCTGGTGCATCAGCTCGCGTCGATCCCGTCGCTCCGGCTGATCGCCACGGTTCGAGGACGGGAATTCCCACCGAGCATCAACTGGCAGCCGCTGGAGATCGTGCGGCTCGACGACCGGGCCGCGAAAGCCGCATTCTTGGCTGTTGCCCGTCCGGGTGCGGACGGCGCCGACCTCGCGGCGGACCCGGATCTTCCCGGACTCCTGGACGCGATGGATGGCATGCCGCTCGCGGTGCACCTTCTCGCCACGCGTGCGCAGGGCCAGCCGAATCTGCGATCGCTGTATGCCGAGTGGCAGGACAAGAGCACGGCTATTCTTCGGCGTCTGCCCACAAACAGCCGCCTGTCCAGCGTCGATGTCTCAATTGAGACGGCGTTGGACCATCCGCGGATAACGGACCGCGGGCGTCACGTACTCTCGCTGCTGGCCATTTTTCCTGGCGGGATGCTATTCGACCACCTGGAAGAGATTCTTCCGGAGGCCGCCCACGGCGGGATCATGGAATTATATGATGCCGCGCTTGCCAGCCAGGAGGACGGAAGAATACGGACCCTGGTGCCGATTCGGGAGTACATCGCGAGGGAGTACCCGCCGACGCCAGAGGTCCGGACCGGCGCCGCGTCGGTCTACTGCGCATTCGCGATTGGTAACGGCCGCCGTATTGGGCGCGAAGGCGGCGCCGAGGCGGTTCGGGCCCTGACCACCGAGGCCGGCAACCTGCCAGGAATGATCATGGTGATGGTGGGACGGTCGCCCGAACGGGCGGTGGAGGCCGCGCTCGCGGTCGCCAAGTTCGAGCGCTACACGGGCAGCGGCACGTCGGGCCTGCTTTCCGACCTCCTCGCGCGGCTGCCACCCGGCCTCCCCGGGCCGCGGGCGCGGCTCACCGTGGCGCACGGCGAGGAGATGCTCGCGCGACGAGAACTCGACCAGGCGGCACATGTCTTCGGTACGGCGCGGCGTTTGTTCGAGGCGGCGGGTGACCCACTCGGCGAGGCCAGATGCGCGTACCGCCTCGGCGTCGTCCTACGTCGCCTGGCCAATGCGGCAAGGTCGGCCGAGCGAGAGGATCTCCTCGCGCGGGCCATCGCCTTCCTGGAGAAGTCTCGCGAGCTATTCGCGCGGGTGGCGACGGAGGATGAGCGACTGACCGGCGAGGCTAACTGCCTCTATGATCTTGGCCGCGCACGGCGTTTGCTGGGCGCCGCCGGCACCGGCACCGGCGAATACCAGCAGGCGCATGACCTCTACCTGCGCACGGGCGAGGTTCTTGGCCAGGCGAACTGCGAGCTCGCTCTCGGCAACGAGGCGTTCGAACGCGGCCGGATCGCTGCGGCGTCGAGCCTCTTCCAGCAGGCACGCAAGCATTACCTGGACGCGGGAAACGCCGCAGGCGAGGCGGAGTCCGTCCGGCGACTCGGGGACGCGGCGCGGGACGCGTCCCGCCTGCCCGAGGCCGAACAGCTCATCAATCAGTCGCTGGGCCTGTTCCGGGAGATCGGTTCCGTCGCGGGCGAGGCACGCTGCGAACGGTCACTCGGATACCTGGCTGTCAAGGCGTCGGACGACGACCGAGCCCGCCGGCATTTCGATCGAGCGTCGGTTCTGTTCCGGACGGTGCCGGATCCGCACGCGGCCAGGGGGATTGCTTCAGCTGTCAGGGAGATCGGACGTCCGCGCTCGAAATCGGACGGCGATGACCCTTCGGCTCAGCTCCAGGATGGCCGATCCCGATCTGACGGCCCGTCGAAGGTAAGGCCGTCTCCAGGTGCCGGGGCGAGCGCGAGCGATCGTCCTATGCCGCGCCGACGACCTCTCGGTGGCGTCGTGCGAAGTCGTTCTTTCTGGTTCGTCGGGACCGCTCTCGTGGCGACCGCGGTCGCGACCACCGTGGTACTGCTGAATCACGGCGCCCCCCCGGTCGGGCACCAGTCGTTGCGTCGAGCCGGACTACTTCCGGTGCTTGCCTTCGGGCTCGCTGTGCTCGCCGCGGCGAGCGGAGTTCTCGTGGCCAGGGCCAGGTTCGCGCGAAGGCGCTCCGTGCAGGGCATCAGGGTCGACATTGTGAACCGGAATGGACCGTACGTGCGTCTCACGGCCCCGGCACGGAGAAGTCGTGAGTTTCGGTTCGAGATCAGCGGTACGAGCAACCTCCCGCTTCTCTCGCACGCAGACCCCAACTCCAACACCTGCTTCACGGTCACGCGCGCCGGGCCTGTGAAACTGCGGCTGAGTCTTCCGGCGGGGGACGTCCGAACCGTGGTCGGGGGTGAGCGCCTTTCGATCGGTGAGTATCAGCTCGAGCTGACGGACACTCGTAGGCGTGTCGACCCGGCTGCCAGAGGGCACAGGCCGGCGCCGCGCCCACCCGCCGATCCTTTCGACACGTACGCCCATACCGCCGACCCCTACGCGTCGCTTCCAGCCGAGACATACTCGTCCGACCTGCGAGGTGGCGATGACCGGGGGAGCCTCTACGGCCGACTTGATCGCTCGGACCTCGGCGGAGTTCCCGACCTCCCGGTCGGTAGCGACTGGGACGTCTTCTAGGGGGCTCCAGCCCGAGTTTTGTGATCAGTAACCCTGGCCGTTGGGACGCCGCGACGGCGTGAAACCCGGGTTCCGCAGCAGGTAGGCACACGGGCAGCCGAAAACCTCGGATGACCTGCGGAAACATAGCTACTCGTCGGTACGGCGTGTGTCCACACCCAACCCCTGATGGGCGATCAGTAGCTCTGACGTTGTACCTGCCGAAAATCACGTCCGTGCAGGTCAGGCGGCATGATGGTACTCATGGAGGATGCCACCGAGGCGGTCCCGCCGATGGATGGTGAGGCGGGCGAGCTGGTCCGGATCGGTGATCGGTTCGGGCAGCGGTTGGAGTGGTCTGGCGTTCGCGATGCCTTGATGCGGTCGATGCGCGTTGTAGAACGCCTCGTATGCACGGAGGGCGTGCAGGATGTGGCGTTCGTTGTAGATCAGTGTCCGGTCGAGGAGTTCTCTGCGGCAGGTGCGCACCCACCGCTCCATGATCGCATTCATCCGTGGGACGCGGATACCGCTGCGCACGACCGTGATTCCAGCGTCGGTGAGGATCGCGTCAAACAACGCTGGGTACTTGCCGTCACGGTCACGGATGAGGTACCGAGCGGTTGAGCCGGCGTCGTTCAGGTCCATCGCGAGGTTGCGGGCGGCCTGGGTGACCCAGGCGGCGGTGGGGTGCGCGGTGGCGCTCAGGACCCGGATACGACGGGTGGAGTGTTCGATCACGGCGAGGATGTACAGACGCGCCCCGGTCACGGTCACCGTTTCGAAGAAGTCGGCGGCGAGGATCGCGTGGGCCTGGGAGCGGGGAAGTCTGCCCAGGTGGTTGCGGTCCACTCGGGTGCGGGGTCGATGCCAGCGTCGCGCAGGATCTCCCAGACTGTGGACGGGGCGAGCTTGACGCCGAAGGTCAGGAGTTCGCGGTGTATCCGCCGGTAGCCCCATCCGTTGTTCTCCCGGGCCAGCCGTAGCACCAGGGCGCGGATCGAGCGTAGGGTGCGGGGCCTGCCGCGCTGCTTCGGCTGGGAGGCGGCGGCGTGGTGGCGGGCGATCAGGGTGCGATGCCAGCGCGGGACGGTCTCGGGGCGCACGAGTAGCCGCAGCTCGCGCAGTGTTGGCCGCGGCAGCGCGTGCAGGAGTGCGGCCAGTAGGGCGCGGTCGGCGGGCTGGAACTGGATCCGTTGACCGTCGAGCTGGCGGTGTAGGACAGCGATCTGGTG
>Ga0068859_100005137_pt1 | contig 13288 bp, 10 predicted proteins | sample KBSSwiS22_FD_66585 | JGI IMG/M metagenome (GOLD analysis project Ga0068859, IMG submission 66585) | Switchgrass rhizosphere microbial communities from Kellogg Biological Station, Michigan, USA - KBS Switchgrass S2-2 | ecosystem: Host-associated > Plants > Roots > Rhizosphere > Soil ... | reverse complement strand
CGCCGTCGATCTCGAGGAAGAAGCAGCGCTCCACGCCGCCCAGGCGCGCCAGGGTCGCGGCGCGGCGCACCTCGTCGTCGATCTCGAACATCACCGTGGCCACCAGTTCCGAGCCCTGTGGGATCAGCGGGTTGTACGCCGCCAGCTCGTCGGCGATCTGCGCCTCGCCGCCGCGCTCGGTCAGCAGCATCTCCTGGATTTGGAACAGCATGGTCTCGAAGGACTCGAAATAGGCCGTGCAGAGGGGACCCAGCGACACCCGCCGCAGGCGCTTGGCGGGCAGGAGCGCCGCGCGGCGCGCCTTACGGACGGCGGCGTACTCGGCGTCGGGGATGAGATCCTCGCGGACGACCTTGCGCAGGCTGGCGGGCATGGGCGGGCTCCTCGTCAGATGTCGCCGTAGGCGTGGGCCAGCACCTCGATGGGGTGGGCCTGGCGCGGTTGCGGGCCGGAGGTCTCGACGGTGAGCAACTGGCCCAGGTGCTTGCAGGCCAGCGGGCAGTCCGAGCAGAGGGTTTCGGAGCCCTTCTGGGCGATCTGGCGCGCGGTGGGCTTGCCCACCTTCACCGCCATGAGCCGCGTCTCCTTCATGACGCCGAAGGTGCCGCCGTGGCCGGAGCAGCGTTCCACCAACTCCACCTTGGTGTCGGGGATCAGCCGCAGCATCTCAGCGGACTTGGCGCCCATGTTCTGGGCCCGGGCGTGGCAGGCGTGGTGGACGGTGACGCCGCCGGGCTGCGCCGTCAGGCCGGGCGCCAGGCCGAAGGTGCGCGAGAGGTCGACGACGTATTCGCTGACGTCGCGGGTGGCGGCGGCCAGCTTCTTCACGGCCTCGTCCTCGGGGAGCAGCAGGGGCCACTCGAACTTCATCATCAGGCCGCAACTGGCGGTGAGGGCCACCACGTCGTAGCCCTGGTCGATGAGCGGGCCGAACGCCTTGGCGACGCGCTGGGCCTTGCCGGCCACGTCGGCGAGGTCGCCAGCCTCGAGCTGTGGCATGCCGCAGCATTCCGGATAGACAAGCCGCGCCTCGACGCCCTGGCGGGCCAGCACCTTGGCGGCGGCCACGGCGGTGTCGGGCGTATTGTAGTCGACGAAGCAGGTGGCGTAGAGCGCGACCTTGCGCTGGCCGAAGGCAGGGCCGGCCGGGTCGGGCGCCATGGGCGATGCGAGCCGGTCCGTCGCGGTCTTGGAATGGTATTTCGGAAGCTCGACCTCGGCGTCGACGCCGGCGATCGCCTCCAGCATCTTGCGCAGCGGCGTGTTCTTGCGCGCCGTCGCCCAGTTGGCGAGGCCGGCCACCGGCTTGGCGAGCTTGCCGTTGCGGTCGGTCTTGCCGAGCTGCTCGCGCACGAACTCCCGCTCGCCCGCGCGCCGCTTGGCGGCCCGGTAGCGCAGGATGAGATGCGGAAAGTCCAGGTCGAACTCGTGCGGCGGCACGTAGGGACACTTGGTCATGAAGCACATGTCGCAGAGCGTGCAGGCCTCGGCGACCTTGGCGTAGTCCGCCTTGGCGACACCGTCGATCTCCCCGGTCGGGCTCTCGTCGACCATGTCGAACAGCTTGGGGAAGCTATCGCACAGATTGAAGCAGCGCCGGCAGCCGTGACAGATGTCGAAGACCCGCTCCATCTCCTTCTCGACGGCGGCGAGGTCGTAATAGGCCTCGTCCTGCCAGGCGATCGGATGGCGGAACGGCGCGTCGAGGCTGCCCTCGCGTGGAGGGGTCTTCGGACTGTCGGACATTGAAGCGTTTCCGGCGGGGCGCGGGAACGGCGGCGGGACGCAAGCCCGCCGCCGCGAGGCAGGATCGATCAGTCGAGGGCGTCGAGGGCCTTCTGGAACCGGCCGGCGTGGGACTTCTCGGCCTTGGCCAGCGTTTCGAACCAGTCGGCGATCTCTTCGAAGCCTTCGTCGCGGGCGGTCCGCGCCATGCCCGGGTACATGTCGGTGTACTCGTGGGTCTCGCCGGCGATGGCGGCCTTCAGGTTGTTTCCGGTGGGCCCGATCGGTAGGCCGGTGGCGGGATCGCCGACAGCCTCCATGAATTCCAAATGGCCGTGGGCGTGGCCGGTTTCGCCTTCGGCCGTGGAGCGGAACACCGCGGCCACGTCGTTGTAGCCTTCCACGTCGGCCTTCTGGGCGAAATAGAGGTAGCGGCGGTTCGCCTGGCTTTCGCCGGCGAATGCGGCTTTCAAGTTTTCGAGGGTCTTGCTGCTGCCGAGGCTCATTGTGATCTCCTTAGAATCCAGGTCGCCAGCGCCTCCCCGGCGCCGAACTCCGTCGCGGACTATGAGCGCCCGCAACCAATCGACCCAATCGATTTATTCGATATCGTGAATTGGCTGGCTCTATGGGCGATGAAGCAGGAGGGCGCGTGAGGCGCGAAGGGTTCCTGGCCGTGGCTGTTGCGGCGGCGCTCCTGACCGGGGCGGCGCGGGCGCCTGGCCTGACCATCGAAACGCTGTCGGCGCGCCCCGCGATGGTCAGCGGCGAAGACGTGCTGGTGCGGGTGAGCGGGAAGGACCTGAGGGGACTGCGGCTCGAGCTGGACGGGCGCGACGTGACCGCGGCGCTGCGCCCGGTTGCGGGCGCGACGCCTTCGATGGCGGGACTGCTGACGGGCCTGCGGCCGGGCCGCAACCGCTTGCTCGCCCGTGCAGGCGCCGGGGAAGGCGCGCTGATTCTGATCGACTGGCCGGTTGAGGGGCCGATCTTCTCTGGCCCGCGCCAGACGCCCTTCGTCTGCCAGACCGAGGCGTTCAGGCTCCCGGATGGAACGACGATGGGGCCCTCGTCGGCGCCCGCATGCTCGGCGCCGACGCAGGTCCAATGGATGTACAAGCCCAGGGGCGCCGGGGGCTTGAAGCCGCTGGCCGATCCGCTGCGGCTCCCCGGCGATCTGGACGAGACCACCACCGTCGAGGGCGTGCGTGCGCCGTTCCTGGTGCGGGTGGAGACCGGCGTCATCGACCGGTCGATCTACCAGTTCGCCGTGCTGGCCGACCCGATGCGGCCGATCGACCCCCTCGGGCCGCAGCCCGCCTGGAACCGGCGGCTGATCGCGCTGCATGGCAGCGGCTGCACCGGCGGCTGGTACGTCCAGGGTCCGGCCCTGGGGGCCGAGGTGATGGACGTCCAGCGCCTGTCCGAGGGCTACGCGCTGTTCGCCTCGACGCTCAACCATCCGGCCAATTCCTGCAACGCGGTGCTGGCGGCGGAGGTGACGATGATGGTCAAGGAGCGGGTGGTCGAGACGCTCGGCCTGCCGCTCTACACGTTGAGCATCGGGTCCTCGGGCGGGGCCTACACGTCGCTGCAGGTGGCCGACGCCTATCCGGGACTGATCGACGGGGTGCTGATCGGTTCGGTGTTCCCCGACGCCCTGGCCATCGCCACGACCGGTCTCGACGGCCACCTGCTCACCCACTATTTCGCCAAGACCGCGCCAGGGCGCTTCACGCCCGCGCAACAGCAGGCGGTGGGGGGCTACGGCGCGCCGGCCGGCCTTCTCGCCAACGCCAACCAGGCCGCCCGCGCCGATCCCGTCGCGGATCGCAAGGACGTGGCGGGCTACGCCTCGGCCCGTTTCAGCCCGGCCGTGCCCGAGGCATTGCGCTACGATCCGGCGCGATGGCCGAAGGGCGCGCGGCCGACGATGTTCGACGCCGCGGCGAACATCTACGGGCGCGATCCGGCGACGGGGTTCGCGCGGCGGCCGTTCGACAACGTGGGCGTCCAGTACGGGCTGGCGGCGCTGAACGCGGGCGTCATTGACAAGGGCCAGTTCCTTGACTTGAACGCCGCGGTGGGCGGCTACGACGCCGACGCCGACTATGTCGCCGCCCGCAGCCGCGGCGATCCGGCGGCGATCGCGGCGGCCTACCGCAGCGGATTGATGCTGAGCGGCGGCGGCGGGCTGTCGGCGATCCCGGTGTTCGATTTCGGCGGCCTCTACACCGACCTCGATCCGGCCGGCGAGTACCACATGCGATTCCACCACTTCTCGGTGCGCGAGCGGATCGCGGCCTGGAACGGGGGGACGGCGCGCAACATGGCGACGTGGGGCGGCGGGGTGACCCTGGCGGCGCGCCGGCCCGGCGCCGATCCGGCCGAGGCGGCGCTGATGCGGGTGCAGGCGCAGGAAAGCTTCCGGCTCATGCAGGACTGGATGACCGCGGTGGCCCGCGACCCGGCGCCGGCGTCGGCCCAGAAGGCCCAGCGCCTGCGGCCGTCCGGGCTGGTGGACGGGTGCTGGACCAAGGCCGCCCAGCCCCGCTTCATCGCCGAGTTCCAGGCCTACCCCGACGGCGGCCGCTGCGGGGCGCTGTTTCCCGCGCACGCCTTTCCACGCAAGGTGGCGGGCGGGCCGCTGGCCAACGACGTCCTGAAGTGCGCGCTGAAACCGCCGGACCGGCGCGACTATGCGGCGCCATTCACGGCGGCCGAATGGCGGCGGCTGCGAGCGATTTTTCCGGCGGGCGTCTGCGACTGGTCCAAGCCGGGAGCCGGGCGGGCGCGGGTCGAGACCTGGCGGATGTACGGAGGGGCTAGCCCGCCGACCTGAGGTCGTCGCACGCTTCGTTTTCGGCGGCGCACAGAACGGCGTCCATGGTCCCCAGAAGCTCGTGGATCTGGATCGGCTTGGAGACTACGCCGTCCATGCCGCAGGCTGCATATTCGGCGGCTTGGTGGGCCATGGCGTTGGCGGTGAGTGCGACGATCGGCGTACGCGCGCGGCCCTCCGCCCCCTCGCGGGCGCGGATCTCGACCGTGGCGGCGACCCCGTCGAGGATCGGCATCTGCACGTCCATCAGGATCACGTCCCAAGGCTCGCGCGCCCAGGCGGCGACGGCTTCGAGGCCGTTCTCCACCAGGGTCAGGCTGACGCCGGCCTGCTCCAGGAGCGTCTTCAGCACCAGGCGGTTGACCTTGTTGTCCTCGGCGGCCAGCACACGCAGCTCCATCGGACGGATCCCGGTCGACGGGACGGGCTCGGCGGTCGCGGAAGTGGTCGCGATGCGGGCCATGGGCAGGTCGAAGGCGAAGCACGAGCCGCGGCCGGGTTCGCTTTCCACCCGGATGCGCCCGCCCATCAGCTCGACGAGGTCGCGGCAGATGGCCAGGCCCAGGCCCGTCCCGCCGAAGCGTCGGGTCGTGGAGGCGTCGGCCTGCGAGAATTTGTCGAAGATGGCGGCCAGGCTTGCCGGCGCGATCCCCATGCCGGTGTCGCGCACCGCGACGGCCAGGGCGTCGGGCTGCAGGCGGACCTCAACCTCCACCCGTCCCTTGGAGGTGAACTTGACCGCGTTGGAGACCAGGTTGGCGATCACCTGGCGCAGGCGCGTGGGGTCGCCGCGGCGCAGGTCGCGCGCTGCGTCGAGCTGCAAGTCGAGCGTTACGCCCTTCTTTTCGGCCATGACCTGGAATGGCGCGCAGGCGCTGCGCACGGCTTCGACGACATCGAACTCCAGGCTCTCGAGCTCGACCTTCCCGGCTTCGATCTTGGCCAGGTCCAGGAGGTCGTTCACCAGGCAGAGCAACGTCTCGCCGGACTGGCGCACCACCTGCAGTCGTTCGCGCTGAACCTCGGGAAGGGGGTCGTTGGCCATCGCCTGGGCCATGCCCAGCACGCCGTTCAGCGGCGTGCGGATCTCGTGGCTGATATTGGCCAGGAACCGCGACTTCGCCGCGTTGGCGGCCTCGGCGTCGGCGACCGCCGCCTCCAGGGCGTGGGTGGCGCGGATCAGGTCGGTGACGTCCTCGCCGATCGACAGAACCCGCTTGCGGCCCTGGCCGTCGTCGAACATCAACATCTTGATGCGCAGGGTGCGGCCCTGGTTGGGGCCTCGTGAGATATCGTACTCGCTGACCAGGATGCCGCCGTCGCGGCGAAGCGTGGCGATATCCCGCGACACCGCCGAGGTCACGGCTGAGGGCGAAATCTCATGGGGCGTCCGGCCGATTATGTCGGCGTCCAGCAGGTCGAAGGATTCGGAGACCCAGGCGTTGATCAGGACAAATCGCTCGCTCTCGACCTCCTGGACCGTGATCGTGGCCGGGATGTTGTCGATGACCGCGCGCAGCAGCACTTCCATCTCGCGCCGCCCCGCCTCGGCCTCGCGCGCGGCGGTGACATCCAGATTGGTGATGAAGTAGCCGGCGACCTCGCCGGCGTCATCGCGCCAGTAGGAGGCCTTGGTCTCGAACCACCGCACCTCGCCGTCGGGCAGGCGCGTGGGGCGCGTCAGGGCGTGGCAGGACTCGCCGGCGGCCAGGACGGCGACCAGTTCGTTGAAACTGTCCTGGGAGTCGGGCAGAAAGTCTTCGACGGTGCGGCCGACAAGCTGGTCTACCGCTTGGCCCATGGTCTGGCAGAAGGTCGGACTGGCTGCGATGAGCCGCATTTCCAGGTCGGTGACGAGCACGTTGAGCGGCGCCTCGAGGGCGAAGATCCGCATCGCTTCGGCTCGGCCGACACCCGCGGTGCTGGGCGCGTCTGCCAAGATTCCCCCCTGGAACAGTTGGACCTACCGTAGCGGCACGGACTTTCACGAGGCTTAACCTGCGGATCGTGCGCGCATTTCACCTCTGAAGACCTTTGCGACGGATCGCCGCGACGCCGCCTTGCGGGAGCGATCGGAATTCTCGCGCCGCCTCGTGCGTTCCGGCGCAGACGGGTGCTAAGGGAAGCGTAGGGCAGGAAGGGAACGATAGACTTGAGCGCCGCCGATCCGGTCTTCGAAGGCCATCTGATCTATGAGGTCGATGGCGACGTCGCCGTCATCACCTACGATCGGCCCGAGCGCCGCAACGCCATGAACGTGCCCATGTACCGGGCCGTGGCGGCGGCGGTGGAGAGGGCCAACGCCGACGAGGCCGTGGGCGCCATGGTGTTCACCCACACGGGTCCGGTGTTCTGCGCCGGCGTCGACCTGAAGGCCGCGCCCGAGCCGAAGGATCCGGCGACCGGGATCCGCGACACCGTCGCCACGCTGGGCATGGCCGACGACACCGGCTGGATTCACCTGATGAAGCGTTCCAAGCCCTCGGTGGCGGCGCTGAACGGCGCGGCGGTGGGGCTGGGCGCGACCCACGCCCTGGCCGTCGACATCCGGATCGGCAGCCCGCTGGCCGCCTTCTCGTTCCCGTTCCTGGCCCGCGGCACTATGCCGGAATTCGGCTTCAGCGCGCTGTTGCCGCGGATGGTCGGGTTCGCCGCGGCGATGGAGATCTGCCTGACCTCCGCCAAACTGGATGCGGAGCAGTCCCTGGCGCGCGGGCTGCTCAGCCGCATCGTGCCCCAGGAGGCCCTGCGCGCCGACGCGGTGGCGCTGGCGTCGGCGCTTGCCAAGCTGCCGGCCTTGCAGGTGCGCCTGACGCGCCAGCTTCTGCACGACAACGCCGCCGAGCCGGACCTGAACAAGGTGATGACCCGCGAGCGCGACGCCTTCATCACACTCTTCCGGGCGCAACGGGCGGCGACGAAGGCGGCGGACGCGGCGAAGGGCTGACGTTCGGCGGGTTGATCAAGCTCAAGGCGCAACGCCTGCGCTTGCGGTTCGTTCTGGGTTGCGTCGCGCAAGATGCGATAGCGACAGGGAGACCACCATGGACGCAGAAGGTTCGACCCACACCCTGATCACCGCCAAGCGGGTGATGGGCGCCCCGGTGCTCAGCCCAGCGGGCGAGAAGCTCGGTCACGTGCATGACCTTTCGATCCACAAGGTCTCGGGCCAGGTGGTCTATGCGCTCATTTCGTTCGGCGGCTTCCTGGGCGTCGGCGAGCAGATCCACCCGGTGCCGTGGTCGGTGCTCGACTACGAGCCCACCAAGGGCGGCTACGTGACCTCGCTCACCAAGGCCGATCTCGAGGCGGCCCCGATGCTGTCCGAGAAGGACTTCGAGGACCTGGGCGCCGGCGACGCGTGGCGCGCGCGGATCTTCGACTACTACGGCCGCTACGGCGCGGTTCCGTACATCTGAGACCGGCGGGCGCGCCGCGCTTCGGGAGAGGACCGCGGCCTAGACCGGGTCGTACGGAAACACGGTGGCCGACGCGCCCAAGTCGGTGAACTTGGTTTTCATGGCCGGCAGGCCGCTCTCCAGCAGCGACTGGGGCGTCCAGCCGTCCGTCCGCGCAACCGAGGCGACGGGACGCGGGTGATTGAACAGGATCACCTCGTTGCCGCGCACGCCGAGGATCTGGCCGCTGACGTCGCCGTCGGCGGCGAGGGCCACGGCGAGCTGCGCCACCTGGTCGGGCCGCATGCCCTCCTTCATCCGCTGAACGCGTTGGGCCGAAGCCTCATCGGTGATCGGGATGGTGGCGATCATCCGTGTAAAGGCGAAGGGCGCGATGACGTTGGACCGGACGTTCTTCATCGCGCCTTCCATCGCCAGCACGTGGGAGAGGCCCACCACGCCCATCTTGGCGGCGGCGTAGTTGGTCTGACCCAGGTTGCCGATCAGGCCCGAGGTGGAGGTGAAGTGGACGAACGAGCCGCCGTTTTGATTGCGGAAGTGCTCCACGGCCGCCCGGGAGACGTTGTAGGCGCCGCGCAGGTGGACGGCGATCACCGCGTCGAAGTCCTCGTCGGGCATCTTGTGCATCATCGAGTCGCGCAGGATCCCAGCCGGGTTGATCACCGCGTGCAGGCCCCCGAAGGAGTCCAGCGCCTGCTGCACCATGTGCTTGACGGCCGCCATGCTCGCCACGCTCTCGGAGTTGGAGACGGCCTGGCCGCCGGCTGCGCGGATGTCGGCGGCCGTGGCCTCGGCGCCGCTGGCCGAGCCGGAGTCGTCGCCCTTCACCGAGCCGCCGAGGTCGTTGACGACGACCTTCGCGCCCTCCTTCGCCGCCAGCAGCGCGCATTCGCGGCCGATTCCGCCCGCAGCGCCCGTGACCAACACGACCTTGCCGTCCAAAACGCCCATCTCAGCGCTCCCTCACATGGTCGACGCCGCCCGCACGTCGCGTGGCGCCGTCGATCGTTCAATCTCGACCCAGACCGCGTAGTCCGAAGTGGCGCCTGCCCGCAAGCCGGTTGACGCCATCGCGCGCAGCCGCTCACTGGTCGCCACGCCGAACCGTCCGGGGAGTGAGAAAATGTCCGACGCCGAAGCCACCGCGCGCCTGCACGAGGCTACCAACTATTCCTTCAAGGACGAGGACATCGAGGCCCAGCGCAAGCGCCTGGGCGGCGTCTACGCCAGCGACTACCGCGAGCAGATCACCCAGGCGACGCACGACACCATGCGGAACTTCGCCAGGAGCTACGGCGACGACAACCCGCTCTACGTCGACCTGCACTATGGCAAGAAGACCCGCTGGGCGGGGCAGATCTGCCCGCCGATGATCATCCAGGTGATGAATCGCAACATGCTGGGCGAGAAGGCCCCCAAGCGGGTGCCGTTCCGCGGCATCCAGGTGTTCGTCTCGGGCTCCGCCACGCACTGGTACCGGCCGGTGCGCAACGGAGACGTGCTCTACAAGTTCGGCGGGCCGGAATCCTTCGTGGAGAAGGAATCGTCCTTCGCCGGCCGCTCCTTCATCAGCACCAACCGCGAGGTCCACATCAACCAGAACGCGGAGATCGTCGCCATCTCGCGCACCACCTCGGTGATGGCCGAGCGCAAGGCCGCCCGGGAGAACAAGAAGAACGCGGCCCTGGAACCGGGCAAATACACCGCGGAGGACATCGCCAAGGTCGACGAGATCTATGCGGCCGAGAAGCCTCGCGGCGCCGAGCTGCGCTACTGGGAGGACGTCAACGTCGGCGACGAACTGCAGCCGTTGGCCAAGGGGCCGCTGACCACCACCGACATCATCCTGTTCCTCTGCGGCGGATACGGCTTCCACTACAATCCGGCCGCTCTGCGCCTCGGCTACAAGAACCGCCAGCGCATCCCCGCCTTCTACATCCCCAACGACCAGGGCGTACCGGACATCGCCATGCGCCTGCACTGGGACCGGGACTGGGCCCAGGCCAATGGCAACCCGATGCCTTACGACTACGGGGTGATGCGGGATTCCTGGATGACCCACATCCTCACCGACTGGATGGGCGACGACGGCTACCTGGTGTCGATGGATTCCACGATCCGCAAGTTCAACTACATCGGCGACCTGCACATCATGCAGGGCGAGGTGACCGGCAAGCGCGCCGAGGGCGACGAGCGCTTCGTCGAGATCGCCGTCAAGGGCGTGAACCAGCGCGGCGACATCACCTGCATGGCCACGGCGGTCGTGGCCCTGCCCAGCCGCGAGGCCGGGCCGGTGACCCTGCCCGTCCCACCGCGGGACCTGCAGCAGCACGCGTTGAAGCTCATGGAGGTCCACAACCGGCTGGAAGCCCAGCAGGTCGGGGGCTGAGCGTCGCTCCTCCCCCGAAGCGAAGACTTCGGGGGAGGGGGACCGCCGAAGGCGGTGGAGGGGGCGCAAAGCCCCAGCTGGGGTGCGTGAGTCCTTGCGCCTCTCCGTCACGTCTCGCTTCGCGAGCCGCGCCACCTCCCCCGTCGTCTTCGCGACAGGGGAGGAGCATGTGCTCTCAGGTGAACGACAGGTCGACCTGGCCGCGCAGCATGTTCTGGGCGATGGCGCGCAACTGGATCTCGTTGGTGCCCTCGGTGACGTGGGTCATGCGGGCCTGCTGAAGGCCCTCGTAGAGCTTGGTCTCGGTGGCCAGGCCCATGCCGCCGTGGATCTGCATGCACTTGTCGATCACCTCGAACGAAGCGCGCGTGCAGAACAGCTTCACCATCGAAACCTCGGTGCGTACGTCGCGGCCCTCGTCGGCCTTTCGGGCGCAGTCCAGCGCCATCATGCGGCCGGCGTAGAGCTTGGTGGCGGCCTCGGCCAGGTAGTTGCGAATGGTCTGGTGGTCGGCTAGCAGCGAGCCGAAGGTCTTGCGCACCTTGATGTAGTCCAGCGCCTTGTCCATCGCCCAGCGCGCCGTGCCCAGCGTGCGGCCGGCGTTGGCCAGGCGGCCGTGGCGGACGCCCAGCATGGCCAGGTCGAAGCCGCGGTCGAGTTCGCCCACCAGGTACTTGTTCGGCACGCGCACGTCGGTGAATGACAGGATGCCCTCGTCGCCGCCGAGCTGGCCCCAGATGGTCAGCACCGACTCCACCTTGAACCCGGGCGTGGAGGTGGGGATGTAGAAGCAGGACACGCCGCCCTTGTGCGCCGCGAGCTTCTCCTTGTCGGTGACCGCGTAGCACATGATGAAGTCGGCGGTGGGCGAGCCGGTGGTCCACTGCTTCATGCCGTTGATGATCCAGTCGTCGCCGTCGCGGACCGCGTTGGTGCGCATCATCCAGGAGTCGGAACCCGCGTCGGGTTCGGTGAGGCCGAAGCAGCCCTGCAGCTCGCCCGCCGCCAACTTGGGCAGCACCTCGGCGGCCAGCTCGTCGGAGGCGTATTCCCACACCTCGTGCGGGCCGGACGCGAAGTGGGAGAGGATGTGGTAGACGAGCTGGGTCTTCGGCATCCCGTAGCGATGAAAGAAGCTCTCCCAGCACAGGAACCACAGGCGCACGCCCAGGTCCTCGCCGCCGAACTTCTTCGGGCAGAACATGGTGTAGAAACCGGCCTTGGCCGATCGCATGCGCGCCTCGCGCTTGGCGGCGGTGATCGCCGGATGCTCCTTGCCGGTTTCGTCCCAGTGCAGCCGCGGATTGGTGAAGATCTCGCCCAGGCCGTTCTGGAGCGGGAGGATCTCCTGCTGCACGAAGGCGTGCAGGCTGTCGATGATCTGCTGGTCGCTGACGTCCGCGTCGTACATCTGGCTCTCCCTGTCGCCGCCCCTTCGGCGGGGACGGACTTCGCCCGGAAGCATGAGCCAAAGACATCGCCTAAGCCATCCTGATGTCCCGTCGCGGCCTGTTCGTCGGGCCTTCCGCCGGACCTGCGAGCGGGTTGTTCCGCTAGAGAATCCGCCAGCGGCGCAGGAGAACATAGGCCCCGGCGACGACAGCGACGCAGAGCGCCGAGGCCTTGGCGAAGCCCAGGTGGCCGGCCTCGAACGGGATCCCTGGGAGATTCATGCCGAAGGCGCCGACGATCAGGGTCGGCGGGATCAGCAGCGTGGACAGCACCGTGAGCGCGCGCATGCTGCGGTTGGCGTCGGCGGCGATCTTGGTGTCGATCTCCTCGTGCAGAAGCCGCGCGCGCTCCTGGAGTCCGGCGGCCTCGCGGTCCAGATCCTCCACCTCCTGGACCAGCCGCGGCAGGTGCTCGGAGATCAGGGCGACGCGGTGGGGGAGGCGCGGCAGCGCGGCGCGGCCCAGCGCGCTGCGCAGGGCCAGGAACTCCCGGTGCTGGCGCGACAGTCCGCGCCGGAGGGGGCCGAGCGCCAGGGCGTCGAGATCCTCGTCGTCGGCCAGCAGCCGATCCTCGAGGCGGTCGACCCCCTCGGAGATCTCAAGCAGGCGCGTCTCCGAACGATCGACGAAGCGCTCCACGTGCGCCACCCAGGCCGCGGCGGGACCGCCAAGGGGCTCCCCGGCGGCGGCGGCCCTGCGCAGGTCGTCGACGCATAGCAGGGCGTGGCGGCGTGCGGTGATGAGACGCCGGCCATTCAGGGCGAACTGCAGCCGGCCGGCGTCCTGGCTGCGGCCCTCGAGGTCGCGCTGCAGGTCCGGCATCGCGCCGTAAGCCCAGTCGCCGGCGAACTGCACCTGCACCCGCGGCTCGGCGGCGAGGATCAGCTCGCGCGCGGGCTCGGGAAGGCCATTCAAGCGCTCCAGGAAGTTGCGGGCCCGCTGGTCGCTCAAGGGCAGGTGCAGCCAGACCCACCGCTCGGGATCGGCGAGCGCCGGCTCCAGCGCCGCGTCCGTCAAGGGCGTGGCGCGGCCGTCCGCAAATGCGAAGGCCCAGAGGAAGGCGACGGACGTCACGCGGCCGTCCTAGACGCGAAACCTTCCCCAGGGCCCGGTGATCGCCAGGGTCATGCCGGGGGAATAGACGTTGACGAACATCGTCGAGCCGTCTGGGGAAAAGCAGACGCCGGCGAGCTCGGACGTGGGGGCCACGTCGCCGCCGCCCGGCCGGGCGTTGCGGCCCAGGGTGTAGAGCCGTCCCTGCGGCGTGACCGCGCGCAGGTAGTTCACGCCGCCGGCCTTGTCCTCGCAGGCGACGAGGTGGCCCCACGGCGAGACGGCGATGTTGTCGCACATCTCTATCAGCTTCACGTCGGCGGACTCGCAGAAGAGCTGCAGGCGGCCGGGGGCGTCACGCTCGCCCGGCTGGCCTTCGGCGAGGCTGGGGCGATAGCGCAGGATCTGG
>Ga0068859_100005134_pt1 | contig 13295 bp, 6 predicted proteins | sample KBSSwiS22_FD_66585 | JGI IMG/M metagenome (GOLD analysis project Ga0068859, IMG submission 66585) | Switchgrass rhizosphere microbial communities from Kellogg Biological Station, Michigan, USA - KBS Switchgrass S2-2 | ecosystem: Host-associated > Plants > Roots > Rhizosphere > Soil ... | reverse complement strand
GGGCGAGCCTCGGGCGGCGGCGCTCTCCGAGATCCTCCCGGCGGCGGACCCCGCGAGCCGGACCGTGACCGCCCGCGTGCTGCTCGACAACGCGGACGGCGCGCTGCGTCCGGGTGCGTTCGCGCGGGTGGTCTTCGCCGCCGAGGGGCCGGCCACGATCTCCCTCCCCGAGTCGGCGATCGTGCGGCGCGGTCCCCTCGCCGGTGTGTTCGTCGTCGACGGCGGGGTGGCGCGTTTGCGGTGGATCACGCTCGGTGACGCGCACGCGGGTCGCGTGGACGTCCTCACCGGCCTCGCGGCGGGCGAGCAGATCGTGTCGGCCCCTCCCGCGGAGCTCGTCGACGGGCGTCTCGTCGAGAACGGCCGGTGACCGGAATGGGCGTCTCGGGTCGCATCGCGGCGGCTTTCTTGGAGAGCAAGCTGACGCCGCTGATCGTCGTGGCGGCGCTGGCGCTGGGCGCCATGGCGGTCTTGGCGACCCCGCGCGAGGAGGAGCCGCAGATCGTCGTGCCGATGATCGACGTCTTCGCCGCATGGCCGGGCGCGGCTGCGTCCGACGTCGAGCGTCTCGTCACGGTGCCGATCGAGCGGGCCGTGCGCGAGATCCCGGAGGTCGAGTACGTCTACGCGACCTCCCGCCCTTCGGGCGCGCTGATCGTCGTGCGGTTCTTCGTCGGGGCCGATCCCGAGCGCGCCCTGGTCAACGTGCGCTCGAAGATCGACGCCGCGCGGGCTGCCCTTCCCGAAGGGGCCGCCGTCGGGTCGATCGTTCCCCGGTCGATCGACGACGTGCCGATCCTCGCCATGACGGTGTCGTCCGGCCGCTACGACCCCTTGGCGCTCCGCCGGATGGCCGCGGAGATCGAGGAGGAGATCCGCACGCTTCCGCACGTCGCCGGGACGACGCTCCTGGGCGGCGCGCGGCGCGAGATCCGGGTCGAGCTGGATCCGCAAGCGGCGGCGGCCCGCGGGATCGCGCCGTCGATGGTTGCGCGCACGTTGGCCGCGAGCGGCGTCTCGTTTCCCTCGGGGAGCTTCGGCGCGCACGGCGAGGAGACGCTCGTCGAGTCCGGCGACCTGCTCCGGTCCGCGGAGGACGTCGGCGCGCTCGTCGTGGCCGCCCGGGACGGCGCCCCCGTGCGCATCCGGGACGTCGCCCGCGTCGTGGACGGGCCGGAAGAGCCTCGTGATTACGTCTTCCACGCGCGACCCGGTCGACCGACCGAGCCGGCGGTCACGCTGGCGGTCTCGAAGACCCGGGGCGCCAACGCGACGGAGGTCGCGCGCGCCGTGCTCGACCGCATCGAGAAGATCCGGGGCCGCTTGCTGCCGGCCGAGGTGACGCTCACCGTCACGCGGGACTACGGGGAGACGGCGGCTGACAAGTCCAACGAGCTGATGAGGCACCTCGCGCTCGCGACGATCTCCGTGACGCTGCTCGTCGCGCTGGCGCTGGGCGGTCGGGCGGGGTTGATCGTCGGCGTCGCCGTGCCCGTGACGCTCGCCCTGACGCTGCTCGTGTACTACCTGTTCGGGTACACGCTCAATCGGGTGACGCTGTTCGCGCTGATCTTCTCGATCGGCATCCTCGTGGACGACGCGATCGTCGTCGTGGAGAACATCCACCGGCGCCTCGCCGGGCCCGCATCCCCGAGGCTCGCGGCGATCGCGGCGGTGGACGAGGTCGGGAACCCGACGATCCTCGCGACCTTCACGGTGATCGCGGCGATCCTCCCCATGGCCTTCGTCTCGGGGCTCATGGGCCCGTACATGCGCCCGATCCCCGTCGGCGCGTCGTTCGCGATGCTGATCTCGCTCGGCGTCGCGCTCGTCGTTACGCCCTGGCTGGCGCTGAAGCTGCTGGCCCACGCACCGCACAGCGCTCCCGAGGAGGCCGCCGAGGATCGGATCGCGCGCCTGTACCGCAGGGCGATGGGGCCGCTGCTCGCCCGGCCCCGGCTCCGCTGGGGGGTCCTCGCGGGCGTGCTCGTTCTGCTGCTCGCCTCGGTGGCGCTGGTCCCGCTGAAGCTGGTCACGGTCAAGATGCTCCCCTTCGACAACAAGAGCGAGCTCCAGGTGATCGTGGACGCTCCCGAGGGGACGACGCTCGAGTCGACCCTGGCCGTCGCGCGCGCCATCGCCGATCGACTCGCCGACGAGCCCGAGGTCCGCGACATCCAGGTGTACGCGGGGACGTCGGCGCCGTTCAACTTCAACGGTCTCGTGCGGCACTACTTCCTCCGCGCCGGGGCCAACGTCGCCGACCTGCAGGTCAACCTCGCCGGAAGGAGCGATCGGAAGGCGTCGAGCCACGCCATCGCCCTGCGGATGCGACCGCTGGCACTCGCGATCGCGCGGGAGCACGGCGTGCGGGTCAAGATCGCGGAGATTCCTCCGGGGCCTCCGGTCCTCGCGACGCTCGTCGCCGAGGTGTACGGCGACGCTCCGGGCGCGCGCACCGAGGCGGCGCGCCGCGTCCTCGGCGTGTTCGACGCGACCGACGGTGTCGTGGACACCGACTGGTACGTCGAGGACCCTCAGTCCAAGGCGCGGTTCGTCGTGGACCGGGCGAAGGCCGCGCTCTCGGGCGTGGACGAGCTCCAGGTCGCGGCGACGCTGCGCCTGGCGGTCGATGGAGCGCGTCCTGCGGTCGCGCATCCGGACGCGGAGCGTGCGCCGGTCCCGGTCGCCCTCATGCTCCCGCGAGCCGAAAGGTCGAGCCTCGACCGGTTGGGGGCGCTGCGGCTGGCGTCCTCGTCGGGCTCCCTGGTGCCGCTCTCCGAGATCGCGCGTGTCGAGCGGAGGGTCGAGGCGCCGTTCCTCTACCGCAAGAACGGCCGCGCGGTGACGTACGTCATCGGCGACGTGGCCGGGCGCGAGGAGTCTCCGGTGTACGCCATCCTCAAGATGGCCGCTCCCGTCCACGCGGCGGCCGCCGGCCACGACGTCGTGTGGGACGGCGAGTGGCGGATCACCGTGGACGTCTTCCGCGATCTCGGGATCGCGTTCGGCGCGGTCCTGGTCCTGATCTACGTGCTCGTGGTGGCTTGGTTCCGCTCGTTCGTCACGCCGCTCCTGATCATGGCTCCGATCCCGCTCACGCTCGTGGGGATCCTCCCGGGGCACGCGGTGACGGGAGTGTTCTTCACGGCGACGTCGATGATCGGCATGATCGCGCTCGCCGGCATCATCGTTCGCAACTCGATACTGCTCGTGGACTACATCGAGGCGGAGCTCGGGCGCGGAGCCGCGCTCGAGGACGCGGTGCTCGCCGCGGGCGCCACGCGGTTCCGGCCGATCGCCTTGACGGCCGCGGCGGTCATCGTGGGAGGGATCGTGATGGTCATGGACCCGATCTTCCAGGGCCTCGCCATCGCGCTCATGACCGGGGTGTTCGCCTCGACGGCCCTGACGCTGATCGTGATCCCGGCGCTCTACTACGAGGCGCGCCGCAGGCGCTCCTAGGCTTCCCTCAGCGCCGCCGTGACCGGCAGCCTGGCCGCCCGGATCGCGGGAAAGAGTCCCCCGGCGAGACCGAGGAGCATGGAGAAGACCGTGCCTTGCACCAGGAGGGACGGTGTCACGTCGAACGCGAACGTCACCTGGCTGAACGTGTCGAAGTTGAGCGTCGAGGTGCGATACCCGTCGAGGAAGACCCACGCCAGAACGGCGCCGATGATGCCCCCGACGGTCGCGAGGAGCATCGATTCCGCGAGGACCGAGATGACGGCGACACTCCGGCCGAAGCCCAGCGCGCGGAGGGTGCCGATCTCGCGGGTCCGGGCCGCCACCGCCGAGTACATCGTGTTGATGGCGCCGAAGACGGCTCCGATCCCCATGAGGATGGCGAGGACGAAGCCGAGACTGCGGATGATGGCGACGAGGGTTTGTCCCTGATTGGCGAAGTACTCGGTCTCGCGCTGAACCTGGACGTCGAGACGGGGGTCCTTCGTCAGCGCGTCCTTGAACGTGTCGAACGCCTCGGGGGAGTTCAGACGGGCGATGACCGTCTGGAACGAGTTGCCGCGGCGGTAGGCCGGCTGCAGGACGCGCGCATCGGTCCAGATCTCGGACTCCCAGACGTCGCCGTCCGCCGTGAACGTGCCGACGACGGTCCACTCGTTCTGGCCCCACTTGTGACGCGAGCCGAGCTCGAGACCGCGGAACGACTTGACGGCGCCTTCGCCCACGATGATCTCGTTCTTCCCCCACTCGAACTTCCGGCCGGAGGTGATCGTCAGGTCCGGCCGCGTCGCGAACGCGGCGGGCTGGACGCCGCGCAGCGGGACGTTGGCGGGGGTGCCGGTGGACTTCTTGGGGACGTCGATGACGACGAACAGCTCCGCGGACATGAGAGGGGCGAGGGGCTCTCCCGGCGCGAGCGCCCCCTGGGCGATCCCCGGCGCCTGGGCGATGATCTCGACCGTATCGCCGAGCATCACGCTCATCATCTCGCTGGCGCTCCCGCTGCGCATCACGAGCGCGTTCTCGGGGGAGCCGGTCTGTTGAAGCGCCCTCTGGAATCCGGCGCTGATCGACAGGACGGCGACGAGGACCGCGACGACGCCGGCGATTCCCGCGACGGCCGCGAGCGAGGCGCCGCGCCGTTGGGGGATCGTGCGAACCGCGGTCGCGGTGACGGTGCCGACTTGGGAGAGCCAGCTCATCAACCCCTCCGGAGCGCGTCGACGATGCGAAGCCGCATCGCCTGGACCGCCGGGAGGATTCCCGCGACGACGCCCAGCAGGAAAACGAAGAACACGCCCCGGACGAGGTCCTTGGTCGGGAGATAGAAGACGGGCAGGAAGCCGCCCGTGGGGTCTCCCGCGCCGACGGCCATCGAGCCCAAAGCCAGCCCGAGGCCACCGCCGGCCAAGGCGAGGAGTCCCGATTCCGTGAGCACGAGCCCGAGCGTCGTGGCGTCCGAGAAGCCGACCGTCTTGAGGACGGCCAGCTCATTCGTCCTTTCGCGGACCGACTGCGCGATCGCGTTCCCCGTGACGAGGAGGAGCGTGAAGAACACCGCGGCGAGGACCCATTGGATGATCGTGCCGATGTCGCCGATCTGATCCGCGAACGACTTCGCCAGCATCTTCTCGGTGACGGTCTTCGTCTCGGCGGGGGAGTTCTCGAAGAGGCTGTCGATCGCCTTCGAGGTCTCCGTCGACTTCTTCGGGTCGTCGATGCGGGCCATGTACCAGCCGACGGTCCCTTGCCCGTACTGCCGGGCTTCGTCGAAGTACTCGTAGTGGAAGAGAAACTGGCTCGTGTCGACGCCCTTGCCGCCGGTGTAGATCCCGCGGACGTTGAACTCCCAGAGGGTCGAGTTGTCCTTCTTCCGGTAAAACGTGCCCTGGATCGGCACGCGGTCGCCGATCTTCCAGTTGTAGCGCTTGGCGGTGACCTCTCCGACGAGGACGCCCTCACGGTCCGCGATCCATGCCCTCTTCTGGTCGTCCGGAATCCGGAACTCCGGGAACAGAGTGAGGTACGCCTCGGGGTCCACCGGGGCCTGGAAGACCTGCTGGAATCCTTGCTTGGCGTCTTGGTAGATCCCGCCGAACCACGAAGCGTGCGTGACCATGATCACGCCCGGGACGCGCGCGATCTGGTCCTGGTAGGCGGCCGGGAGCGGCTGGATGATCGAGGTCTTGTGCGTCGTCCACAGCCGGTCGGCGCCCGCGACGTCCACACCGGCGCTGAAGGCCACGCGCACGGCGCCCAGGTACGCGAAGAGCACGAAGGCGACCACGATCGACAGGAAGGTGAAGATCGTTCGTGCCTTGCGTCGCTTGAGACTGCTCCAGAGGAGCGGCCAGAACTTCATGCGACGGCGCCCACGAGCACGCCCTTGTCGAGGTTCACGATGCGGTCGGCGCGCTCCGCGGCGTGCGGGTCGTGCGTGACCATGATGATCGTCTTCCCCTGGGCGCTGTGCAGCGCCTGGAGGAGCTCGAGGACCTCGTCACCGGCCTTGCGGTCGAGATCGCCCGTGGGCTCGTCGCACAGCAAGAGCGTGGGGTCGGTGACGATGGCCCGCGCGATGCCGACGCGCTGCTCCTGGCCGCCCGAGAGCTGGCGCGGGTAGTGGCGCGCGCGGTCGGTGAGGCCGACGAGCGAGAGCGCGGTCGCCACCTGCTGCTTGCGGCGCGCGCGGGAGAGCGACGTGAGGAGGAGCGGCAGCTCGACGTTGCGCTCCGCAGTCAGGCCGGGAAGCAGGTTGTACATCTGGAAGACGAAGCCGACGTGGCGCGCGCGCCACGCCGTCAACTTGCCGTCGGGGAGGCCGGACACCTCGACCCCTCCGACGCTGACGGAGCCTCCGGTGGGCTTGTCGAGACCGCCGATCAGGTTCAGGAGCGTCGATTTCCCCGAGCCCGACGGACCCATGAGCGCTAGGAACTCGCCCTGCCTCACGTCCACGTCGAGTCCCTGGAGGACCTCGATCCTCTCGCCGCCGCGGAAGAACGTCTTGCGGACGTCACGCACCTTGACCAGCGTCTCGGCCATCGCGCTCACCTCAATCCTTGCGTTCGGACACGATCATGCCGGCCTTCAGGTCCGACGGGCCCTCGACGACGACGCGCTCGCCGGCGGTGAGTCCCGCGACGACGTCCACGGGATCGTCGGCGGAAGCACCGATCTTCACCGCGCGGCGCTCGAGCTCCCCCTCGCCTTTGACGACGAAGACGAACTCGTCGCCGCCGCCGCCGCGGATCGCGGCGCGGGGGACGCGCACGACGCGGGCTCCGGTTCCCACCGCCGCGGCAAGGCCTTCGTCCGCGAGGAACGCGACCTTGATCCCCATGTCGGGGAGGATCCTCGGGTCGAGCTGGTCGAAGCCGATGCGCACCGTGACCGTCGCCTTCTGACGGTCGGCGGCGGGGATCGTCGTGATCACGTGCGCGGGGATCTGCCAGTCGCGGTAGGCGTCGAGGGTGGCCTGGACCTTCTGGCCGGCCTGAACGCGCTGGATGTACGCCTCGTTGACGTCCACCTCGATCTCGAGGGACGACATGTCCACGATGGTCGAGATCCCGGTCCGGGTGAAGCCGCCGCCGGCGGACATCGGCGAGATGATCTCTCCGGGCTGGGCGTTCTTCGAGATCGCCACCCCGTCGAAGGGGGCGCGGATGACGGTGTCGTCGAGGTTCTGGCGGGCGATCGCGACCTCGCGCTCGGCGGCGCGCGTCTGCTGGCGCTGCGTCGCGATCTGCGCGGCGATGACCTCCACTTCGGCGTCCACCGCATCGCGGTCGGCCGGGGAGGCGACGCCCTGCGCCGCGAGTCCGCCGATGCGGTTCTTCCGGATCGTCGCCTCGCGCAGGCGCGCCTCCGACTCGACGATCATGCGGCGGGACGCCTCGAGCTGCGCTTCGGAGAGGCCGAGCGCCTGCTGCATCTGGCTCCCGTCGAGGCGGGCGAGGATCTGCCCCTCCTTGACCTGCATCCCTTCCTCGACGAGGACCTCGGTCACCTTGCCGGTGATCTTCGAGGACACCGTCGCCTGGCGGCGCGCGGTGACGTACCCCGAGGCGTTGAGCACCGCGGCGGCGCCTCCCGCGACCTTCGTCGTCTCCTGCACGGCCACGGTTTTCACCTGCACGGGCCGGGGGCGGAAGGCGATCCAGGCGCCGAGGACGGCGACGATCACGATCCCGAGGAGGACGCCGATCCGGAGCGGCGTCCACGTGGACGGAGGGCGTTCGTCGCGCTCGATCCTGAGCGCGCTCAACTTGTCCTGGAGATCGGTGGCCATGGGGCCGGGGATTATAGGGAGTTCAGGGGGGAAAGTTCAAAGTTCAGAGTTCAAAGTTCAGAGTTCACGGTTCAAGCGGCCCCGCTCAACTCTCAACTCTGAACTCTCAACTCTGAACTCTGAACTCTGAACTCTCCTCAGGGTGCGCACGTCGAGGACACGGGCGGGATCTCCCCGGTGGTCGAGAAGCCGGAGGGGCCCTCGGCCGACGTGTACGCGGTCACGAGGTAGTAGCGGCTCCCGCTCTTCGGCACGATCGTCGTCTCGCGGCGCCCGGAGACGTACGCGGACGGATTCGCGCAGTAGCCCCCGGCCCCGTGCGAGTACCACGAGCCGAGCGCGCCCTCGTAGACGTTGTACCCGCCGGCCCCGCTCACGTCCTCGTAGCTCAGGACGAGCGACGCACCGCTCCTGGCGAGCAGCAGCGGAATCCCGCTCACGACCGACGAGACTTCCACCACCGTCCCCACCCCCGTCGAGCAGCTCGTCGCCTGCGACGTGTTGGTCACCGTGATGTCGTCCACGTACCAGCCCGTCGAGGTCACCGCCGGGTCGGTGCCGAAGTCGAAGCGGATTCTCGAGGGCATCCCCGCGTACGCGGTGAGGTCGGCGGTGTAGGGCCCCTGCCACGCGGCGTCGTTCCCGGTGAACCCCGCCATCGCCGGTGCCGACGGCGTGTTCGCGCACGACGACGAGTCGGAGCCGAAGCTCGCCGGATACCCGGGCGCCAGCGGGAGCTTCGACCAGCTCGTCCCGCCGTTCGTCGAGATCTCGACGACGCCGCCGTCGAAGGTCGATTCGAGGTTGTCCCGCCACGACCAGAAGCTCAGCACCGACGGCGATCCGGCCGGCCCGGGCACGAGCAGCGGTGTCGTCAGGGCGGAGCAGGTGGAGGTCGGCCCGCCGTTCGCGAAGTACGCCACGCCCCCGGCGTGCGCGCGCGTCGAGGACACGCTCCACAGCGGCGCCCCTTGCGTCATCTGCGGCAGCTCGGCCCCGTCGGAGAACGGCGCCGGCACGAGCGCCCCCTGGGGCGTGCCGGTCCGCCGGACGGCGTTACCTTCCTCGATCCCGCCGCGGCACGGCCCGGTGCCGGTCCCGGACCCATCCTCCGCCCGCACGACGTAGTACGCGGCGCCGCCCTGCACCAAGCCTCCCGCATCCGAGAACGCGGTTCCGCTCACGCACGTCGCGATGCGGTTCGCGGGCCCGGGGATGAAGTTGGGGTTGGTGGAGCGGTACACGTTGTAGACCGGCGGCACGCCGCCGCACACGGCACTCCCCGCGCTCCAGGAGAGGTCGAGCGTGCACGTTCCCGAAAACGGCGTCGTCACCGACGCGAGTCCGGCGAACGACGGCGCCTCGAAGCACGGGCACGCCCCCGACACGGTGATCGTCTCGCACGCGGACGGCGCGGATTCGCAGCCGCCCGAAGCCTCCGCGGTCGTCACGCGGTACCCGTACGTCTGCCCGCCGGAGACCAGGTTGTCCACGACGGCGTTCCCCGTGACCCCGGTCGCCACCGGCGCGAACGTGCCGCCGCACCCGCCCTTGGCGCGATAGACGTTGTACGACGCCCCGGTCGCCCCCGACGGCGTCCACGACACCGACACGCCGCAATCGGCCGGGGCCAGAGGATCGACGGCGGGCGGGGTGAAGCTCGGGCACGCGACGGACAGCTCCCAGATCCCGCGCCCGTGCGTCGCGGCGCGCAGCTTCCCGTTCGCGCGCGAGAACTCGAGCTGGCTGATGTGGACGTTTGGCAGCTGCCCGGCGTTGATCTTCGACCACGTCGAGCCGGTCCACCCCGCGTTGTTGACGTACGCGCCGAACTCGGTGCCGATGTAGACGTCGTTGGGGCGGGCGGGATCGACCGCCACCGTGAAGACCGGCTCGTCGGGAAGCGCGCCCGAGATGTCCGTCCACGTCGTACCGCCGTCGAGCGTCCGGAAGACGTGCCCCGGCTGCGACAGCGACCCGTTCCAGCCGGAGTAGACGACGATCGCCTTGCGCCCGTCGGCGGGGTGCGTGTCCGCCCACGTCGCCGCGCGGTTCGGCAGCACCGGGTTGTTCGGCAGCGGCGACTTCGTCGCGTCGGTCCAGGTATTCCCGTCGTCGAACGTCGCCCAGACCTTGCCGTTCAGCGTCGTCACCCAGATCGTGCCGCGCACGCCGCCGTTTCTCGCGCTGTGCACCTGGACGACGTAGTCGTACGGGGTGCCGACGAGGTCGGGGCTCGCGATGCTCCAGGTCGAGCCGGTCCGCGCGTCGAGGTTCCGGTAGAGGTACTTCGACCCCGTGTACATGATCGCGGGGTCGTTGGCGTCGAGGACGATCGGTGCGATGAACGCGGTCTGCCCGTCGGGGACGCACCCGCCGCACCCCGAGCACCCGCCGAAGTTCTGGAGGCACGACCAGCCGGACGCTCCGCCCGACGTCGAGCGCGAGATCGCGGCGTACACGTACTCCTCGTAGGCGATCTCGCCGTTCACCCAGTCGGTCGCCGACATGCCGCCGTCGCCGCCGGCGGTCTCGAACCACGTGATCCCGTCCGGCGTGTACGCCTCGCCGTTGTCCTGGAGGCCGCCGTGGATCCGCGCGGGGTTCGTGGGGTGCTGGCCGATCCCGTAGAACTGGAGCGTGGACAGGCCTCCGCCGTTCAGGTGCTGCCACGACACGGTCGTCCCGCCCGTGATCGTCCCCTTGAAGATGCCGCCGTCGCACGCGATGAAGACCGTCGTCGCGTTCGCGTACACCACCTGATGCTGGTCGGCGTGCACGAACGCCGTCCCGCTGCCCGTCCAGCTCGACTTCTTGGTGAGCGTCCCTCCCGAATTCGTCGACAGATACGTGTCGAGCCCCGCCACGAAGAGCTTCGCGGGGTTCGTCGGATCGACCGCGCCCGCGAGGTCGTACCACCCCTGGCTCGCGCAGAAGTTCGTCGTGGATCCCGCCGACCACAGCGGGGACGCGGAGGTCGCGTCCGGCGTGCGGAAGATCCCGAGCGACGAGTACGTCCCGCTCGGGCACGTCGAAGCCCCGTTCGGCACGCACGAGATCAACGCGTAGATCTGCTTCTTGTCCGACGGCGCCTGCAGGAGCGTGATGCGACCGACGCGCCCGGGGAGCGTGGGGAAGCCCACGCCGGTGATCGACGTCCACGTCGTTCCGCCGTCGGTGGAGCGGTAGATGCCGTTGTTCTTCCGGTAGTTCGGATCGTTCGCGATCCCGGTGCACGACAGCGCCGTGAACGCGCTCGCGTTCGACCGCGCGCCGAACGCGACGTAGAGGCGCGACGGGTTCACGGTCGGATCGATCACGAAGTCCGTCGGCAGCTCCGGCCAGCACCCGCCCACCCCGGGCTTCCCGGTGTAGGGGAGCTGGGTCACGAGCGTCCAGTTGGTCCCGCCGTCGACGGTCCTGTAGACGCCGTGGTCGCCCGCGATCCACACCGACTGCGCGTTCGTCACGTTGGGGTCGATGACGAGCTTGCGGATCGAGTGGCGGAACCGCGCGTTGGTCGCTTCGTCGGGCCCCGCCCACGGGATCGTCTGGAGCGTCCACGACGCCCCGCCGTTCGTGGACTTGAGCACGCCGCCGCCGTCCACCGACGAGCCCGCGGTGTTCCCCTCGCCCAAGCCCACGTAGACGATCGCGTCGGTGAGGTTGACGGTGTCGGTGCGGATCGCGACGTCGATGCTCCCGACCGACGTCGTGACCTCGAAGTCCGCGATCGGCGTCCACGACGCGCCGCCGTTCGTGGACTTCCACACGCCGCCGTCCGCGAACCCGGCGAGCATGTAATTGAGGTTGTTCGGATTCACCCACAGGCACGAGGCGCGCCCCTGCGCGAGGTCGCCCCCGCCGACCTGGTAGTTCGTGGGTCCGAGGCTCTGCCACGTGTACGTCGCCAGCAGGTTCTTCCCGAGCGCCTTCCCGTCCGCGACCGCCTTCGCACGCCAACCCGCAGGCGGCAGCGCGTCGAACGGCGCGTAGAGCAGGCTCATCTCGTGCCACGAGCGCCGGTCGCGCAGGTCCGCCGTGCCGTCCTGGATCTTCGCCGCGAGCGTCGAGATCGCGGGGTCCTTGAACTGGAGCGCCTTCGGCATCACCGAAAGCGGCGTGAAGGTCCCCCGGACCTCCTCTTGCTCGCCCTCGCGGGCTTCGTGCGGGGCGGTCTCTTCCTTGGGCGGGGGCTCGGTGGGGGCCGCGAGCACGGCTCCGGCCAAGAACCCGCCGAGGGCGAGCAGGGGGGAAAGGGCGCGCACGGCCGGAACTTACCGCGAGCCGCGCTTCCCGGCAGCCGGTTTCGTCGGAGAAGAGAGGCTTGCGAGCCGGCGGCTGGCGAGCCTTGAAACGGAGGTGATGGAGTCGTCTCCCTTTTCGATCGCACGGTCGTAGTCACGCCGTGCCTCATCGATCTCTCCCAGACCCTCGGCGATCCGGCCCATCACGTACCAGTCCGCGGGGGCGGGACGCTCGGCATGATCGGCCTCCATCCCGGCCACCAGCGCCTCCTTCGCTTCGGGGTAACGTCCGACCTCCGCGTAGAGAGCGGCCAACGTGTTCAGCGCCGCGCCGTCCGGCGTCTTGTCGGAGGCTGCGTGCTTCGCGTTCTCGAGATCGTCGTCGGACACGCGGCCGAAGGTGAGGGCCGCCCAGGCGTAGTTGTTGTAATCGTTCAAGCTCGCGTTCTTCGACTCGATGAACCTGCGGTAGGCCGCGTCCCAGTCCTCGTGCGGCCCGCGCAGGACGCTGACCCGACTTGCCGCCCTCAGAGCTGCCCAGTCGTCGGGACGCTGCGACAAGCGCTCCTCGGTTGCCGCGTCGAGGTCGTCCATCCGTCCGAGACCGATGAGCGCGGTCGAAAGGGACTCGAACGCGATCCCCGACTCGGGCCAAATCTCGAGCGCCTCGCGCGACGTCGCGGCGAGCGGCTCCCAACGTTCCGCTTCCTCATAGGCCGTCAGAAGCAGCCCGTAAAGACCGGCCCGCTCACGCTCGGCGACCGCCGCCTTCGCCGGCTCGAGCACGCCGAGGCAGCGCTCGACCGCGTCGGTGCCCACGCCGAGCGCCGCGGCGCCGCGTCGGAGATGATCCGCTTCGGCAGGATCGCCCTTCTTCCAGAGAGCCATGAAGCCGGATCCGGAAAGCGGATCGGTGCCGCGCGCGCCTGAGAACTCGATCGTGGCCCAATCCAGCCACGTCTTCGCTCCCGCCATCGCTCCACGCTCGACGAGGTCGAGGACGTGACCCGACGCCACGAAGGGAATGCCCGCGGTCAAGATGCGGGGCCTTCCGTTCTGCTCGAGGAGATAGAAGCGCTGGGAGAACGTCTTCCCGGGGGCTTGGAGCGACAGCTCCACGCGCCAGCCGATCGACGCGTCGCCCTCGACCGTCCACTTGGCCGTCGAGTCGAGCACGTCCTCGACCACCCCAGGGGACAATCCCACCGCCGCCAAGGAGCGACGCATCCCCGTGATGATGCGCGCGACGTCCTTCACGCTCGGGAGCGCCTTTCCCCGCGCATAGCCCA
>Ga0068859_100005133_pt1 | contig 13296 bp, 12 predicted proteins | sample KBSSwiS22_FD_66585 | JGI IMG/M metagenome (GOLD analysis project Ga0068859, IMG submission 66585) | Switchgrass rhizosphere microbial communities from Kellogg Biological Station, Michigan, USA - KBS Switchgrass S2-2 | ecosystem: Host-associated > Plants > Roots > Rhizosphere > Soil ... | reverse complement strand
TGGATTGGATTGGTGTTCTGCGTCAGCAGCGTGAACCAGCTGTTGTCGACCGGCAACACCGTCCGCCCGAGCGGATGCCGATAGATGTCGCCGACCTCGAAGTCTTCGTACACGCGCCCTGTCCAGCCTTCTTTAATAGCCATGCCGCTTACACGATACCGCGAGCGCGCCAATCCGCGACCGTCTCGGACGCGATGCCGAGCTCACCGAGGATGGCGTCGGTGTGCTCTCCAACCGAAGGAATGGGCCCCATGAGCGCTTCGACGCCATCAAAGTTGAAGGGCGGCTTCAACATCCGCACGGGACCCGCCGGTGAGGCGACCTCGCGCCAGCGGTCCCGGCTCGCAAGCTGTGGATGCGCGATCAGTTCCTGGACGGTATTCATGCGAGCGTTGGCAATCTGCGCCGCTTCCAGCCGCTCGATCACCTGCTTCGCGGTCAAACCACTGAATGCGTCCGTAATTGCCGCATCGAGCTCGTCGCGATGCGCGACTCGACGTGGATTGGACGAGAAGCGTGGATCTGCTGCCATCTCTGGGCGGCCGATCACCTGCGCGCAAAAGCGTACCCACTCGCGTTCGTTCTGCAGCCCCAGGTAGACGACGTTTCCATCGGCGGCCGTATACGGCCCGTAAGGTGCGATGACAGCGTGGCGCGCGCCGCTACGTGGCGGCGGCGTGCCGCCGTACGCGTAATAGACCGGATACGACATCCATTCCGCCAGCGAGTCGAACAGAGAGATCTCGAGTGCCGATCCTTTTCCGGTCTTCCCGCGGCGAATGAGCGCGGCCAGCACGCCGGAGAACGCATACATGCCGGCAGAGATATCCGCGACCGAGATGCCGACCTTGGCCGGCTCCTCGTTGGTACCGGTCACCGACAACACGCCAGCCTCACTCTGGACGAGCAGGTCGTACGCTTTCTTCTCACGATAGGGGCCGTCCGAGCCGTAGCCGGATACCTCACACACGACGAGCTGCGGATGCTCATGCCGGACATCCACCGTGGCGAAGCCAAGGCGAGCCATCGCACGGGGCGCCAGGTTGTGGATGAGGACATCGGCGCGTGCGAGCAGTTTCCGCAGCACGTCGATCGCTTCACTCCGCTTCAGGTCGAGCGTGAGCGACTCTTTCGAGCGATTCAGCCAGACGAAGTGGCTCGACATGCCGTTGACCGTCGCATCGTAGCTGCGTGCGAAATCGCCAACGCCGGGACGTTCGATCTTGATGACACGAGCGCCAAGATCGGCGAGCTGCCGGCTCGCGAACGGTGCGGCTACCGCCTGCTCGACGGCGACGACCGTAATACCTGTAAGTGGAAGCATCGTTGTGTTCCGAGTCGGAGTGAAGCGACTGTACCGCAACTATGCGAAGATTGCCGCGTATGAGTGATCAGGCCCGCGCCACGAGCGCCGTCGTCGACTTCATTGCGTCAACATCATTTGCCGAGATTCCATCGGGTGCCCTCGACATCGGACGCCGCTGCATCGCGGACGGCATCGGCGTGATCCTCGCCGGCTCCACAACCGCTGCGAGCGACATCCTGCGCGCGCACGTGCGCGAAGACGGCAGTCGAGCCGAATCGACGACACTGGGGCGAGACAGCTTTCAGACGCGTGCGGCCTCCGCCGCGCTCGTCAATGCGACCAGCGGCCACGCCCACGACTACGACGACACGCAGTTGTCTACGGCCGCGGATCGCATTTTCGGATTGCTCACACACCCGACGATTCCGCCTCTCGCGGCATCGCTCGCGGTCGGAGAGCGGCTTGGTGCCTCCGGCCGCACGGTGATTGAAGCGTTCCTCATTGGATTCGAGGTGGAGTGCAAAATCGCCGATGCGATCTATCCGACCCACTATAAGCAGGGATTTCACACCTCGGGTACCATCGGCGCATTCGGCGCCGCAGCCGCAACCGCGAAGCTGCTGAAGCTCGATCGCACTCAGCTCGCGCATGCGATTGGCATTACCGCCAGCATGTCGGCTGGCATTCGGGTCAGCTTCGGCACGATGACGAAACCGCTGCACGTCGGCCGCGCCGCGTTCAACGGCGTGACAGCCGCGGAACTGGCGGCAAAGGGGTTCACAGCGGGCGCCGATGCCCTCGACGGCCAGTGGGGGTTCTTCAAAGTCGCCGGTGGTGGCTTCGACGCCGAGCGCATCGTCGACGTTCTGGGGAAGCCGTGGACGATCGTCAGTCCCGGCGTGTCAATCAAGCCGTATCCGTGCGGCTGCCTCGGACATCCGACGATGGATGCGATGTTGACGCTCGTCACCAAGCACGACATCAAGCCGGAGCAGATCAAGAAGATTCGCCTGCGTGCGGGATCGAACATCCTGAATCCGCTGCGGTACAAAATTGCGAACACCGAGCTGGAAGCGAAGTTCTGTCCGCCGTTCATGCTGTCGGCCGTCGCGCTGCGGCGCAAGGCAGGTGTCAACGAGTTCAGCGACGAGTTCGTGAGAAGCGCGGCGGTGCAGGCGATGATGCGCCGCGTCGAGACGGTATTCGATCAGGACATCGAGAACCAGGGCTTCGTGCGGATGCTCAGCATTGTCGAAGTGGAGCTCGAGGATGGTCGCGTCCTGACGCAGGAGTCAGGGCCGTACCGCGGCGGTCCCGAGCGGCCGTTCACCCGCGACGAACTGCGCGACAAGTTCACGGAGTGTGGATCGCTGGTGCTGCCGCCTGAACGGCTCGATGCCATCTTCGAACGCATCGAACGCATCGAGCAGGTCTCGAACATCCGCGATTTCACCGGGCTGCTGACCGAACGCGCGCTGACAACGGCGTAGGTCCGCGGCATCAGTTTGACCCCACATGAGGAGAAGGAATGATGCGCTTGTCTTTCACGATTGCCCCGGCACTCCTTCTAGCCTTTTCATCCATCGTCACTGCGCAGGGGCTGCAGATTCGAGCCGTGTCGAACCCGCGGCCTGAATTCGTGAGCGGTGGCGACGTGCTCGTCAGCGTCGCGCTGCCCGCCGGGACGCAGTCGTCCCTGGTGCGGCTCACGCTGAACGGCACCGACGTCACGAGCGCGCTCCGCGCAGACGCGACCGGCCGGACGATGATGGCGCTCGTCAAGGGGCTCAACGACGGCAGCAATGCGTTGGTCGCGACGGCTGGTAAAGCGACCGCAAAGGTCACGGTGGTCAATCATCCCGGCGCCGGGCCGGTAATCTCTGGTCCACACGAAACGCCGTTCGTCTGCGAAACCGAGAAGTTCAACCTGATGTCCGGCGGCACGGCTGGCAAGGCGCTCGACGCCGACTGCGCGATCGCGACGCGAGTCGACTACGTGTACAAGTCAACCGCTCCCGCCGCGTCGTCCGGTCGCGGCCGTGGCAGTGACAACGCCTTGAAGCCACTTCCGGATCCGAAAACGATTCCGTCCGACGTGGCAATGGTCACGACCTCACTCGGCGTGCAGGCGCCGTTTATCGTGCGCGTCGAGACCGGCACGATTAATCGCGGCGTCTACGAGATCGCGATGCTCTTCAACCCCGCAAAGGACGCACAGCCCGATTTCATGACGAAGCCGTCAGGATGGAACGGCCGGCTGATTTACACCTTCGGCGGCGGATGCGCGGGCGGCTGGTACAAACAGGGCACTGGCACGGGCGGCGTCGATGACGAGGTGATGCTGCAGCAGGGTTACGCCGTCGCGTCGAACTCGCTGAACGTCTTCGGCAACGACTGTTCGGAGTTGCTCGCCATCGAGACGATGATGATGACGAAGGAGCATTTCATCGAGGCATACGGCGCGCCGAAATGGACCGTCGGCTTCGGTGGATCCGGTGCCACATATCAGCAGCATCAGATCGGCGATGGCTATCCAGGGTTGCTCGACGGCCTGATCGTGCAGCGCAGCTTCCCTGACATGGAGTTCGGCACGGTCGCGATGATCACCGATGCGCGACTGCTGGCGAACTACTTCGACAAGCTCGCGGGCTCTGTCACGTTCACCGATGAACAACAGCGGCAGATTGCCGGCCTCGGCCAGCTCGCGACGCTCAAGACGAACAGCTTGAACCCGGGTCGCATCACCGTTGGCGAGTACTGTGCATTGCCCGAGGCGCTACGCTACGACGCGGTGAAGAACCCGACCGGCGCGCGCTGTGACGTGTACGACCACGCGGTGAACGTCTGGGGACGCGACCCGAAAACCAACTTCGCGCGGCGTCCGCTGGACAACGTCGGAATTCAGTACGGGCTTGGCGCATTGAACGCTGGAGCAATCACGAAGGATCAGTTCCTCGATCTCAACACGAAGATTGGCGGCTACGACAACGACGGCAAGATCGTTCCGACGCGGACGGTCGCGGATCTCACGGCTGTTCGCACGGCGTATCGGATGGGACGTATGACGTGGGCCGGAGGGGGCCTCGCGACGACGCCGATTCTCGACTACCGCGCGTACCTCGACGATGTTCAGGGCGGCAATATCCATCTCCGCTATCACTCGTTCTCGATGCGGGAGCGACTGCAAAAGGCGAACGGCTACACCGACAACCAGGTGATGCTGACCGACGATCGACGGTGGGGTGATTCATTGAAGGCGCCCGTGCTGAGGCAGGGGCTGGCACAGATGGATCAGTGGCTCACGAAGATTGCGGACGACACGTCGAAGGATTCAAAGCTGGTGAAGCTGCGCCGCGCCAAGCCGGCTGATTTCGTCGACGCCTGCTGGACACGAGACGAGCATCCGCAGCGGATCGTCGAGCGCCAGATGCCGAACTCCGGCAAGTGCAACGAGCTCTATCCGGCCAATTCGTTCCCGCGTGGTGTCGCAGGGAGTCCGCTCGCGGCCGACGTCGTCAAGTGCCAGCTCAAGTCGATCGCCGCGTCTGACTACAAGGTGACGTTCACACCGGACGAACTCGCGCGGCTCAAGCAGATCTTCCCGACGGGCGTGTGCGACTGGTCGAAGCCGGGCGTCGAACAGCAGCCGATGACGGGAACGTGGCAGGCTCTCCCGGCAACAACTCCGAATACCGCAACGCGATAGTGTAGAAGCGGACGTTTACGTCCGCCCATGTCGATTTCCGACCTCATGGCCGCGAGAGCGCAGATGGCGCTCTCGCTCGGCTTCCACATCATCTTCGCGGAAATCGGCATCGCGATGCCGCTGCTGATGGTGCTGGCGGAATGGCGATGGCGCCGCACCGGCGATGCGATCTACCTCCAACTGGCCCGCCGCTGGGCCACAGGCACCGCCATCCTCTTCGCGGTCGGCGCGGTCTCCGGCACCGTCCTCTCGTTCGAGCTCGGCCTTCTCTGGCCATCCTTCATGCGGCTCGCGGGTCCGGTCATAGGAATTCCGTTTGCGCTCGAAGGGTTCGCGTTCTTCGCCGAAGCCATCTTTCTGGGCGTGTACCTCTACGGCTGGGAGCGCGTGTCGCCACGCGCCCACATGTCCGCCGGACTGATTGTTGCCGTCAGCGGCGCGGCCTCCGCACTGTTCGTGGTCATCGTCAATGCGTGGATGAACACGCCGGCCGGCGTGACCGTCGATGCCGGCCGGTTCATCTCGATCGATCCGCTCGCGGCCATGCGCAATCCGTCCACGGTCCAGCAAGTCGTGCACATGCTGCTCGCCGCGTACGCATCGACCGGCTTGGCGGTGGCCGGCCTCCACGCAGCGGTCCTCCTCCGAAACAATACTCTCTTCCACCGCCGCGCCATGATGGTCGCATTGACCATCGGCATTCCAGCCGCTCTGCTGCAACCGATTTCCGGAGATACCAGCGCCCGAGCGGTCGCGCGGTGGCAGCCGGTGAAGCTCGCGGCGATGGAGTCGTTGCTCGATACGCAGCGCGGAGCGCCGCTGCATCTGGTCGGCATCGAGATTCCACGCGCGCTGTCGCTGCTCGCGTTTCGTGACCCCGACGCCGAAGTCCGAGGGCTATCCGCCTTTCCACGCGACGTGTGGCCGCCGATCGCGCCGGTGCACGTGGCGTTTCAGCTGATGGTGATACTCGGAACGCTGATGGCGCTCGTCTGCGCGTGGGCGGCCGTCACGACGCTGCGCAGGCGCGAGATTGCCGACCATCGCAGCCTGCTGGCTGCGCTCGCGCTGCTCACGCCAGCCGGCTTCATCGCGACCGAAGCCGGCTGGGTGGTCACCGAAGTCGGACGGCAGCCGTGGATCATCGGCGGCATCATGCGCACTGGCGATGCCGTCACGCCGATGCCCGGGCTTGCCGTGCCGATGATCGTGTTCACGCTGATCTACCTGGGCCTCGCGGCAGTGGTCGTGATCTCGATCGCGTCGCTCGTGCGGGAGACGACGTGATCGGACTGCCGGAGATCATCGCGGGCGTCATTGCCGTGGCGCTGAACGCGTACGTGCTGACCGGCGGCGCGGATTTCGGCGGCGGCGTCTGGGACCTGTTCGCCAGCGGCGTACGCCGCGAGCGGCAACGGGAACTGATCGCGGATTCAATCGCGCCCATATGGGAGGCCAACCACGTCTGGCTGATCGTCGTCGTGGTCGCGCTGTTCACGGGTTTTCCGTCCGCGTTCAGCATGCTCGGGACCGTGCTGCACATTCCGCTCACGATCATGTTGATCGGCATCGTGCTGCGCGGGTCCGCATTTGTGTTTCGCAGCTACGGTCCGTACGGCCGGAAGCACTGGGGCCGCGCCTTTGCGATTGCCAGTGTCATCACGCCGCTCCTGTTCGGCACCATCATCGGATCGATTGCGACCGGCGCCGTGGCAGATGCCGCGGAAAAGATTGGCGGCGCAGCCACGTTCAGCGAGGTATTTGTCAGGCCGTGGGCAGCCGCGTTCCCCGCTGCGGTCGGCTTCTTCGCGGTCGCGCTCTTCGCGTTCCTGGCGGCGACGTATCTCACCGTCGATGCGCAGGACGAGGAACTGTGCGAGGACTTCCGGATTCGCGGGCTCGCCGCCGCTGGCGCCGTGTTCGTGTGCGCGGCCGCGGCGCTCGTACTTGCCCACGCCGCCGCACCACGCATGGCGATCGGCGTCGTTGGCGCGCTGCTGATTCAAGCCGCCACTGCGTCTGCAGCCATCGCGGCGATAGCGGCGTTATGGCTACGCCATTACCGAGTCGCACGCCTCGCGGCCGCGGCGCAGGTGAGCCTGATTCTGTGGGGATGGATGGTCGCGCAGTATCCCTATCTGATTCCGCCGACACTCACGATCCGCGACGCCGCCGCACCGGCCGTAACACTGCGTTTGCTGGTGCTGGGCCTTGCCGTCGGCGCGGTCATCCTGGCGCCGTCTCTGCGGTACTTAATGCAAACGTTTAAAGCACGGAGGCCAGGATGAACTTCGACCTTCGAACTTATCCTCTTTCGTGCGTGACGATGTGCTGTGCGTCGCGCTCCTCGCAGGGAAGGTCCTCGATGAATGAGGCCTTTGGATCCGGATTGAGCCTCAGCGTCCGCGCGTCCATGCGGAACGGTTCGAGCAACGTGTCGCGGTCCTCGATGACCGCTTCCCATCGAAGTGTGTTGCCGTTGCGCGTGTACCGCTCGATGACGTGCATGTTGTTGCTGTGCAGCCACCCCGGCCACCCGAGCCAGCTCTCGTCGTTGAACCCCACGATGTCGATCACCATCGTGTCGCCGTCCCACTTGCCGACCGCGTCGCCATACCACGTCGTGTCTTGCGACTTGATCGGATCGTGCGGACGTCCATCGATCGGGATCACGCGGAAGGTATTCCCCTGCTGATACAGGAAGATCAGCTCCGTTCCCGTCTGCACAATCTTCGCCGGCGGTCCCATCCGCGGAACCCCGGCCGGCTTGCAGTGGAACGTCGGATCTTCCTTGATCCCCTCGCGATCGAGGTACTGCACGCGCTCCCAGAATTCCGGCTTGTACATCGGCTGATTGGCGGGGCGCTGATTGAGGCCCGCGTCGCGTTCCGCATTGACGCCCGGCGCGCATTCGCCCGCGTCGATTTGCGTCTGATGGCACGGCCGTCCGCGTGTCAGTTGCACGAGATTCCCTTTTTCATCGGGACGCGGCTGGCCCTGGCCAGCGCCGCCACCTCCGCCCCAGAATCCGGAGAGATCCGGATGCCCATCCGCCGTGCGCGGCGTCGGCACGTTCTGCTGCGCCTGCGCCGCACCAGCGCCACGGCCGCCGCCCTGGGCCGGCGCGTCGTACTGCGCGTGCAGTGAAACAAGGGATACGGCCGCTGCGAATGCGAACGCGGCGCCGAAACGAATCGACCTCATAGAAACTCCTTCGGTGATCGAGCCGGCAGGTCCGCGTTCGCCTGGTGTCGGTGCTCCGCGGGACCCGTCCCACACTACGTTTTTATCCCCGTTCGTGCGTCACGATGTGCTGACTGTCGCGCTCTTCGCAGGGAAGATCCTCGATGAGCGTCGCCTTCGGATTCGGATTCAACCGCAACGTGCGCGGCTCGGTCACAAACGGCGCGAGCAGGACGTCCGGATCCTCGACCGTCGCCTGCCACGTCAACGTGTTGCCGTTGCGCGTGTACTTCTCGATGACGTGCATGTTGTTGCTATGCAGCCACCCCGGCCACCCGAGCCAGCTCTCGTCGTTGAACCCCACGATGTCAATCACCATCGTGTCGCCGTCCCACTTGCCGACCGCGTCGCCATACCACGTCGTGTCCTGCGACTTGATCGGATCGTGCGGACGCCCATCGATCGGGATCACGCGGAACGTGTTCGCCTGCTGATATAGGAAGATCAGCTCCGTTCCCGTCTGCACAATCTTCGCGGGCGGTCCCATCCGCGGAACCCCGGCCGGCTTGCAGTGGAACGTCGGATCTTCTTTGATGCCCTCGCGATCGAGGTACTGCACGCGCTCCCAGAACTCCGGCTTGTACATTGGAATTGGGTCCATGCGCTGCTCGACGCCGGAGTCGCGCTCGAAGTTCACCGCCTGAGCGCAGTTGCCCAGGTCTTTCTGTTGTTCCGAGCAGGGGCGCTGTTTGAAGAGCACGGTCAGGTTGCCCTTCTCGTCAGGCTTGTCGCCGCCGCCGCCACCACCGCCGCCACCCCACATGCCGGACAGATCGGGATGACCGTCAGGCGTACGCGGTGTGGGCGCGTTCTGCTGCGCCGCTCCGCCAGCACGGCCCTGTGGGCCCGCCGCCGCGCCACCGTACTGCGCGGCCTGCAACGAGACAATTGAAATGAGGGCGGCACCCGCGAACGCCGCACCAAGTCGCGCGACGACATGCGTCATGTTGGACCCCCGGAAGATCGATCCGGGAGAGTGTAAATCAATGGGCGGGGCGGGCGAGATGGGCTACACGGGCAGGATGGGAAATACACCCCTCCAGCCCCCTTCCAGCCCTTCCAGCCATTCTCGCCTCGCTAGAGCCCAGCGCCGACCCCTGCTCCTACAAAGGGCAGGAATCGCCCGGCGACTAGAACGCCGAGCCACGAAATCAGTGACACACCAGCAATGATCTTGAGCGACATCGGCGTGTCCTCTCCCGCCGGAATGGCAGCGGCACGGCGTCCGTACGCGGTTTCGAAGACGAAGGCGTTCGCGCCGGCGACGATCAGAAATGCCACCTTCACCCACCAGGTAGGGTTGCCGAAGTACTGCGCGGGCTGGGAGATGACGAAGATCATCCCGGTCAGCAGGTTCAGCGTGAAGCCGACGAGCGCCCACGGCATGAACTCTTTGACGACGCTGATCGGCACGCGCTTCATGAAACCGAGCAGGCGAAGATCGAACATGCCGGCGACGCCGAGCAGCAGCGCAAGCCCCGCGAAATGAATCGTCTCGCAGGTCGGCCAGAGCCACGCGACCTGATTCTGAAAAGCAAGGGAGATTGGAGTTCTATGAAGCCAACTCGCGAAGGTTAACAACATTGGTGTTGCTCCATGTTCGGATCGTTCATTTGATATAGGCCATGAGCCGACCTGCCGTAATGGCGCCGAGCCACAGGAAGAGCGACGCTTTCGCGAGGGTGCGTGCCTTCGGCGTCGCGACGTCGGACGCCACCCCACTGCCGAACACGGTGCGACGCAGACGTGTTGTGACGACGAGCGCCAGCGCGATCGTCAGCAGCTTGACCCAGAAAATCCACTTCAGGCCTTTGTCGTCGGCTTCGGAAATGAACAGTGCGATACCAGTCGACGCGTTGATGAAGAAGCCGATCCACATGATTCGGAAGGCGCCGCGAAGCGCTTCCACCGGCAGCCGCGCACCGTAGCCGAGCAGCCGCACATCCAGGACCCAGGCAGGCCCGACAATCATCGCGAGTCCAACGGTGTGCAGCATCAGGATCGTCGGATACGCAAAGATCGTCGGGGCTGACGACACCCACACTCCGAAGTCGCTTTCCTGCAGTCGTAACAGGAAGTCTTCCATCGCTACCCTTTATCTATACCTTCGAAACGCAAAAAAAAGGCGGGTCCGAAAGGACCCGCCCTCCACTTCAAATCTGCTGCAACCTTGGGCCTTCGGCCTTACCCTCGCTCGTGCGTCACCATGTGCTGGCTGTCGCGCTCCTCGCACGGCAGATCCTCGGTGAGCGTCGCCTTCGGATCCGGATTCAGCCGCAGCGTGCGGGTGCGAACGTGGTACGGCTCGGTCAGCACGTCGGGATCCTCGACAATCGCTTCCCACCTTAGCGTGTTGCCCGTGCGCGTCAGCTTTTCGGTGACGTGCATGTTGTTGCTATGGAACCAGCCAGGCCATTCGATCCAGCTCTCGTCGTTGAAGCCGACGATGTCGATGACCATCGTGTCGCCTTCCCACTTGCCGACCGCATCGCCATACCAGGTGGTGTCCTGGGACTTGATCGGGTCGTGCGGACGGCCGTCGATGGGAATGACGCGGAACTGATTGCCCTGGGCGTAAAGAAAGATCAGCTCCGTCGGCGTCTGCACGATTTTCGTCGGCGCTCCCATGCGCGGGACGCCGCCCGGTTTGCAGTGGAACTCTGGATCCTCCTGCGTGCCGTTGCGATCGAGGTACTGCACGCGCTCCCAGAACTCCGGCTTGTACATCGGAATTTCGGGACCCATCCGCTGCGTAACGCCGGAATCGCGTTCGAAGTTGACGCCGGGGGCGCACTGACCGGAATCGACCTGCGCCTGTGAGCAGGGACGACCGCGCTGCAGCACGGTGAGATTCCCTTTCTCATCGGGCTTTGCGGCGCCGCCGCCACCGCCGCCGCCGCCCCACATGCCGGAGAGATCGGGATGGCCGTTGGCCGTACGCGGCGTCGGGACGTTCTGCTGGGGAGCCTGAGCCGGCGCCTGCGCCGCCAGGGACACGACGGTCATCGCCGCCGCCAACGCGGCGGCGATGCCAAACCTCTTTCGTTGACTCATTGGATTAGAGGTCGTTCGGGTTGTTCGGATCCTCGTGATACATCGTCACGGTCCGACCATCCTGGAACGTAAACGTCACAACGCGACCGGTGTGCGAGCCGTCGCGCGCGGGCGCGTAGCTGACCTTCAATGTCTGGCCGACGCTGAAGATGCGCGTCATGCCGTTGGACCGAAGCGCCTGCGGGCCGGCGCCGGTGATTTCCCACTTCTCCACCGTCCCATCCGCCTTCTTCACGTCGAAGAACCAGCGGACGTGCGGGTTGATCATGGCGAACTTGGTGAGGGTCCCCGTGAACTCACCACGCTTGGCGGTGTCGAATTCCGCCTGCAGTGCGTGATGCGCCACGGCCGGCTTTGCCGCAAGGCTCAGCGCGACAATCGCCAGAAGACCGAATAGCCTTTTCATAATCGCACCTCTCCGAGAAGACAGCCCGAAATACTGAAACATACCGCCAAATTCAAGTCAATGAATGCGTTAGTTGCTCTGCGACCCTGCCGCTCCGCCCTTCACATTGGCCGGAATCGGCATGATCACATACGGGTTGTAAGTATTGGTGTGCGTCACGGTCAGGTCCAGAACGGTCATGCCGTTCTGGGTCTGGACGATGTGCTTCGGTAAATAAACGTCCGCCTTCGCATCGTCGTTCCAGTCGCCGTATTGATCATACGTGACCGCCAGAACGGTGGTTCCGTAACGCCCTTCAGCCTTCACTGGCTCCATGTACTTGTTCAGCGTCGCGGTGATGGTCCCGCCAGCGGCCGGGAACGTCAGCGTGGTTGCGCCAGCGGTCGTGGACACCTTGGCGGCGTCGCCAGCGGCTTTCGCGGCTTTCGCCATGCCGATTGGCGTCAGCATCATTTGAATCTGTCGCTCCTGCAGGGTCGCTGGCATCGGAGTCGCCTTGCCGCCCGGCATGTCCTCGTTCCACGCGTACTTATCGGACACAACCTCGATGGTGCGTTGGCCGTCGTGCGTGTAGTCGAAGCGCATCCCGTTCATCGTGAAGTTCAGGCTGACTTTCCAGTTCGTCAGCGTGACGGGCTTGCCGCCGATGACCTTCGTGCCGTTCTCGCCCCACATCTCGATGCGGTTGACCGAGTCGTTACGCTGCATGCCACGGAGCATGCCCAGGTTGTCCATCATCGTCTCGATGACTTTTACGTTGGCTGGCTGCGCGGCGGCGGGGCCACCCTGTCGCTGGCCACCGCGCCCTCCCTGCGGCGCCTGTGCGTATGTCGTCAGCACCGTGAGCGCCAGACACGCCACGACTGCTGATGCCTTGCTGATCATCCACGCCTCCTGCCTCGACCAAATCCCGAGGCGACCAGTTGTCTAGGGCGAAACCGATGAACTATCGCCGAAATCAGGCGGCGTTCGCAAGCGTACCCGGGCCGCCGCCCACACTGCCACCCAGCACGGGGGTTACGACGAGACGCTGCCGTTTGTTTCGCGGCTGTATACTTCCGAATCCTTTTGGAGGCCTGATTCCATGCCCGCTCGACCCGCCGTCCGGCAGCAGCCGCTGTATGCCCGCCTCTGGTTCCAAGTCATCGTAGGCATCGTCGTCGGCGTCGTTCTGGGGCAACTAAACCCCGGCCTCGGCGCCTCGATGAGACCCCTCGGCGACGGCTTCGTGAAGCTGATTCGCATGATGATCGCGCCGATCATCTTCGGGACCGTTGTCGTCGGCATCGCCAAGATGGGCGATATGAAGGAGGTGGGCCGCATCGGCCTCCGCGCGCTCGTCTACTTTGAAGTCGTCTCGACGGCCGCGCTCATCATCGGCCTCGTCTTCGTCAACGTGATGCAACCGGGAGCGGGGATGCATGCGAGCGCGGCGCAGCTCGATCCGAAAAGCGTCGCCACCTACACCACGAGCGCTTCGCATCTGACAACCGTCGACTTCCTGATGAACATCATCCCGACGACGATCGTCAACGCGTTCGCGACGGGCGACATCCTGCAGGTGCTGTTCTTCTCCGTCCT
>Ga0068859_100005131_pt1 | contig 13300 bp, 6 predicted proteins | sample KBSSwiS22_FD_66585 | JGI IMG/M metagenome (GOLD analysis project Ga0068859, IMG submission 66585) | Switchgrass rhizosphere microbial communities from Kellogg Biological Station, Michigan, USA - KBS Switchgrass S2-2 | ecosystem: Host-associated > Plants > Roots > Rhizosphere > Soil ... | reverse complement strand
GTATTCTTCTTCATAAGTCTCTGCCCATTCGCATACATTGTTGCGCAACATGGGTTCGCAATGGCTGCCACCCACAACAATGGCATAATCATCCGCCACTTTGGGATTTTGTTTGTAATAATAAAATGCTTTTGTACAGGGATGCATGGCCGGCCAGATATAATTGGCTTTTAAACGCAACAACAATTCAAAAACTTTGGCATAAGTTTTAGGGCCAATGTCTTTGATATCAGTGTCCATATTTTTTGCTGCCCATGGCTGCATACCCCAATCTTCATCATTGATAAAAATGCCACGGTATTGTACTGATGGTGCTGCTGACGTATAACTACCGGTTACGAATATCTGCTCTTTTTTCTCCGGCGCCACATCTGCCCACCACACAAATGGGGAAATGCCCATTGTTCTTGATACATGAAAAATGCCGTAGGCGGTTCCCCTGCGATCGCTTCCCGCAATAGCAAGGATTTTTTTGGCTTTGTTATAAGGTTGGTTGATAACGGTTATTGAAAATTGTTCCCACTTATCTTTTATGGTTGAAACATCAATCCGTTTTGTTTTGATCAAATCATCTATTAAAGAAGAATGCCCGATCGTTCCGGCAATGATGGCGTATTCATCACTAATGGAATTAGAAGTATTTAGTTTTAATGGTTTGCCAGAAATGAGGTTGATATCATTGGCAAATGCTTCGGCTGCTATCTGCACTACTTTGGCATCTTTGGCATCATAGTAAAATGAAGGCGTTGCAGCAGCGCTAAACAACGGAAATGAAGCAGGAGTATTTTGTTCGTTAATAACAAGGTTATTTTTTTGTGCAAAAGCGGTTTGCAAAAGCAAAACTGGTACAAGCAATACTGATACAGCAAATTTTAACAACATACAATCGATTATAAAGTTTGTAAATTAGGTTCCAGGAGGAGTTAATCCGTCCTGTTGCATCCTGCGAATAAACGACTTTACACCTTTTATATTTTGTATCAATACACAATATCTGTGCTATTATTTCCCACATAGGCTGGTTTTGCACCACTTACAGACTGTACATTTGTAAAAGTTACTTTTTCCGCATCAAAAATTACCACATTTGCATTTTCAGGAACAATGATATTGGTAAAGCTAACATTTTTCAAGTGATGTGCAGGGTCTTTGAAACCATTGATATTAATCACAGGTTCTTTAACTGAAGCCTTGGACAAGTCAATATTCTTAAATACGAAGTTTTCAAAGATTGGTGGCTCAGGCGCCGCTTCACCGTCATTATTGTAACTGAGTGCTGAAAAAACAGTGATCTTCAGTAATTGGCAATCCGTTACGGTAATATTTTTTACATAACCGCCACGTTCTTTGGTGCCTTTGATCTGCATGCCGTTGATCAATGCGCCTGCTTTGCAATCCTGCACCAGCACATCGCTTACACCACCACTCATTTCGCTGCCGATGGAAATGCCATGGCCGCGGATAAAATCGCAATCTGTGATCCGCACATTTGTGGTGGGTTTTGCAACATAAAATCCTTCGGGGTTCTTACCCGATTTTATGGCAATACAGTCATCGCCTGTATCAAAAGTACAATTGAAAATATAGGAATCAGTAGATGAATCCGGGTCAATACCATCGCCATTGCGGATACCATAAGTATTGATGTTTAGATCACAACAGGTAATATTATTGCTGTAGATGTAATGGATCGTCCAGCAAGGCGGTTCTTTGATGGTAAGATTGGAAATACAAGCATCCTTACAATTCATTAAACAAATTAAGCGTCCACGACTACGTATACCCCTTGCAGTTATCATAGCATTTCCCAATTTTTTGCCACCACCTTCAATTGTACCACCGCCGGTAATGCGCAGGTTTTGCACATTGTAAGTTCCATTACGGTTCAGGGTTCCGGCATTCAGCAAACTGGCATAAGTGTTTAACTCCCATCCTTCAAAACGGTTGAGGTACATGGGTAAATAATCACTGGTATCTGTTGATCCTTTCAGCACGGCACCTTGTTCAATCTGCAAGGTCATATCACTTTTTAAAAATAAAGCGCCGCTTACAAAAATACCCTTGGGAATATACACCGTACCGTCTTTGGCACACGCATTGATGGCAGCCTGGATAGCAGTTGTATTTTTAAAAGAGGTATCATTCTTTGCTCCGTAATCAAGTATGTTATATATTTTTCCTTTCGCAGCTGTTTTAAAATTAAGTGTAAATTCTTTTTGTTGCGCTCCACCATTTTTTTGGCGTACTGCAACAGTATAATTTGTATTCGGCTGCAGCTGGTAAATGGTAAAATTTGTTTTTGTGGTAACAAAAGACAGTTTACCATTGACTATGATATCGTAATTAACCGGTTTAGTATCTTCCTGTTTATCCCATAAAAGTGTGACTGCATTTTCAGTTAATGTGCCTGGTGCAATAAGGAGGTTGTATTTATTTGGAGGTGCAGCAATAGTTGTAAATGCAACGCAGACGAATATAATGACGACAAAAAATTTCTTCATACATCAATGATTGAGATAAAGTAAAAATATTGATTCAGAAGAACGAATTATCCTGTGCTGTCTGCGTACGCTTAGATAAAAGTTCCTCATTGATATGTCGTTGAATGGAGCGTCGCCAATGAAGTCCAATCAAAGTACAACTGCCCGTCCCAAAGCTTTAATGATGCTCAGCATCATTTCAAAATCTTTTCTATCTTTTTCAATTCCTCAGCTGAAAAAGAAATATCACCCAAACTGGCAATGGAGTTGAGTAATTGTTTGGAAGAACTGGCGCCAACAAGAACTGAAGTAATGCGTTTATCTTTCAGCAACCAGGCAATGGCCATTTGTGCCATGGTTTGATTGCGCTGTAAGGCCAGTTCATTTAATGCAGTCACTTTTTTCAATACGGTTGTATCTAATCCATTTTCTGTTAATGCCCCATTGGGCAATTTTCTGCCTACTCTTGAATCGGCAGGAATGCCTTTTAAATATTTATCGGTGAGCAGGCCCTGCGCCAAAGGAGAAAATACAATGCAACCCACGCCATTTGCATCCAGTACTTCCAGTAAATTTTTCTTGGCACTGGTGTCTTTTTTTTCCACCCAGCGATCGAGCATGGAATAACGTGGCTGATGAATTAAACAGGGCGTACCGAGTTGCTTTAAAATTTTTATGGCTTCTGCTGCTTTATCAGCGGGATAATTAGAGATGCCTACATACAATGCCTTACCCTGGCGTACGATCAGGTCCAATGCAGCCATTGATTCTTCCAATGGCGTATTAGGATCGGGACGATGGTGATAAAAAATATCTACATACTCCAGGCCCATGCGTTTTAAACTTTGATCGAGGCTTGATACTAAATATTTTTTGCTGCCCCATTCGCCGTAAGGGCCGGGCCACATATAATAACCGGCTTTTGTGGAAATAATTAATTCATCACGGTATGCAGTAAAATCTTCATGAAATATTTTTCCAAAATTGATCTCAGCGCTTCCGCCCGGAGGACCGTAGTTATTAGCAAGATCAAAATGAGTAATGCCATTATCGAATGCAGTACGCAGGGTTTGGCGGTACACATTCATATCATCCGCTTCACCAAAATTTTGCCACAAGCCCAATGAAATAGCAGGTAATTGAAGGCCGCTTTTACCACTGCGGCGGTATTGCATTTTTTTATAGCGGTCTTCTGCAGGTGTATAAGCCATGATCATTTTTTTGCCTGCAATTTAATGTTTATTGGTTCATCACGGTCACAAACAATTTCACCATTCACCAATTTTAATTCGCCCAATTGTATCACGCTGCGTTTCAGTTCAAAAGCATTTTTAGCATACGTGTTGCCTTTTGTTCTGCCGGGATGGGTAAAATAAAACACGAAGGCCCTGTTGTTATTTACCACCACATCGCAATGTCCGCCAATGGCCTGGTCATCTTTTCCTTTACCGGGATTTTCTAAAATTCTGTTGGTTTGTTTTTTCCAGTTCAGCAGATCATCGGATGAAAAAACTTCCATTCCTTTCCATGCATCCACGATCATAAAATATTTTCCATTCCAGAAAAATGCTTTGGGGCCTTCTCCCCTTGTGGCGATGGCTTTGCCTTTGTCTGTCCAGTTGTACAGGTCTTTGCTATCGGCATACCAAATCGATTTTCCATCACGTTCATTATTGTACCACATACGCCATAAGGTATCGCTGATCTTATACACCGAAGCATCAATCACTTTTTCATTCACCAATTTTAAAGCAGACTCATAGTTCCAGTTAATAAGGTCTTTACTGGTACAATGAATAATTACTCTTGGATGATTCCAGTCTTTAAAAGTGCCGGGCACATAAGTTAGGTACATGTGATAGATGCCTTTGTATTCCGTAACATCGGGTGCCCAAAAAGTGTAGCCACTATCGGGGCGATAATTGATATTGGCGGTATCCACATAAGTCCATGTTTTACCATCCTTACTTTCGGCAATGCCTATACGAGTTCCGTGTACCCATTGCACTGTAGTATCTTCCATAGCAGCACGGCGGTTGGTGTACAACATCCACCATTTCTTTTTTTGTTTGTTGTAGATGATCACAGGATCTGCAGCGCCATGATATACAGGATCATCGAATAAGGGTTTGGGCGCAGCATTTTTTTGTGCCTGCACAGCAGTAACAAAAATTAAACCCAGTAATGTTGTTATTATTTTTTTCATCAGTATTAATTCTACTTAAAATATTTCAGGCATTAAGTTGATGGGCTAAAGCCCGGTGAACACGCTGCTATTTTATCCCCGGCCTGAAGGCCGGGGCAAGTCAGAAGACCGAGCAAGTCAGAAAGTCATAGCAAGTCAGAAGGCCATGACAATCTATAAAGCAACTGAAATTTAAAATTCCTCTATGCTAAAGCATGGATTTTGTTGACACGAATTACACAGCTTTTCAACATGGCCCACTATTTTTTTATTTGTCATATTTTCTTTTCAGCCATTCTTCAGGCACAGGAATGATGCAAATGTTCATCGACCTGTTATCTGCTGAAAGCATGGCAGATTCAATTTCAATCTTTGTACCATCAGGACTCATCGTTGGATGCGGATGATCTGCTGCCGTTGTTTTATGCCCGGTTGATAGCAAGATCATTTCCCTGGTGTGCCGATCTATAAGATAAATGCTTCTTGAAAAATCATCTCCTACTGCCCATCTTCCGTCAGGCGATCCGCTCACATGCCACAAACCACTGCCACTCGGCGTTTGGCCTGCAATGGTCATTTCCCTGGTACGCAAATTTACAATTCCTAATCCAGTTGGCTTCTCTCTTGTTCCTGATGGTCCCCAGGCTGCTTCCTGCCCGGGATTAGCACCACTGACAGGCGTACCCGCAGTTACAGTTTTATTTACTCCGGGAACGGGGCGATGCCCCATGATGGCAATAGCTACTTCATCTTTTGATATCACGGCTTCATGCGTTACCCATTCATATTCCGATTCGGGATATAAGGGACGCAAACCGCCGCCATCACTCATCACCGTCCAGGTGCGTTGTGGTGATTTACCGCCTGTTTCCCAGCAAAAAACAATTTCTCCCGCCACCCATGGATTGGTTTGTATGTGGCCTATCTGGAAAGGAACGGATACTACATATTTTATTTCACCCGTGTGTATGTTCATTCCTGCAATGCCTGATGGGCCTGCACCCATATTGCGTGGCCCAAAGTTTTTTTCAATTGCTGTACCGGGCTTTAAATGTTTGGAGGCTTCCTGCAGGCCTACACGAAAATATGCCCATTCTTCATCGCCATCCAAAGCCATATCACCACCTGCACCAATTGATGCCGGCGTGGTACCGCAAACACGCTGGTAAACGTCCGCCTTTTTTAATGTGCCGGCTTTGCTGTCTGCAAATAATTTTTCCAAATCTACTTCTATAATTTGTACCGGCCTTTGCACACGGCGCCTTGCAGTATCGCCGGGTGTGGTGGGGATAGTATCTGTTTTTTCATTGCGCATGAAATATAACTTCATCGATTTGCGTGCTACATTCAACATGCCGGTATAGCCGCCCTCTGTTACCTGTACAATGTCTCCTGTCTTTTCATTTACTGCCATTGCTTCTCCTCTTACACGGTTGCTGCGGAATATCAGCCACTGTCCATCTGATGTCCATTGGTTATGCGTTTGATAGATCTTTGAATCGCCGCTTTGTGTGCTGGTTAAAAATGTGAGCATGGTTCCTGTAACCGGATCCTTTACTATTTTTTTCTCCGAAGGAAAGCGTTTGCCAATTTGCGCATTCACCGGTATTGCGAAAAAGATCGCACTACAAAGTATAACAAACAATAAACGGTATTTCATTTTATTACTTTTTTATTTTAAGTGCAAAACATATTCTCCTGATAAATATAATTACAATCCTGTGCCTTGCACCATCATAATTTTTATAAGCCCGGGTTGTATCCTCACTACTGTATCAATTAAAGAAGCCTGTCATAACAAGTATGAACAGGCTCCTGTTCGACTGCTATCGATTGAGAATCTTTACCAGGTAATTAAAAAAATACCTGTATCTATTTTTAATACCCCAGGTTTTGTGTGTATAAACCTGGTGCTGCATCCAATTGCGTTTGCGGCACCGGATAAATAACATAATTGGCTACTATAGGATTCATTTTGTTGCCCACATCTTCTGCAGCTTTCCATGCATTCATAATAGTGATCAGGTCACCACTTCTTTGTAAGTCAAACCAGCGTGCGCCTTCATCAGCAAATTCTTTTCTTCTCTCTTCAAATAAAAGTGGCAACGTTACATTTACTAGTGGTGTAAGCCCTGCCCTTGTTCTTACCTGGTTCACTATTGCATCCACATCTGTTTGTGTACCGCCGGTAGCTCCATGTAAAATACATTCTGCCTTACGCATCAGTATGTCAGTATAGCGGATGGCAATAAAATTTATCGCCCAGTCAAACCGGCTGGTAGTAGGCGCTTTGGTAATGTCGAGCCATTTTTTAAAGAACGGCCTGTTTTCTGTACCCTGGTAAGTATAGCCGGCTGTGTAAACATTAAAAGCTTTTCTCGTGTCTGCGGCACCGTAAGAACTCATCAGGTTGGCGGAAACCGGGATGATCTCCAGGCTTCCGTTTAATATGGTAGCATTATTGCCTAATGAATTGAAATAATTCTGCGGTGCCAGTATCCATGGATAAGTGGCTCCTAAAACAGGATTTTGCCCGGTCATATACATCACATCAAATACGGCCTCTTTATTGGTGGAAGGACTTTGATTGGTATAAGAAAAAATATTTGCATAGCTGGCATTGAATGCAAAGCCGCCATTAGTGATGATATCCTGCAATAAAGGCATTGCTAAATTCCATTCACTTAATCCTAAGCCCGGCCCTTCTATACTGTAAGTTGGCCCTGAACGTGCCATGTACACTTGTGCTAACACTGCTTCAGCTGCAAACTTTGTTGCCCTGCCCACATCGTTGGCTGTATAAGCAGGAAATGTACCGCTATAGTTTGCTGGTAAATTTGAAATGGCGAATTGAAGATCGGCTATGATGAAAGCATACACATCTGCTACATTGCTGCGCTTGATAGTTAATGCTTCATTAACCAGCATAGGATGATCGATAACAGGAAGTTTGCCATAGTACTTAACCAGGTCAAAATAAAAAAAGGCACGCAGAAATCTTGCTTCTGCTGATAACCTTGTGGCTAATGCTGCGGAGCCTACATAAGTTCCGTTTGTTGTAATCTGATCGAGCAAAGTATTGGCCCTGAATATGCCGGCATAATTTGCACTCCATGCTTCTTCCACATAAACATTGGGAGCAATGCCTGATGCAAAATCATTGATCGGGTCCCAGTCACGGCCCGCAACTGATACGCCATACAAATTATCCGAACGAATTTCAGAAAGATTAAGCGACCTGTCCGGGTAACCTCTCAGTGAATTATAAACTGCATTGGTACCCTGAATAAAATCACTGGGGGTTTTATAGAAAGTTACCGCGGTTGCAGATGATAATGGTAATTGCTCCAGGTCCTTTTTGCATGATGTTGTAAGGATGCTGAATGTGATGGTACTTATAATTAATATCTTTTTCATTTTTAGTGAGATTAAAGGGTAATTAAAAAGTAAAGTTTAACCCGAATATCAATGATTTTGCCAATGGCATACCACCGTAGTCTTCTGCTTCGGGGTAAGCACTGTTAGAGCTGATTGCAGTGTTGGATGCCTCAGGGTTTAAACCATTGTAATATTTATCATGACCAAAAAAGTTTTCTAACGTGAGATAAATGCGTGCACTTTGTGCAAATCGTTTTTTAATTACACTATTCAGGTTATACCCTAATGTGATATCCCTTACCCGGAAATAATTAGAAGAATAAACCCAGTCAGTTGCTGCAGAAATAGGTGAGTTATAGGCTGAATAAGCTTTGCCAAATCTTCCTTCGCCCTGGTTGGTGGGAGAACGCCACCTGTTATTAAAAGATTCCGGTGTGTTATCGGTAAAGCCCTGGCCCGGACGAGTAAGTGCACGGCCTAATTGTGAAAAAATAGATCCACCTGATTGTCCCTGTACTAAAACACTAAGGTCGAACCCTTTATATTTTACAGTATTGGTGATGCCATAAGTCCAGTCGGGATTAGGATGTCCCACTATCACTTTATCTGCTTCGGTAATTACGCCATCGCCATTAGTATCCTGGTATTTAAGATCGCCTTCCTGTTCGCCATTACCATAACGGGCAACGTTATTCGTAATATCGGCGGCTGATAAAAACCCGATCGTTTTCAATACATAAATACTATTTAATGGGGAACCTACACGTAATATCTGGTCCGAAACAGTATTACCGTTTGGAATAATGATCTGGTTCTGGCCAGGTGCAAGGGCTATTATCTTATTGGTGTTATGGGTTACATTTACCGAAGTACTCCATTGTACTTTACCTGTAAGATTACGTGAGGTGATCTCTAACTCCTCTCCTATATTGCGTACAGAACCTACATTATTGAGGTAAGTTTGAAAACCGGTTACAACAGGTATCTGTACATTCAATAAAAGGTCGGTATTTAATTTGTTGTAATAGTCAAATGATCCAACAATGCGGTTCTTTAAAATACCGAAATCAAAACCTGCATCATAGGTTTGCGATTTTTCCCATTTCAGATCGGGGTTTGCCAATATGTTAGGCGCCTGGCCAATATTATTAGTAGGTGTACCAAAAGGATATCCTGCACCGCCAATGGTGGCAATGCTTGCATAATCATTGGGTAAATTATTATTACCGTTGGTACCATAAGAGAACCTTAGTTTAAGATCGCTCACAACAGGAAGCTTCTGCATAAATTTTTCCTGGGTAACCCTCCAAGTTACTGCGGCAGAAGGAAACACACCCCATACATTGTTGATACCAAATCTCGATGAACCATCGGTACGCAAACTGGCAGATAAAAAGTATTTATCGCTGAAACCATATTGTAACCGGCTGAAGTAAGAGATGAGTATACTTTTTGAATTAGTAGTATTGCCTGTAACTGCGGCGGCGGCGTTTAACGACTGTATAACAGCACTCGTGTAGCCGCCACTTGAATTCAACTGTGTTCTGTCAAAACGATCTGAGTTATAAGAATGACCCACCAGCACGTTTAAAGTGCTGTGGTACTGATCAAATGTTTTATTGTAAGTGAGTGTGTTCTCATTTACAAAAGTTTGCCTACGGTAACTGTTATAGCTACCCGAAGTTGCCGACAATATGTTGTTGGCCCCGGTAAAAGTGCGTGATGCCAGTGAGCCTGTAGTGATATAAGGCACATAGGTAGTGGCGATATTATCCGTATTATCCAGGTTGACCGATGTTCTGAAAGTCAACCCCTTCATGATCTGCAGCTCACCGTATAAACTACCCAAAGTACGGTAGCGTTTGGTAGTACCTTTATTGTTTTCTAATTTTCCGAGAGAGCCATTGGTACTGTTACTCCATACATACTGCGCATTTTTCCCGATATTAGGATACATACCAACAGAATCCTCCTGCAAAGGCGACATGCTTAACGCCTGGTGAAACACATTATCTTTTCCATCAACGCCGGGATCCTGTGTAACAGAATATGTTGGTGCAACATTTAAACCAATCTTCAATCTTTTAGAAGCATTGATATCAACATTTGCTCTTGCAGAATAAGCTTTGTAACCCAGGTATTTAACAAAACCTTCCTGGTTTACATAGTTTCCTGAAATAAAATACCGTACTGCTTCTGTTCCGCCACTTGCAGATACTTCAAAATTTTGCATTTGCCCCTTGCGTTCAATCTCATCCTGCCAGTCGTGATAGGACAAGCCGGGATGCCCTGGTAGCGCCCATCTTGGATCGAGCATATAAGCGTTGTTTATCTGTGTTGGGCCTACTGTTACGCCAGCCAGCCCAAGTTTTGTTCTTCTCGTGTTATCGTCATCGTTAGCAGTAGCCCCAAATGCACCGGCTTTAGCAACATAAGTACCGTTGATAATTTCCACAGCCCTGTCAATCCATTCTTCACCATTCAGCATTTTCAATTTCTTTGCTGCTTCGTTATAACCTGTATAGGCACTAACGTTCACCTTAGGTTTGCCAGTTTGACCACGTTTTGTGGTAATGATCACCACTCCATTTGAAGCCCTTGATCCATAGATGGCGGCAGCGGCAGCATCTTTTAGTACTTCAATGCTTTCAATATCACCCGGATTAATATTATCTAAAGGGTTGCCTGTTGTGAATGTACCGTTAGTGGTATTACTGGAGTTAACTGCCAGCGGAAAACCATCAATAACATACAAGGGTTCATTACCACCGCTGATAGAGCCGGAACCTCTTACCTGCACGCTGAAAGCTTTGCCTGGCACGCCCGTTGTTTGTTTAATAGTTACACCTGCAATCTGTCCCACCAGGGCCTGGTCAACGCGGCTTACCGCCCGTTCTGAAAGATTTTCATTTTTAAAAGTATTTACCTTACCGGTTACCTGGCTCCTTTTCCTGGTGCCATAACCAATAACCACCACATCATCCAATACTTTTTGTGATACACTGAGTACAACATCAATGGCAGTTTTTTTATTAACTGCAATCTCCTGTGCCTGGTAGCCAACGTAGGTAAACTGCAGTACTGCTTTGGCGGAAGGGATTGCAATTTTAAATTTACCGTCTTCGCCGGTAACTGTACTGGTTGTGGTGCCCTTAACGGTTACGGTTACACCGACAATCCCCTTACCACTTTCATCAGTTACTGTTCCTGTAACTACTTGTGCAGCGTTTTGTGCATTGGACTGGTAAACACAGAAAAGAATAGAGAAAAACAACAAAGCAATACGCTTTGAAAAGATGAAGTTTAATTTCATACAGCGAGTTTTAAAAGTAAAACAATCGTAGAATAGCAGTGTGAAATTATTTCTGTGCAGAACAGGAATCGTCCTGTTCTATCCTGTTACTGATTTTACTAAAACCCTTTACTGCATTGGATTGTATAGAAATATCCCAACTAATAGCATATTGATAAAAACCAATACTAAATTAGCAAAAAGCAATCATTTTCTCTTTTATAGTATTTCCTTAAAACAGGCTGATAATTTTATTGTAGTATTTCTGTTAAGGTAACCGGCCCTGTTAGCCCGGATATCCTTGGTTCCCATTTTGAGGCATCAAACAAACCGTCTGCTCCCCTGTTTTGTGCAAGCCGTGCAGGGTAATTGGTATTGTTGAATTTTTTCCATGTTACTTTTCTCTTATCCAGGTCAATGATACGATTGGCCATACTGTTGGCTACTTTTATTTCGATAAGATTATCCGCTGTCAAACTTTTAGCATCAAGTGTAACAGTATAAGCAGGTCCTATTAATGTAGCTATCTTTTTTCCATTGATAAAAACCTGTGCACTTTCATACACTTTACCTAAGTCGAGTAAATATTTTGTAGCCTTGCCAGGTGGTCTTTTAAAATGTGTACTGTACAATGCACTACCGGAAAATATTTTATAACTATTATCATCAAACTCTGTCCAGGGTTTTAATGTATTTAGCTTAACGGATGCAGGCAGTGAAGGTCCGCCTTCAGTAAATTGTAGTGTCCATTCTCCTGTAATTTCAGTTGTTGCACCTGTTGATCTGATATAAGGATAATTATTGCCTGTACCGAATTTAACGTGTGTTGTTTGTACAATAAAACTCTCATCAATATTCAAAGGAAGGTACACGTCAAGAGAATTTGTTGCATTCTTTTTACATTGTGCGATGCCAGCCTGCCCCGTCATTGGATTGTATAAAATTGCCTCGTTATCTTGTGTTGGCAGTGTTATCCAGTTATCGAATTTTTTACCACTTCGGTTCGCAATAAAATAAGTGGTGCCGATACCACCTTTTCTCCTGTTGAATTGCAAACCTTGTTCTGTCATGGTTTCTCTTCTCACTTTTGCCGCTTTAAAAAGATCTTCCAGGTTATCGCCGGTTAAAAACTTTCCTTTTCCTACCGGTGCACTCTGTACGCTTCCAAAATCTGTGGAACCAAAATTCAACTGGGCTGTTAATTTTTTAAAAGCTTCCATATTTTTATCTAACTGACCATAACCGGGCACATCAGTGGGTAAATTTTTATACGCAATGATAGTAGCGCCATTCTTTGCCAGCTCCATTAATTTCTGCAACGTTTCCAGCTTCATGAATTTACATGCAGGCAATACAATAGTTTGGTAAGCAGTGCCGCCAGTATATATTTTGTTATCCCCTGGCGATGCCTGGAGATTTAGAATCTGCCTGTCGGAAATATAATCGAATGCATAGCCTTTGTCCTGCATCATTTGTGCCGATGTTTCAAATGGGGTTCCGTTGAAATCCGGTTTCATGCCATCAAAGTGTAACAATAAATCTCTTCCGGGTTCTGAGTATTTATCATAGATGGGAAAATACAGCAACACATCATTATCCGGCTTGCCCTGTTGTAAAAAAGATTGCACACGGGTAACATAAGTATTCAGTGCATTAAAATTATTCCAGAAAGGATTGGCCTGTGTAAACTCCACCGCTGCATAAAATAACCTGCCCGGCCATGGTTCAGATGGCGGCGAGTATGCCGTACCGTGATATACAATATGATTTACACCTCCGATAAAATAAACGTCCAGTGCTTTTTTTACATCGCTCAGTGAAGAAACAAAATGTTCATTCAGCCAGGTGGCAGATTCCGATGCAGCCAGTTGCTTGCCCATCACATGCGATGTGGAAGGTGCAAACTTGATACGTAATATTTCAGTGCCTTCTGTTTCGGGTATATCTACCACGCCGTACAAGTCT
>Ga0068859_100005129_pt1 | contig 13304 bp, 12 predicted proteins | sample KBSSwiS22_FD_66585 | JGI IMG/M metagenome (GOLD analysis project Ga0068859, IMG submission 66585) | Switchgrass rhizosphere microbial communities from Kellogg Biological Station, Michigan, USA - KBS Switchgrass S2-2 | ecosystem: Host-associated > Plants > Roots > Rhizosphere > Soil ... | reverse complement strand
AGGCGATCAATTCATCGACTTTCTTGGGAGGCGTCCCTTGTGTCTGCGGTTTCGCAACCTGCGCGCCTCCGGCCGCCAATCCGGCCAAAGCGGCGCTGCTCTTTAAGAATCCCCTTCGGTTTGACTTCTTGGAATTCATGGGTCTGTTCCTCGAGGTTGAATTCTCCCTCATTGTGGGCCCTCGTCCGATGAGAGTATACACCGGTTCGAGTCCAAATTCTCTCAAACCGATACGTGGTTGACGGGAGCTGAAAATGATTCGCGGAGACCGCGGGACAGAAGGCTCTTTAGGGTGCATACTTCGATGAACCTGAGTTGACCGTTACGACGATTTCAGCGCTGGTCGACAACGCTCCATCATTGGCGGTTGCGCGCAGGATGTAGGTCCCGGCCTCCGCGAACCTGGCAATCGTCGATGCCTTACCTGCAACGACGGGAATTGGGCCAACCGGGTCAAAAATCACTTGGGCCGGTCCGCGATATTCGAACCAGGTGACCCTGAGTCCCTGCGGTCCAGAAGCTGTTGGGCGGTTGTTCTGAGCGGTGGGAAATGCCCCTGGACGTGCCTCGGGTGCGATCCGGGGTTTCGGCAGGCCATCATCGGCGACTTGCGCAGTTAAAGAGATGGGCCGTCCGGCCGTTGCCACCGATATTGAATCGATCGTGATTACGGGCGGCTTGTTCGGGTCGTCCTCGCCCGGATTGAGATTGCCGCGAGTCATAATGATGCGCTCGCTAAGCTCTTCTTCGGGAGTCAGCGTCGCATAGGCTTTTTCGCTGCGGCCGTGCGCCGTCAGGGTCCAAACCAGCTCCTTGTTGCCCCAATCGGCGGGTACTTGAATGCGAAATACCCAAGACTGGCATCGGGGCAGGAAATACGTGGGCTGGCCACGATCGGCGAGACCGGGTTCCAGTTTGTTTCCGGCGCCGGTGGGAATGACCAACTCTTCTTTCCAATTGCGGTTGAAATAGCCAAAGACAAAGGTGAACGTGCCGTCGGAGTTCCTGAGCCACCCTTCGCAAACGGGCACCACCTCCTGGCCGGTGTTGAATTTGGTTTGCGAAATATAGGTCGGAGCCGGGGGTTGTGCCCTGGCAGCAAAGCTGCCGCCAGCGCGCACTATATCAGCAACGACATCGATCCCGGCCGGTGGCAGTTCTGGCACGACCGCTGCAGGATCGGAGCAACGTCTTTCGTGAACGTCACCTGTTCCGCCTGAGCGGCTGTCATGAGCGTCAGCATAAGGCCGACAACAATCATGGGCGCACCTCCTCTTTGGCCTCAAAACGTGGTTATGCGGGATGTTTTGTCTCGCTCGTATGGTTTGTCAAGAGATTTGAGGCAACTACCGCATGACTCTTCTCAACGGGAACAAATTGTTCATCACATCGATAACTCGCCGCCACCACGAACCGGCGGCGACACCCATAAATATGCTCGAAGTGACGAAGACCGTCTGGCTTCGATTGACGTCCGTTCTGAGACGCAGTAATTTTACGGAGGTTCTCGCGTGTTATGAGAGAGTTTCGCTCGATCAGGATCCCACTGGTTGCCGGCCTCGTTTGCGCTCTCCTCTTGCAGTCGCGGGCTCAGCAGGCGCCTGCCCCAAACGCCGTCATTCGGATCGACGTCAATTTGGTGCAGGTGGATGCTGTGGTAACTGATGCCCGAGGCAAGCCCGTCACCGACCTTAAGGTTGAAGACTTCGAACTGCTTCAGGATGGGCAACCCCAGAAGATCACAAGTTTTGACTTCATTAACCTCGCCGCACGGCGCCCCGCGGCAACCACTGCGATATCCGTCAGCCCGCGAACCGGTAATTCCGGCGTACCACTGCCCCCATTCATAAAGTCGCTGACAGCCGACCAGATACAACGGACGATCGCGATCGTTGTGGACGACCTTGCGCTTTCGTTCGACAGCGCTGTTCGAGTGCGGGATGCGTTGAAGAAGTGGGTCGATACGCAGATGCTGCCCGGTGATCTGGTGGCAATCGTGCGCACTCGATCGGGAATGGGCTCCCTGCAACGGTTTAGCATGGACAGCCCAACGCTGCGGGCGGCGATCGATCAGATCCAGTATGTTCCCGGCCGCGTGGGCACGTCGAGCTTCGCACCGTTGCAAGCCCAGTTGCCCACGGACGGAGTGCTCGACACCCGCCAATTTGACGACGAAGTCACGCTCGCCTACCTTACCGGCAGCCTCGCTTCGATCCGAGAGGTCATCCGTGGCCTTCGCGACCTTCCGGGCCGCAAGAGCCTGATCCTCTTCACTGAGGACATGCGATTCACTTTTCTGGAAGGAACGGTTGTGCCGACGAGGAGCCTCGTTAACCGGACAAGTGAGACCTACATGCGTCGTGTGGCGGACGAAGCCAACCGGTCTTCCGTCGTGATTCACGCCGTCGATCCCCGCGGCGTCACCTCCCCGTGGTTGACGGCAGAAGACAGAGACAACACCGCAGCGAATGGCCCCCCGCCCGAGGGAACCCAGCTCACAGCCGAGGAGCAGAACCGGGCCGAGCAAGAGCGGGCCAAAGCCTCTCCAGTACCCCCGATGGCTGACCGAGCCAACCAGCGCAACGATCAGTTGATCGCCTCGCGTGACGGCATGGTGGAGTTGACTCGAAGAACCGGAGGGTTGTTCGCTCCCAGCACGAACGATCTTTCCGCAGCGTTTCGGACCGTTGTGGACGACGGAGACGGTTACTACATCCTCGGATATCAGCCGGATCTCTCGACTTTCGAAACGAATCAACAGTCGGCATTCCACAACCTCAAAGTCCGCGTTAAACGCCCGGGGCTGACGGTGCGCTCGCGGTCCGGTTTCTTCGGCAGGCCCGATACTCAGAACCTGACGGAGCCAGAGGCGCGCCGCGGCCAACTCACCAAGGCCCTGACCTCTCCTTTCGCCAGCGACGACGTTCGGGTCCGCCTCACGGGCCTGGTTTATCCGTCTCCCAAGCAGGCTGCCTCCATCACAGCGATGCTTTACTTTGATGCACGCGACGTGACTTTCAAGGAGAGCCCGGAAGGCAGGAGAGCGGCGGAAGTCGATATTGTCGCGGTTACCTTTGACGCCGAGGGACAGCCCGTAGACACCATGTCGCGCACCGCAAAGCTTGATGTGACCAAAGAGGTCTACGCCGGACTCTTGAAGAGCGGCTTTGTCTACGGTTTGGAAGTTCCGGTCAAGAAGCCCGGCGCGTACCAGTTGCGCGCCGCGTTGCGTGACACGGCGACCCAGCGCACGGGCAGCGCGATGCAGTTTGTGAATGTCCCCGATTTCAAGAACGGCCGCCTGACGCTTTCCGGGATCGTGCTAACCGAAGAAACACAAAAGGCAGGAGAGCCGGAACAGAGTCTGAGAGCACCGCAACCGGGATCGCCCGCCCGGCGGGTTTTCACTCCCGGCGCCAACTTGGTCTATGCGTACCAGGTCCTGAACGCGCGCACGGATGCCAACAAGAAGACGCAGCTCGATTCCCGCATCCGTTTGTTCCGCAATGGCCAGCAGGTGTACGAAAGCAACGCCCAGAACATGGATCAGGGAAACGTAAAGCTGGATTCCGCACGGCTGGGTGTCGCCGCTCGCGTTCCCTCATTGAAGCTGACACCCGGTAGTTACGTTCTTCAGGTTATCGTCCAGGACAATAACCGGCATGACAAATACGGCGTCGCCGCCCAGGCGATTGACTTCGAAGTCGAGGAAACCAGCCTGGAGCCGTTCCCCCCGCCGCGCTGAAGGAATTAGCAGGCGACCAAAATTCCTCTCCCGACGATCCTGGCCATGGGGACACTCAAGCGAAGTGACGGCGGGGATCAGCAGGCACTGCCGGCATCGTCGCGCGTCGGCCGTGAGATGCGGGGAGCGATTGATATAATCGCTTTCCCATGATTCCCTCATCCTACAAGCCGAAGAAGAAGTTCATGGAGCTGGCGATCGCCGAGGCGAGACTTGCCGGCGATCGCGGCGACTACCCGATAGGCGCCGTCATCACCCGGGTGGCGCATGGGCGGGAGGTCGTGATCGCCAATGCTGGAAACCGAGTGAAAACGTCCGGATCGAGCATCAAGCACGTCGAACTGGAAACCCTGAAGTATGTCTCCAGCGGCTATGGCCGCTACCTGCCGGACTTCGTGCTCTACACGACGCATGAGCCGTGCGCGATGTGCGCCGGGGCGGCCGTCTGGGTCAAGATCGGGGCCGTGGTCTACGGCGTTTCGCAGGAAAACATCGATGCCTACGGCCGGAAACACGGCGGGGAATACTACAAGTGGCGGGCTTGTCTGATTCCGTGCGAGTTCGTGTTCGAGAAGGGCAACCATCCGATTCCTGTCGTGGGCGGCTTCCTGAAGCGGGAATGCGAGAAACTGTTCAGGTACAAATTGAATCATGATTCAAGCGATCGCCTGTAGCCGGCAGCTGTTTCCATGCTCCTTGATCGGCAAGCAGAGTGTCCATCACGACCAGGCGGTCCTGGCTATCGCCCATGCCGCACGAACCAATTAGGGGGATGGAGGCAGGCATTCCTTTTGCTCTGCCCCAGTCCCATGTTCAACGTCCCAGCGCTTTGCGAATCCGCGCCAGGTGATGCCAGCTGTGGCGCAGCGCATGATCCTCGATCACGAATTGAGCAGTAACGGGCGCGCCGTAGCTCAAACCAAACGGCGCCGCAGCGTCCAGTTGCTCATCTGTAAACTGTCGTACCGCGGCAGCAGCTGCGCGGCTGTTCTGCTTCAGGAGTTCAAGGGCGGCCGTCTTCGTCGCTGATGCCTGGTCCGCGGCATGCTGGGCATTCAGCCCGGCAACGACTTCCCAGGTCACTTCGGCAACGGGTGTTCCGCGCGCAATCGCCTTGGCCAGGTCAATTTCAATGGGATAGACCGCAGCAACATGGTGTACGACAACTCCGACGCTACGAGTGTCCGTCGGCGAAACCGGGATGCTCCATTCCGCTTCGGAAAGATCCTCGACAAATGCAGCCAGGCCCTCCGCGCCTTCTTCGATGCGTTGGGCAAGCGCTTCCGAACGAGCGCTCGTCTTAAGCTCTTTGGACTCATTGATGGACTGTGTTTCTTTGGTAATTGTGCTCATTACATCCTCCTTCTGGGACGTAGTGTGCGGTTTGCGGGAGATTATTGCTTGACTGATCGGCCTCCATGCTTTGCCGGAACGCTGAAATCTTGGCGGGAGAGCGGAAGGAAGCGCGCGCCGGGTATTTGCTCCAGCCCACGGCGCTTGTCAACGAAGCTTACATTCGGCTCATCGACTGGAAAAACGTCACGAGGCCGCGAGATCCGTAAACAGGTTTTAACAGTCAAGCATCAGACCGAGCGAGCTTCCGCCATTAACGCTTCGATCTCCTGAACACCCTTGACGCACGCGCGTGTCAATACCTCAGGCTTGCCGTTAGTGACGAGAACATCGTCTTCGATGCGGATGCCGATGCCGCGAAAACGACCGGGGACATCCTTCCGATCGCGGGCAATGTAGAGTCCGGGTTCAACCGTGAGAACGCAGCCGGGCTGAAGCTTCACCCACTTGTCGCCGTGACGGTAATCCCCGACGTCATGCACGTCCATGCCGAGCCAGTGGCTTGTGTTGTGCATGTAGAACTCGCGATATGTCCTGGGAGCTTTGTCTTTGGCGGGATCCTTTCGCTTCGCCTGAACATCGTCTTCCCATTGTTTTTGCGTGGCGATGATTTCCGAGGGCTCGCCTTTGAGCAAGCCCATGTCCACCATGCCCTCGGTCAGCACTTCGACAGCTTTGTTGTGGACCTCGCGAAAACCGACACCGGGCTTGCACATGTCGATGGCTGCCTTTTGCGCCTTGAGCACCCAGTTGTAGACCTCGGCCTGGGGTTCACTGAATTTGCCGTTCACAGGCCACACGCGTGTGATGTCGGCAGAGTAGTAGCCGTATTCGCAACCGGCATCGACGAGCAACAGATCGCCGTCCTCAAGCGCGGCGTTGTTCTCGTGGTAGTGCAGGATGTTCGCGTTGTCGCCGCCGGCGACGATGCTTCCGTAACCGTTGCGGTGACAGCCTCGCTTGCGGAAGACGTATTCGATCTCCGCCTGGACTTCGAATTCGTGCATTCCCGGACGTGTCCGGCTCATCCCGTGGTTATGGCCCTCGGCCGCGATCGCGCAGCTCTCACGCAAATAACGGAGGTCGTCGTTGTTCTTGATCAGGCGCAGTTCGCTCAAAATGCTACTGGGGTCCAGGATTTCCAGCGGCGCGTTATAACCTGCGCGTTTCATCTGCCGGACTTGATTCAGCCAGTTCGTAAAACGCGCGTCCTGCGCGGCGCTTTCACCAAAATGCCAGTACGCGCGCGTTTGGTCGCGAAGGTACTCGGGAACCTTCGCATCGATCTCTTCCGTTGTGTATGCCGCGTCCGCGCCGTATTGGGCTTTGGCGCCTTCGGGCCCGGCGCGCCGTCCATTCCAGATCTCCATGACCTTGTCGCGTCGGGGGACGAACAGCACGAACTCATCCTTCACATTGCCCTTGCCCAACACGAGCAGCGAGCCCGGCTCTTCAAAGCCGGTCAGATAGAAAAAGTCGCTATGCTGCCGGTAGTCATAGTGAACATCTCCGTTGCGGATGAACTCGGGCGCCGATGGAATCAGCGCAACGCCGTCCTCCATTTGTTTGAGAAAACGCTTTCTGCGGCGCTGGAATACAGCGGGATCAAATTCGTAAGCCATTGTCACTCCACTCAATCAAAGTATTGCCGGATCATTGAATTTGAAAATACTCCTTTGGGATCGAGTTGCTTTCGAAGGGTGCGGAACTTGTCGAGCGAATCGGGATACATCGCTTCAACTTCGCTGCGGCGCAACGAGAAGCATTTTCCCCAATGCGGCCGTCCGCCAAGATCCTTCATCAGCGGTTCGACGCGGCTGAAGACCTCGTGCGCATTCGGCTGCGTACTGACGCCGATGTAGCAAACATCGCGGCCGCGAGCCGGGCTGAGGAGGCTCTGGTCCTTCGCCACAAAACGAACTTCGACGGGCAAGGTGGTCGCGATGTCTCCTTCCTCGAAGATTGTCCGGAGTCCGCGCAGCGCTTCGGGCGCCTTCTCTGCAGGAATCGCATACTCAAACTCGCGGTGAAACACGGGAAGCAGGGGAATCGTAATCATTTTGTCCCATCGCCCCTTCCGCGTGAGGAATTTAGTGAAGGTTTTCGTGGGGAACAGTTTCGAAAGAACATTCAGAATGTCGTTCGTATCCATGGGCAACGCGCCGTCGGAACCCGGGCTGGCGGGTGTTCCCGCCTGGCCAAGCAGACCGGGCGGCGTGCCGGGCGGATTCATTGTCACGACAATTACATTATCCTTCGGGCCGAATGGCGCTACCAGCCACCACACCAGGAATCGATGATTCTCCTGATTGAGAACATCGAGCTTGTCGATCACGTCGTTGAACTTGCAGAAATAAGTTGTGTTCTCGAGATCGTACAGGGGAACGCATTGAATCGTGACCTGCGTCACAATGCCAAGCGCGCCGATGCTGACGCGCGCCGCGTTAAGCAGATCCGTGTCGTTCTCCGTAATGTTCAGAACATCGCCGGTACCCGTTACCAGGCGCATTCCTATAATCGACGTGGAAAGGTTCTGGAAACGAACGCCTGTGCCATGTGTCCCGGTCGAAATAGCACCTGCGATGGATTGTTCCGTGATCGATCCGATGTTGCGCAATGCCAGCCCATCCAGTGCGAGCATTTCGATGAGGTCCTTCAGACGCACCCCGGCCTGGACCGTGAATTGATTCTTCAGGACGTCGGCTATCAACGCCTTGTTGAGCTTGTCTAATTGGAGAAGAGTCTTATCCGTCACTACGAAGTCAGCCCAGGAATGACCGGCACCCGTCGTGCGGATGCGACCTCCTGTAGCCGCGGCGTCTTTGACGAGGTTGACGACTTCCGCCTCGTCCTCGGGCTGGCTAAAGCGGTCCGGCTTGAAACTCAGAGTCCCGGCCCAGTTTCGAAAATTGTGATTGGTTTCAAAGCTCGCCATGGGGTCGCCTCCTTAATGGATTCAGGATGGTAACTCACGAGTGCCCGCGTAGGGCTGGGGAAACTGGCGGACCCTGCCGCCGCAATGAGAGGGTGTGAAGCCCCAACGTTTGCTATTTCCGGTGGGGAAACGATACACTCGCCGCAAGTTTCACCACGAGCCAGTCTCTTGATACCGGACGTGACGTCAGAGGGCCATCAACGACTCCTTTGTCGTGATGGTATTGTCCTTCCATCCTCCAGGCGTACACAGTACGCATCATTTAGGACTGCACTGTACGTATCCATAAAGCGCGCACAGAGTGGCGATTAGCATCATGAATCGCCCCTGAGCCGACACGCAGACAACACCAGGTTCAACCAAAGTCCGAAATGGAGGAACAAATGAAAGCAAGAGTTGCAGCTGTTTTTCTGATCGTGTTCGTTGTTGTTGCGATTTCATCCCTTGTAGCCTGGGCTCAAAAGGGCGATCTGACTCATGGACGAGCCGGTGTTCCTACGGCATCCGTCGATTTCGGTGTGCTGCCTTTGGCGCCGATCGGCCCGCCCCCGTGCCTGCAAACCGGGACAATCGGTGGGCCGACCGACCCGTGTGCCTACCTTCTCCACCACCTCACGCCCGAGGAAACGACGGTTACCAGAAATGGCGAAGTCACTTTTCAGATTCACGGGGGCGGCCACGGCCTGGCGATCTACGAGGTCAGCAAGGACACGACCCGCAATGAGATTGGACAGTTCCTTTGTCCGGGTGACGATCCCAGTACCATCTCAAATCCGACACTCCACCAGTGTAATTTGAGCCCGAACGCCAATCTTGCGCATGTCGTGTCTGACGGCCACGGTGATGTCGTCATTGTTGCATCACCTAATGTGACCAACGCCCATCCGGACAACCGCCTGTGGTATGTACCGGGCAGGCTCATGTCTGCGGGCGGAATGCAGTTCCTCAATGGCGGTACGATCCCGGCCGGCCCTGCATCAAACGGTCAGCTGATCACATACCAGTTCCTGAAAACCGGCCGGTATCTGGTTATCTGCATAAACCGGACTCACAGTCTCAATGATTGGATGTTCGGTTTCGTGAACGTTGTTGGTGAAGGAAAGAACTAATAAAAATCGGGGCCAGGCACGGGGAATTAGGGGACGGACTACTCAACCCCAAACTCGCAATACAAAGTTTGGGGGTTGAGTAGTCCGTCCCCTAATTCCTCACTGTGCCTGGCCCGATTTTGCTAGCGCTTGTCCAGTCCGTTTTCCGCGAGGAACTTCGACAGCAGATCCGCAACGGCGACGTTGTTCATGTCGGCAAAAGGGATATGTGTGTTGCCCTTGAGGCCGGCGTCGGGCAACATCAGCACCTGCGCCTTGCCGCCGTACTTGTTGATCTTCTCGGCGAAAAGCTTCGACAGCTTGACGTAGTTCGTAGAGTTCGCCGACTTGTCGGTATTGTCGCCCCAGACCATTTGCATCGGGACCTTCGTCAGTTTCTTGAACTCCTCGAGCGGCACTTCGATGGGACCGAATCCGCCCACCGGTCCTCCAGGGCCTTCACCCTGCGGATAGACGTAGCCAACATTCTCGTACATCACAATGGCGGCCATATTGTTCGTCTTGAGTGCCGTCAATATCGCGCGCATGCCACCGGCGGAATTGGTGAGCGCGACGCTTGGCCCGATCTTATCCAGCAACTTCGCCGCGGCATCCGACTGCATCTGCGCATTCTCGACGGTGTCGAACTCAAGGTAGCGTGCTCGTGACGCCTGGTTCCAGGCCTCGGCGTCTTTCGTCGGGAACTGCACGCCGTCGAACCAGTTCGGGTACTGCGCGCCGAATCGCCATGCGATGAAGTTTTGCTGGTCCCGGCCGATGCCCGGCTCGTAGGTATGTTCGGTGCAGCCCCAGTTGGCGCGGCCGACCTGAGGGCCGTCCCAGATGTAGACGGGATAGCCGCGCCGCAAGAAGATGCTCTGATAGCCTTCGCCGCCATCCCAGCGATTCAGCCACGCTGTCGCGGCTGCGCTGTGCCACATCACGAGGTTAATGCGGCGTGGATTCACCGGAATCTGGTAATCCACATAGCCGTGATCGCAGTGCAGCGATCGCGCGTCCGGATCGCCCAAAACCTTGCCACCGATCGAAAAGGAACCCTGCTTCTGGATCGTGATCGGTGCGCCGGTTCCCTGACGCTGAGCCTGCGCTGCAACGTAGCCGGCCGCGAGGGCGGCCATCGCCGCAACTACGACGAGGCCGACGCGTAGACGAGAACGGTGACTGCCGGCAGACATATCCGGTGGTGTGTGTCGCTCGAAATAGTTCCGCATGTTGTTCATGATGCCGCTATAGAATCGGCAAGCTCTCCAGCACCAGCGCGGCGCACATCACAAACACGACTGCGCGTTACGTCCACAGTGCGGATGTCAAGTGGGCTCCGGAGGCGAGAGTTCTCTCCTTATTGTGTCGGCGCCCCGACGGAAGATCCTCCGATAAACACCTTCTTACCGTCAGGCAGTGTGATATCGCGTCCGTTGGCCCTGTGCGATCCGTCCTTGGCCTGGTAGCCATCGATGAGCAGCTCTGTCCCTGCGGGCAAGGAATCCTTCGTGATTCCCATCCGGAACAACGTATTCGGGGTTCCGCCCTCGATCGCCCAACTGACGACTTTGCCGTCCGGCTCTTTGACGTCGATGTGAATCCACGAATGTGGATTGATGAGCTCCACCTTCGTCACGACGCCCCGGAGCTTCACTGGCTTGTTCGCATCGAACTCCGCAGTGAATGCATGATGCGACCACAAAGGCATCGCGGCGAAGATCAGCACCGCCGCAATCGTTAGAGCAATTCCTGTAGGTCCGCGCATGGGATCCTCCTTAGTAAATGACTACCGGGGCGTCCCGGGCGTTCTTGCCCCGGCTGCCGCCTTTTCTTCAGCACGAGCTCCGGAGAGAACGCCGGCGATACTCGAGTTGCCCTCGTGGCAGGCATACTCGTACATCAGTTCGTGGTTCTTCCACATCGGGATCTCAACGGTCCAGGGCCGCGCGAACGATGATGGATCCTCGACCGTGAATCTGTAAAGAAGCGTATCTTCAGATACGCGGGTGAATCTTTCGGTCAGCCGCATGTTCTCGCTCGAGCCTCTGAAGTTGGTCTTGTCCGTGAAGTTCGTCGTCACGACGACGAGCGTATCGCCTTCCCAGTGGCCTCGCGAATCTCCGCGGTACTGCCGGATGTTTTTCGGGAGAGGGGGCCGCGCGTCAACACCAGAGACCGGAACGACGCGCGCGTCGTGAATCATCTCACTGACGAGGGCGATCTGATCCGGAGTCTGCACAACCTGGACATTATTGTTGTAGGCGCCCGGCAGCATGGGAACGCCGCCACTGCCAAACATAATGCAGCGCTCTCCCAGAGGCCGGTCTTCCGGGCCGTCGTAGGGTCCACGGCCGCTGTTTCGCCTCGCTGCGGCGCGATCTGCAGCGCGGCGTTGAGCTTCCTGAGTCAGCGGCGGGATTTTGCCATCGGGTGGGTCCACAACTAGCGACGTTCGGCGCGTGGAAACGACTTTGGTTCCGCGATCCCACCAGAAGTCGTTGTAGGCGCGCCCCACGTCCTCCGCGGCTGTGCCGTCGCGGCGATCCCTGTTGTTTTCCTGCAGGAGGCGTTTCTCGTAGGCTGCCGCTTCCTGTTCGGTCATGAACTCCTTTCCTGCAAATTCCGCTGGTCGCTCAACCGGAGTAATCGTTGCGTAGCTCCAGATTCCCTGCAGGTCCGGTTTGCCATCGGGAGTCCTCGGAGCTGTCAATGCCTTTTGCGCGACGCTTTGCGCAACGACAGGAACGGATGCTGCCGGTGCGAACGCGATCGCTGCCAGAACCGCGGTCAGGACGATGCCTCGTATGGTCATAGGAACCTCCATTCTCGTCTCACCTGGCGACAGGCTTCCGAAGGTGGCCATAGAGCAGCTCCTCCGAAAACTCGACGCACTTGAATTCCATCAGCTGCGCATCCTTTTCAACTCGTCGATACAAGCTCATGCTGATTTTCCACGGACGCGAAAATGTCTTGGGATCTTCGATGGTCGCTTCATAGAGCAGATGGTCCGGGCCCGTGCGCGTGTACCGCTCGATAACGTGCAGCGCGTCGCTGTGGAAATTTCCGGCACGGTCGAACCACGTCTGGTCGTTAAGACTCGTCACATCCACAACCAGAGTTTCGCCTTCCCAGCGGCCCACCGACCATCCCATCCAGGAGTCGGCCGGCGCTGGACCGGGATTTTCCATGTAGATGGTCCGGACGGCGCCCGCATATTGGTAGGCCATCAGAATTGTTTTCTCGCTCTGAACCATCTGAAAGGGCTGCGGCATGTACGTTGCGCGGGGCACTCCGGGCAGATAGCACTTCGCCTCGGGATCCAGCGTCTGACGGTTCTTGTAGTTTTCAGCTTTTTTGGCCGCCGCCTGAGGCAGGTAGGGAATCGTTCCACCTTCCACGATGCCCATTCCCGGAGGTGTCGCTCCGATCGCGCCGGTCACAGCAATCGCAGGCGCCGCGGCAGCGTGCGGCTCGATATCCCAGTTCGCATCGCCGAACGCCTGCCAGATGCCATTGAGATTCGGTTTTCCGTCCGCCGTTCTCGGCGCCTTGTACGGGGTTGCATTCTGAGCCACCATTAGAGTCGTACACACCGCCGTCAACGCGATAGCCACCGCGACCAGGTTCCGCACCCAAGCCGTACGTAAAACTCGAGGGGATGACTTAGGGGGCAATCGGTAACGCGAAAAACGGTTTGTGTGCGTTGTTCGAGAGATGTTCATAAGACTCCCCCTTTGTCCGGGAAAAGTCCGCTACACATGGTACGGCATCGTCTGGCACGTATGGACTTGTCCCATCCAAGAATGACTTCCCATCCGTTGCGCGTATGGCGCCAACGAAAAACGAGGCCTCTGATTTCTTTCGCTCAGGACTTCCGTGTCAGATGCATCGACGAGCCAGGTAACGTTGCCTGGAGAATAGGCGGTTTAAGCAATGCCCGGCAAGTAGAAATGGTGTCGATGGTTGCCGAACTGCGCCATTTTCTAGGCGCCGACGTTCGGAAGTATGCTCTGCCGTTCCGGCAGTGGGGCCTTTGAAATTACTCGGGCTATAATGGCGCCGAGGTATCAAAGATGAAGCGGGCAATTCTGGTCGTTTTGGTGCTCATTGGCACAATCGCTGTATCAAGCGCGACGCAAGTTAGTCCGACCGCAGAACTGAAGCATGTAATGATCACTAC
>Ga0068859_100005128_pt1 | contig 13305 bp, 9 predicted proteins | sample KBSSwiS22_FD_66585 | JGI IMG/M metagenome (GOLD analysis project Ga0068859, IMG submission 66585) | Switchgrass rhizosphere microbial communities from Kellogg Biological Station, Michigan, USA - KBS Switchgrass S2-2 | ecosystem: Host-associated > Plants > Roots > Rhizosphere > Soil ... | reverse complement strand
CGGCGTACGCCTTACCTTCATCCCGTAGGGGATCGAACTCGGCCGTCACCACGATCGCAGGCGGCAACCCGGACAGATCGCCCGCGCACAAGGGCGCGAAACGGGGATCGCGTCGATCGGCCGGGTCGATGTAGTGGTCGTAACACCACTGGGCCAGCGCGGTGGTGAGACCGTAGCCGTCCGCATTCTCGACGTAGGAGGCGCGTGTCAGGTCGCCGTCGGTTGGCGGCGTCAGCAATACCTGCCCGACGATGTGTGGTCCACCCGCGTCCCGGGTGAGCCGGGAAACCACCGCCGCGAGATTGCCACCCGCGCTCCAGCCGCACACCGCGAGCCGTCCCGGCATACCGCCGAGTGCCTCGGCATTGTCGGCGACCCACCGCACCGCGGCCATGGCGTCATCGACTGCGGCGGGGAATCGGTGCTCCGGCGCATGACGGTAGTCCGCCGAGATGACGATCGCGTCGCTGCGCACGCACAGGTCCCGGCACAGCGGATCGTCCGAGACAGCGTCGCCCACAACCCAACCCCCGCCGTGGAAGAACACGACGATCGGGTGCGGGCCCGGGGTCGGCGGCCGATAAAGCCGGTACGCCAGGTCGCCTGTCGCTCCGGGTAGTACACCATCGACGATCTCGCCGACGTCCGGTCCAGGCGGACGAGTCGTTGACATCTGAGCGTAGAAGGCGCGGGCCTCGTCAACTGGCATCGAATCCAGGGTCGGCAGATTCATTGCCGCCATCTGGATGAGGATCATCTCCACGTCCGGTTGCAACCGGCGCACCAAGCCGTCGTTGCACATCGAGCCCTCGGGGCCGGACAGCTTGAAGCCCAGATAGTCACGTGCGACCACCTCGTCACAGGTGGCCCGGTAGAAGTCGACTCCCGCAGGGTAGGGCAGAAATACCCGCGGTTTGCCTGGCACGTTGGCACCCATGTACCAAGAGTTGGCGGCGGGGAAGAGCGTGATGTCGGCGCAGTCGTTGACGTGTTGCGTCCACCCCGCTTCGGCCGTTGCCGTCGGCTCGATGGCGGCGAAGCCGTGTGCGCGGAGGTGACCGAGGCAGTCGAGCACCCAGTCCACGTGCTGCTCGATCGAGACGGCCATGTTCGACAGCACCGAAGGACTTCCGGGTCCGGTGATGAGAAACAGATTCGGGAAGCCGGCCGTGGTCAACCCGAGATACGTCTGCGGCCCGTCTGCCCATTTGTCCTTCAACGCCGCGTCGTCACGGCCCGTGATGTCGACGGCCGTTATCGCACCCGTCACGGCGTCGAAGCCGGTGGCGAAGACGATCGCGTCGAAGGTGAAGGCTTCGTGGGCGGTGTCGATGCCGGTTTCTGTGATTTGTCGGATCGGATGCTTTCGGACGTTGACAAGGCGCACGTGCGGCAGGTTGTAGGTGGCGTAATAGTTCGTGTCCAGGCACGGCCTCTTTGTCGCGACGGGATAATCCGTCGGGCACAGATCGGACGCCGTCTGAGGATCGTCGACGATGGCGCGGATCTTGTTCCGGAAGAACTCGGCGAACTCGTGATTGGCTGCAGGGTTGCTCAGCACATCTGCGTAGACGTTGATCGCCTCGAACAGCTCGCCGATCCCCCAGGCGCGCTCATAGCGTTGTTGCCGTTCCGCCTCGGAGACGCTGAACGTTGGGGTAATGCTGCGCTCCATCGGGATACCGCCAGGGGACATCCTCGCCGCGCTGCGGTAATCGGCCTCGTTCGCTGCGAAAAGTGCGAGCCTCTCGGGCGACACCTGGCCGTTGCGCGCCGGGATCGAGAAGGTCGGGGTGCGCTGAAACACCACCACCTCCCGCGCCTCCTCGGCGATGACCGGAATCGACTGCACCCCAGAGGAACCCGTGCCGATCACCGCCACGCGCTTACCGGTGAAGTCGACTGGATCATGCGGCCATCGGCTGGTGAAGTAGACCTCGCCGGTGAAGCTCTCGAGTCCGTCGACCTCGGCTTGTTTGGGCATGGACAGACAGCCCGTGGCCATCACGACGAAACGAGCGCTGACATCGTCGCCGCCATCGGTGCGCACTCGCCACAGCGACGCACCGTCGTCCCAGCCGGCCTGACGCACTCGTGTCGAGAAGGTGATGTGGCGCCGTAGGTCGTGCTTATCGGCGATATGGTTCAGATAACGCAGAATCTCCGGCTGGGTGGCGTACTTCTCCGACCACTGCCAGTCGCGCTGCCAGTTGGGATCGAAGCTGTACATGTAGTCGATGCTGGGTACGTCGACCCGGGCACCCGGATACCGGTTCCAGTACCACGTGCCGCCGAGGTCGTCGCCCGCTTCGAATACGCGCAGTCGATGGCCGGCGCGGCTGAGCCGGTAGGCAAGGTAGAGGCCCGCAATGCCCGCGCCGACGACGACGACATCTACATCGGGAGTCGGCCGGTCTGTCCTGGCTGAATCAGTCACCAGCCGATCATCACGTGCCTCCAAACCCGCGTCTTGAGTAATGGGATACTCCATTTCGGCCCACCCGCGGGAATAGACGCCAATTCGCCGGAGGCTTCAACGAGCATGACCCGACAGCCACCCGACATCGAGACGGCCAACGCGTTCAACGCCAAGGTCGCCGAGGAGTTTCGTGCCAACAACGGGAAGGTCGGTGGCGCATTCAAGGGTAATGAGCTGTTGCTGCTCACAACGACAGGCGCCAAGTCGGGTCAACCGCGATTGTCCCCGCTGTCCTGCAAGCGCATCGACGGGAAGCTGTTCATCATCGCCGGATACGGCGGTGCAGACGTCAACCCGGCGTGGGTGCACAACCTGCGGGCCGACCCGCGTGCTCGCGTCGAACTGGCAGGCGAGTCCTTCGACGTGACGGCCCGTGAACTGCCGCCTGACGAGCGCCAGGACATCATTCCCAAGGTCAACGCCCTCGGCTCCGCCTTCGCGGAGTTTCAGGCCAATACCAGTCGAGTGATCCCGATCTTCGAACTCAACGAGGTCTGAGCGGCGATGCCGGTGAGCGTCGGAATCATGCTGCCCAGTAGGGAAACCGCGATGACGGGCCGGCATGACGCGCGCGGGCTGATTGAGTTCGCAAAGGCTGCAGAAGAGGCCGGCTTCGATTCGGTGTGGGTCGGTGACTCATTGCTCGCGCGGTCGCGGGCGGAACCGTTGTCGGTGCTTTCCGCGGTCGCGGCGGTGACGAGACGTTTGGCGCTCGGTACCGCGGCGTTGATCGGTCCGCTGCGTCATCCGCTGCTCGCGGCGGCGCAGGCGGCCACCGTCGACCAGCTCTCCGCCGGGCGACTGATACTCGGGCTCGGTTCCGGTGCACCGCTGCCGGAGAGCCGCCGCGAATTCGACGCTGTCGGAATGCCGTTCGCTGGTCGCGGCGGCCGGCTCGACAAGACGGTCACGCTGTGGCGCGAAACATGGCGCGGGCGGGGCGAATTCGCCGACGCGCTGCCGCCGGCGCGGCCGGGCGGCCCGCCGGTGTGGCTGGCGGGTGGCGACACGACAAAAGTTATCGAACGGGTGGCGGCCACCTATGACGGCTGGCTGCCCTACTTGCCGGACGTGAATGCATATGCACGGGCGTGGGATCGGATCCGTGCGAAAGCCGTCCGTGAGGTCACGCCAGCGTTGTATGCGACGGTCAACCTTAACGGCGCGCGTGCCGGCGCGGAACTCGATGAGTATCTGCGGGCCTACTACGGCCAGCCACTCGACGTGATGCGCCGCGTGCAGGCGATCCGCGGCGGCACCGTGGACGAATGCCTGGACTGGCTGGCACGCTACGTCGATGCGGGCGCGCGACACCTGATCCTGCGGATAGGGTCGCCGACCGCGCGCCCCGAAGCCGTGGCCGAACAACTGTTGCCGGCACTGAAGGAGATTGCATGACTGAGATACCTGACGCGGAAACCATGAAGGCGTTCAACAAGAACATCGTCGACGAGTTTCGGGCCAACGGCGGCAAGGTCGGCGGCCCGTTCGAAGGCGCGACTCTTCTGCTGCTTACCACCACCGGCGCCAAGTCGGGTCAGCCGCGGCTGGCGCCGCTGGCCTACCTGACGATCGACGGGAAGATGATCATCATTGGGTCGAAGGCCGGCGCCGAGACCAATCCGGACTGGGTGCACAACCTTCGGGCCAATCCGCACGCGCACATCGAGGTGGGGATCGACGCATACGACGTGACCGTCCGCGAGCTGCCGCCCGCGGAGCGCGACGAGGCGTACCCGAAGGTGGTCGCCGCGGCTCCGGGTTTCGGTGAGTACCAGGCCAAGACCAGCCGCATCATCCCGCTCTTCGAGCTGCAGCGCGGTTAGCCCGGGCTTGAGGTTGCACTCAGGGTCGTGAAAGGCACCAGATCACGACCCTGAGTGCAACCGGGGGAGGCAAGCCTTAGAGCCGCTCGATGATGGTGGCGTTGGCCATGCCGCCGGCCTCGCACATCGTCTGCAGCCCGTATCGGCCACCGCGCTGCTCGAGCGCGTTGACCATCGTCGTCATGATCCGCGCACCGCTGGCGCCCAGCGGGTGGCCGATCGCGATCGCACCGCCGTTGACGTTCGTCTTGGCCAGGTCGGCGCCGGTGTCGTGGGCCCATGCCACCACCACGGGTGCGAACGCCTCGTTCACTTCGAACAGGTCGATGTCGGCGAGCGTCAATCCCGCGCGCTGCAAGACCTTTTCGGTCGCCGGGATCACGCCGGTCAGCATGTACAGCGGGTCGGACCCCACCACGGTGGCGGTGTGGATCCTCGCGAGCGGACGCAGCCCCAGGCGGTGTGCCGCCTCGCTGGTGGTGATCAGCAGGGCCGCGCTGCCATCCGACAGCGGCGACGAGTTGCCCGCGGTGATCTCCCACTTGATCTGCGGGAAGCGGGCCTCATATCCCGGGTTGTAGAACGCGGGCTTCAAACCGGCGAGCTTGTCGACCGTGGTGCCCGGACGGATGATCTCGTCCGTCGACAGGCCTGCGATCGGCGCCAGTTCGTTGTCGAACCGGCCCTCTTTGGTTGCCGCCGCGGCCTTTTCGTGACTGCCCGCGGAAAACTCGTCGAGCTGCTGGCGGGAAAAGCCCCACTTCGCGGCGATCAGCTCGGCGCTGATACCTTGCGGCACAAGGCCTTCGGGGTAGCGCTGAGACATCTGGCCGAACGGGTCGCTGCCCGGCAGCACACTCGAGCCCATCGGGACTCGGCCCATCGACTCGACGCCCGCGGCGATCACGATGTCATAGGCGCCCGAAATGACGCCCTGGGCGGCGAAGCTGATGGCCTGCTGGCTGCTGCCACACTGGCGGTCGACGGTCGTGCCGGGCACGCTCTCGGGGAAGCCCGCGCCGAGGACCGCATTGCGTGCGATGTTGACCGCCTGATCGCCCACCTGGGTGACCGCGCCCGCGATGACGTCGTCGATCTCCACCGGATCGATTCCTGTCCGGTTGACGAGTTCCTTCAGGCTGTGCGCCAGGAGATCGACGGGCAGCACGTCATGCAGCGCGCCTCCGGCCTTCCCCTTTCCGATCGGGGTGCGTACCGCTCCGACGATGACCGCGTCCCGGCCAACGTATCCGGCCATTGCTGCCTCCTGAAGACTCGACTCTGAGTAGTGCTCGCTATATCCAGCTATAACACCTAGGTATAGTGATAACAACCCAGGAAAGGAGTGACTTGTATGACAGTGCTGCAGGGGCGGCTCGCCGACCGTGACGCCTGGTCGGCGGTGGGCAAGTGCCCGATCGAGAAGACCATGGCCTTGCTGGGCACCAAGTCGGCGATGCTGATAATGCGGGAGGCCTACTACGGCACCACCCGGTTCGAGGACTTTTGGCGGCGGGTCGGGGTCACCAAGGCTGCCGCATCGGCGCGCCTGAACGAGCTGGTCGACGCCGGGCTGCTCGAACGCCGGCCGTACAAGGAACCCGGTCAGCGAAGTCGCGACGAGTACGTCCTTACCGACGCGGGGACCGACTTCATGCCGGTGGTGTGGGCGATGTTCGAGTGGGGGAGGCGGCACCTTCCGCACAGCCCCCAGCTGCGCCTCGCCCATAGGGACTGCGGCGCCGAGGCCGCCGTCGAGATCTACTGCGAGCGCGGCCATCACGTGCCGGCCGACGAGCTCGTGGTGCAGCTGGCCAACAGCTGATCCGAAGAGGATTCACAGCCGAAGGTAACTGGACCGCGGTTGCCCATCGCTACGGTGAGCCATGTCAAACACCACGGCTGACCGCTCGGTGCACCACGGGTTCGTACCCCCGAAGCTGCCCAAGCCGATCAATCCCGCGCTCGCCAAGCACTACGAGGCCCGTGCCGCCAGCGTCCAGAACCGGATAGCTGATGCCATCACCCGATTCGCCGGTCGATGGCGTTCGTCTACTTCCACGTCCTGTGGTTCGCGGTCTGGATCATCTTCGGCATCGAGGGTTATCCCTTCGGGCTGTTGACGATGATCGTGTCGCTCGAGGCGATCTTCCTGTCGACGTTCGTGATGATCAGCCAGAATCGCGCCGACTTCAAGCGGCAGGCCGCCGCCGACCTGCAGTGGAAGATGGTCCAGGAAGAGGATGACCAGAACAGGCAGCTGATCGAGTTGTCGAATCAGATTCTCGAGTTGACGAAGCTGATCCACGCCCGGACGCAGGCGCCTCAGTCGGTGAAGCAGTAGGAATCGCTCGACGCGTCACCGCCCTGCAGCCGGGTCTGGTGCACCCGCAGGCCGCGGAAGTCGTCGCCGTGCGGGAAGAACCCTGGGTCGGGAACCAGCCCGCCCGCGTCGACGTCGGCGTCCAGCTTGGCCATCCACGCGCCGACACCGTCTGGGTAAAACACCTCGTCCCATGCCGCGTACAGCGAGTTTGTGACGTATACGCGGCGGCCGTCGCGGCTGATCTCGATCATCTGGGGGCCGCCTGCGAGTCGTAGTTCCGGGTCCGCAGGATGGGGCTCCCGCCGGATCACCCCACCGAGGCGAACGGACGCCGTCTCGCGCGGGCGGCTGGGATCGCTGACGTCGAACTGCTTGAGTTCTCCTGTGCCCCAACACGATACGTAGAGCCAGCGATCATCGACCGATAGGTCGATGTCTGACACCAGCGGCGGCACAGCGCCGAAAGGTTTCAACGCAGGCGGCAGGTCATCGGCGTCGGCCGGTTCGGCAGGGATCGTGACGACCTTGTCGACGGCCCACTGCTCGCCGTCGCGGTGCCACAGCCACACTGAGGCGGACAGATCTTCGACGCTGATCACCACGCCGGCGAACCCCCACGTCTTCGACGGATCATGAGCGGGCCGCAGTTCCAGCACCATCTGGTGAGCGTCGCCGAGATCGATCCGTTGGGTCAGAGTGCGCTCGGACAGGCTCCAGAAGTTCAAGTGGTGCCCGAACTTTCGGCCTAGCAGGTCCTCGGGGTTCAGCCCGTTCTCGATCATCGACGGCGAGGCCCACTCCGACGTGATCACGGTGTCGTTGCGCAGATGCCACCACACGTCGTAGGCGAATTGTTGCGGTCCGCGGTCCTTCTCCCACGGCCCGATCACCTCGAACGTGTCATGGTCGAGCAGCGCGACGCCGCCGGGACCGTCGTCGCCGTTCGGTCCGCCCAGTGCGGACATGAAGATGCCACCCGGCCCGCAGTGCACGGTGTGCGGGCGCGAGTATCCGGCCTTGGACGCGAGTTCGTCGGCGTCAATCGTATGCGCCAACACCGGGTTTCGCGGGTCGGGTTTGGTGTCGAGGACGTACGTGTTCGACGACCGGATGCCGGGGATGACGAGGTAGCGCCGCTCGATGTCATGACCCTCGTGGCCGTCGTGGCACAGCGCGCTCGAGCAGGCGTTCCAGCCGAAGTGGTGCAGTTCGTTGCCTGCCGTCGGAAGCTCCGACCAGCCGACCACCCGGCCATACGACGACGAAGCGGAATCGCAGTCCACCACGGCAACCGCGTCTTTCGCCTGGCCGGCCGGGTCGAATGCGACAACGTAAGCAAGCTGCTCGGGTGCTGCGGCGATGGCGGCACCCGGGCTGCGGTAAAAGGTGGGATCTGTTGCAGCCATGCCTGCAGATCATCCTCCGCGGCGTCGACGCGGGGGTAAAGATTCACAGCAGTCGTGCAGGAACGTTTGACAACACCACTAATGGTTCGTTCCCGGCTGCCCCAAGAAGTCGGTGGTTTCCTGGGGGAACGGCCGATGCGTCGGCTCGTTTGCCTCGGCCGAGGCTGCGTCGCGCCGGGTTCGACCGGCGCCGGCGGGCTTGCTCACGGGGTATAGGCAGGCGCTGGTGACGCGGCTTCGATCCTGGTCGGTGCGATCGTCGGCGCCATGGTCGGGGCCGGCGGTGGCGGTGTGATGGTGATCGGGATCGTCGGCACGACCGCACCTGTCTGCCCCACCGGTTCGCGCGATACGACGAGATCAGCAGGGTTCGCGCCGCGGCTCATCGATGGCGTCGGAGAGCTCACGATCATCGTCGAGGACGATCACATCAGAACTTTTCGACGACGGTGGCCTGGTCGCGCTCGGGTGGACCCGTTGTCACCACGGTGAGGATCAGCCCGACACCGCGGGCGTAGTACTTGTTCTCGCCCGGCCCCGTGGGATCGAGCAGGTCGGAGTCCTTCGTCACCAACAGATCCTTGGCGGGCCCGGTGAATGGGGTCGTTTCACTCCCGGTGAGACTGAGCACCTCGCCGGTATCCTCCGCGACGCCCTTCGCGTACTCCTGCCGGTACTGATCGCCGACCTGCGGGTGCGCCGGCATGATGATGCCGGGCAGGGCGCCGTTGACGCCGCCCTCAAACGAGCCGGCGGTGTCCACGCTGCCGTCCTTGTATTCCTTGGTGACTTCGCCGAAGTACCAGACGTTGCCGTCGCGGTCCTGCGCATACCAGTCGAAGGTGTCTTCTAGCGGCTCGTTGTCGACGGTGACTGTGTCGTGGACGACGACGGTGTCGACGCCCATGACCTTCCTGGTGTCGCGGGTGACGTCGGTGGTTGTGCGCTGCAGCCCATCTGCGGTGGCCGCCTCAGAGATCGTGCGGGTCCCTGGCGTCAGCGGGAAGTACGGATTGTCGATCTTGGTCGTGAAGACCGACGGGACGATCGTCGGAGAGTACGGGTCGGTGATCTTCATCGGACCGGGAGGCGATGCGGAAGCCGAGACCGAGGGGTTGGGCGCTGCCGACGTGGTCGCGGTCGGGGGCGCGGAGGGGCCGCTCGAGCACGCTGCGCTCGCCGCGAGAAACGCCAACGCTGTGGTGGTCGTGAGAAGCGAAGTCCTCACCTCGTAAAGCGTATCTCCGCCGGTGGCCCGTTGTCTGCCAGCGCTTTTCAGCTTCCGTTAAGGAACTTTCTGCTGACGTCTTCGGTGCCTGCGCCAGCCAAGCCTCGGTGATCAGCTCTTCTAGCTCCGGCACGCCGATCTCGGCCAGGCGCACCAGCACCGCCGGGTAGCCGTCGAAATGGGGGGTGGTGAAGTACACCCCGGGTTCGTCGGCGACGAGCGCGAACTTCACGCCCTCGTCCGCGACCCGGGCCCCGAGAATGTCTCCATCGGGGGCGTCCGCGCCCAGCGCAGCGTAGTCCGCCTTGCGCAGCGGCCGTTCCCACGCGATCAGCTTCTTGCGCACCCGCCAGTTACGCGGCGAGGCCTCCGCGGTTTCGGGAAGCTCACCGACGATTCGCCCGACGTCGTCCCACGTGGCCACACTCCCGATTCTGCGCCCGGCAGTCCGCTGCGCGCGATGAAACCTTGTGATGGGATCAGCGGATGGGCATCAAGGTGGCGCTGGAGCATCGCACCAGCTACACGTTCGATCGGCTGGTGGAGGTGTACCCCCACGTTGTTCGGCTGCGCCCCGCGCCGCACTCGCGCACTCCGATCGAGGCCTATTCGCTGCAGGTCGAGCCGGCAGATCACTTCATCAACTGGCAGCAGGACGCGTTCGGCAATTTCCTGGCCCGCCTGGTGTTCCCGAATCGTGCCCGCAGCCTGACCATCACGGTCGGGCTGATCGCCGACATGAAGGTGATCAACCCGTTCGACTTCTTCATCGAGGACTGGGCCGAACAGATCGGCTTCGAATATCCCAAGGCGCTCGCCGAAGACCTCAAGCCCTATCTGCGGCCGGTCGACGAGGCCGGGGAAGGCTCGGGGCCCGGCGACCTCGTCCAGGCGTGGGTGAAGAACTTCGCCGTCGCCCCCGGCACGCGCACCATCGACTTCCTGGTCGCCCTGAACCGGGCGGTGAACGCCGATGTCGGCTACAGCCTGCGGATGGAACCCGGTGTGCAGACGCCGGATTTCACGCTCCGCACGGGAATCGGCTCGTGTCGCGACTCGGCGTGGCTGCTGGTGTCGATCCTGCGCCAGCTGGGCTTGGCCGCCCGCTTCGTGTCCGGTTACCTGGTGCAGCTGACGTCCGACGTCGAAGCGCTCGACGGGCCGTCCGGGCCTGCCGCCGACTTCACCGATTTGCACGCCTGGGCCGAGGTGTACATCCCTGGCGCGGGCTGGATCGGGCTTGACCCGACGTCGGGGCTGTTCGCAGGCGAGGGCCACATCCCGCTGTCGGCCACGCCTCATCCCGAGTCGGCAGCCCCGATCACCGGCGCGACCGAACCGTGCGAAACCACGCTCGACTTCTCCAACGTCGTCACCCGGGTTCACGAGGATCCCCGCGTCACCCTGCCGTACACCGAGGCGGCATGGGGCGCGATCTGTGCGCTGGGTGCCCGCGTCGACGAGCGGCTCGCCGCCGGTGACGTGCGCCTCACGGTCGGCGGTGAGCCGACATTCGTCTCGATCGACAACCAGGTCGACCCGGAATGGACCACGGACGCCGACGGGCCGTACAAACGCGAGCGGGCGTCCGCGTTAGCGGCCAAGTTGAAGAAGCTGTGGGCGCCGCAGGGACTGGTGCAGCGCAGTCAGGGCAAGTGGTATCCAGGAGAACCCTTGCCGCGCTGGCAGATTGGACTGTTCTGGCGTATCGACGGCCAGCCGCTGTGGATCGACCAGGCGTTGCTGGCCGACCCTTGGCAGGCCGACGGCGAACCGCCGGCGCTGGCGCATGACGTGGGCGGCCAGGTGCTCAATGCCGTCGCCGAGGGCCTCGGGCTGCCGGCTTCGCAGGTGCGGCCGGCCTACGAGGACGCGTTGAGCAGGCTGGCCGCCGCGGTGCGGCAGCCCGAAGGTGAACCGGTCGCCGCGCCAGACGATCTGGCGGCCGATGCGCCCGACGCCCGCGCCGCGCTGATGTCGCGCCTCGAGGCGCCCGTCACCGAACCCGCCGCCTACGTGCTGCCGCTTCATCGCCGCGCCGACGACTCCGGCTGGGCCAGCGCCGACTGGCAGCTGCGTCGAGGGCGCATCGTGCTACTCGAGGGCGATTCGCCTGCCGGGCTTCGGCTGCCGCTGAACTCGATCAGCTGGCACCCGCCGCCGCCCTCCCATCACGCCGACCCGCTGACCCGGTCCACCACCCTGCCCATCGACACCGAGGCAGCCGCCGCGGCGGTTGTCGAGGACGCCGATGCCGCGCCTACCTCCGCGATGGTCGCTGAGATCCGCGACGGGTTGCTGTACATCTACATGCCGCCGACCGACGAACTCGAGCACTTCATCGACCTGATCAGCCGGGTCGAAGCGGCCGCCGCCAAGGCCGAGTGCCCCGTGGTGGTCGAAGGCTACGGCCCGCCGCCCGATCCCCGGATCGGCTCGATGACGATCACGCCCGACCCGGGCGTCATCGAGGTCAACGTCGCGCCGACGGCCAGTTTTGCGGAGCAGAAGCAGCAGCTGGAGACCCTGTATGAGCAAGCCCGGCTGGCTCGCCTGTCTACGGAGTCGTTCGATGTCGACGGCACACACGGCGGCACGGGCGGGGGCAACCACATCACGCTCGGCGGCACCACGCCCGCCGATTCGCCGCTGTTGCGCCGCCCCGACCTGCTGGTGTCGCTGCTGACCTATTGGCAGCGCCATCCGTCACTGTCGTATCTGTTCGCAGGCCGGTTCGTGGGCACCACCTCGCAGGCGCCGCGCGTCGACGAGGGCCGCGCCGAGGCGCTCTACGAACTGGAGATCGCGTTCGCCGAGATCGCGCGGCTCGGCCAGGGCGCAGGCGGCGCGAAGCCGTGGGTGACCGACCGCGCGCTGCGCCACCTGCTCACCGACATCACCGGCAACACCCATCGCGCCGAGTTCTGCATCGACAAGCTCTACAGCCCCGACAGCGCGCGCGGCCGGCTCGGGCTGCTCGAGCTGCGCGGCTTCGAGATGCCGCCGCACTATCAAATGGCGATGGTGCAGTCGCTGTTGGTGCGCTCGCTGGTGGCCTGGTTCTGGGACGAGCCGCTGAGGGCCCCGCTGATCCGGCACGGCGCCAACCTGCACGGCCGATACCTGTTGCCGCACTTCCTGATTCACGACATCGCCGATGTCGCCGCCGATCTGCGCGCACACGACATCAACTTCGACACCAGCTGGCTGGACCCGTTCACCGAGTTCCGGTTCCCTCGCATCGGCACCGCGGTGTTCGAGGGCGTCGAGATCGAACTGCGCGGTGCGATCGAACCTTGGAACGTCCTCGGCGAAGAATCCACCGCAGGCGGCACCACCCGTTACGTCGACTCGTCGGTGGAACGCATCCAGGTGCGGCTGATCGGCGCGGACCGGCACCGGTATGTCGTGACCGCGAACGGTTACCCGATCCCGCTGCTGGCCACCGACAACCCCGACGTCCAAGTCGGCGGGGTGCGGTTCCGGGCATGGCAGCCGCCGAGCGCGCTGCACCCAACCATCACCGTCGACGGGCCGCTGCGCTTCGAGTTGGTCGACACCGTGACGGGAGTCTCGCGCGGCGGTTGCACCTACCATGTGTCGCACCCGGGCGGCCGCGCCTACGACTCCCCGCCGGTCAACGCCGTGGAGGCCGAGTCCCGGCGGGGCCGCCGCTTCGACGCGACGGGCTTCACCCCCGGAAAGGTGGACATGTCGGACATCCGCGAGAAGCAGGCTCGGCAATCCACCGATGTAGGCGCGCCGGGCATTTTGGATCTGCGCCGAATGCGTACCGTTCTGCAGTAACTGTCCCCTTGACCATATTTCCGCAGCTCAGCGCGCTATTTAGGTGGCCTCAGTCCGCACACAGTCCGCAAGAATTTCAGATGACGCTGTCATCAGCGCCTCGGATGCTTTGCTGATCCGCTCCTCGGCGGTCGGCCACAAGTGCGAATAGGTGGCCAGCGTCGTCGTCGCGTTGGCGTGCCCCATCGCCCGCTGCACCGTCACCACATCGCACCCGTTCGCGATCAACCCAC
>Ga0068859_100005127_pt1 | contig 13308 bp, 10 predicted proteins | sample KBSSwiS22_FD_66585 | JGI IMG/M metagenome (GOLD analysis project Ga0068859, IMG submission 66585) | Switchgrass rhizosphere microbial communities from Kellogg Biological Station, Michigan, USA - KBS Switchgrass S2-2 | ecosystem: Host-associated > Plants > Roots > Rhizosphere > Soil ... | reverse complement strand
CGGAATAGCGAGTGCAAAGCCAACCAGTTTACCATCATGCTCAGCAAGAAGGCATAATTTTTTATCAACTATCAGCTTCAGATCTTTAGCTAAATAATTAAACTCATTATCTGTAAAAGGAACAAAACCCATATTTTTATCCCATGCTGCATTATACACTTCCTTAACTTTTGCTACTTCATTTTTAAAGTCTTTCATGTTTAAAGTGCGTATAGTAATATTCTTGCGTTGTAATCTTTCCGTTAATGCTTTTTCCAATTGCACCGGCCTGTCATTGATATTATCTATGGCAATATCATAAGCCAGCAGGTCAACATTTTTTGTAAACCCGAATGTTTCCATCAGTTTGCCATAGTAAGGTTTGTTGTACACCATCATCGCTACTGCTGGCTTATCAAAACCTTCTATCAATAATCCGCAGGGTTCATTAGTGGAAGGATTTACAGGACCGGTGATATTGGTTACCCCTTTTGCATTTAACCAGTTTGCTGCTGCTGTAAAAAGTGCGTTCGCAATTTCCTGGTTGTCCACACAATCAAAAAAACCAAAGAAACCATCTGAAGTATTATTATAACTGTTGTGATTATTATTGAGGATAGCCGCTATCCTTCCTTTTATATGCAGGTTTTCATACACTAAAAAAAGTTGTACTGAAGAGTGCTCGTGAAAAGGATGTTTGCCTGGTGTAAGCAGATCTCTCTGTGCAATAAAAAGTTCAGGCACATAGTTAACATCATCTTTATACAGCTCATGCGGAAAATCAATAAACAATTTCAGCTGATGTTTTGTATTTACTTCTTCTGTGTAGATCATAGTTCCTGTTTTTGAAGTAAGTGTTTGATATCTAATTTTATTGCTGCGGCATTAAATTTTTCCAGCGCTTCTTCAATCTGGCTGAAAGTGTGCGTTGCCATCAATGAAAACCTGATGAGAGAACTATCTGATGAAACAGCAGGCGATACCACAGGATTAACAAACACACCAGCTTCCTGTAATTTTTTTGTGAACAGGAATGTTTTGTAATTATCCCTTATGTACACCGGTATGATGGGGCTTTCTGTTTGCCCGGTATCAAAACCATAATAATCAAATAACTGTTTTGAATAAGCGGTGTTATCCCAGAGTTTTTCAATACGTTCGGGTTCAGTTTGTATAATATCCAGTGCGGCAATTACGCTGGCCACAGCACCCGGCGTCATGCTTGCACTAAAGATGAGTGACCTGGCTTTATGTTTCAAATAATCAATTACATCAGCATCGCCTGCAATAAATCCACCCAGTGATGCCAAAGATTTACTGAAAGTGCCCATGATCAGGTCAACCTTATCCGTCAGATCAAAATGAGAAGCGATGCCTGCTCCTTTACTACCGATTACGCCCAGACTATGTGCTTCATCGAGCATGATGTTGGCGCCGTATTTATCAGCCAGTGCAACTATTTCAGGCAGTTTAGCAATATCGCCTTCCATGCTAAAGATGGCATCTACCGCAATCAACTTCATCGCATCTGCAGGAAGATGTGACAATTTTGATTCGAGACTGGCCATATCATTGTGGCCGTATTTGATCACTTTTGAAAAAGATAGTCTGCTGCCATCAATGATCGAAGCATGATCATATTCATCCAGTATCAAATAATCATTACGTCCTGTTATGCTCGACAACACACCCAGGTTTGCCTGGAAGCCGGTGCTGAAAAGAATAGCAGCTTGTTTACCAGTGTATGCAGCCAATTTATTTTCCAGTTCAATATGAATATCCAGTGTACCATTTAAAAAGCGTGAACCTGCCACACCAGTACCGTATTTTTCTGTTGCTTTTTTTGCTGCTGTTATTATAGTGGGATGATTGGTTAATCCGAGGTAAGAATTAGACCCGAACATTAAAACTCTTTTATTGTTCAGTACCACTTCTGTACCCTGCCCCGATTGAATGGTGCGGAAATACGGATAGATCCCCATTTCCCTTATGATTGAAGCGTCTTTAAAAGATGTGATCCGCTGCTGTAATTTTTTTTCCATGGATTGTCGTTTTGTTTTGGAAAAATTCCCGTGTTGATTGAAATAATTGTTCCCGAATTTTGTATTGAATGCAGTCTCTTCCCCTGTTGTTTTAATTGAAAACAAAATTGCGATAGTAAACCCGGCTTGTCAATGTCTGAAAGTCGTATAGATATGTCTGAATGTCTTTAAATGAGGATTTTGATAAAGGCAATCAAAGCGTAAGATTTTAAAAAAATTTGAATTGGGATGAGGAAGAAGGGTAATGCGTGTGCCCACAAGTAATACAGGAACACGGATGACACGGATTAGACTGATTTTAAATGATTTCTTTTAGTTCGAGGGTTTATTGTATTAAATAATTCACTCTTCAATTGGATGACCACTGATGATTCTGCTTTGCAGAATAAAAAATCCGTGGGCATCCGTTCAACCCGTGTCATCCCCCGCATAGGCGGGGCAGGCTGTGTGCAAAAAAATGGCGCAACATTTCGCCATTACTATTTTACCGGAATAAAAAGAGAATTAAATACTACCCTGGTGTGTATTATTTTCCTGGAACAATTGAAAAATATCATCGGGCCTGGCGGCTTTACAGAGATATAATTGCTGAATGCGGCTACCGATCAATTCGCTGCTTACTACTGAAGTATATTCTGCGCAGTCTGTTGTAAGTTGTCCCTCTACATTCTGATCTACCCAGAGATGGTAATATTTAACGTTGTGCTTTTTTGTTTCGTCTGCAAATATCTTCGACATTTCCATTTTGGCATTGGCAGCGATCTTTGACAGCGGACAAGAATTCTCCTGTTTCAACAGGCTGCTATCGCAAACGCTGATATAAAGTCCTTCGCTGTTTTCTTTCATAGTACGTAGTATCAGTCGTGCACACACGAAGAATGGCGTTACTTCATTATCCATCATATTCTGCCAGTCGCTGATATGCAGTTCTGTCAATTCCCTGTTGCAGGGCATGCCATTGAATATGGCGATACCAATGTCTATTTTTCCAAACCTTTCTACAATTGTTTCAGCAATATCAAAACCTGAATCATAATCCGGCAGTTCCGTTAATTGCGTTATTAAAGTGCCGCTCTTTATATCTGCAACACTATCTTTTAACTTATTGATCTCATGCAAACTTTTAGCGGGCACTATCAATGTGGCGTCCTGCTCTAAAAAGTAGCGGACTACACCTAAACCAACAGGGCTTGTTCCACCTGCAACCAATATTATCTTACCCGTCATCTTTTCACTATGCTGCATGTTGTTGTATTTAACTTCAATGTAAAATTACAGCAAAAATAGTTGCAGAAAAATGTTTTAAAGTGCCAATAATATGTCAGAATGGAGCAAAAGAACACGGATGACACGGATTTACACGGATTTTTTTTATTCACTTCGTGAATTGGATTTTGCCGGCAAGACGTTAAGCCGGCAAACATAATAATTCCGTCTTATTTTCTTCCCTGCCATTTTCTTTTTGTATTTAATCCGTGTGCAAAAAAAGCAGCTATCTAATGGGTTGTTCTGAATTCGGTAGGCGTAAATCCTGTATGTTTTTTAAAGAATTTACTGAAGAAGAACTGGTCGCTGAAATGAAGATCGTCAGCAACATTGGCGACTGATAAAGACGGATCATTAAGCAACACCTTTGCTTCCATGATCACCATTTCATCAATTAATTCGCCACAGGTTTTATTGGTGAGCTCTTTTACTGTTTTTGTTAAATGCTTGGGCGTAATAAAAAGCAGGCCGGCATAAAATTGCACACTGCGTTCTTCTTTAAAATGCTCTGGCAGTATCTTTAAAAAAGACATCAGTATGTTTTCCTTGCGGGTGATCTTAAAATCTGTTTCGCTACGGTGTGTTCTTGAAATTCCTGCCAGCTCATACATAAACAGGTTAAAGGCATGACTGATCAGCTCATCTTTAAAAGGATGTACCATATCATAACGATCCTTTTCATGAAGCAGCAGCATGATCTGCGAAAGCGCAGTTGCTTCATGATCTGCCAGTAAATAATAAGGATCATTTTGAGAGGAAAAAAAAGTAAAAGCATCGGCATGCTTCCTGTTCATACCTGTTTGTGAAAGAAACCCGGGGATAAATCCCATTGCTATAAAAGAATTATCAGCAGACTTGTCAATAAATTCATGTATGGTATTGGGAGCAACTATTAAAAGGCCATTCTTTTCTGTATGATAGTCGATAAGGTTTAACCGCACATGAGCTGTTCCGCTAAGGGTGAGTATGATAATGAAATGATCGATCCGTACAGGTACTAAGGCTTCTTTTTTCTTAACCAGGTCACTGCTTTTAAATAAATGGAAATCATTAACCATTTTTGTCCGCCCGGTATACGAGATCAGTTCGCTGATACTGACAGAAGCTATGGGGACAGTTTTCTGCATTTAAAAATTAGTTGGTTATTTGGATATACAAATATAATTCATCAAAATATTAAGCGTATTAGAATTGCAGGTTTATCCACTATCCTCGAATAAAGTAGGTACTGCGTACCCACGGTTTTTGGGAACACGGATGACACGGGTTGAACGGATGAACACGGATCTTTTATTCTGCTTCGCAGAATAAATTGGATTATTTCTGCAATCATGCATTCTGCGAAGCAGAATAAAAAATCAGTGGTTATCCAATTGCAGAGCGAATTCCAGATTCAATGATCTCTTGAACCAAAAGAATTCTTTAAAATCCGTTTAATCCGTTCAATCCGTGTTCCTGTATTATCATTTCCATCCTCCGCCCAATGCCTTATACAATTCCACTACTGCATTTAATTTATCTTTTTTAATTGACGCCAGTTCCAGCTCACCCTGCAACACATTGCTTTGTGCTGTTATCACTTCAAGATAATTGGCCATACCATTCCTGAATAAAAGATCTGCATTGGAGATAGCCTGCTTTAAAGTGCTTACTCTTGTTGTTGCAATATCCTGCTGCTCTTTTAATTTTTCTGTCTTTACTAATGCATCAGCCACTTCGCCAACGGCTGTTAATACCGACTGGCGGAACTGGATCACTGTTCTTTCTCTGTCCACCTTTGCTAATTCATATTGTGTTTTCAATTGCCTGCGCTGAAACAGTGGCTGCGTAATACCGCCTGCAACGGTTCCAAATAATGATGCAGGAATATTGAACCAGTTACTTGCTTTAAAAGAATTAAGGCCACCCGCCGCTGAAATTGTTATTGAAGGATACATATCAGCTTTAGCAATACCTGTTTTTGCATTGGCTGCATCAAGTGCCAGTTCATAACTTTTTACATCGGGCCGGTTGCTTACTAACGCTGACGGTAACCCTGAATATAACTTATCTGCAAATACGATATTGTTGATAGAACCTGTACGCTCAACAGCACCTGGCTGCACACCGGTTAACACACTCAATGCATTTTCCTGTATGGAGATGTTTTGTTGTAAGAATGGCACCAATTGCACTGCCACCAACCGTTGTGCTTCTGCCTGCTGTACGGCAAGTAAGGTTACCTGCCCTGCCTGGTATTGCAATGTAATGATGTGCAGGGTACTGTCGTTCAGTAAAAGATTTTTTTGGGCAATGTCTAATTGTGCATCTAACATCAGCAAATTATAATACCCTTTGGCAACAAAAGCCACCAAATTGGTTTGTATTGCTTTTTTAGCTTCTGTTGTTTGCAGGTATTCTGCAAGCGCTTTTGCTTTTTGATTTTTTATCTTGCCCCATATATCTGCTTCCCATGATACAGCAGCATTGATATTGTAATCTTCCACATAAGACTTACCTAAATACTGGCTTAAGCTTAAACCATTCAAACTATTATCAGAGGGACGAGTTATGCTTGCTGCCGCCTGCAATTTTACATCAGGCAAATACCCGAGTTTGGTTTGCTTTACTATTAATTGTGCTGATTCTATATTTTTTAATGCGGCCTGCATATCATAATTATTCACGATCGCACTATCTATCAATTTTTGCAAAGCAGCATCTGTAAAAAAAGTCTTCCACTGTATATCAGCAATATTTGTAGTATCTGTATTAGCAACATTCCTGTATGCTGCAGGTAATGGTAGCTGTGGTGTTGCTTTTTTCTCTGTTACTTTACAGGAAGCCAGTATCACCAGCGTTAGTAAAGCAATGTATGTTTTCAATTTTGTATTCATAATGTTTTATTTAAACCTGCCCGTAAACAGGTTGATTTTTTATTTTTGTATAAAGGTTGTCAACCTTTATAATGCCTTGCGTCTTGTCTAGTTTTTGTAAGGTTGACAACCTTCTTGCAAAAGAATTAGTTTGCAGGTACTAAACCATCTGCTATCCAGTCTTCTTTCACTACTATTTTTTTGCTGCTCACTTTTTCCTGCAGGTATTGAAACACGCTGAACAGTACTGGAATAATAAAGATCCCCAGCAACACACCTGTCAGCATCCCTCCCACAGCGCCGGTGCCAATAGAACGGTTACCCATAGCCGATGCACCTGTTGCTGTTAATAATGGTATCAACCCCGCAATAAATGCGAAAGACGTCATCAGTATAGGTCGAAGACGGAGCCTTGCTGCTTCAATGGCTGCTTCTGTTATTGAAAGCCCCGCCTTTCTCCTTTGCACTGCATACTCCACAATAAGGATGGCATTTTTTGCTAACAAACCAATAAGCATGATCAGGCCCACTTGTACATAAATATTGTTCTCTATACCTGCAAAGCCGATGAAAGCAAACACACCGAGTAATCCCGTAGGTACTGATAAAATAACTGCCAGTGGAAGTATATAACTTTCATATTGTGCAGCCAGTAAGAAATAAACAAATACCAACGACATGATGAATATCCACGTGGTTTGTGAACCTGCCTGTTGTTCCTCTCTTGTTAAACCCGACCATTCGTAAGCATAGCCACGTGGTAGATAACTGGCGGCCACTTCCTGCACTGCTTTCAATGCTTCACCTGAACTGAAACCCGGTTTAGGCACACCGTTAATTGTTACTGCATTAAAAAGATTATTCCTGGTAACTGTTTCGGGGCCATATACTTTCTCCAACGACAACAATGTTTTTACAGGAATCATTTGCCCGTTATTATTCTTTACCTGTACATCATTTAATGTAGAGGGGTCAACACGATAAGCAATATCCGATTGCAGGATAACTTTGTATTGTTTACCAAAGCGGTTAAAGTCTGATGCCTGGTAACTACCATAATACACCTGCAATGTTTGCAACAGGTCACTTACAGAAACACCCAATTGCTTCGCTTTGCTCTCATCAATATTTACTTTGTATTGCGGATTGCCGGTGTTAAAAGTGGTAAAGGCATAAGCGATCTCTTTGCGTTTCATCAACTCGCCAATAAACCCATACGCTGTAGCACTAAGGTCTTCCAGCTTGCCACCTGCTCTATCCTGCAGCAACACTTCAAAACCATTGGTATTACCAAACCCCTGTACGGTTGGTAATGTAAAAGTGAAAAGATCTGCAGCAGAAATAACGGATAATTTTTGATTTACTTCTCCCAAAATTTTATTGATATCTTCTGTCTTACCCCTGGTGCCCGGCTTCTTCAATTTTACAAAAGCCAGTGCACTGATAGGACTTGTAGCGTTGGTAATAATATTCATACCTGCAACACTATAAGATTTTTCAACCGCTTCCACTGTGCCAATAATACTATCTACTTTATCTACCACTTTTTTTGTGCGCTCCAATGAAGCACCTGCGGGCATGTTCAGTGAATACAAAAAAATACTTTGATCTTCAGTAGGAATAAATCCTGTAGGAGATTGCTTTACTAATACAACTGTACCGATGGTAATAATAACCAAGCCAGTTAATGCAATCCATTTTGTTTTGATCAGGAACTTAAGGCTGTTACCATAACGGTTGGTTACATTAGTGAAGCCTGCATTAAATGCACTAAAGAATTTTTTCTTAAAACCTTTGGGTTTAGCATCACCTGCATGATGCTGGTCTTTCAGGAATAAAGCGGCTAAAGCGGGACTAAGTGTAAGCGCATTCAATGCTGAGATAAGAATGGCTATGCCTAATGTGAAACCAAACTGTTTATAAAAAATACCTGCAGGCCCCTGCATAAACCCAACGGGAACGAATACCGCAGCCATTACCAATGTAATTGAAATGATGGCGCCTGATATTTCACCCATACTTTTAATAGTTGCTGCTCTTGCAGGCAAATGTTCTGTTTCCATTTTTGTATGTACGGCTTCAACCACCACTATCGCATCATCCACCACAATACCTATTGCTAATATCAATGCAAATAAAGTAAGCAGGTTGATGGTAAAACCAAACAACTGCATAAAGAAGAAGGTGCCCAAAATTGCAACAGGTACTGCAATGGCGGGTATTAATGTGGAACGAAAATCCTGTAAGAAAATAAATACCACAATGAACACGAGGATAAATGCTTCTATCAATGTACGTTTTACTTTTTCTATCGATGCATCTAAAAATTCTTTTGATGAATAAGGTACAAATGATTTGATGCCATTGGGCAATGATTTGTTTACACCTTCCATGATCTTGTTCACTTCGGTAAGTATATCATTGGCATTGGAGCCTGCGGTCTGGTAGATCAATATACCCGTTGACGGGCCTTTATCTACTTTTGCAGCGGCGGTATAACTGAATGAACCAAACTCCACACGGGCAACATCTTTAAGCTTTATTGCCGAGCCATCATTATTGCTTTTAAGAATGATGTTTTCATAATCTTCATTCTTATTCAGTTTGCCTTTGTATTTGATCACATACTCAAAAGATTCCTTACTGCCTTCACCAAATTTACCTGGTGCTGCTTCAAGGTTTTGTTCTTTAATAGCGGCCATTACTTCCTGTGCTGATAAGTTATATGCAGCAAGCCTGTCCGGCTTCAGCCATATACGCATGGCATAATCTTTTGAACCAAAGATGGTAGCCTGTCCTACTCCATGCACACGTTGTATCTCCGGTACAATATTTATTTTAGCATAGTTCTGTAAAAATGCTTCATCATAAGCAGTGTCTTTACTGTATAAAGCAATGGCCATGATGATACTGTTCTGTTGCTTTTGTGTACTCAGCCCCGCCTGCAATACTTCGGGTGGCAGTAAACTATTGGCCTTGGCTACACGATTTTGAACGTTAACAGATGCTATGTCAGGATCAGTTCCTGATTTAAAAAACACACTCAGCGTCATAGTGCCATCGTTGTTGGAGTTAGAGGTCATGTAAGTCATGTTCTCCACGCCGTTGATGGCTTCTTCCAATGGAGTGGCTACCGAACGGGCCACTACTTCGGCACTTGCGCCGGGGTAGTTGGCTGTTACCTGTACGGCAGGCGGAGCAATATCCGGGAACTGCGTAATGGGTAACGATAACAGTGATACGATGCCGAGTAATACCAGCAGTATAGATATAACTGTGGAAAGAACAGGGCGTTCTATAAATTTCTTGAACATATAATTTTGATTAGATGGTTAGGTTGTTTTACAACTTTCTTAGATGTTGATTTTTTCAGCATCTACAAGTATCCCTAACCGTAAGTGACTATTTTTTCTGTCTGTTTATTTTATAAGTGAAGCCTGCAACACGCTGTCCGCCGGAATATTTTGCGGTGCAATGATTGCACCATCCCTCAAACGTTGTATGCCGCTGAACACAATGGTTTCTCCGCTGGCAAGTCCTTTACTCACCAAATAGTTGTTACCGCTTTTTCCGCTAACTGTTATTTGTTTGCTGGCAACTTTGTTACTATCTCCAACAGCAAATACAAATACCTTATCCTGCAATTCGTAAGTAGATTCCTGCGGCACCATCACCTGGTTGCTGTGCAGTGATGGAATGCGGATCTTACCAGTAATACCTGAACGTAATATTTTTTCAGGATTGGGAAACGAAGCCCTGAAACTGATAGTGCCGGAAGTTCTGTCGAACTGGCCTTGTACCAATTCTATTTTTCCTTTGGTATTGTAAATGGTATTGTCGGGCAATTGCAGATCAACAGCAGGAATGCTTTTTATTTTTTCTTCGGTTGACTTGCCTTCATATTTTGAAATGAACGATAAAAAATCTGCCTCGCTCATAGAGAAATAAGCATGTACAGTATTCACTTCAGAAAGAACAGTCAATGGTAATGTTTCTCCTTTACCCACCAGGCTTCCCTGCTTGTAAGGTATATGACCGATATAGCCACTAACCGGTGCCGTTATTAATGTATAACCAACGTTGATATCTGCACTACCTTTAGATGAAACGGCTTGCGCATAAGCCGCTTTGGCGGCATCTAAATTTGCTTTTGCAGTTTTTAGTTGTACTTCTGCAATCACTTTGTTATCTACTAATGGTTTCAATCTGTCCACTTCTATCTGTGCTTTTTCTATTGCTGCTTTGTTTGCCTGCACAGATGCTGATGCATTGTTGGAATATTCGTTGTATGCTGCGCTGTTTATCCTGAACAAAGGTTGCCCCTGTGATACATAAGCGCCTTCTTCTGCAAAAATCTTTTCAAGATAACCGCTTACCTGCGGACGTATCTCCACGTTGGTGGATCCTTCAATGGAAGCAGGATATTCCTGCCAGGTAGTAGCTGCACTTGCATTGATCTTTATTACAGGCAGTGATGGCGGCGCTGAAGAAAACTGGTTCATTGATTTTGCGGTGCATGATGCCAAAAAAATGATGGCTGCGTATTTAAATAGCTTGTTCATAACGTAATTAAATTGTTTAACAGTGTTAAGTAATTTGTCTAAAAAAAACAGTTCTATTTTTTAACTGTTTGTGTATGCAGGTACGCAATAATTTTCCGGATCATTACGGTGCAACCTGCATTTTATTTTTGCTTATCTTGGGTTGAATTATTTATTCAAAGTGGGGCGTTAACTGAATAGAATATATCAGGGGCTTAAAGAATGTTGTTGGTTTTTAAAGTTTTGGTTCATTTATAATTGCTTTGTAACGTTATTAAATGGTTTAACAGCGTTACTTATTTTTGAAATAAAATATTACTTCATTGAGTTGATGATGCTGCTGATCGCATCTTTCAACACTTGTTCATTAATGCCTTCCGGGGTTTGCTGACGTGTCATATTGATAGATATTAACCCGTGCACCACCGACCACATGGTGTAATACTTGGTGCATATATAATCCTCTGTTCTTTTTTCTTCCGGGATTAACTCCTCAATTTTATCCCACAGCATGTTGGAAGGCGCTTGCATATCCGGACAAGTGTTTTCAAAAGCGCAGCAGTTTACTTCCACTCCGTACATCACCTGGTACAACTCTTTTTCTGCAAAGGCAAAATTCCAATAGGCCAGCCACATGGCTTCTAATTGCTCAGCCGGATCGGTAAGTTTGTTTTTGGCTTCCTGCATCATTTTGCCCAACTGTACATAACCCTGTCTTGTCAATTCATTCAATATGGCGTCTTTATTGGCAAAGTATTCGTAAATGATTGGTGCAGTATATTCAATCTTATCTGCTATCTTACGCATACTCAATGCCTGCCAACCTTCCTCTTTTACAATATCGATAGATGCTTCAAGGATATTAGTCCTTGTTTCATCTTTCAATCGTTGTATTCTTTCTTTACTGGCCATTATATTCCTGAAAATTTACGGTAGTTAAATAATTTAACACCGTTAAGCAAAGTTAAAACCTATTTCTTCATACCACCAAATATTTTTTTAAAAATCATAAAATATTTTGTTCCTGCAGCGTAAAGAAGTTCTCTTTACCAAAGTTCATCCAGGCTTTTAGCGGGCACTATTACTGTAGCATCTTGTCCTAAAAAATAATGCACTTTATGCAATTGTTCTGAATTCTGTGGGAGTAAGTCCTGTATGGCTTTTAAAAAATTTACTAAAGAAAAACTGGTCGCTGAAATGCAGGTGGTCAGCAACATTGGCAACAGACAGTGACATATCATTAAGTAATACTTTGGCTTCCATAATTACCATATCATCTATAAACCTGCCGCAGGTTTTATTGGTAAGCTCTTTTACTGTCTTAGTTAAATGTTTAGGGGTAATAAAAAGCAAGTTGGCATAAAACTGCACGCTGCGTTCTTCTTTAAAATGCTCAGGTAATACTTTTAAAAAAGACATCATGATCTCTTCCTTTCGGGTAAGTTTAAAACTATGTTCCCCTCTGTGTTTCCTGCTAATAGCGGCCAATTCAAACATAAAAAGATTAAAAGCATGATGCATCACTTCTTCTTTAAACGGATGCTCATCTGCGGTATGATCTTTTTGGTAAAGTAAAACTAATAGCTCATGAAGCGTTGCAGCTTCCTCAGCTGTTAGCCGGAAATAAGGATCGCTTTGTGATGAAAAAAAAGTAAACGCATCTGCATGCCTTTTGTTAATACCAACCTGTGCAAAAAATTCGGGAACAAAACCCACGGCTATGAAATCACTATCTGCTTCCCTGCTAAATTCATGTATAGTACCAGGCGCAATAATTATGAGGCCATTTTTTTGTATACAATAGTCGGTAAGATTTATCCTTACTTCTGCAGTGCCTTCAATGGCAAGCAGAATTATAAAATGATCGATCCTTACCAGCTTTGAAGGTTTTTTAGCTTTGTTAAGTTCAGCACTTTTGAATACATGAAAATTATTTTCAAGTTTTATTCTACCGGTATTGGCAATGATGTCATTAATGCTGACGGAAGTAATAGTTTCTGTATTTTTCATCGGGAAAAACTCCTGACAGGGTTTAGTGATCCAAATATATCAGCAGACGTTTGAGTGGCATTAATGTTTTAAAAGCTGCCTGGTATTTTCCAAAAAAATAAAGCAGAAAATCCCATGTTACCTATTCATGACATATCCATGACACAGATCACACAAATGAGGAATCGTTCGTACAATATTTTGTCGTTTTTGGAGTGCATTGCTATTATCCCATACATAATGATTTACAAAAACAACAATTGTTTTTCTTTTTGCGACATACAGACATATACCCACTCCCTCCAAACATTTGTACACAATAATTTCGGGTGCAATTTTACATCATGAATTTGAAGCAAAAAAAATGATACTAATCATCGCAGTTCAAATCATACGAGTACCATGTTGAATTGAATGTCCGGAAATTGAAGTCAGCGTGAATATCAAATTGCGGTTTTTCCACTTGGTCAGACGGGGGCGTCAGACCAGGTGAAAACTCAGCGAAGAACAATTATTTCTCAATTAAAATTAAAATTTATGAAAAAGTTTTTTATGTATGCGTTTGCATTAGGTAGTTTAATAACAGTAAATACAGTAAACGCACAAAAGGGATTCTCTGTAAGTGTAAAGGGAACT
>Ga0068859_100005125_pt1 | contig 13310 bp, 10 predicted proteins | sample KBSSwiS22_FD_66585 | JGI IMG/M metagenome (GOLD analysis project Ga0068859, IMG submission 66585) | Switchgrass rhizosphere microbial communities from Kellogg Biological Station, Michigan, USA - KBS Switchgrass S2-2 | ecosystem: Host-associated > Plants > Roots > Rhizosphere > Soil ... | reverse complement strand
ACCGGCGGCGAGGTGCGCGAGCGCTACAACGTCGCCCCGACGACGACTCAGCCGATCGTCACGGCGGGCGGCCCGGCCGAGGCGCCGCCCGCCGAGGGCGGCGCGGCACCCGCCGCCGGTGGCCGGGTGCTGCGGCTGGCCCGTTGGGGTCTGGTGCCGTCGTGGGCCAAGGACCTCTCGATCGGCTCCCGCATGATCAATGCGAGGTCCGAGACGCTGGCGGACAAGCCGGTGTTCCGCAAGGCGTTCGCGGCTCGGCGCTGCCTCGTCCCGGTCACCGGCTTCTACGAGTGGCACCGCCCGGGCGGCAGGAAGCGTGGCCAGCCGTACTTCATCCACCGCGGTGACCATCCTGGCGTCGGCCCCGCCGGCCCGCTGCTCGCCTTCGCTGGCCTCTACGAGGTCTGGCGCGGCGCGGACCAGCCGCTGGTCACCTACACGATCATCACGACCGGTCCCGCGGTCGGCCTGGAGTTCCTGCACGACCGGTCCCCGGTGGTGCTCCCGGCCGCGGCCTGGGACCGCTGGCTCGACCCGGGCTACGCCGACACCGACGCCTTGGCGTCACTTCTGGCGCCAGCCCCCGCCGGCGTGCTCGACCTCTACCCGGTCGGCCTCGAGGTGGGTGATGTCCGCAACCAGGGACCGTCGCTCATCGAGCGTGTCGAGCTGCCGCCGGGCATCCCGGACCCGCGCGCCAACCCGGTCCAGCCGGCCCCGGTGGCCGGCGAACCGGCGGCGGATCACATCCCGGCCCAGGCCGCCGCCACGGACTGGGCGGCAGCCGCGGCCCCGCTCGATCTCACCCTCTTCGGGGACGCACCCTGACCGACGCTCGCTGACCGACTCACCCCCGCTGACCCGACACCGCCGCGGCCCGACGGCGTCAGGTGGCTGCCGTCACGGGGAGCCAGTTCGGGAGTCGTCGTGCGCCGAACGGGCTAGCCGCTCTGACGTGGCGAGCCCGGATGGGCACCCAACGGTCTTCGCCAGGCGTCCCCTGCCGTGCGCCGAGATGTCGGCCAGCGGGCCGCCGCGGCGCGCGGCTCACCGGTGCAACAGGAACGACCAGCCGGCGCAGGTCACGATCGACAGCGGGACACCGAGCCCGACCAGCAGGCTCGGCAGCGGATTCGCCAGGTTGCGCCGGGACGCCATCAGCGCGCCGGCGACCATCGGCGGCATCGTCGCCTCGAACAGGGCCACCTGGATCGCGCGGTCGCCCAGCGACCCGGCCAGCGCGTAGCCGGCGATGACCAGGCCTGGCGCGACAAACAGCTTCACCACCAGCCCGACGGTCAGCTCCCGGCGCCACCGCCAGGCCGCGCCGAACTCCAGCTGCAGGCCGATCGCGAACAGCGCCAACGGGGTCAGCGTGTCCCCGAGCTGGGTGAGGACCTCGGTCAGCCAGTGCGGGTAGTGGACCGGACGCAGCGCGAGGCCCGCGATCACCGCCAGCAGCGGCGGCGCGGTCAGCACCCCCCGGGCGATCTCCCGCGGGGCGGCGGCGCCCGGGTCCTCACCGGCCACCGCGACGAGGATCATGACCACGGTGTTCAGGAGCATGAACGAGCCGAGCTGGTCGACGAGCACCGCGATCGGCACCTGGCTCGTGCCGAAGAACGCGGTGACCATCGGGATGCCGACGAACGACGTGTTCGCGCAGGCCGTCGCCGCGATCAGCGCCGCGACAGCCTCGCGGGACAGCCGCAGTGGCCGGGCAAGCCCGAGATAGAGCGCGCACGTGACGGCGAACAGCAGGTACGGCACCGCGATGACGGCCACGATCGAGCGCGGGAACGCGACGTCGTGCAGTACCCGCAGCGCCAGCGCGGGCAGCGCGACGTTCAGCACCCAGAATGTGACGGCCTGTTCGGCGTCCGTCCCGATCTTCGTCGTGCGCCGGAACACGGCGCCGCCGGCAAGGCCCACCAGCAGTACGACGAGGGCGGACACATGCCCCAATCTGCCCGGCGAACAGCCGGCCCCGGCCGCCGGAACGTCCGGATGTGGGTTAACTCACCGTCACCGCGGCCACAGGCGGCGCCGCGCGAGGCGAATCCCGGCGACGCGGCAGGCAGACGCCGCCCCGCGGTCAGCGAGGCATCGGCCAGGTAGGCCGAGCCGCTGGCCGCGGCCCCCCGCGACCGGAATCGAGGTCCGGTCCTACGCCGTGGTCGCGAAAATCCGCGCCGCATGACCACTCGGTGTGACTCGACAAAGCCTTCGGCCTGTCATGTCCGTGGCGTCGTTCTGATGGCCGCGGTCTGGTTCGGAGCCGATCGGCTGGGTCGTGTCCCTTCGGCCTGACGTCGCGGCCCGACCACGCCGGAAACGCCGCGGCCGCGCCGGAATGCCGGCGCGGCCGCGGACTCGCGGGATAGCGCGCAATGGCCCCGCTGTCAGGCGGACTTGATGGCGGAGACGTCGAGCTGGATCTTGACCTTGTCGCTAACGAGGACGCCGCCCCCGTCGAGCGGGACGTTGAAGGTGAGGCCGAAGTCCTTGCGGCTGATGGTGGTCCCGCCTGTGAAGCCGGCGCGGTCGTTGCCCCACGGGTCCTTCTGGCTGCCCTCGAACTCCAGGGTCAGGTCGACCGAGCGGGTGACGTCCTTGATGGTCAGGTCGCCGCTCATGACGTACTCGTCGCCGTCCTGGACGACCTTCGTGCTGGTGAAGGTCAGGGTGGGGAACTTCTCGACGTCCAGGAAATCCGTGCCGCGGACGTGTGCGTCGCGGTCGGCGACGCCGCTGTCGAAGCTCTCCGTCCTGATCGTGACGGTCGCGCTTGAGCGGGACGGGTCAGTGCCGTCGAGGACCAGAGTGCCCTCGAAGTCCTTGAAGGCGCCGCGGACCGTGGTCACCATCGCGTGCCTGGCGGAGAAGCCGAGCCGGGAGTGCGACGGGTCGATGGTCCAGGTGCCAGTCAGCTCGGACAGGCTGGGCGCGGCAATGGTTTCGGACATTTGGTCCTCCTGGTGGACGAGGCCCACCGCCGCTGTCGGCGGTGGGTGCGGGTCCGGGTCGGGGGGCGGCCCGGGTCGTTGCCTACGCAACTATATGGAGCGGCTGCCCTATTCCACGAGGGCCGTGACCGGGCCCACGGCCGCGTGGTTCGGGCGGCCTCATGGCGTCAGGGCGCCGTGCCGACCGACCGCGCCGCCTTCCGCTGGACGGTCGTGCGGGAGGACGCGGCGTGCGGAGGCCGTCGCTCGGGGGCCTCGCTCTGAATGGGTACGCCAGACGGGGCGGAGTGGGCTGTGGACGAGTCAACGTCTTCCACAGCTGGCGCTCGACGGGTTCGCGGCGGCCGATCGCGGCCTTACGGTCCGCCCCATGAGCCGTCACGACCGCCCTGACCTGGCCAGACCCTCCTGGGCGCGGAGCCCGGACGACACCGCCGACCCCGTCCGGCTCCTACCTGGCCCGTCGGACTCCGACGGCCTGGCTTTCGACGGCGAGCCGGCCCCCGCCTGGGATCACCGAGCTGAGGATCAGCGCGTCACGGATCAGCGCGTCACGGATCAGCGCGTCGGGGAGGCCCGGATCGGTCGCCCTGACGGCGGCGCCACGAGCGACTGGCTACGGGTCGGACCGGGGCCAGGCCCTGGCTACCCCGGTCAGGACGCCGGGGACGTCGGACCGTGGTCCGGCGAGGACAGCCGGGACGACCCCGCCATCAGCCTGGACGACCTGCTGAGCGCCTATGGCCTGGACGCGTACACCGAACCTCCGGACGGCGACGACGCGCCGCGAGGCCATCACGATCCGACCGGCCCCGGCCCCGGCGTCGGTCGCGAGAGGCACGAGCGCGGCGGACCTGGCCGCTCGGTTCGGCGGGACCTCGCCGGCCGGCTGCCGGCGGTGCTGCGCGGCGCCGTGTGGGACCCGGCGACCCGGGGCGCGGTGATCCTCGCCCTGGTGGCGCTGACCGCGGCGGCGATCGCCGCGGTCTTCGCCTGGCACGGGCGGCCAACCGAGGTCGGCGCCGAGCCGAGCCCGGCGCCGACGAGCCATCCGAGCGCCGGCTACACCACTGGGGGCTGGGTCGGCCCCGCGTCCGCCTGGTCCAGGCAGACGCCGACGGCCAGCCCGTCGCCGACCTCCGACACGGAGGTGGTCGTTGACGTCGCCGGCCGGGTTCGCCAGCCCGGGGTCGTGACCCTGCCCGCTGGTTCCCGGGTTGTCGACGCGATCGCCAAGGCCGGGGGAGTGGTGCCCGGGACGGACACCAGCGGCCTGGCGCTCGCCCGCCCGCTCATGGACGGCGAGCAGATCTTCGTCGACGGCAAGCCCGGTCCGGCGCCGCCGGTAGCGGCCGGAGGCTCGGGCAGTGGCGCCGGACCGGGTGGCGCCGCCGGGGCGAGCGCGCCGGCCGGGCCGGTCCACCTGAACTCCGCGACCGCCGAGCAGTTCGACACGCTTCCCGGCGTCGGCCCGGTCCTCGCGCAGCGCATCGTCCAGTGGCGCGACGCGAACGGCCCGTTCACCTCGCCGGACCAACTGGGCGACGTCCCAGGCGTGGGCGACGCCCGCCTGCGCGAGCTGCTCCCACTGATCACGCTATGAGAACGGCCACCGGGCCGGCGGCCCGGCCGGCAACCAAGGCGGCGGTGCGGCCGCGACTCGAGGACGGGGCGGCGGCGCGGCCCGCGCTGGACCTGAGACTGGCCGTGCCCGCGACGGCCCTGTGGGCGGGCGAAGCGCTGGCCGGACGGTGGGTGCCGGCGCCGGCCGGGCTCCTGGCGGCCGCCGCCGTCGGCGGGTTCGCCGCGCTGCTGGGCGCCGCGCTGTGGGGTCGGGAGCACCGTCGTGTCCAGGCTCGGGCAGTGGGCGCCAGCGGCCCCTTGTCACGCGGGGCGGACCCGGGTGCCCGTCCCAGCCGCGCGCCACTGGCCGTGGCGGCCCTCGCCACGCTTGCCGCCGGGGTGTTCGTCGCCGGGGTCGACGGGCAGGACCGCCGGGCCGGGCCGCTTCCGCTGCTCGCCGCCCGGTCGGCGACCGCGAGCGTCGAACTGGTCGTCACCGATGACCCGCGTCCCACCGCGCGGTCCGCGGCGGGCCAGCCGGGCGCGACCCGCACGATCCTCGTGCCGGCAAGGATCGTCAGGCTGACCACCGGATCGGCCGGTCACGGTGCGACGGCGGCGCTCCGGACACCCTCGGGCGCCGGCCCGACGACCGAGGCCGCGGCTGGCGCGGGCCCGGCGGCGGTCGGAGGCGGCCGGGCCGCGGGCCACCCAGGGGCGGGCGGGGCTGGCGGCGGTCTCACCCTGCGGCTGGACGTGCCGGTGCTGGTCCTGGCCCTGGTAGGCAGCGATGACCGGTGGTCCGGCCTGCTGCCCAGCACCCGGGTCACCGTGGTCGCCCGGCTCGGGCCGCCCGAGCCGGGCGACCAGATCGGCGCGGTGCTCCTGGTGCGTGGCCCGCCGCGGGTGATCGGCGGGCCGGCCTGGTACCAGCGGCTCGCCGGCCGGCTGCGCGCCGGCCTGCGGTCCGCGGCGGACGTGCTGCCGCAGCCCGCGCGCGGGCTGCTCCCCGGCCTGGTCGACGGCGACGTCAGCGGGCTCGACCCGGCCCTGCGCGACGACTTCCGCGCGGCCGGCCTGACCCACCTGACCGCCGTCAGCGGCGGCAACGTCATGATCACTATGGGTGCCGTCCTGGCCGCGCTGCGCCGGACACGGATCGGCCTGCGGTCCCGGGCGCTGTGGTGCGCCGCTGTGGTCATCGGGTTCGTCGTTGTCGCGCGGCCGTCGGCGAGCGTGCTGCGCGCCGCCGCGATGGGCCTGCTCGCAGTGATCGCGACCGGCACGGGCCGCGGGGCCTCGGTGCTGCCGGCGCTGGCCGCCAGCGTCGCGGTGCTGCTGCTCGCGCGCCCGGACCTCGCGCTCGCACCAGGGTTCGCGCTGTCCGTGCTGGCGACGGCGGGGATCGTCGTCGTGGCGCCCGGCTGGCAAGATCGCCTTGCCCGCAGGCTGCCGGGGCGGCTCGGGCGGCTGGCCGAAGGCGTCGCGGTCGCCGCCGCCGCCCACCTGGCCTGCACGCCGGTAATCGCCTGGATCGGCGGCGGGGTCAGCCTGGTCGCGATCCCGGCGAACGTCGCGGCGGAGGGCGCCGTCGCTCCGGCGACCGTGCTCGGGGTCGTCGCGCTGGCCGTCGGCCCGGTCTGCGGGCGGATCGCGCGGTGGGCCGCCTGGCTCGCGGGCTGGCCGTGCCGATGGCTGATCCTGGTCGCGCGCACCGCGGCCGGGCTGCCGGGCGCGACGATCGGCTGGCCGGGTGGACCACTGGGTGGGCTCACGGCCGCTGTCGCGCTGCCCGCGGGCTTCGGGCTGCTGCGCCGCCGCTGGGGGAGAGCCGCCTGCGTGGCGCTGCTCGCCGGTGTGCTCGTCGGCCGGGCTCTCATCGCGAACGCTCCCGCTGGCACGGCGCGGGAGGCACTGACACGCCCACTCTTCGCCCAGGCATTCCTGTGGTCTGGGCCACCCGTGGCGCGATCGCCCCCGGTTGCCCCGCTCGCGAGGCGCCGTCCGGGCCGGGCACTGGCCGCGGCGCGCGGCCGGTGATCGTAGGGTGCCCCGGCAGGTGTGCCATGCTCGTTGTCGTGCCGCCATCGCTAGCGCCGTTGGTCCTGGTCCAGGGCGACGAGGAGCTGCTGGTCGCCCGCGCGGTCCGGGAGGCGCTCGACACGGCCCGCGCCGTCGACCAGGAGCTGGAAGTCGTCGACCGGGCCGCCGGCGAGTTCACCGAGTCCGACGTCGTCGACCTCGGCGCGTCGTCGCTGTTCGGCGGGCTGCGCGCGGTCGTGGTGCGGGCCGCCCAGGAGCTCAACGACGAGCTGCGCGACGCGCTGATCGCCTACGTCGCCCACCCGATGTCCGACGTGGTTCTCGTCGTCGTCCACAACGGCGCCGTCCGCAACCGAAAGATCGCCGACGCGATGAAGGCGGCCGGGGCCCGGGTCGTCACCGTGCCGAAGATCAGCCGGCCGCGCGAGCGGCACGACTTCGTCGTCGCCGAGGTGCGGCGGGCCGGTGGGAAGATCTCCGACTCCGCGGTCGCCGCCCTGCTCGACGCCGTGGGCAGCGACCTGCGCGAGCTGGCGTCGGTCTGCGAGCAGCTCGTCGCCGACACCGACGGCCCGATCGACGAGGCGGCCGTGCGCCGGTTCCACCGCGGCCGGGCCGAGGCAAGCGGATTCGCGGTCGCCGACGCGGCGATCTCCGGCGACCTGGCCGGTGCCCTCACCCTGCTGCGCCAGGCCCTGGAGACCGGGACGGCGGCCGTGCTCATCAGCAGCGCCCTGAGCGGGGGCCTGCGTGACCTGGCCCGGGTCGCGGGAGCCGGCGGTGGCTCGAGGTTCGAGCTGGCCCGCGCGCTCGGGATGCCGGACTGGAAGGTCGAGAAGGCCCAGCGCTCGGCCCGGGCCTGGTCCGACGACGGCCTGGCCCGCGCCCTGCGGGCCGCGGCGGCCGCCGACGCCGGTGTCAAGGGCGGCTGGGCCGACGCGGCGTACGCGCTGGAGACCCTCGTGCGCACCGTCGTCCAGTCCCGAGGCCGCCCCGGCCGCGCGGCGGCCTCGTCGGGCGCCCGGTGAGCGGGCGGCACGAGCCCGGCGCGCCGAAGCCTGGTATGTCCGGCCGGGGCGAGGTTCCAGTCCCGGACCCGGCCAACCACGCGCCGGCCAACCACGCGCCGACGGACCCGGAGATCGCCGGGCTGGAGGCGGAGCAGACCGCGTTCGGCTTCCGGATCCTGCCCGCGGGCTGGATGCGCGGCCTGCTGTTCACAGCGACGGCCGTGCTGACCGTCGTGCTCGCCCTGTCCGATCTCACGAGCGCGTGGGTGCTGCTCGCCCTACCCACCAGCGTCGCGCTCGCCGTCGCCTACCTCGAGACCCTCGACCGCATCATCCGCCCGTGACAGCCGCTCCCGCCCGGTCGCCGCAGGTCGCCGGGACCTGATTCCCAAGCCGCCCGGCTTGTCCCAGTCTGGGTGCGCCATCAGGCGCAGGGGCTGCTGACACGCAGCCGACGGAATGACAGCAGTGGTACTGACCCGAAACCGCCCGGCTTGGACCCGGTTTGGGCGCGCCGCCAGCCGCATGGACTGCTGACAAGGGCCGGCCCGCGGGGGCGGGCCGCGCGAGTTCGCCGGCAGGCGTCGGCGCCGGCGGCTCAGCCGGAGCGGTTGCTCTTGGAAGCGTCGTTCGAGAGCGCGGCGATGAAGGCCTCCTGCGGGACCTCGACCCGGCCGATGGTCTTCATCCGCTTCTTGCCCTCCTTCTGCTTCTCCAGCAGCTTGCGCTTGCGGGTGATGTCACCGCCGTAGCACTTGGCCAGCACGTCCTTGCGGATCGCCCGGATGTTCTCCCGGGCGATGATCCGGCTGCCGATCGCCGCCTGGATCGGCACCTCGAACTGCTGGCGCGGGATCAGCTCGCGCAGCTTGCCCGTCATCGAGACGCCGTAGGCGTAGGCCTTGTCCTTGTGGACGATCGCGGAGAACGCGTCGACGGTCTCGCCCTGCAGCAGGATGTCGACCTTCACCAGGTCCGACAGCGACTCACCGGCGGGCTCGTAGTCCAGGCTGGCGTAGCCGCGGGTCCGTGACTTCAGCGCGTCGAAGAAGTCGAAGATGATCTCGCCGAGCGGCATCGTGTACTTCAGCTCGACCCGGTCCGCGGCCAGGTAGTCCATCCCCTTCAGGACACCCCGGCGGGACTGGCACAGCTCCATGACGGCGCCGACGAAGTCCGTCGGCAGCAGCACCATCGCGTCGACGACCGGCTCGTGGACCTCGGCGATCTTGCCGCCGGGCCAGTCGCTCGGGTTGGTGACGGTGTGCTCGGTCTGGTCCTCCATGACGACCCGGTAGACGACGTTCGGCGCCGTCGAGATCAGCGTCAGGCCGAACTCGCGTTCCAGCCGCTCCCGGACGATCTCCAGGTGCAGCAGGCCGAGGAACCCGCACCGGAAGCCGAACCCGAGCGCCGCGGACGTCTCCGGCTCGTAGGTCAGCGCGGCGTCGTTGAGCTGCAGCTTGTCAAGGGCCTCGCGCAGCGCCGGGTACTCCGAGCCGTCGATCGGGTAGAGGCCCGAGTAGACCATCGGCAGCGGGTCGCGGTAGCCGCCAAGCATCTCGCTCGCTGGACGCCGGGCCGACGTCATCGTGTCGCCGACCCGGGCCTGCCGGACGTCCTTCACTCCGGGGATGACGTAGCCGACCTCGCCGGCCGACAGCGACCCCGTCACCACCGGTTCCGGCGAGATGACGCCGACCTCGAGCGTTTCGTGGCTCGCGCCCGTGGACATCATCAGGCAGCGGTCGCGGGTGCTGAGCACCCCGTCGACGACCCGGACGTAGGTGATCACCCCCCGGTAGATGTCGTAGACACTGTCGAAGATCATCGCGCGGGCCGGCGCGTTCGGGTCGCCCGACGGCGGCGGGATCCGCCGGCAGACCTCGTTGAGCAGCTCCGGGACGCCCACGCCGGTCTTCCCGGAGACCTTCAGCACCTCGGAGGGGTCGCAGCCGATGATCTGCGCGATCTCCTGGGCGTACTTCTCCGGCTGCGCGGCCGGCAGGTCGATCTTGTTGAGTACCGGGATGATCGTCAGGTCGTTCTCGATCGCGAGGTACAGGTTCGCCAGCGTCTGTGCCTCGATGCCCTGTGCCGCGTCGACCAGCAGGATCGCGCCTTCGCAGGCGGCCAGCGACCGACTCACCTCGTAGGTGAAGTCGACGTGGCCGGGGGTGTCGATGAGGTGCAGGACGTAGTCCCGGCCGTCGTCGGCCTTCCAGGGCAGCCGGACGTTCTGCGCCTTGATCGTGATCCCGCGCTCGCGCTCGATGTCCATCCGGTCGAGGTACTGGGCGCGCATGTTGCGCGCCTCGACGACACCGGTCACGCCGAGCATGCGGTCGGCGAGCGTGGACTTGCCGTGGTCGATGTGCGCGATGATGCAGAAGTTGCGGATCAACGCCTGGTCGACACCGGGCGCCTCAGGGGCTGGGGACACGCGGGCGGGTCTCGTTTCTCGATCGGTCTGGTGCGCGGGCGGTCTGGTACACGCAGGTCTGGTGAACGGCCGGTCCGCGGCGCGGACCCGTCCTCCATCGTGCCAGCATCCGGGACGGGCCAGGACCGCGCGCCGCGCGGGACACCTCGCGCCGCCCAGTGAAGGGGTGGTCGCGCCCGCCAGGCTGGTCCCTCGCGGCCGTTAGCTATTGGTGCTGTAAGGTTAACGGCGCTGCACCGGGTCCCCTTGCCCAGCCGGCATTGTGACGACCCGCGGTTGATGTTCTGTGCGTGCCGGTCCGCGCGTGACGGATCTCCAGGGGCGAGCCCGAGGAGACCTGGTCGCTCGCGGCCCGGAACCCAGAGGTGCGGCAGGCAGACCCAAGACTTAGTTCCCAACTCGACGACGAGGTTTCCCCGCGTGGCCAACATCAAGTCGCAGATCAAGCGTAACCGCACCAACGAGCGGCGCCGGCTGCGCAACAAGGCCGTCAAGTCCGAGCTCAAGACCATGGTGCGCCGCTTCCGTGAGGCCGCCGACGCCGGCGACGTCGAGACCGCCACCGCGTCGTTGCAGGCCGCCTCGAAGAAGCTCGACAAGGCCGTCAGCAAGGGCGTCATCCACGCGAACCAGGCCGCGAACAAGAAGTCGGCCATGGCGAAGCAGCACGCCGGCCTGTCCGCCTAGGGCGATCCGCCCGAACCGGGCGCTGAGCGCCCTTGGGCGGCTCCGCCTGGTTCGGGCGCTGAGCGCCCTTCCCTGCGTGATCCGGGGTGCTGCTTGACGTTGGGGCTGGCGGGTCCAGGGGTTCAGGCCAGGCGTAGGTCTCGCTGTTCGCATGCTGTGCGATGGCTGGAGCCGTCGGCCGGAACCGGGCGCTGAGCGCCCTCCCAAGATCGCCTGGGGCGGCCGGCAGGCTACGGCTGGGCACACGAAAGCCGGAACGTCGTCAGACGTTCCGGCTTTTCGGCTGCCCGCGGCCGGGCGCCCGCTCAGACCCAGGCGTCCGGCCCGGAGCCGCGCAGCGGCGGGAGAACGATGGGAATCGGCTGGGTGACCGGTTCCTCACGGTCGGTGGGCAGGTAGCCGACCGTGCCGGCCCGGTACTCCGTCGTGCGCGGCGGCAGCAGTGCCAGCCCCTCGGCGAGAAGGCCGGCCTCGATGAGGAGATCGTCCGCTGTAAGCAGTTCCGCGACGTCGTCGTCCATATGTCCGATCTTTTCGTACTGCTGACGCTATGGCCACCCTGACACGCCCGGCCCGTGCCGCGATCCGAGTTCGGCGATCCGGGCACCGCCGCGGGCCGAAAGTCCCAGGGCCGACGGAGCCGGGGCGGACGCCCGCCAGCGGCGCCGCACCGCGTGCGCTCGTGGTGGTCCGCGCGTCCCGACGGCCGACGGCAAGATCCACCGAACTGTGCGTCGTCGTGCCGGTACGCGACGGAGCACACTGGAGGACATGTCCCCCAAGCCACCTGAGGGCCAGCAGCCGCCTGCCGACGGCGGCCTGCCCGCCGCGGCCCTCGACGGGCTGCGTCGCGGCGCGTTCGGGATCTACATCCATGTGCCGTACTGCGCCAGCCGGTGCGGCTACTGCGACTTCAACACGTACACCGCCGCTGAGCTCGGCGTCGGCGTGAGCGCGGCGACGTACGCGACGACCGCGATCGCCGAGCTGAAGCTCGCCGCCCGCGTCCTCGGCGCGGCGCCCCCCGTGGACACGGTGTTCTTCGGCGGGGGCACCCCCACGCTGCTCCCCCCGGCGGACCTCGCCGCCCTGCTCGCCGCGGTCGACGACACCTTCGGCCTGCGCCCCGGCGCCGAGGTGACGACGGAGGCGAACCCGGAGTCCGTGGACGGCGCGGCGCTGGAACAGCTGCGGGCCGCCGGCTTCACCCGCATCTCGTTCGGCATGCAGAGCGCCCGGCCCCGCGTGCTGGCCACCCTCGACCGCCAGCACACCCCGGGCCGCCTGCCGGACGTGGTGTCCTGGGCCCGCAAGGCCGGCTTCGAGCAGATCAGCGTCGACCTGATCTACGGCGCGCCGGGGGAGTCGGACCGGGACTGGGCGGCGAGCCTTGCCGCCGCGATCGACCTCGCGCCCGATCATGTCAGCGCCTACGCGCTCACGGTCGAGGACGGCACCCGGCTCGCCCGCCGGGTGCGCCGGGGCGAGCTGCTGGAGCCCGACGACGACCTGCTGGCCGACCGCTACATCCAGGCCGACGAGGCGTTCGCCGCGGCCGGCCTGACCGCCTACGAGGTCAGCAACTGGGCCACTGGGCCCGCCGCCTGGTGCCGGCACAACCTCGGCTACTGGCGCACGGACAGCTGGTGGGGGGTCGGCCCCGGCGCGCACAGCCACGTCGGCGGGGTGCGCTGGTGGAACGTGCGCCACCCGGCCGAGTACACCGAGCGGCTGCGGTCCGGGCGCAGCCCGGCGCAGGCCCGCGAGACGATCGACGCGCCCGCGCGCTACCTCGAGCGGGTGATGCTCGCCGTCCGGATGTCCGAGGGGCTGCCGGTGGGCGAGCTCACCGAGGCCGGCCGCGCGAGCCTCGACGAGCTGGCCGCCACCGGCCTGGTGGACCGCGCCGGCCTGGCTGCGGGCCGGGTCCGCCTGACCCGGGACGGCCGGCTGCTCACCGACACCGTGGTCCAGGCCCTGCTCGCCGACGTGTGACCGCGATCAGGATGAGCCTTTTCCATCGTCGTCTCGGACCAGGGCCTGGCCAGTTCAGACTCCAATGAGATGGGAAAGGCGGTGACGCCGACGCCCGCCGAGGCGTGGTCCGTGGTCCGCGCCCGGTCTCCCGCCACCGTGCCCTGGCGGTGCGCGGATCGCGCGAGGACCCCGCAGATCGACCGACAAGGGCGCTAGACTTGGCACTCACGGCTGCGGAGTGCCAGATGGGAGTGATCCCGCCACCTGTGGGCCGCTATATGCGCACCATGTCCTATGCGAACAACAAGGGCGCGTGGCGGCGGCCTATGGGCATCGGCTGGCGGAGTCCTGATGACCGGGCGCTCTGGCCGTCGTGGTCGCGCCGGTTCCCTCGGCCGCCGTGGCCCGGTGGGCAGGGGCGGCCGGCGGGGGCACCGGTCGCGAGGGGTGTGGTCCCGTCGTCGCCGAGGGGGTGCGTGACGTGCTTGAGGAACGCCGCATGGAAGTGCTGCGGGCGATCGTCGAGGACTTCGTGACCAGCAACGAGCCGGTCGGCTCGAAGGCGCTCGCCGAGCGGCACGCGCTGGGGGTCTCGCCGGCCACCGTCCGCAACGACATGGC
>Ga0068859_100005122_pt1 | contig 13317 bp, 10 predicted proteins | sample KBSSwiS22_FD_66585 | JGI IMG/M metagenome (GOLD analysis project Ga0068859, IMG submission 66585) | Switchgrass rhizosphere microbial communities from Kellogg Biological Station, Michigan, USA - KBS Switchgrass S2-2 | ecosystem: Host-associated > Plants > Roots > Rhizosphere > Soil ... | reverse complement strand
GCGGTGCTGAATGTCGCGTCGGACTCGCAGGACGAAGACCTCGAGCTGCTGATGGTCCGGCTCGTCGACCCGCACGGCGGCGCCAACATCGGCTATCCCGACACCGCGCAAGTGACGATCGCCGACAGTGGCAAGACGACGCGGCTGCGGCTGCTCGATACGGCGCCCGTAGTGGACGAAGCACGCGCCAAGGCCTACGTCACCCTCGTGCGACGCGGCTCAGCGAGCGGCGAAGCGCGCGCGAGCTATCGAACAATCGCGGCTGGAACTTACACGGGCGCAACGGCCACGCAAGGCGATCTCGTCTGGGGAGACGGCGACGTCAGCTCGAAGACGATCACCGTCGCCTTGAATCCAGCGGCGCTGACCGCGGGACAGAGCGGCACGTTCCAGATGGAAATCTTCAACGCGACCAACGCAGCGCTGGAAACAGTCGCCGGTGCCTCCGCCAGCGTGTTGCCAGTAACCGTCACGGTGCGCGATCTCGTCGCAGCGGTAGTCGTCACGAACCCACCGCCGCCGCCGACACTGAACCCAAGCCGCAAGAGCGGCGGCGGCGGAACGCAGCCGCTGTGGCTGCTCGCGCTGGCCGTGCTGCTCGGCCTTTCCCGATATCGCGCGCCAACGACGCAATCCCGGCGTTGACCCCCGTCACCCGAGCCTGCACCATCGGCTGACGTTTCGGAGTCAGCCGTGGATCAGCGTATCGCCTTCGCCCGCGCGAAGGACAAAACCACCATCGCGTATGCATTGTCGGGCGAAGGTCCGCCGCTGGTGCGTGCGGGCACGTGGCTGACGCACGTCCATCACGATTGGGACAGTCCCTTCCTCGGTCACTGGCTGCGCTTCATGTCGGAGCGGCACACGCTGGTGCGCTATGACCCGCGTGGGTGTGGCCTGTCGCAGACCGATGTCGGCTCGTTTACTTTCGATGACTGGGTCGCCGATCTCGAAGCCGTGGTCGATCGGCTCGAGCTGCAGTCGTTCCCGCTGTTCGGCATGTCACAGGGCGCCGCGGTCGCCGTGGAATACGCCGTGCGGCATCCGCAGCGCGTGTCCCATCTCACTTTATATGCGCCGCTGGTGACCGGCTGGCGCAACCGCCCCAGCCCGGGCGCGCAGCAGTGGCAATTGATGGAGCAGCTGGTTGTCACAGGCTGGGGTGAGGACAACATGGCGTTCCCCTCGATGTTCGCGCACCTGTTCGTGCCGCAGTCGCCGCCGGAGACGCGACAGTGGTACGCAGAGCTGCAACGGAAGATGGCGTCGAAGGAAGTCGCCAGTCGCTTCATGAAGGTGCTCGCCGAGCTGAGCATGTTCAAGCGCCTGAAGGAGATCCGCGTTCCGACGCTGGTCATCCAGATCGCGCACGATCAGGTCGTCGATCCGCGCAGCGCGCCTGGCATCGCCGGCGAGATTCCCGGCAGTGAGTTCGTGAGCATCGAGAGCAGCAATCACATCCTGCTCGAAGACGAGCCCGGCTGGCAGGAGTTCAAGAACGTGTTCACGCGGCACGTGCCGGGCAGCGCCACGCCGGCGCGTCGCGATCCTGCCGCGAGCGGGAAAATCGGGCAGCTCTCGAAGCGCGAGCAAGACATTCTCGCCGAGATCGCCAAGGGCCTGAACAATCGCGAGATCGCCGCGGGACTGTTCATCAGCGAGAAGACCGTGCGCAATCACATCACGAGTATCTTCGACAAGCTCGGGGTGTCGTCGCGGGCACAGGCGATCGTCATGGCGAAGGAAGCGGGATTGTAGGAGCGCCTTGGGACATCTGTCCCAACCCGGCCCCTGCAAGATTGGGTCTCCCGCCTCATGCGGGCGAGCGATCCATGCGTCATCGTGCGCTCCATGAACACCGAGATCGACTCCGCCCGTTACCGCAAGTGTCTGCACAATTCGCAGAAGGTCACGTGGGACATCGATGCCGACGTGATCCGTTTCCGGCAGCTCGACACCGCCAGCAAATTCCTCCCGGATTCGCTGTCGCTGGTGGCGCAGCTGCCTTTCCTCAACCCGTCGCAGCAGCGGCTGCTCAGCCAGATTCAGGGGCGCACGTATGCCTATCTGTTCGGCCTGATCGAACGCTGCATCAACGCCAAGGTGCTGGAGATGGGCCGCGCGCATTGTCTGAGCGATCAGATCGCGGTCGCCGCGCTGCTGAAGTTCGTGCAGGAGGAGCTGAAGCACCAGGAGTTGTTTCGCCGCGTCGAAAAGCTCGCCGACCTGGTGCTGCCTGCAGGCTATCGCATGACGACGGATCCGGACGCCGCCGCGGCCGCGATGCTTCGCAAGTCGAGCTGGGCGGTGCTCGCGCTGACCTGCTTCGTCGAGATCTTCACGCAGGTGCATTACCTGCACAGCATTCGCGATGACGATGACCTGTCGCCGCTGTTCAAGGATGTCTTCTACTATCACTGGATCGAGGAAGTGCAGCACGCGACGCTGGACGAACTGGAGTGGCAGCGCGTGCACGATGGGCTGAAACCGGAAGCGATCGACACGGGCGTCGACGACTTCATCGAGCTGCTGCGCATGGTCGACGGGATTCTGCAGGCGCAGGCCGCGGCCGATGGCGAGTACTTCTGCAGCAGCTCCGGCGCTTATTTCGACCGTGAGCGATGCAATGCCGTGAAGGCGTGCCTGCTCAAGGCGTATCGGCTGCAGTATCTGGTGTCAGGTGCGCGCATCGAGCGATTCGAGCGGGCGTTGTCGAGCAAGGTGACGACTCAACAGCTGCAGCGAGTCGATGCGGCGTTCGCGCCGCTCATTGCGTACGTGGCTTCCTGAACCTGCTGACGAACTTGTCCGTCTTGCCGCGAATGGTGGGGTCGAACACCAGGATCGTGTGATCGTCGTTCGCGACGTGCAGCAAGTCGCTTCGAGCTTCGAACACGAATCCGGCGCCCTCGAAGTCCGCGCGGACGCGAGCCGGGTCGATGCGATGCAGCTGATTGACGATGACGCGCGGATCGCCCGGCTTGCCGACGAAATCGATAATGCCGACGATGCCGCCGGGCTTCACGGCACGATACAGCGCGGCCAGCACGTTCGCGGGATCGACGTGCGGCGCGCCGGCCTTCTCGTCCTCCCAGTAGACGTCGTGATACATCAGGTGCAGCAGCACGAAGTCGAAGTGGTCGGGTGTGAGCGAGTCGGGTCGGATCGCGTGCAGCTGCAACGGCTGGAACGAGATGTTCGGATTGCGCGCGCGCAGCGGCGCAAAATCGGCGCGAGCTTTCTCGTCATAGACGAGTGCGATCACGTGGCCCTCGGGACCGACGACGCGAGCCATGATCTCGCTGTAGTAGCCGGCGTCGGCCGGAATGTCGAGCACGTGCATGCGCGGCTCGAGCTGCAGGAATTCGAGCACCGCGGCGGGCTTCCAGGCGGCGTCGAACTTGATCATGTCGGCGGGTCGACCGGGCGCCGCGACCGCGGCCGCATAGTCGACCGACGTGCTCGATTGCACCGCGCCGCACGCAAGGAGCATAACTGCCAGAGCCGGAACTCGCATGAGGCAGCGAGGCTAGCCAATCGCCGTGGCAGCGCATAGCACGCGCGGCCAGGCGTCCGCACGTCGAGCTTCAGCCGGACTCGAACAGGTACTCGTGCTGCGCATCGCGCAGAGTGAGCGTCTGCTTGGCGCCGCCGCCCACCACGAACTCGAAGCCGCTGACGCCGGGCGAAATCGTGATGAACGACGTCGTGCCATCCGGGTTACGACGCGAAGCGACTTCGCTGCGCCACTCGCCGAAATCGAACAGGGTCTTCGGACCGGAGCGCTGCACGGCAAGGTCGCCGAGCGCTGCATTCTTGTAGTGCGCGCCGAGCTTGGCGGCCTCCTGCGCATTGGCTGGCACTACGAGCGTCTTCCGATCGGCCGCGATCTGCGCGAAGAAGCTCTTCGCGTTGGCGGCGAGATCGGCATCGGCCTCCGGCCGGCCGTCGAATAGAACTTCCTGGAGCTTGCGGCGAAAATGACCGCGAATCAGCCAGCCTGGATCGCCGTTCGTGAGCACGACAGCTCCGACCTGCTGCTCCGGCAGCCACAGCATGTCGCTGTGAAAGCCGACCATGTCGCCGCCGTGATGCACGACCGGCACTGCGTACGTGGAGTCGACCATGAGGCCCATGCCATACACCGCGTCCTTGCCGACCGGCACCTTGGCTTCGCGGCGCTCCAGCAAGGGCCCCTTTGATATGTAGCGACTACCGTCCGGCAGCGCGCCGTTCGCCAGCTCCATCGACACGTACTTGAGCATGTCGTTCACGCTGCTCCAGGCAGCGCCGGCAGGACGAAGTGGGATGATGGAATAGTTCAGCTCGAATACGGCGCGCGCCGGCTTGCCGTCGACGTCGGGTGCATGCGCGTTCGAATGATTGCCCGACAGCGCGCGTGCATAGTCGAACGTCGTCGCCTTCATGCCGAGCGGATCGAAGACCTCGGTCTGCATCGCCTTGTCGTAGGCCGCGCCGATCTCCAGTTGCGGGTACAACACGTGACCGGCGGTGAATCCTGCGGCGCCCGCGAGCAGATTCGAGTACTGGAACATCTCGCCGAACCTGCTGGTGGGTTGCACCGTGGCGAGCGTTGCGAGCGCGCCTTCCGGCGTGACTCCCTTGAACTGGAACAGCCATTCCATGTCCTGGCGCGGCAAGCCAGTGCACGCGCAGATCAGATGCTCGACGAGCACACGTTGCGTGGTGTCCGCGTTGCCGAGCTTGAACTCGGGCAGGAGCTGCGTCACGGGCGTCTTCCAGGTGATCTTGCCGGCGTCGACCAGCTTCGCAAGCAGCAGCGTCGTGAGGCCCTTCGTGTTCGAGGCGATCATGTACAGCGTATCGCCGTCGACCTTGGTGCTGCCGCCGAGCTCGCGCACGCCGACGCCGCCGGAGAACACGACCTTGCCGTCCTGGATCAGTCCTAGCGATACGCCGGGCACTCCAGTCGCCTTCGCACCGTCCTCGAGGAATTTGGTGAGCTTGGCGATGCGCGCTGCATCGAGCCGCTGGGCTTTCTTCCCGGCGAACGTCTCGCGCGAGTAACCCTTCGGCAGCAGCTTGTCGAAGATCAGCGCGACCTGCGCGCCGCGCTTTTCGCCGACGGCCTGCGCCATGTCGTAGATCACGACGGTCCAGACGTCATTCGCGAACGACACGCCGGCGCCGACATCGCGGCGCTCGTTGGGAGATGTCTGATAGGTGTAGTTGCGCTGCTTCGACCAGCCGTCCTTGTCCGGCACGTCGTTCGTGACTTTCAGCGGCCACTTCGGCGGTTGATACGCTGCCCAGCCGGCGGCGAGCGCGGCATCGGCGTCCTTCGCGCGCACGTCGACGATCACGATGCGCGAATCGCCTTCGGGCGCTTCGACGATGGTCGCCGGGCCGCGCACCGCGACGCTCCAGCCGGCGGGTGCAATAAAAGTGTTGCCTAGCGTCGTGGTCTTCGGGGTATCGGCGCTGAGTTTTTCCGCCTGCGCGGCGCCGCAGAGAACGAGAAGAAATGCCGTGATGAGCGTTCGCATGGGTCGACATCCCCTGGAGGTGGCAATTCCGGGCCGGGATTGTGCGAGAGCGCGCCGTCGAAGGGAACCCTTCGCGCAACTCGTGCGCGTCCATCGCGACCAGCAACCTTTGCGGCGGCGAGCCCGGCAAGTGGCACTTAGCCGTCTGCTGCGGTGCTGAGTTTCACGTCGAGATGCTGGGCGAGGCAGCGGGCCAGGGCTTCGCGGTTGAGGGGTTTGGCGAGGTGATCGTCCATGCCGGCCTGCCGGCATTCGAGCTCGTCCTTCTTCATGGCATTGGCCGTGAGGGCGACGATCGGGATGCGAGCCCCGCCGTTCTCGCGCGCGCGGATCTCGCGTGTCGCGGCGTAACCGTCGAGCACCGGCATCTGACAGTCCATGAGCACGAGGTCGTAGCCACCGCGTGCCCACGCGTCGACTGCTTCGCGTCCGTTGGGCACGGCGTGAACGACGTAGCCCAGTCTCTCCAGAAAGCGCGTCGCGACTTTCTCGTTCACGACGTTGTCTTCCGCGAGCAGGATGCGCTTGCCCGCCTTTGCGGACAGGACGGTGGGCACTGAAACTGTGTCGACAACGTTCGCGCTCTGCTCGCTCGCAACTTCGAAGCACGCTGTGAACCAGAACGTCGAGCCCACGCCTGCGCTGCTCTCGACGCCTGCTTCGCCGCCCATCAACTCCGCGAGTCGGCGCACGATGGAGAGTCCCAGGCCGGTGCCGCCGTAGCGGCGCGTCGTCGACGCGTCGACCTGCGAGAACGGCTTGAACAACGCGTGCACACGATCGGCAGGAATTCCCACACCGGTGTCGCGCACCTCGAGCCGCAGCTTCGTGCGGCAACTCTCGACCTGCGCCGCGTCGACTGACACGGTCACGCTGCCGCGCTCGGTGAACTTGACGGCGTTGCCGCACAAGTTCACGAGAATCTGTCGCAGCCGTCCCGCATCGCCTCGCACGACCGCAGGCACCGACTCGGCGACCCAGCCGGTCAGCTCCAGTCCTTTGGCCTCGGCCGACACGCGCATCATCCGCACGACTTGATCGAGCAGCTCGCGCGGCGCGAACTCGATCGCCTCGAGATCGAGCTTGCCCGCTTCGATCTTCGAGAAATCCAGAATGTCGTTGATGACGGTCAGCAATGCTTGCGCGCTGCTGCGGATGGTCTCTGCAGTCTCACGCTGACTCTGGTCGAGCTTTGTATCGAGCAGGATGTCGGTCATGCCGATGACGCCGTTCATCGGCGTGCGGATCTCGTGACTCATGTTCGCCAGGAACTCGCTCTTCGCCTGGTTCGCGACCTGCGCCATCTCCGCGAGACGATGCAACTGCTCGTTGCTGGTACGCAGCTCACGCGTGCGCTCGCGCAGATCGCGCTCGGCCGCAACCAGGCGATCGTGTTCGAGCAGCGACATGTTCTGACGAATGACGGCAAGTGCGATGACGACCACGGCGCCGACGACAGTCGCGAGCTGCACCAGGCGCAGAACGTTGGGCGTCGCCCAGACGATCGCGACCGTGACGACGGCCGCCGCAATCGAGATCAGTGGGATCAAGCGCAGCGACGCCTCGCAGAATCGATCCCACGCCGGGTCCAGGTTTACCTTCGTCTGCCACACCGACGCGCCGTAACCGATCGCGAGTGTGAACACCGAGAAGCCGAGATTGAGCCACGTCCCTGACGTCGGCGTGCGGATGTCGACGTCCGCATTCCAGATCATCCAGACGATGCCGTTGCCGAGCAGCGCGGCGAACAGCAGCATCCGCCGCGGATCCGGACGCATGCGCATCGTCGGTGCCATCACGATGGCCACGCAGACCGGCGTAAGCAGGCAGATCGGATAGATGATCAGCACGCCGAGATCGATCGTGGCCATCGAGCCGACACGCGGCAGATACAGATCGAGCGTCAGCGTCAGCAGCACCAGCGCGAGCGCAACGACATCCAGCAGGAACGTGCGCAACTGCAGGCGCCGATCCTTGCGCAGCACGACTGCCAGACCGATGACGAAGCAGGGGCCCAGCGACAGGAACAACGTGTCGTTGAGCTGCGGCAGCAGAATGCGACCGGTGAGCTCGTAGAAGTCGTAGAGCAGATCGCCTACGACCGTGAGCGTCAGGCCGATCGCGAACCAGCGGCGCACCACACGATCCACGCCCGTCGCATCCCGGACCCCGAGCCATGCGACGACCGCCGCCGCGATGTAGGCCAGAGTCCAATGCATCAGATCGAAAAGATGTGCGGTCGCCTCGTCCTTGCGCGTCAAGGCAAATAGAAACAGCACGCCAACGCCCACGCCCGCAAGGACCATGATCCTTGCAGCGAGAGGCCGGGCACTCGCGGCTGAAACTCGCACTGTCACTGTGACTGTGACGGCCCGGGGCAGCGAATCTGAATTGAGGGATTCCCTGAATGCACTGAAGGCCTTGATAGACTCCGCGCACTCGATTCCGCGGAGGTGGTCAGGTGCGCGCTAACGGTCGGCTTTCGCTTCTCGTTCTTACGCTTTGCACCGCAGCGGTTTTCGCCCAGGACACGCCGGAACCGGGCTCGGCCGAAGAGATTTCGCGAGCCACCACCGAGCCGCAGTTCCTCTCGCCCTGGGTCGCGTCGATCCCCGCCTCCGCCTCGGTGCCTTCGCCGCGGGCATTTCTCAAGCGCATTCCGGGAGCGGCCGGCGAGCTGGTCGACTCGGCAACTGCATACGGTTATGCGCGCGCGCTCGCCGCCGCTTCGCCGCGCGTCGAAGTGTTCACGATCGGCCGATCGGAAGAAGGTCGCGACATCGTGCTGCTCGCGATTGCGGATGAGGCCGGCATCCAGTCGCTCGCGCAGCTGAAGAAGGACACGGCGGCGCTCGCCGATCCGCGCACGACCGATTCCGCCGCAGCCGAACAGATCGTCGCGCGTGCGCGCCCGATCTACTACTTCAACGCAGCGCTGCACTCGGACGAAACCGGCTCGACCGAATCGGTACTCGAGCTCGCATACCGCCTCGCCGTGTCCGAGCAGCCGATGATCCAGCGCATCCGCCAGAACCTGGTCGTGCTGATCAACCCGGTCTCGAATCCGGACGGGCGCGACAAGATGGTCGAGTGGTTCTATCGCTACCTGAAGGGCAAGACCGATCGCAGTACCTTGCCGCGCATGTCGCCGCCGTATTGGTCGAAGTACGCGTTCGTGGACATCAATCGCGATGCGCATCAGCTGGTGCACGAATCCACGCGCGCCGTGTCGCGCATGTTCTTCGACTGGCATCCCACTGTCGTGCACGATCTGCACGAGAGCGTCGCACTGCTGATGTCGTGGAACGGCTCCGGCCCGTACAACCCCAACATCGATCCGATCACCTTCACCGAATTCCAGGCGCTGAGCTTCCACGAAGTACAGACGCTGACGTCGTTCGGCATGCCCGGCGTCTCGACCTGGAATTTCGGCGAAGCGTTCGCGCATCTGTATCTCGACTCGGTGGCGATGAATCACAACTCGATCGGCCGCGGCTACGAGACGTTCGGCAACGGCACTGCCGAGACGCTGCAGTGGCAACTGTCACCAGACCAGACGTCGCGCGAGTGGTATCGCGTGCAGCCGCCGCCGTCGACGCCCTTCCGCTGGTCAGCGCGCGATAACGTCAACTACAACGAAACGGGCGCGCTCGCCGCGCTCGACCTGGCTGCAACGCAATCGAAGATGCTGTTGCGCAGCTTCTATCGCAAAGGCTTCAACTCGTGGCGCAAAGGCGTCGACGAGCCGCCGTACGCGTTCGCGATTGCCGAGGATCAAGGGGATCCGATGCGCGTGGCGCAACTCATCGCGCGACTGCAGTCGCAGCACATCGAAGTGCATCGCGCGAACGCGGCGTTCACGGTGAAGGAAGGCGCGTTCGGTAGCGGCACGTACCTGGTGCGGCTCGATCAGCCGTATCGCAACTACGCGGTCGATCTGCTCTCGCCGCAGGATTTTCCGAAGAACGGCGGCGAGCCGTACGACGACGTGTCGTGGGAACTACCCGCGCACTATCACGTCGATGCAGTCGCGATTGCCGATCCCGCGATCAAGAGCGTCGGCGTGACTCCTCTCGCCGAGCCGCCACAGCCGCGCGGCAAGGTTACCGGCAACGGTCCGACGTTCGTGCTCAAGGACAGCGGACAGGAAGGCTTGCTCGAAGCTCGCTATCGCCTCGCGAAGTTCAAGATCGAAATCGCAGAGCATGCGTTCCAAGTCGGCGACACCGAGTATCCCGCCGGTTCGTGGCTGCTGCCCGCGCAGTCCGGACTCGGCGCAGCGTTGCAGGATCTGACCACGCATCTCGCACTCGATTTCGATTCGATCGCGTCGACTCCCGAAGTCGCGCGGCACGCGGCGAAGGCTCCAAGGCTCGGCGTCTGGGTGCCGTGGGCGGACACGGACAGCATCGGCTGGCTGCGTCACACGCTCGACGCGCGCAACGTTCCGTATTCATATGTACGTGACGAAGACATTCGCGCCGGCAACCTGCACGCGAAGTACGACGTGCTCCTGTACGGACACGTCGATCTCGAACTCGCCGAACAGATTCACGGGCTGCCGAAGGCATGGGGCCCGATGCCGTTCAAGAAGACCAAGCAGACGCCGAGCCACGGCACACCGGCGTCGTCCGACGACATCACCGGCGGCATCGGCTGGGAAGGCCTCGCGCAGATTCAGAAGTTCGTCGAGAGCGGCGGCGTGCTGGTCACACTCGGCAGCGGTTCGATGCTCGCACTCGAAGGCGGCCTCGTGCGCGGCGTGCGACGCGACTCCGGCGGCGTGCCACGTAGCGCCGGTAGCGGCGGTGCGGAGTCTGCGCAAGCCGCGGTGGAATCCGCGACTCGTACGCCAGGAGCGCACGTGCGCGTTTCGTTCGCGCAGCCCGATCACCCGATCGCGTATGGCTATCCGGCCCACACATATGTGTTCCGGCAGAACTACCCGCTGTACGCCGTTCCGCGCCGCTGGCTGCGCATGGCGTTCTGCACGACCTGTCTCGACGGGCCGTCCGATCCCGGTGGCGTGGTCATGCAATGGGGCGACACCGACAGCGATCAGCCCTTTCTGATCAGCGGCCAGGTCTGGGGCGAATCGAATCTGATCGGCCGTCCGGCAATTCTCGACATGGCGGTCGGCCACGGGCGCGTGGTCTCGTTCAACTTCAATCCGTTGCATCGGGATCTGAACCGCGGCGATCAGCGGCTGCTATGGAACGCGCTGCTGAACTGGGAAGCGATCCTCGCGCGGCGCCCCGACGGCGATCCGTTATGATCCGGCCATGAACGAAAACAAGCCCCGTCGCGGGCAATGGATCTCCGGCCTCCTGTTCGTGCTGATCGCAGCGATTGCGATTGGTGCGATCGTCCTGCAGTTGACTGTCGGCAGCCGCTGAGCTCGAGCGTCCTTGGGCTACAAGGGCCGAAGGTCGGCCCGTTTGCCGGAGAAAGCTCATGAATGCCGAAGTGAAACAGCAGGGCCTGCAAGCGGAAGTGCGCGGCGGCCTGACCGCGTACCTGCAGGTCGATGGCGCGGCCAAAGCGTCCGATTTCTATCAGCGTGCGTTCGGCGCCACCGAAGCCGCTCGCCACCCGCTCGACGAGAAGGGCCGCACGATGCACGTGCATCTCTACGTCAACGGCAGCTCGCTGATGCTCGGCGACGCTTATCCGGAATACGGTCATCCGTTGCAGGCGCCGCAAGCGTTCAATCTCACCTTGCAGGTCGATGACATCGATGCATGGTGGTCGCGCGCTGTCGCGGCCGGCGCAACCGTCGTCATGCCGGTGCAGGAGATGTTCTGGGGTGCCAGGTATGGCCAGCTGCGCGATCCGTTCGGCGTGCTGTGGTCGATGAATCAGTCCCTGAACTGAGCTCAGTCGCCGCCGCAACCGCCCCCACAACCGCCGTCGCCACCCCTATTGGCCGGCGCGACGGCGCCCTTTCAGCAGCACGTCCACACCGTCCGGCCGGCCGTTCCAGTAGTCGAGGCGCACGCGGCCATCGGGCAGTTGCGTCACGGTCGCTGGAATCGAGCTGAACGTGCAGTACCAACCCGAGGGCAGCACGACAGCGTTGCGCGGTCGGCCGAGACTGCGATCGAACACGAATTCGTCTCCGTCGAGCTTGTAGCTCACGGGCGCCGTGTAGGTCTCGGCGATTCGCAAGCGCAACGATTGGCCGGCTTGCACCGCCGGAAACGGAATCACGACGACGCGCGCGTCAGGTTCGACCTTCTCGTCGCCCGCGTTGATCTTCGACGCAACCATCTCGGCGCCGCTCATCTGCTTCGCCTGCAGTTGCTCGCCGGTGTCGAGAATGCTCGCCGAGGGATTGCTCGCGGTGCTGCCTTTGCGAACGACGTTCGCGTAGCCGTTCACGCCGGGGCGCGATTCGGTGTAGTCGTGATAGAGCGCGAACGCGTGCGTCTCGGGCTGCTGCAGGAAGTAGACGATGTCGCGATCCTGATGTGCGCGCTCGGACAAGCGGTCTTCTTCCGTCTCGCCTTCGAATGGCGATTCCCAGCTGCGCTGCTTGGTTGCCGCTTTCGGCGCGGCAGTCTGCGCAGTTTTCGTCGCGCGGATGATCAACGGTGCCGGGCCCCCATTGTTGTTCATGAAGCTGATCGAGATCCGGCCATCGCTTTCGGTGAGCAACTGCGAGGGCACGGTGAGGCCGACGACTTCGTATCCCGGCGGCAGTACGACCTTGTTGCGTCGAACGCCGAGCGGCCGATCGAACACGATCGTCTTGCCGTCGACGAAGTAGCTCTTCGCATCCTCGTACGTCTTGATGATCAGGATGCGTCCGCGGCCGTTTGTCGGCACAGGCCGGGCCAACGTGACCTTGATGTAGTTCGTGTCGAGATCAGCGTCGCTCATCAGCGCGTCTTTGCGCGCGTCGGCCCCGCTCACGACCTCGAACTTGAGCGGCTTGCCGGTCATCACATCGAGCACGCTCTCTTCGGTCGCAGTGCTGCCTTTGCGAATCGGGTTGTAGTAATACTTCGCGCCCGCAGTCGTCGCGGTCACCTCGTACGTGATCTTGAACTTGGCGCTGCCGGGCGCGAGCAGCTCGTAACGCGTGTATTCGTCGGTCTCGGTCTGCGTCGTCGCCGTCGGAAACCAGATGCCGTCCTTGGACGCTTGCGCATGGACCGCCGGGCAAAGCGCGAGCACGGCCAGGCTCGCGCAGAGGACGCGTAGACTCGTTTTCATCGGCAGCTCCGCGGTTGTAGCTATTGTTCAGCTGTCGCCAGTCGGCACGATACCAGCAGTCTCGACCATCAGGATGACTGTCTTTTCGGGGGCGCGCGGCCGGTGCATCGCGCCCTTCGGCACGACGAACGCCTGGCCGGGACGCAGATCGACGGTCTGGTCCTCCATCTCGATGAGGAAGCGGCCGCTCACGACGTAGAAGAACTCGTCTTCGTTGTCGTGCTTGTGCCAGTGATATTCGCCCTGGACCACGCCGAGGCGCACGACGGACTCGTTGACCTGACACAACGTCTGGTTCCACCAGGGATGCTTGTTGGCGGCGACCAGCGCGTTGACGTCGATCGTCTGGCCGGCGGCGTGCAGGATGTTCAAGTGGGTCGAGTATTTGGCGGCAAAGTCTGCGGGCGTGGTCGACATGGTCGTTCCTCGTGAGCTTCGCGGGGGCGGGTATGCAGGCGATGCTGCGACAGCCCCGCCGTGCTGTCCATGTACAGCGTTGCCAATTATGCTTCGGGACAGTCCCTCTCCCAGCGACAACACCATGGCCCAACCCTTCGATCGCCGCACATTC
>Ga0068859_100005120_pt1 | contig 13319 bp, 17 predicted proteins | sample KBSSwiS22_FD_66585 | JGI IMG/M metagenome (GOLD analysis project Ga0068859, IMG submission 66585) | Switchgrass rhizosphere microbial communities from Kellogg Biological Station, Michigan, USA - KBS Switchgrass S2-2 | ecosystem: Host-associated > Plants > Roots > Rhizosphere > Soil ... | reverse complement strand
AAGCGTTTCCGCCCGGACCATCGGGACATCGCCGGAAAGAATCAGGACAGTTGAGTTGGGGTTTGCCAGGGCGTTTTCAGCTGCCAAAACCGCGTCGCCTGTGCCCCGCTGTTCGGCCTGGAGGGCAAAGCGAGCACCGTTCGGGCCAAGTTCCGCCTCGACCGCCGTCTGAACATCGCCAGCCTGATGCCCTACGACAACGACAATTGCATTCGGCTTTAGGTTGGCAGCGGTGGTGCAAACATGCGCGATCAGCGGACGCCCGTCCAGCTTGTGCAGAACCTTCGCGAGGTTCGACTTCATACGGGTGCCCAGTCCGGCAGCCATGACGAGAACATCCAGCGATGACTTTTGGTTATTGGCCGAGGTTGATGGCATCAAGAGGTGTATTCTGACTCAAACTGCTTGCCGCAGCCAGACGCCGGGCCCGATCACTTGCGGCGCAGGCAATCACAATTTGCGCCAGGCGCTTTGAGTTATGACGAACCATTTCGCTTTCGTCCAACAGGTCAGCGCAGACAATCTCAATTGAGCTGTCGAATCGAGGTTCGATGGCGTCACCTTCCAGAAGTATCTGATCAGCGCCGTCGGCTCGATATAACTCAGCCTGCTCCTCGGAAATTGAGCGGTCGTTAACTATCGCGTAATCGAACTGAATTTGCGGAGCATAGTTACGCACCGCATTTAAGTGCTCCCAAAATCCGTAGCCATCCGTCTCGCCGGGTTGAGTCATCAGGTTCCCAATAAAGATTTTGGTGGCCCGCGCAGTTCCGATGGCGTCCGCGACGCCCTGGACGAGCAAATTAGGGACAATGCTGGTGTACAGCGAGCCGGGTCCAATCGTGATTACGTCGGCATTCCTGATCGCTACCAACGCCTCGGGCAAAGGCTGACATTCCTCCGGGACCAGCCGCAGTCGGACAATCCGTGAACGCGATGCGGTGATTTGCGTTTCACCGTGAACCTCACGCCCATCCGCAAGTTCGGCCATGAGTTGGACGTCGCTAATCGTCGCCGGGAAGATGTGACCTTTGCTGGCGAGAACTTCCGAAGAAAGACGGACTGCCTCCACAAAATCACCGGTGACATCCGTCAGCGCTGCGAGGAAAAGATTTCCGAAACTATGCCCTGCTAAATCTCCCGAACCGCGGAAGCGGTAACGAAATAAACGGGCCAGCAGGGTCGAATCTTCGGATAACGCAATCATGCAGTTGCGTATGTCACCGGGCGGCAGCATTTGCAGCTCCTCGCGCAGGCGACCTGAACTGCCGCCGTTGTCTGAGACCGTGACGATGGCCGAAAGGGACTCGATCCACAGTTCTTCACTGCGCTCGCCGACAAAGCCCTTCAGCCCGCCCAGCAGCGAAGACAAACCCGTACCGCCGCCGATAGCGACGAGCTTAAGGCTGCCGTTGGCGTTTGGTTCTTGCAAGTAATGTTGCTCCGGAATTAACCAGCGGTGACGTGACTGAGAATAATACTCGAAACGGAAATCGCGCGCGAGGCAGGGTAAGTATTTGAGAGCTAATCGCGAGCAGCAAAAACCAATTGTTCAAAGTCAGGATCGCTCCGCAAGGGATTGAGATCCTGATCCCGTTGGGCTCTGATGCGAAGGCTGGGCTGCAAATCGAGCGCTCGCTCGAGAGACTTCAGCGCCGTATCAATTGCTCCAAGCCGCGCCCGCGTAGCCGCCAGTCCGTAGTGAATATGGGCGGCTTCCGGTTCGCGACGCAAGGCCCGTTCAAAAAGTTCCTGAGCGGCAACGTATTCGCCCCGATTTAATTCAATTACGCCTCGATCATAAAGCGAGTCGGCATCGCGAGGCAGCGTCATATCAGTTCGCAAGCGAGACTCCGCAACTGCCAGATATGTTCGCGAACGCGCCGTGACTTCCGAGACGGAAGGATATCTTTCGACCAATGTGCGAAATAGGTTTCTTGCTTCGGCAAAATGCCCGCGCGAAAACTCCTTGTGCGCAGCCTCAAATGCCTTGAGAGCGGCGGCCTCATCATGTGTTGGTTGAGGAGGTGCTTGAGGTGGCGCGGGCTTCTTAAGAGCCAGAGGCGCGTTAATCACACCCGTTTTTCTTTTGCTGGGCGTGGCTTTGCTCGGGGCCGCAACTCGCCCTGAAACCTTCGCAGTCTTTTTGGTTGGAACGACCTTCCGGGCCGTTTTGCCAGTCGCGCTTGCGGAAGCCTTACCTTTCGGTTTTGCCACCTTTGTTTTCAAAGCCTTGTGAGCCCGTGCCTTTCCTGCAGGCGAGCTTTTGGTCGCCGGCTTAAGCCGTGTTGACTTTGCGACCGCTTGCTTGCGAGAAGAAGGGCGCCCGCTTGTTCTGCGAGACGAACGGGAAGAAAGTTTCTTCCCACCCTTTTCAATTGAACTTCTCATACCGGAAAGTCCTCACTGTTGACACGACCAATAAGTAAAATGGCCCAAAAATAAGGGCGAATCTTAGCATAGCTTGACCTGCTAAATCAACGAAAGAGTAGGGTTTGCAGCCACCTTAAGACGGATTGTTCAACGAACGAAGTACATGTCAGTAAAAGAAAAACACTTGAAGCCAAAAAATAGGCGTGTTAAGGTGACTCATTAGCGTCGGTGGCCGCCTTTTAGCCGGCTGGCGCTTCTAAGAAACTATCCGAGAGTGGCTCGGATAGCGCCGAAAGACGCAAAATTTGTCTCTTTCCTGCCTCCGCTCACTTCTGTTTATTTAAGCAAATGGCAAACGGCCCAATCCTTCTGCGGGAAAACCGCTATCACCAGATAAAGGCGGTCTTGGCTCGCCTGCGACTGGATTCATCAGCACGCATAGTGGTGTTGGTGGACAAGGACGGCCAGCAGATTGCCGTTCACGGTGAACTCGGCGACCTGGACACAACGAGTCTTGCCTCTTTGGTGGCCGGAAATGTGGCGGCGACGGGCGGAATGGCCAAGCTGATTGGGGAGGACGAGTTTCCTACCCTTTCGCACGAAGGTGCGAAAGAAAGCATTCACATCTCAGTAATTGGGCGGGTTTTGCTGGTCGTGGTCTTCGATGACCGCTCAAGTCTGGGGTTGGTGAAGCTGCGGTCCAAACAAATCTCTCAGGAATTAGCCAGTGCTTTCGCGGAAATTGAGAAAGAATCCGCTACACCCGGAGCGACGAGTGCGCTCCCATTTGCCGAGATCACAGATGAAGAGATCGACAGCCTCTTCTCCCACGCTTAAAGGCCCCGGCTCTCCGACTTATAGGTTGAATAGGCTCTATGACGTTCATCAACTACGCATCACGCGAAATCAACTGCAAGATTGTCTATTACGGCCCCGGATTGTGCGGTAAGACGACCAACTTGCAATACATATACGATTCGACGGCTACGCAGTCGAAGGGGAAGCTCATCAGTCTCGCCACGGAAACCGATCGCACGCTGTTCTTTGATTTCATGCCTCTCGAGTTGGGAACAGTTCGCGGTTTCAAGACACGCTTCCATCTTTACACCGTTCCTGGACAGGTTTTTTACGAAGCCTCCCGCAAGCTAATTCTGAAAGGCGTCGATGGAGTAGTGTTCGTGGCCGATTCGCAGGAAGAGCGAATGGATGCAAACATCGAGTCGCTTTACAACCTGGAAGAGAATCTTCAGGCTTACGGGTATGACTTGATGAAACTCCCGTATGTGCTGCAACTGAACAAAAGGGATTTGCCCAATGTGATTCCGTTGCCCGATTTGGCCTCGGAGCTGCAACGCAAAGGCGAGCCCGTAGTCGAAGCCGTGGCCTCAACCGGCGCCGGCGTTTTCGACACTTTGAAAGCTGTAGCGAAACAGGTACTTACGGAATTGCGGAAGAGTTAGCAGCTCAAATGGACTTGACCATCAACAGGCCGTCCCCACCATTTGAATAGTATTTCGGCAGCCTTTGAGTAACGGAATATCCGAGACTGGAATAGAGCTTCTGGGCGGAGGCGTTGCTTGAACGAACTTCGAGCCTCACGATGCGCACGTGACGCCGGCGAAACCCCGCTTCAATCGTTTCCATCAAACAACTTGCCAGTCGGCGACGCCGATGTTCGGGTGCAATTCCGATTGTGGTGATGTGCCCCGTGTGATCCGGTTCGAGCAAGCCAATCACGAACCCGGCCATCATTCCGTTCTGCATTACGACGCGGTAGGAAACCGATTCCGGTGCCGTTAGCAGATAATCGAAAGTGTCACGACTGTAGGCCTCGCCATCCACAAAACAGCGCTGATCGAGACGCCAGCATTCATCGATTTGCGAGACGGTGAGCGGCCGCACGTCATACCGGGCATTAACCGGTGGGACCAGGGCGATATTTGTCCGGCCTTCAATTTCGGGCGATTGTCGCCCGTTCAGCCACCACCTTGGTCTAAACTTTTTGAGAACTGCCATATCCGAAAAATTTTCTGGCCATTCGAAAAACGAGGCGCAGATTATAGCCTGTTTTCCATCCATTCTTACAAGTGTGCTACAGGATTAACATGCAGTCGCCATAACTGTAAACCCGATACCGCTCTGCCACGGCATGATGGTAAGTCTCGAGCATGAAGTCTCGCCCGCCAAACGCGCAAACCAGAACGAGCAGGGATGATCGTGGAAGGTGAAAGTTTGTTAGCAGAGCATTTACGATTTGAAAACCGTATCCCGGAAAAATTGTCAGCGCTGCGAAGCCGGATTGGGCCTTGATCTTACCGGGAGCGACAGCTGCCGATTCCAGCGCGCGCGCCGTAGTTGTGCCGACTGCCACGATCCGGCCACCCACGGCGTGTGCCTGATTGATCAGAGCGGCGACGTCCTCAGTGATTGAAAACCATTCCGCGGCGACGCGATGTTCGAAAATGTTCTGGACTCTAACCGGTTCGAACGTGCCGTAGCCAACGTGAAGCGTTACCTCGACCACGCGAATCCCGCGTTCCTGAACCGCTTTCAAAACCGCCGGAGTGAAATGCAAGCCGGCGGTCGGCGCTGCAATCGAGCCGCGCTCTTCAGCGTAAATCGTCTGATACCGCTCCCAGTCACCTTTTGATTCTCCCGATCGCCGCTTGATGTAAGGCGGCAGGGGCGGTTCGCCAATCTTGTCGATTACATTTTCCAGTGGCTCGTTCGAGTGGAACTTGATTGTTCGCAGGCCATCATCATGCGAAGCGATAACCGTGGCGCGTAAATTGGCGTCCTCGAATTCGATCTCTGCCCCGATTCTCAAAAGACGACCCGGCCGCGTCAAAGCCTCCCAGGTTTTATCTTCCACTTCACGCAACAATAGCAACTCGATTGAGCCGCCCGACGGCCAGCGTCGTCCGCGCAGGCGGGCCGGGAAGACTCGGGTGTTGTTGAGGACCAACACATCCTTGTCGGTCAAATTATCCGGGAACGACGTAAAGCTCGAATCGCGCCACGATTGCGCGGCTCTGTCTACGATCAACATGCGCGAGGCATCGCGCTCAGCCAGCGGTTGCTGAGCGATTAGATCTTCCGGTAGTTCGTAATCAAAATCTGAAATCTGCATAGCGGATCGCGCTTCCGGCGATCGTGGGTCGGGAATTCTCAGGAATAAGACGCGGAAGGAACGTTTATGCCGGGAGCCGGAATGGGGTGTTCCATGTGTTCGCGGTGAAAGACGCCGGTCAGTTGGGCCCCGAAAAGTAACACCAGGCTCGAGACATAACCCCAGGTCAAAACTGCGACCACCGCGCCGACGGAACCGTAAACCTGTTCATAGTTGAAATAGTTCAGGGCCCAGGCAAAAACATATTTTGCCGCTTCCCACAACAAGCTGCCAATCAAGGCGCCCGGAATTGTATCGCGAACAGTAACGTGCGCATTCGGCATAAATCGATAGACGATTGCGAACAACGCGAAAGTAACGAACAGACTTACCAGGGCAAAGACAATTTGCCAAAAGAGACTACCAGCGGAAGCGAGCAGTTTGTAATGCTCCAGTTGTTTTGGTGACATGCGGCCGGCGATCTCCTGGAGCAACACCAGTACCGAAGTGCCGAAGACAGAGGCGATCAAAAGCAAACCGACGATGCCGATCATTCCCAAAGTTAACAAGCGGCCGTGGAGAAAGGTGCGATGGGTTGTTCCCCAGACGCGATTCAAGGCCCGTTCAACCACGGCAAAGACCCAGGAACCAGCCCAGAGCACGATGACACTGCAGGTAATGATTATTCCCGTGCTGACATTCGCCAGAGAGCGCATTGTTTCATGGAGAAATTTGCTCGAACCCGGATAGACCTCGACAATCTGCTGGATCATCTGATTGACAGAAGCGATTCTGTTGCTCAAAGCCAGCAGCAATAGCAGCGCCGGGAACAAAGTCATCAAGCCGAAATAACTCATGGCCGCAGCCGACGTAAAGAGATCGTTTTCATGAAACTGATGAATCGCGTGGGCAAACATCCGCCGCCACGGTGAACGATTTTTGACTCCGAAAAAGTCGCGAGAGATGCGTCGTCGTGCCATAACTGATGTGCTTTGAGCTTTGTACTTTGTGCTTTGTTTGTGCCGCCTACCAAGCGCCGTGAGGCTCAACTACAAAGTACAAAGCACCAAGTACAAAGTTCCGTTCTTGCCTAATCAAACAGGCCGGGTCGTCGTTGGTCCGTCTTCATTTCAAAATGCTGATAAGCAAGTTGGGTTGCCATCCGGCCACGTGGAGTGCGATTAAGAAAGCCGATCTGGATTAGGTATGGCTCGATTATTTCTTCGATCGAATCCTTTTCTTCATGAATCGCCGCCGACAACGTGCCGACGCCAACGGGGCCGCCCTCAAACTTTTCGATAATCGTCAATAGTAGTTTGCGATCCATCTCGTCAAGGCCGTAGGTGTCGACTTCCATCCGGTTCAGCGCGTCGTCGGCTACCGCGTGTGTAATGATGCCGTCGTAATCGACTTCAGCGTAATCGCGCACGCGGCGCAGCAACCGGTTAACAATTCGCGGAGTCCCGCGCGAGCGGCGGGCGATTTCATGGGCACCACCTTCGTCAATTTCCACATTCAGGATTCCGGCCGATCGCTTGCAGATGGTTTCCAGGTCTTCATGCGAGTAAAAATCCAGATGGAAGTTGATTCCAAAGCGGCCCCGCAACGGGGCGCTAATCAGCCCGGCGCGGGTGGTCGCCCCTACGAGCGTGAATTTTGGCAAGTCGAGCTTGATGGAACGCGCGCCAGGGCCCTGGCCAATAACAAAATCAAAGGAAAAATCCTCCATTGAAGGGTAGAGCTTCTCTTCGATTATCGGCATCAGGCGATGAATCTCGTCGATGAAGAGAACGTCGCCTTCCTGCAGGGTCGTCAGAAGCGCTGCCACATCGCCGGTTTTTTCCATCGCGGGACCGGAAGTCGAGCGCAATTGAGCGCCCATCTCGTTAGCGATGATGTGCGCGAGCGTGGTCTTCCCCAGTCCCGGCGGGCCGGTCAGCAGCACGTGATCCAGAGCCTCACGTCTTTTGAGTGCGGCCTTGATATAAATCCGCAAGTTTTCTTTCGCTTTTGCTTGACCGATGTATTCTCCCAGCTGAGTGGGCCGTAAAGACAGATCGTATTTACGATCCTCTTCGGTCGGGGTCGGACTCAAGGCTTCTGCTGCTCTGGTTGCGTTGGGCATTTGCGACTTGAATTGTGAATGCGAAGTTGATGATCGGTCAACTTGTCCAGTGGCACAGACTTCAGTCTGTGGGGTCTTTTGAGTCACAGACTGAAGTCTGTGTCACTTTCTATGTCTTAGCCAGCGATCGCAGGCTGCGTCTTAGAATCGCTTCAACCGACAGCTCGCCGCCTTCATCGATCGCGTTTTTCACCGCCTTCTCTGCCGCGGCGCGTTGATAACCGAGATTTGCCAACGCCGACATCGCATCGTCGCGCATGGCGTCCGGAGATGATGGCGCTCCTTCGGCGGCGGCTTTTGCGGCGAACTCTTCCTCGAGCGCCGGGGATGACAAAGCCGCAATCTTGTCGCGCAAATCGACCACCAGACGTTCGGCCGTTTTTCGCCCGACACCGGGAATGGCGACGAGGCGTACAAGGTTGTTCGTTCGAATTGAAGCGATCATTTCATCGGCGGGCATACCCGACAGCAATTTGATCGCCAATCCAGGCCCGACGCCGTTTACCGAGATGAGTTGCAGAAACAATTCGCGCTCGCGCGCGGTCTTGAAACCATAGAGCCGGATGGCGTCCTGGCTGACGTGGGTATAGACGCGCAGTTGGACCGCCGAGCCAGCGTCTCCAAGTTCGTAAAAGGTGGAAACCGGGATTGCGACCTCATAACCGACGCCGCCCACATCGATGATTGCCGCCGTCGGCTGTTTCGAAAGTAATGTTCCTGATAGATGTGCGATCATTTTTTAGGCGCTGAGGCGTTCAGTTGGCAGGTCGCGCAGCAGGTGGCACAGACTTCAGTCTGTGATTACGGCTTGAAACCTCTCACAGACTAAAGTCTGTGCCACTTCGACGCGATCTTACCGGCAGATGATTATGAGCGAAGCCCGTCCTGGTTCGCAATTCTATCATTTCTCGGTTCGTCGCATCGGCGTTATACTTTTCAGGCTCGCCATGAAGAGAGAAAAGATTTCTGAACTGACAACTAATCGCCTAAGCGTCTACCTGCGTTGTCTGAATGAACTCGCGGCCGCTGGAATCAAGACGGTGTCCTCGCAGGAGTTGGCCGAGCAATTCAACTTGAATTCGGCCCAGATAAGGAAAGACCTGGGATACTTTGGCGAGTTCGGAATTCGCGGCACCGGTTACTTCATCGAAGACCTGCGCGCGCACTTAACCAACATTCTCGGTCTCGACAAACCCCATCGCGTCGGAATCGTAGGGGCCGGGCGTTTGGGAGTAGCGCTGGCGAATTACAACGGATTGGAGAAATCCAGTTTCACCGTGGTCGTCCTCTTTGATAACGATCAGGAGAAGATTGGCAGGCTCGTCGGCCCGAATAGAATTCCGACTCACGACGTTAAGACCATCGCGAAAGTTGTCCGCGATGAAGCGATAGACGTGGCGGTGATCGCCGTCCCTGCGCGCGTCGCGCAAAGGGTTCTGAATCAAATCATGGCCGCAGGTGTGAAAGCCGTTTTGAATTTCGCGCCGGCGCCGTTGAAGACTCGTTTGGGCGTGAAGGTAAAAACTGTGGATCTAACTACATCGCTCGAGTCGCTTTCTTACTTCCTGGCGCAACCACCAAAGCCTCGCGTAACCAACCCAAGTAACCACCAAAACGAACAGCCTGAGAATCAACATGCTGAAGAAAGAGTTGGCCACTGACGGATGGACGAAGCAGCAGCCAGACGTGATCTAATCCGCATCTGTCATTTGATGTATGAGCGAAGCTATGTCGTCTCGTCGGATGGCAATGTAAGTGTGCAGCTTGACGATGGCCGCATTCTGGCCACGCCGACGATGACCTGCAAGGGTCGGATGACCGAAGCACTGATTGCCGTTACCGATCTCGCAGGACGAGCTTTGAATGATCAGCGAGCTTCCAGCGAGCTGGCGATGCACCTGTTGATTTATCGTGAGCGGCCGGATGTAAAGTCAGTTTGTCATGCACATCCACCGCACGGAACGGCGTTCGCGGTTGCCGGACTTCCGATCGATCAGCCAATCCTTTCCGAAGTGATTCTCACGCTCGGCTGTGTGCCGCTGGCTGAATATGGCACACCGTCCACTGACGAGTTAAGCAATGCGATGCGGCCGCTGGTCAAACATCACAACGCTTTGCTGATGGCCAATCATGGCGCAGTCGCTTACGGATCGGATCTCTGGCAGGCCTGGGATCGTCTGGAGACCCTCGAGCACACGGCGAAGATTGCGATCCTGTCCCGGATTCTGGGCGGATCGCGCAATCTTTCGCCGGACGCGATCGAAAAGCTAATCAACGTTCGGGAGTCGGCTGGTTACCTGGATCAGAGCGCGCGCTGTCAGGCTTGTGGTTATTTGCACGAAACGAATCTTTCTTGTCCAACCGGGGACCGCCCGGTGTCTAACCAATCGAGCAGCAACGGCGCGGGTAAGATTTCACTTACCCGTGACGAGTTGGTAGAGTTGCTGAGTCGTGCGGTGAGTGGACGAGACTGAGATGATGGCGTGGCTCTTGCGGCCTCTGGCTTTTGCGGCCTGCTTCGCTTTTGGAGTGACCGTGAGCTTTCTGCGCCAACGTAACGCTCCGATTTCGCTCTGTGAGATTTCGGCGCATCCCGAAAAATATGCGGGCAAGGTTATTCGCACCAGGGCTCTGATCTCAAGGGACATTGTGCTTGAAGCCCCTATCAAACTGGACCCGAGGATTTCCGCCTTCACCGCTTGTGTCGGCAATGACGATTGGCCCGCAGCCATGGTCGACCTCGATGAGCAGCAATCATCGGCTATCACGCCGAATGCGCAGGTTTGGCGAGATAAGCAGGTCTCTCCGGTGTTTTATTTGAGTGACGTAATTGTGGCGGGACGTTTTGATCCGCATGATGATGGCGTCACTCGTTGTTTTACACCGCGCTTTGAGCTGGCTGAAGCCAGGCTCGAACGCGTGATTTCTACAACGACGGTTCGCCGTGAACAGACGGTCGAATGGGTAAAATCTAAATCTCAGTGAGGAGAAACTGAATGCAGGAAGCACTCGGAATGGTTGAAACAAAAGGCCTGGTGGCGATGATTGAAGCTGCTGACGCCATGGTCAAAGCCGCTAACGTTACTTTGATTGGTTACGAAAAGATTGGCGCGGGCTTCGTCACGGCGATTGTGCGCGGCGATGTCGCGGCCGTAAAAGCGGCGACCGACGCCGGCGCCGCCGCGGCTCGCCGGGTGGGTGAACTGGTCAGCGTCCACGTGATTCCGCGTCCGCATGGCAGTGTCGATGAGGCGATGCCGATAACCGCCCAGGCACGCGGATGATCATCGCGAAAATTATCGGCACGGTCGTCGCTTCGCAAAAGGACGAACGGCTGGAAGGAAAGAAGCTGCTCATTGTCAGGCCCATCAATCTCGATGGTTCGGACACGACCGGCTACGTGGTTGCCGTGGATACGGTGGGCGCCGGCTTTCACGAGCGCGTCCTGGTGGTGGCCGGATCGAGCGCCCGTCTGGCGCAGAACATGAAAGACGCGCCGGTCGATGCGGCCGTCGTGGGCGTGATCGATACCGTCGACATCATGGCCCCAGAGAAGTGACATGCAGCTCGCACGCGTAATCGGAACAGTGGTCGCCACGGTGAAGAACGACTCGCTTCTGAACCGTAAACTGCTCGTCGTTCAATCGCTCAATAAAGATTTAGAGCCGCAGGGAAAGCCTCTGGTGGCTGTCGATGCGGCGGGCGCGGGCGTCGGTGAACTAGTCATCTGGTGCCGGGGAAAGGAAGCGAGCTTTCCTTTCAAACGCGAAGACACGCCGACGGATTGTACGATTGTGGGAATAGTAGATTCGGAAAAACATGTCTGTTGTGGGTAATTGAACTTGGGACTTTGATCTTGGGACTTTGGCGTGCGGGCTGAAAGTGCGCCGCTTAATTAGACGTCAAAGACCCAAGATCAAAGACCAAAGATCGTTTTAAGAAAATGATTCTCGCCAAAGTCTTAGGCAACGTCGTCGCCACCCAAAAAAATCACCGCTACGAAAATGCCCGCGTGATGTTGTGCGAGCAGATTACGCCGGAAGGCGATCCCGGCGGGAACACTATTCTGGCGCTGGATTCAGTTGATGCGGGTGTGGGCGACACGGTCCTGATCGTTCAGGAAGGGTGGGGCGCTTCGACTGCGGCGACCGGAAAAGCGGGGGCGGCAATCGATTCAGCCATCGTCGGCGTCGTCGATCGCATTGACCTTTTGGAAAGGGAATTCGTAACGCAAGCTTAAGCTTGCGTCGCTATCAAAGTGAGCGTTAAGCAAGATCCAGCACGGTTGATAGCTGAACGCGTCGCGCGACGTCTTGCCGGCGAGGCACGCGCGCGAGAGCAAGACGAACCATCGTCAGGCAATGGTGTTCGACGGCAGGGTGGATCGCGTGCGCGCGTGATTAATTTTGTTTCGGCGTCGCCGCCCCCTCCCACGCGACCGTCCATTGGTCCGCCAAAGCAATCCCAGCCGCCAAGCTCCGATCGCTCAAAAAGGTCGGTCCCTCAGGCGGCACAATCGCCCTGGCTGGCTCCTTTTTCGGGCGCGAACGACCGAGCCTTCGCGCCAGATCCGCAGATTGCTTCCCACCCAAGCGAGGAAAGGTTCGGAGTCGAAGAGGCCACCGTCTCAGAACTCGTCGAGTTTTTCGAGAACGAAAGGCAGTGCTCAGTCGATCCCAGCGGCAAGCCGTGCGACCACTGCGCCATGTGCAGCTCGCGCGGCTTCTGATCGCGGCAACTCTCCGCCGCCTGCAAAAAAATCCATAAAAAGTGTTGACAGCCCTGTGGTACCAGCGTACTATGCGCCGGTGGAGTGAAGTGGAGCAAGGTGGCCTCAACGACCCAAACTAGATTTGAAACCAGCGCAAAAGGCAGAGGCGTCCCTACTCAACTTCGGAATCAGTCTCAGTGCTACGAGGCAACTACACAGCACGAATAGATTCCAAGGGCCGGTTGAAAGTGCCGACCCTTTTTCGGCGTTACGTTGAAGAGAAATACGGTTCGGCGCTTTACGTGACCAGCCTGACGGGTGAATGCGTACGCATTTATCCGATGCCGGAATGGGAAGCAATCGAACAGAGGCTGTCTCTCTTGCCCTCGATGGATCCAGCCCGGCGCAAGTTCCTTGACAGAACGAACTACTACGGTCAGCAGTCGGCGATGGACACGCAGGGACGGGTCCTCATTCATCCGCTGCTGCGAAAGAGCGCGGCGGTGATCGGTGATGTTGCCGTACTCGGTTATTTGTCATACCTCGAAGTTTGGGAATTGGACAAGTTCCAGCAGCGCCTGCTGTCGGATCCGTACACAGAGGAAGACGAAGCGGCGATTGCGCGACTGGGAATCTAGGAGTGAACGGTGAGCGGTAAGCAGTGAGCAGTTTGGAAAAGTTCAAAGCGGTTTGCAGCGCCAGGTTGAAAGTGGCAGTAAGGGCGCTGCTTACTGCTAACGGCTCAAGGTTCACTAGCAGTTGTTCTTTGAACGAGATCACGGGGCGGTGGTAATGGCAATGGCCTTTGGGGGGCAGGGGCCCAGTCATCAAGGCCATCGCCCCGTGCTACTTCGAGAGACGATCGAGTTGCTCGCGGCAGAGCGCGGAGGATTGTTTGTTGATTGCACGGTAGGCCTGGGCGGGCATAGCGAAGCAATTCTGCAAGCATCTTCCGATGCGCAGGTGTTGGGAATCGATCGTGACGAAGAAGCGCTCGGGTT
>Ga0068859_100005117_pt1 | contig 13322 bp, 17 predicted proteins | sample KBSSwiS22_FD_66585 | JGI IMG/M metagenome (GOLD analysis project Ga0068859, IMG submission 66585) | Switchgrass rhizosphere microbial communities from Kellogg Biological Station, Michigan, USA - KBS Switchgrass S2-2 | ecosystem: Host-associated > Plants > Roots > Rhizosphere > Soil ... | reverse complement strand
TAACGACGCCGATAACAGCCCATTTACCGGACATCAACTGCTTCCAATCGGATAAAGTAGTTACATCCCTGCGGAGGCTGACTACGCGCCGCTCACAATCCAGCACGTCCCGGTTTACGCGGAGCAGTCCGCCGAGCATCCAGTTGTTCTGATTTTCCAGACGACTCATGGTTTCCACGAGCCAACGATCACTGTCGGAGAGTTTCTCCAACAGATGGGGTGGGATAGAGCTTTTGAACTCTTTGGGAGGTTCAAGCGTCTCATAAGAATTCTGATTATCGCTACTCATCTCCCTGTAAATACGGCTCTATAAGATGGTTTGCTATGCCAATGACCTTGATGAAAATAAATCATCTGAAAGTCATTGAATTTTCCTATTGACACTCACAGGTGCCGTGTATACTGTCGCCGCATGGTTACCGACATAGCCAAAATCGAAAAAAAGATAAATTTCCCCGTGGAAAACTGGCCTGCGAACTGTTACTCCGTCGCTGTTTCCATCTACAAAGCAGGCTTAGTTCCTGCCAAATCACGTTGTCGTTACGGTGTTTGGTGGGGGCCAATCCGCACCAAGAAACACTTTCAGGGGCGGACGTTTACACACCACGGCTGGATCGAACTGCCGGATAAACGCGTATACGACCCAACCCGATTCGTATTCGAAGACGTAAAGCCCTACATCTGGGTCGGCGGCTACTCGGAGAAATTTTATGACATTGCCGGGCAGCGCCTTAATGCTGGAATGCACCGTGAGTTTCCAGCCCGTGAAAAGGAAGGCATCAAACTGACGGCCAAACAGCGCGCCATTATCGCGCCCTTCATGCCTTCCGTGCTCGCCGAAGACCCTGACTTCGGCCAGATGATGTGGCTCGCTCACTTTCCCGTTGATCTGATGGGCGATCAGGCCAAACCCGTGCTGAAAGTTTTTGACCAACTCGACCTCCAAGCGCTGATTCCTCTGGACATCCGCCGCTACGTTCTTGAGGACGATGCACTCAACGAACACGAATTGAAAGCCAGCCTAGCGTGATACCGACCACACTCAAAGACGCCAACAAGATACTTAAAAAAGCCCTCTGCCCGGAAGACGTTTTTGGCGATCTCGATGGCAATAAGGACGCCTCGCTGAAGGACGCCTTCCGCGACTGGGCACGCCTGACCCATGCCGACCGCTACACCGTAGCCGCCGACAAAAAGCTGGCAGAGGAATGCTTCATCAGCTTCCAGCGCTGGCACAAAGTCGCGAAAGAAAAAGTCACCGTCGGCAAATACGGTGATCGTACCGGCATGGCCAAGGTGACTGTCAAAACCAAGACGGATGTATACGAAGTCACCGAGCGCGTCGCCAGCGGCGATCTGTGCGAAGTTTACGGAGCCACGAACAAGACCAAGAAACACGTGGTACTGAAAGTCACACGCACGCCCGCGAACAATGACATGACAGCCAATGAGAGCGTGCAGCTTCGCTTCCTCGCGCAGCACGCTCCCTCGAAGGATTTGAAGGCCATGCGCCATATCGTGACCCTTCTGGACAGCTTCGAACTGACGCAGGCCAAGATCAAGAAGCGCGTCAACGTATTCCCTCGGCTGGACGGCTACTGCACTTTACAGGACGTGTTGGAAGAATACCCGGAGGGTCTCGACGTGCGCGACGCTGCATGGATGTTCAATCGACTGCTCACCGGCATCTTGGTCGCCCACCAAGCCCAGATCATCCACGGAGCCATCCTGCCAAAGCATTTCATGATTTGCCCGAGCACGCCCAACGCCCATGACGGCGTACTGATCGACTGGTCGTACGCCGTCAAGCGTGGCGAAAAGCTCAAAGCCATCTGCCCGGAGGAGCGGGATTACTATCCAGCGGAAGTGTTCGCAAAAAAGCCCGCTGATTACGGCGTGGACATTTACATGGCTGCCAAGGTGATGATTCGCCTGCTCGGTGGTAAAGTGGTCAAAGACGGAGCGACGATACCAGACTCAGTTCCGCATCCGATCAAGGGACTGCTGAAATCGTGTCTGCTCGCCGCCGGGCACCGACCCAAAGACGTGTGGGATATTTTTGAAGATTTCGAGAAAACCCTGAAAGCCCTTTACGGCCCGAGAAAGTTTCGACCATTCGCGATGCCTCGGCCACTAAAAACATGAGCGAAGGATACAAAGTCAACGACCGGCGTGGTAAACGTGACGAACAAACCGGGCCGTGCTGCCGCGTTTGCGGGAGCAAGGAAGTTCACACGAGCCACTACAACCAGCCAACGATGGATTGCATCGAGTACCTGCGTGGGCTGGCATCGAAGTCAGAAACCATTCGGCTCGGCACCGAGGAGCCTGACAAACGGGTTTATCACATCACCGACGCGGACATCAACCGCATGGACTTGAGTCATGCTCAATCCGAACTCGCAAACTTTGTATACGAATCGACATTTTTATTTGAAAGATTGGAGCACAGAGGCGTTCTTAGGGGCAATGGCCATCACATGCGCCAAGAAATTGCCGAGGCAGCAGGAAAACTCCTGAAAGAACGTTGGATACAGCCAGCTTCACCGGCAGCAAACAAAACCTAAACCGAAAACACAAAACCAGACAAAACCTATGGGTGGATCAGATTATAGTCACGACGCATACGCTGCGCGCTTAGCGCATCACGACAAAGCCGGAACCTCGGCATTTACTCACGACGCGGATGTTCGCTCGGGGAAAGCGGACAACAAAGTCCACGAAAAACTCGACCCATCAAAGCCCAACACCGTTGGCAAACTCGTTCGCGAGAGCTTCGACAGCGACGCTCACCCGGTCAGCACCGCTGTGGCCGTCCTGTTCGACGTGACCGGCTCAATGCGCGAAGTTCCTCAAGTCTTCATTCGCAAGCTCGGCACCCTTATGGCCAGCCTTGTGAAGAAGGGCTTCCTCGAACACCCGCACATCATGTTCGGCGCGGTCGGCGACGCAACCTGCGACACCGCCCCGATTCAGATCGGCCAGTTCGAAGCCGGTAACGAGATGGACGAAGCCCTGAGCTTGTTCATGCTCGAAGGCGGCGGTGGTGGCCAGCAGACGGAAAGCTACGAACTGTCGATGTACTACTTGGCCCGGCACACCGACATGCACTGCGTCACCAAACGCGGCAAGAAGGCTTACCTCTTCATGCTCGGCGACGAGACCCCGTATCCGCAGGTCAAAAAGAGCGAGGTCAAAGCCTTCATCGGCGACGACATTCAAGCCAACATCCCGCTCGAAGAAATCCTAGCGGAACTGCGCGAGAAGTTTGAAGTGTTCTGGTTGATGCCCGGCGGCACCGGCAACTTCAACGACAAACACGTCAACAGCTACCTTCAGAACCTGTTCGGCCAGAACTTCCGCAAGATGGAAAACCCGGAAGACGTGTGCGAAATGGTCGTCTCACTTATCGGCGTCAACGAAGGTTACGACCTGCACGATGTCGGCGCAGCGCTCAAGGACGTTGGAGCCAGCGCAGCTTCGGTCAGTCGTGTCACGAAGGAACTCGTTCCGTACGCAAGCTCGCGTGCTGTGACGAAAGGTGCCACCGCCTCGGGCGATCTGGCAACCACGGCGGACACTGGTGACTCGGTTGCGCGCCTCTGATGAAGTGGATTGTCACACAGCCTGACGGCAAAGAAGTTGAGCAAACTGGTGGCAGCGCGAAGGACGCTGCCACCAATGCCGCACGTGCTGAATGGGGTGACCCTGAGCGCGCTGGCATAAAGTTGGAGTACAAAGTCCGGCGTAAAAACCCGCCGGATTCAAAAACGGAAGTTTGCAAGATCATTTCCCGCTGTTACTGGGGAGACAATTCATACGAATGAGCGCCATCATTACAGTCGATCTCGGTTACGGTGATTCCGGCAAGGGTACAATCGTAGACGCCCTTGTTCGGAATTACCGTGCCGGGCTTGTCGTCCGCTACAGCGGCGGCGCGCAGGCTGCTCACAACGTCATCACTCCTGATGGACGGCACCACTGCTTTCGTCAACTCGGCAGCGGTATGTTCGTGCGCGATACAAAAACCCTCCTGTCGCAGTACATGCTGGTTGATCCACTGGCGCTCACACTGGAGATCGCCCAGTTGCAAAAAACGGGCACAGACAATTTAATTTTCAAAAACATCTTCATCGATGAACGGGCGATGATCGTGACGCCTTTCCACAAGGCGCTGAATCGTCTACGCGAAAAAGCCCGTGGTGACGGTCGCCACGGTAGCTGCGGTATGGGCATCGGGGAAACTGTCCAGCTTTCATTGGAGCGCCCTGATCTCGTTATTCGCGCCAGTGATTTGAAGAACTACGACGCTCTCGTGACCAAGCTGATGGGTGTTTATCTTTACGCTTTCGACACGGCCAAGGCTCTGGGCATTGATGTCGCCAGCAAAGCCAATCTGGAAGAAGCCAGACTCCTTTTCCTGCCGATACTGAATGTCGCCAAGGTGTTCGAGAGCATTGCAAAAGAGGTCAATATCATTCCTCCGGCACAGGTCTGCGATCTGGTCAGCACAAATACCAGCGTGTTCGAAGGTGCTCAGGGCGTCCTGATCGATCAGGACTATGGTTTCCACCCGTATACAACGTGGAGCAAAACCACTTCGGAGAACGCCTATAAAATTCTGGCGGACGCTGGCGTCACCGGGATTACCGAAGTCGGTATCATTCGCGCTTTTCCAACCCGGCACGGCCCCGGCCCACTGCCGACTGAGCACAATGACTTGTTGAAGCTTCTACCCGGCGAGCACAACAAATTTAACGAGTGGCAACGTGACTTTCGTGCCGGATGGCCAGACTACGTGATGCTGAAATACGCGTTGATGGCCAACAATTCCATCGATTACTTCGCAGTCACCCACGTTGACTGCTTAGATATGCAGGACGAGTGGAAAATCTGCGATGATTACGATCAGGACATTCTGAGCAAATTGCCAACCAATCTTGAAGAGCAGGCGGCGCTGACCGAAGCTTTAGCGAAAGTCACCTGCACGCCAGAGGTAATGCCAAAAGATTACGTTCTTGATGCCATAGGCGTTGAAACAGGTATACGGATTGGAATTCTTTCGAGCGGCCCAACTGCTGACGACAAGCATTTCACCGCTGCTTTCGACGTAGCATCAAAATGAGCAGCACAAATCAGCACGTTGGCGAATACCTTGTCCGAGATTACACGCATGTGACAAAACCGGAGGATGCTCCGATGCTGATGTTCGTGCCAGAAGCCGACATCTTCGAACTGCTCGACGACGCCAAGAAAAACAATAAAAAAATTACCGTCCACGAAGTTGGACGGTGCATCATCAACTGGAAATGAAACTCAACCTTGTCACAGTCACTGGAGCCGACGACAGCACGCCGGTCGCCGACGTTTTGAAAATCGCCGAAGAATTTCCTTTCGTGGAATTTGGCATTCTCTTGTCCAACAGTTCCATGGGGTACCGGCGCTTCCCGTCGAGCGGGTGGCTGAACGAACTCATTTCCACCGTTGTCGAAAAGAAACTCAACCTGAATCTGAGCGGTCATCTGTGCGGCACTTGGGTGCGCCAGTTCCTGATGGGCAAATTCCCGGCGACGGAACTGACCGGCATTCATCCTGACTTTTTAACGGATGGCATCTTCAAGCGCTGGCAGATCAACACCCACGGCATCAAGCACAAGAAAGACCTTGCTCCGCTGACCGCACTAGTGACGGCTCTCGGCAGGCTGCATCAGACAGTGATCTTCCAGTATGACAACGCGAACACGGACACGCTGTTCGCAGTTCAAGAAGGTGGCGGCACGAACATCGCCACCCTGTTTGATCTATCACACGGTGCAGGCGTGCTACCCACCGAATGGCCCAAGCCGGTGCCCGGCGTCTACTCTGGTTACGCTGGCGGCATGTCACCTGAGAACGTTGCCGAACAAATCAAGCTGATCGCTCCACTGGTCGGCGATGGTGAGACGTGGATCGATGCTGAAACACATTTGCGCACGCCTGATGACTCCAAGTTTGATCTCGTCAAAGTGCGCGCATTTTTGGCAGCGGCCAAACCATGGATAGAAAAGAGTCATTAAATTTTAGTGTTGACAAAATTGTGGCATCGTATACACTGGTGCCACAATATGAAAAACTGGTTTGACGTAGACAAGACTGGCTTGGCGCAACTGCTGGAGCGCCGAGGTAAAGAATTCATCGTCCTTGAACTGCTTCAAAACTGCTGGGACGAGCCCGGAGTAACTGAAGTCACTATCAGCGTCTCATACTCTGGCCACAATCGCGCACAGATCGTGGTGGCCGATGACGCACCGGAAGGCTTCAAAAACATTTCTCACGCCTACACTCTCTTCGCCGAATCCAGCAAAAAGAAAAATGCCGAACAACGTGGCCGGTTTAATCTCGGCGAGAAGCTGGTAATGGCTCTATGCGACCACGTGATTCTGGAAACGACCACTGGCGGATTTGAATTCGACGATAAAGGCCGTCATCGCCGCCCAAGCTGGAAACGCGGCAGTGGAACACGCATCGAATGCCATCTGCGCCTGACCCAAGGCGAAGTGGAAAAAATTTGCGAACTGGTAAACAAGCTGATAGCGCCGCCGAAGCATATCAAGACCATGCTCAATGGCTTCACGCTCCAGCCGCGTGCTCCATTCAATAGCTTCACAACCAAGCTTCAAACCGAAATCGCTGGTGCTGACAATCTGCTCAAACGCGCTGACCGTGAAACCACTGTCACACTGTATCCTAAAAAAGACGGCGAGCGTGCCGTGATCTACGAAATGGGCATTCCAGTGTGTGAAACAGATGACCTTTGGCACTACGACATCGGACAAAAAGTCCCCCTCACACTCGACCGCGCCAACGTGCTGCCGGGCTTCCTCAAGCGCGTGCGCCTCGAAGTATTCAACCGCTACAACGGCTTCCTGTCCCAGAATGACATGAACAGCACGTGGGTAACTGAGGCGGTTGAGTGCTCTGACGCTACGAAGGAAGCAGTGCAAAAATACGCTGATGTACGCTTCGGCGAAAAGCGCGTCGCCTACGACCCTAGCGATCCTGAAGCCAACCATTTGGCCGTCAGCCACAACATGACCGTCGTTCACGGCGGCATGATGAGCGCAGCGGCGTGGAGCAGCCTCAAGCGCCACGACGTTATCAAGCCCGCCGGTCAAGTAACGCCCGGCCCCAAAGTATGGACTGGTCAGGACAACCCAGATGCGCCGATCTTCGACGACTGGATTCCCGAAGAGAAGTGGACGAAGGGTATGCGCGAGATCGCCGACTACGCCAAAAAGATGGCCAAACTGGTGATGAACAAAACCATTGTAGTGAAATACTGCGCGACAGCCCACCATCTCGGCGGCGCAAGTTACGGCCCCGGCGGTAATCTCACGTTCAACAAATTCCGCATGGGCAGCGAATGGTTCGAGCAGGGCATCACCGTGGAAGTCGTCGACCTGCTTATCCACGAGTTCGGCCACGAATACAGCCTCAACCATCTGGAGTCAGCCTACCACGACGCGCTCACCCGCATCGGTGCGAAGGTCTGGGCATTCGCCAAAGCAGGCCAGCTATGATCGCCGAAGATACAATCTCGCCGGAGGATGTGAAGAGCACCCTCCTCCGGTATACGTCCCGGCTCGATGAAGAAGACTTCGACCGTAACTGGTGCGGCTGTCTCAACGAAGCAAACATCTTCATCATCGCTGCCCGGATACGCAAAATACTGGAAGATAAAATCTTTGCCATTTCGGAGTACCGTTACGTAAACACTCAACACCCGGCGTGGGAACTCGAAACGGACTGCTACTTCACTTCCCGCTGGACGACAGGGCCACAGGACATGGTGCGAGTCTTCCTCACCGAGTATCCCTACATCGGATTCTCTGCCGGGGGTTCACTTTACTCATGGAGCGCGGCACCCGGCAATGATTACGACGAAACCCACCGCTACGCGTATATTGATTTCGAACAGGAACAGGTGACGTTCAAACAACTGGCTCCGAACGGAACCCTGCACGTTCACATCTTCCGGGTGCAGAAAGACAACGACATCAACGAAGTTCGCGGCTAATCGTTCAGCAGGTGCTCGACGATCTGCGCTGGCACTGACACCGCCTCCGACAATCCTTCCATCGACACTGGCGGGATTTGATGGGAAGCCAGCATTTCAAAATAGTCGCGGGCGCGCCGCTGAGCGAATGCCTCGCTGACGACTTCCCGGTCGGTCTCGTGCGAAACGAATTCGTGCACCTTCTGGCCGTCCTTTGTCCCCAAAAACTTTGTATCGCCGAAGTTTACCACTTCGACACCGGGGAACCGCTCGTCGGTATAAATCCGCTTCATCACCAGTAACTACTTCGTATTTAAGCTGTGAAGTCATTGCTCACAGCGTGTGCTCTTTTTTGCTGCTCCGGTTGTATTACCTACAACCAAGACGGCACTTCTCACCACGTGATCATTGGCTTTGGGATCGTCAGTGTCAGCAACACCAACAAAACCGCTGCCACAGTCGTAAAAACCCAACTGCTGGGCCTCGGATACTCGAACGACAATGGCCCGCGTGCGGCGGTCGGATATTCCAGCAGCACCGTAGTCAAGGTCGCCACCAATCAGAACGCACAAATCGAAGTCTCAAACCTGCCTCTTAAACCATTAACCGTAAACGTCTCCCAATGAAACCCACACTTTTTGCTCTTTCCCTTTGTCTGCTCTGCGGCTGCGCTGCCGAGCTTCACGACAGCGTCATCACGTCGACCGGCACCACGCTGGGCGTGGAAGTCGCGCAAAATCCCACCACGCAGCTTTATCAGGCCAAGCTGGGCTACGTCCGGGCTGAATTGGCCTTTGTGCCCACAGATCGAGGACAGGCGACCAATCAAATCGGCGGAGCCGCCAGCACTGGCAATGTGCTGCTGGAACTGAGCCTCAGGAACATCTTTGCAGGTGGCGGTGTATACCAGCGTCTGGCCATCGGCAAGGACGCCGTGTCGCAGCCGGGCGCAGCCTTTCTGTTTGCGAAGGATCAAAACGGCCAGCTTGGTACGAATGCCGCCAACATCATTCAGCAGAATCTCCCGCTGCTCATGAACCGCCCGCCGATCAAATAACATGCTCGCTGTATACGCATACGTTGACGCTTCAGGAAACATACGCAAGGCCGAGTCCGACGAATTCAATTTCCTCGGAACTTGGACTTCCTCCGGCACGTACTTGGCGCTGACCAAGGACACGGTCAACTACAGCAACAGCCAGTATGTCGCCGCTGTTACCAATTACGGGCACAATCCGGCGCTCCCAAACACACCGAGCAACCCGCAGCCATGGTCACCGCTGGTTCTGATCAGCCCGGCCACGCCCGGCACAAATTCGCTCGCGCAGGATGCTTTTAATTTGGCGGAGCAAGCCTACGATCTTGCCGTTGTTGGAACCAACATTGGCACCAATGCCTTCACGCTGGCCACGGCGGGGAGCAATCTCGCATGGACTGCCTTCGTGCTGGCTTCCAGTGGCACGAGCGGGACTGATCCGCAAACGCTCGCCATCGCGCAAGCTGCTTTCAATATCGCAGTCATCGGCACCAATGTCGGAACGAACGCGTACAATCTCGCGACCAGTGCGTACGGCACCGCTTCAGAAGCTCTTCAAATCGCAGTGATTGGAACGAATGCGGCGGCGCAGGCTTCAGCCGTTGCAACCGAGGCCCTGAGCATCTCTGTCCTTGGAACAAACGCAGCTTCGCAAGCGCAAGCCGTCGCAAGTGAAGCCCTGCGGATTGCCATCATCGGCACCAACACCGGAACGAATGCCCTCAACCTCGCGACTTCTGGCAGCAATCTGGCTTGGCAGGCTTTCTCGATAGCTACTGTCGGAACAAATCAAGCCAGCGCTGCCATGACCGTGGCACAGAGTGCTTTTTCCATCGCGGTTTCCGGCACGGCTGTGGCTAATGAAGCACTGAATATCGCCATTGCCGGTACTAACGGCGTCAATTCCTTGTCAGGTTTACTCAGCGCCGGTACCACTTATGGCACCCGCATCAACATCGCCAATGGCACCAGCTTTGTTTACGTGAATGGCCTCAACCTTCCATTCACTCCGACCGTTTGCTGCACGGTTCAGATGCCCGGAACCAACAGTCTTAATCTCTGGCCCACGCTGGTTGGCGACCCAACCAACAACGGCTTCGTTGTTTCCTTGAATGGCCAGACTGATTCCAGCGGCTACAAACTCCACGCCATTTTACGCGCATGAAATTAACACCTAAAAAACTGCTAATCGCTTCCCTCTGCATCATAGCGCTCATGCTGATCGCGGCCACCACGCCGATCATCAACGGCATCCTGCAATCGGATTTGAACATGGGTTTCTTCAGCTTCCTGAACCCAAAAAGCTACTGGACGCGTGAAGTCAATGTGCGTGCTTTCGGGGCGACGGGCGACGGCGTGCACGACGACACGGTCGCCTTTCAAGCAGCTATCGACTCACTGACCAACAATGGCGTCGGCGGAACAATTATCGTCCCGGACGGCATCTACCTGATCAACGGTTCGTTCACCGAAGCTTCTGGCTCAATCTCTGGATTAAACCACAGCCAGCTTCATTTGCCGGTACGCAGCTTGGTAAACCAGACGATTTGTCCGATCACCATTCGAGGCGTCACTGATCCAACACTCAACACGGTGTGGAACGCAGGGGTGCTGCCCGTCATCAACACGAACGGCGCGATCATTCTTTCCACCAACATTCCGGCTGACCCCAGCTACACGATCATCGGCAGCGCTGCGCCGTCTGGAAGCACGATCAATTTGACAGCAGTTTACTTAAAGCTGGAGCGACTCACATTCCGAGTATACGACAACCCACAGACTTCGCCTCTTAACCTGCAATATGTCGGTCAGGTTTCCATCCGCGACTGCGTCGTTGATACCGGTCAGCCGGGCGGCCAACAGAGCCAGCCCACCTTTGCAAGTGTCGGCATCATTACACCGACAATCAACAACTGGGTTATCAGCGAAATTCACAATGTGGACGTGCGCGGGTTCGACGTTGGCTACCAATTAAACGAGCATTCGGACGTGGACGACGCCCGTGTCTGGATGTGCAACAAGGGTTGGTATTTTCCCGGTGGCACGCACGGTATTCACATGGGACATACCGTTACCTCCGGCTGTACTCGCGGAGTAATCGGCGGCCCCACGGGTGGTTTCGTGCAACGTCTGGACTGGGGCATGTACGCCGTCGAACACTCCATTCTGCCGGGCGGTGGGGCATGGGCCAACACCTTAATTGATTTCGACGATACTAACTCGGTGCTGCGCGGTATCGTCAATTTCGCATCGGTTGATTCCGGCGTCGGAGCCGGTGACACTTTCACGGTCAATAACACCACCAACGTCACTTTCTTCAATGCCAATTCGCGATCTTTCCAGCGCTTAAACGTGAGACCGCTGAAAACCAACGATGCAGACAGCAACTACCTGCTGGTCGGCAAAGATTTCAATAAGGCGGGCGTATACAACATCGGCGTTTACCTGCAACCGTTTCAAAATTTTTCTGGTCTGTGGCTGGGGCCGGGAAGCTTCAATGACTCTGTGCAGCTTGCTACCAATTTCGCACTGCTTAGCAATGGCACTAACAGCTTGGCGGTAAATGCTCCTCAGCCTGAAGGCGGAACCGCCGCTGGCTCAGTTATCCAGTTTCAGGTTGGACACCTTACAAAAGCCTCACTCAGCAACAGCGTATTCAATGTCAGCGTGCCGCTGGCCCACGGCACAATCGTGCTGACCAATTTAGTCAGCGGTCAGTTTTACACCAACACAACGCCAGCAACCATGCGCGTCGCTGGCACCATTCAGTTAATTTCAGCCGCAGTATCCGGCAACGTGGCCATGCAGCTTTGGATTCAAAACGTGACAACTAATTCACAGGGTTTTCAAACTGCGGCTGCTATACCTGCACAGTCGGGTGATTTCCGTCAGCTTTTTGGATGGGTTCCTACTGGAGCATTTTTCGTATTCACGAACACAAGCACAGGGGCAGGAAACTCTGTCACTCTCTTTAAGACTGAAGTCGAATCGGATTAAGCTTCGAGAAGCGACGCGGCAAGCTGCGCTGCGGATTCAACTCCGTAGCGCTTTTTGATGCCACCGACACGCGCCTGCTCCCGCTTCATCTTGTTTTCACGATGAGCCACGTGAAGCGTAGCAGCGTGCTGAAGAGTCCGCTGGAGGGTTTGGATGACCAACGGAGGAAGGCTCTTTTGATTCAGCCCGGCACCAATCAATTTGATCAGTCGAGACAGCGCGAGTTCTGGTTTCAAACGCAGCAATTCATCTACTTCCGTACGTTTGATACCACGCTGGGTTCGATTGCTGATCCAGTCGTATAACGCATCCAGCACCACACGCGGTTCGTCCCCACGGTCGAGCGCCTGCTTCAAAAACAGAAATTGCGGGCCAATAATCCCGGTCGGATTGGTCGGCCCGTGAAGGTCGCTAAAATTTGCTACCCCGAATTTAGGCTGAGAGCGCATGGGCACATTAGGGGCAGAACGCCCCTTTATGATCGAGGCAAATTTTTGGTCACGAGTCATGGCGTATCGTCATTCTGCTTAATCTCGGGTGCCTGTTTGCCAAGCTGGTGCATCCACGTTGACAAACCACCCAGTGCCGCGCCTGCGACTGCCGACGTTATCAAACCCTGATTACCCCACGCACCCAGCAAGTCGCTGAGAACGTTAATGCCAGCACCGACAAACGGCACAATGAACGGCATCCACGCCGGATTCACCTGCGGCAAATACTTCTTGATCGCCGCGACCAAGGCCAGCGTAATCGGCGAGATCAACAGTTGCAGCCACGTCGGAACCGCTGAAAGCGGAATGCTGATGGTGGGGCTTGGATGGCCAAAAGCATTAGTGCCGGGAACTGGTGCGTTGGTGAGCGGCAGATTAGTCTGCGCCATGCACACACCCGCCGTCGCAAAAAGAGCGATCAGCAACCAGATTCGAGTTGATCTTTTCATGCCCTAACTACGCGGCCAGTAGTTCGCAGGGCAGGTTTCCGTGGGTAGCTTAGCTTTAATGAAAACCACGCATTTGCAGAGTTTACATTGGTGGTGCCGGTAATGACCACCGGGACATCTTTTACAGGCGCTGACGCGGGCTGTGTGCACGGCATCCGTCACAACCGGTCGACCGGCAGCCAACCATCCCTTCATAGCGGCCTGAAACTCACTCAGCGCTTGAGTCCACGTCAACGGGCGCATGTCGCTTGGGGCTTGGCAGTTTTTACACCCGGCAACCGGCGCGGCGACGGGTTTGTCCACCATTTTGCCAG
>Ga0068859_100005116_pt1 | contig 13323 bp, 14 predicted proteins | sample KBSSwiS22_FD_66585 | JGI IMG/M metagenome (GOLD analysis project Ga0068859, IMG submission 66585) | Switchgrass rhizosphere microbial communities from Kellogg Biological Station, Michigan, USA - KBS Switchgrass S2-2 | ecosystem: Host-associated > Plants > Roots > Rhizosphere > Soil ... | reverse complement strand
AAGAAAGTGAACCGCCAAAAGTGCAAGTGTTGGCATAAATTCCCTGCACAATAAATGTTAGATTTACTGGTTAATAGCTTTATGAAATATATAGTAATACTTCTTCTGTCGTTTCCTTTGGTTTTAAAAGCCCAGGATTGTAAGCTAAATAAAGAAACTGATCCTTATACAAAAGAAATAAAGATCTCTTCAGGATTTATTCAATTGCAAAATGGTTCAGTCACCATTGATGCCGATGCTACGCAGGTAGATATTTTTTTTTCATTGACAGGAACGGATAAATGTTTTGATAATAATTCCACCGCAGCCATTTTTTTTGAAGGAAACAAGCTTAAAATGACTACAAGGAATGCGGGCAGTATGAACTGTGAAGGCTTTTTTCATTTTAACTTTAGAAATACTCCCTCCACAAATAGTTTATTGCAAAAAATAGCTACCCAAAAAATATCCAGCATACTTTTTACGGGCAATAGCAAACAGGAAACAAGACTTAATTTTTCTACTGAACAACAGCCGGTTGTTGTTTCATTTACATCTTGCGTTGTGGAAGAAGCGAAAAAATTGATCAAATAAACTTTAGTGACGTTTAAAGTATTGGATCTCCCTTTCATGTTTTTTAGCAGCCTGTAATGAGCTGAATGTGCCGAGATTTTTTCTTTTATTAGTCCGGGAATCTTTTTTACGGGAATAGAGGCGGTATTCACCTGATTTTAATTTGCGTATCATAACTTCTTTTTTAAAATAAATCAATAGTAATATTCACAATTGTTGTGCCACTGAAAGTATGAACCGCTTAACAACTGCTAAGGATGATTAGGCAGGATATTGATTTAATTAATACTTACGGGCTGCAATAAACTGGCGGTTCAGCATCCTGCATCTTTGTTATTTTCCATCTTGATTTATTATCGGTGTAGGCTAGCCTTTGAACAAAGATGTTTTGTTTAAAACATTTATTGCCGTTATAGGAATCCTCCGCATAGTAATTCACATAAATAATAGCATCGTTAAGTTCCTGTTTGATAACGGCTATAGATGTCACGGAAACTTTTGTTACCGTGCCAAATGCGCTGCTGGAACAGAACCAGTCTTTACCATTACTTACCCAGGTTGTATTATACATTAGATTCCATGCAGTATTGCAATCAGCGCTATTGAGAGCATTTAAAAAATAACTTACTACATTTTCTGCTGACAGGCCTTCATCATCTCTGAATTTTGATTGCGGATCATAGTCCACTGAATTTAATGTACTCGTACCTGCAGTAGCATCACCACCGGAAGCACCGCTTGTGGCAGGTGAAGTGTAAGAGTTTGTATCAGCGGCTGTACTTGTTGGGGGCTGATAAGATGATATTGTACTGCCACGCTGTGCATCTTTCCTTTCTATCAACCTTTTGATGGCGCCAAGAATAAAAGGGCTTAAGAAAAGAAGGATTCCAAGGACAGCGAATACAAACTGTTTTGTAGTTTTTTTCGGAACTGCCTGCGTAGTGTATGTTGATTTTGATTGCCCTGGTGGTGGTTCTGATGCCGTATTGTAAAAATATTCTTCTGTGGTAGTTTTTTCTTTGGATATGTAATCATAAGTTCTTCGCTTATCATCATCCACTAATGTTTCATAAGCTTCATGGAGGTCTTTGAATCTTTCTTCGAAAAACTTATCGCCCTGGTTTTGATCAGGGTGAAACTTCATGCTTAATTTCCTGTAAGCTGTTTTGATCTCATCTTTTGTAGCATTTTTATTAAGCCCTAAGATGTAGTAATAATCTTTTATGTTGCTGTTGCTCATGAGAAGTTAGTGGCAGAGAAGATTATTTACTGAAGATAATAAATAAAATTTTCCATCATAAGTACCACATTAGTAAATATAGATATAAGGTTACAAATATTAAAAAGGCGGCAGTTATCCTGCCGCCTTAAAAAAATAATTCTGATTTTCGTCTAATACTTTTCAACGATCCTATAGAAGAAGAAGCTGGGTGGTCCTTCCACACCGGCTTCGTTCATTTTATCTTTTAAATCTTTTGAATTGATAAAGGCCTTTGCTTTAGCCATATCTGCCACTGAAAATACAAGAGTGACATTGTGATTATCGCCGATAGTATAGCCAACCACTCTATCCGTAAGTCCGGCATTCATTCTTGCCTGTTTGTGTTCGTCGAAAACTTTTTTCCATGCATCCCAATCTTTTACTTTGTGTTTTACCATCAGTCTCGTTGTTGCCTGTATTGCGGTGGTATCATTCATTATCGATACGAGATAATCAAAACTGGGTGATCCTGTAACTCCTGCTTTTTTCATCCTGTCCTTCATTTCCTGCGATGCGACCATTCCTTTTGCTTTGTCTACATCATCCATTTTTAATGCGACCAATACCATATTGGGATCTTCGGTACCTCTTGCAATAACATAGTTATGCAATCCATTGGACTGCCGAACGGAATCATGACTATCATAAACCGGCTTCCATTTATCATAGTTCGCCACCTTTTGTATTATCGTCATAAATTGACTGGTAGCGGGAGGAACAGGAGCGGGGGTTTCTGCTTTTATCGTGGTAGTATCTGCTGAACTTGCTTCTGTTTTTTTATCTTCTCCTGAATTGCAGGAGCCAAGAGATAACAGACATGAAGCAACTGCAATTGTTGACAAGAACTTTACTTTTTTCATTTTTACTTTTTTATTTTATGAAATAAATATTTAAGGGAGGATGAAGCTTGCAGAGGAGTAGAATTGAGAGGGAAAAAGTAAACTAATAAATCAGTAATGCAAAAAAAGGAATTTATAATTACTGATTTGTGACAGACTTAATGAGCAGAACCTTTCGAAAACTTCCTTTACCTTGCTCAATAAATTTGACGTATGAAAAAATTATTTTTCACATTATTAAGTTTCACTTTTATATCGGCAAGAGCCCAGACAGTTGATGATATTATTCAAAAATATGCAACTAATATGGGTGGGCTCGAGGCATTCAATAATATCAAAACAGCTAAGTTAACGGCTACATTTAGTGCACAAGGAACAGATCTGCCAATGATCATACAGGTTATCAATTATAAAGCAGCCCGTACCGATCTGGATGCTATGGGATCGAAAGTGATACGGGTTTATAATAATGGTAAAGCCTGGCAACAAAATCCTCTCGCCGGTATTTCTACTCCTGTTGAAGTTACAGGTACGCAATTAAGCGACTTCAAGCAACAAAGTATGATAGCGCCGGCACTAATGGATTATAAGGCCCGTGGTCATAAGGTAGAGTTGCAGGGACAACAGGATGTAGAAGGAATAAAGACCTGGAAAATAAAATTAACCGACAAAGACGATGGGAGGATTACCTATTATTATATTTCTGCTTCAGACTATACAATGATAAAGTCGGAAATTGAAAGAGAAATTCAGGGACAAAAAGTAAATACAGAAACATGGTTTTCGGATTTGAAAGATTTTAACGGCGCTAAATTTTTTATGACAAGGAGTCAGAAAATTAATGGAGAAACATTTCAAACTACTACAATTAAAAATATTGAATTGAATGTGCCGATTGATGAAAAGATATTTGATATGCCGAAATGATTTTTTGTAATTCAGTGGTGTTTGGCTATAAATAATCCTTATCTCCGTGATTTGCTAATTGCTTTTTTCCTGGTTAGAGGAAAGGTTGGATTTAACTGCAATTTCTGCATCATTGGACACTTTATTCCAACCGGTTTCAATTGCAAGCATGCGTGAAGCTCTTGCCGGATGAGTCTTCGATGTTTTTACGGCAGCAATATATTTCATTACTTCCTGTGATTGTTGCAAGGAGGCACCCAGTTTATGCAATACAAACCCGGCAAACTCGTCCGCTTGTAATTCTAATTCAGGCTTGCTTCCGCTTTTTTTAGTCGTATGACCTTCAAGATGGTGAGCAACTTCATGTGCAAGAAGAGTCATAACGGCCCATTTATCTTTCGTTACTGCATTTACCTGGTTAATGAATTCAGGATTGTACGAGATGCACCGTTTTCTATGTGAAATGGTGGCTTCCAGGTTAAGGACATGCGCTTCACGCAATTCAAAATCGTTTGGTAGCCCGACTGCGTTCATTATTTCAGATAGCATTTGCTCCATCTGGGAGAATGTTATTAAAGTACTACCGTTGGGAACGGGGTGCTGAAAATTATTCCCACTATTAATGATCGCTGTACGGCCTATACACAGATGAGTTAATGCAAAAAATGCGGTAAGAAGAAGGGCTTGTCTCATTTTATATCAGGGGTAATTCATAAAAATAGAAACAATTCATTTTTTTTTGAAGTAAAAGGCATATTATTTCTGATTTTTAGGAATTCATTCACCATGCGTAAAAAATTCCCCTTACTATTTTGCAGCAGAAGCACAGGATAATAGGTTATCCACAAAACAGCCTGAAATGCCGGGAGCTGGCATAGTTGTAGCGATAAATTAAGCGAGGCTGCCATAAAATATTTTTAAATCTTAAAATCTGTTGTATGAAATTCAAAAACTTTTTTGCTGTGGCAGCAATAACTATTCTTGCCGCATGCGGATCTCCATACAGGGCTACCGACACAGCAGTAGTGGTACCGGTTGATATGCAAGCATCTTTTTCATCTCAGTATCCTGGTGCTACCAATGTAGTTTGGTCACCTTATGATGCAAATGTTGTATTGCCGATTGACTGGGAACTTACCGGGTGGAGTCCACTCGATAATAATGATTATGTTGTACGATTTAATTATCAAAACGACGATTATTATGCCTGGTATGATAAAGATGGTACGTGGATAGGAACTGCCTATGTGATGAAAGATTATACAAATATGCCATCTGCTATTAATACTACTTTAACTTCACAGTTTCCGGGTTATAACATTACAAGTGTTAACCGTGAATTCCAAAAAGACAAGGTCGCTTATGAAATATTGTTAAGCAACGGTACTTCCAAAGCGAAAGTCCTGATCGACGGAAATGGAAATATCATTAAGTCCAAAACAAAGATCCAGTAATAAAATCCGGATGTTTAAATAAATGCCCCGATTCTATCGGGGCATTTATTTATAAAATGATTTAAAAGAATTGTCGTAAATGCCCTGCTGTAGGAGAATTTGAAGATTTAGTTGTTGGCATGATGAGAAGGATCAAAGAGATAAAAATGACGCAGAAGGGTAAGTATCAGCATTTATCAGTTTTTTCTTCAGAATTAATCAATAATTTTATCTTTCCTGAAAAACCAGCCCGGTAAGACTTTACATTATTGATATTCTCATAATTAAAAACTGCAATGTTGATGAAAAAGCACAAGATTTTTTATTTCTGCCTGCTGGCTACCTTAATTATTAGCCTAACGAACCCTCTTACTGTAAAAGCACAAAAAGATTTTCCTCATGACACGAGTTATTATGAGACTTTTCCTCATACAATAACCGGACGCTTGTTTTTATCCCGCAAATATGTGCATCTTAATTTTCCAGCAAATGGTGGTGCAAGCGAGTTAGAATATAAGGCTAATGCTAAAGTGAACCTTGGCGCCGGCATTACATTACATAATTTTTCGCTGAATATATTTTATGGTTTCGGGTTTTTGAATAAGAATAACGAAGAAAAAGGAAAAACAAAAGGATTGGATCTGCAGCTTCATATATATCCGAATAAATGGGCAATTGATGTGCTTGCGGTATTTCCCAAAGGATTTTATCTTGATCCCAAAGGATATGCTTCCAATAATCCTAATACATATTATTACAGACCAGACATTAAGCAAACTCTTTTTGGTCTGTCTGCTTATCGTGTACCTAATAAAGAAAAATTTTCTTACCGGGCAGCAGTATTGCAGACTGAATGGCAAAAAAGATCAGCTGGCTCCGTGTTGTTTGGCGGCCAGGTTTATTACGGAGATGTAAAAGGAGATAGTGCACTTGTACCTAAAAAGATTCAGAATTCATTTTCACAGGCAGGCCTTAGTGAAATAAGTTTCTTCAACATCGGGCCCGGCATAGGCTATGCATACACACTCGTTATGGCAAAACATTTTTTTGTTACCGGATCACTCATCGCCAACCTGGGTGTTAATTTCAGTACAGAAAAAGGAAGCAGCAAGGAAACTAAAGTATCTCTAAGTCCCGCAGAAGTTTTTAAAACTGCACTTGGTTATAATAGCAGAACATGGAGCATTGCGGCCAACTGGACAGGCAATGGTATATGGTTTAAAGGAGAATCATCTTCCAAAGATTATTTTTGGCCTACAGGGCAGATACGATTTGTTGTTTCAAAGAAATTTTAAGTAAGCAACTTAAATATTAGTCGCCACCCAACTCGGCAGGTGTATAATTATTGACCCGACGTGTAGTATGTTATAACCCACGACGAGTCCACAGAAGATACTTAGGTTTGGACGATATTGCTCCGAGACTCGTCTGAGAAGGAACTCATTTTATCTTTACATGTCAATTAAAATCATGAAATACTTATTATTATTATTTCCATTTTTTTCCCTTTTTTCTTGTGAAAAGAATTCTGAATCAGAAACACTGCTTACATCAGCTTGTGAATTAAGAACAATTAATTTTGATACTTCCTTACAAAAGTTTTACAACATTAATATTAATGGAAATCATATTACACAATTAACTCTAGCAACTGATACTCAAACAAAACAGGTTTATGAATTTAATAATTTAAACCAATTTATAAAAAGAGAAGATTTTAATAATGAAGATAATCTTGGTGCAACTTTAGTAAGGACTAGATGGGAACACTTTTATGACCAAACGAATAATTTAATTAAAATTTTTCAATATAATCAAAATTATTCAGGTGGTGTTGCATTAGGATTAAGCTTGACGAATATTGACTCATTTTTTTACTCATCAAATAATACTGCCGAAATTAGGCATTATACTCCTTTTAATGGGACAAACATTTATCAAGGTGTATCTAAGTTTTCATGGGTTAATGATGACTTAATTACATTAAAGCAATATAGACAGAATGGACAACTTTATCATTCGATTGATTTTACTTATGATTTGACAAAAGAAAATAAGTTTGATTCCATTTGTAAGAATTTTTATATACAAGAGCTTTTTGAATATGGTCATCAAATGGAAGGAATTAGAAGAAGTAAGCATATTCTTACTTCGGCAAAAGAGGAGTGGGTGGGGAATCCACCTATCACAAGAAATTATATAACAACATTTAATTCAAATGGTTTTGTCGAAAGCATCCAAGAAAAGGCGTATGGATTAAATTACTATATATTTAGATTTGGCTATTTATGTGGTTAGTAGGACCTCCTGTCAACAACCACTTGGCACAATGCGGTGAGATAATCCATCAATGAAAAGTCTTTAATAATGTGCAATCGGATCAGCCGTGCCGTCCGGATCATTTTTAGCATAACCCGAAACAGTCAGATTATTTCCTTTTAACAAAAGTAAGCCTGCCAGGTGCGGCGCTGCCATTGATGTGCCGCTCATATATGCATAACGATTACCCGGGTAAGTAGATAAAACATGAACACCCGGCGCTGCATAATCAACAACATCATTGCCATAGTTAGAAAAGTTTGCAAAATTATCGAGACTATCAACTGCTGATACGGTATAAATATTAGCGCCATTTACATTGGCAGGAGAAAATTTATTTGCTGAAGTATAATCATTCCCGGCTGGGATAGTTATATAAATCCCTCTTGCTGCTGTATTTTTTACCTGCTGGTTCAATATCTGGGAAGTAGTATCTGCACCAAGGCTCATATTCACTACATCACCGGCTTTGCCATTTGTATTTACATATGCAAGAGCCTGGATGATATATCCCAGAGTACCCGAACCATCCTTATCTAATACCCGCAGTGAAACAAGCGTAGCTCCCGATGCTATTCCAAGCACACCGAAAGTATTATTCTTTGCCCCAATAATACCGGCAACATGAGTGCCATGACCGTTTTCGTCCTTTGCAGAAGTTTCATTTGGCAAAAATGATTTACTCAGTGTTGCATCAACAGTAAGATCAGGATGATCAAAGTCGATACCAGAATCAATGATCCATGCTCTTTTGCCGATTCCATTACCATAGCCTACACGTTTTACATTCCATGTTATTAATGTGGGTGCAGCAACAGTAAAACAAGTGCCGAGTTTTACAACCCTGTCGGATTCTATGGATTGAATGGAAACATCTTTTTTTAATATCGCTACTTCATCTTTTGTAAGCTTTGCTATAAATCCACCGGGTTCTCCTGCAAAATTTTTTTGTAAGGCTCCACTACGCACCTTATTTCTTTGAAGCAGATCACTGGCAAACTGGCCAAGCTTTGCAACTCCCATGGTTCTTGCATTTACAGCTGAACTTTTATAGGAGACAATATATTGTCCGTCGATAATATCAGGATTGTTGAGAGATTTTATACTTACACTTAAGGATTGTCCCGATACACAATTATCTGTATTTGCAGAGGTAGAGGAGGATTGTTCTTTTTTGCAGCTTGCAAATAACACAAGAACAGAAACTGTAACAAGAACTTTTTTAGTGATCATAGTATAGAGATTTGCTGCAAATTACTTTGATTAAGAGGGCAGATAATTGCCACCGGAATTGTTAACAGGATTTTATGTAGTTTATTGACAAGCCAATATTTTAAGTAGAAATAAAGATCATCCATAAGGGGCAATAGATGTAGAGTATGTTTGTGACTTATGGACGAGGGAAAACAAAATTTTTGAAATGAAACGCAAGGTCATGGCTTTCAGGGCGTCTTTCGGAAAAATTATACTAATGCTGGTAAAAGATTCCAAAAATGATGAATCTGTGTAACATTAATGAGTAACTTGCTTTTCCGAGTAAAAAAGATTAAAAATGAAAAAGATAATAATTATAGCTAACCTTATTTTTTTTATTTCAGTCTCTAAAAATTCAAACAGTCAGAGAAGTTCAAGTCTTCCTGTTCCCATACCCACAATTGATAGCCGTCAAGTGGTCGAAAATATGAATGGAGACAACAAAAATTATCTGAGGAATGAAAATTTTTTAGAAAGCATCTTAAATATTAATGGTGAACGGGTTTTTGGGACTCCTTTTTTGTATGATGAATGGTTTGATGGCGTAATTACAACAAAGGATGGCAGAGTATACAATTATAAATTACGATACAACGTGTACGACCAGGTTGTATCATATATTTTAGGCAAGGATACTATGGATGTGAATGAAGAGATAAAGAATTTTATATTAATGATTCCAGCGAAAGATTCAATAGTGCAGGAACAGTTTATTAATGCAAATCAATTTCGTCGTGAAAAAAATACTTTTTATTATGAAGTTATAATTGATAAAGCGGCCGGGCAGTTATTAAAAGCGAATAAAAAAGTTGTCCGAAACTTCAGTGACGTACTTCTTTCTTCTAAAGGAAAAACCCGGTTAGTACCTGAGTCGATTTTTTTTTATTACAATAATTCGGCTAAAAAAATTTTCAAAATAAGGGCGGACGAATCTAATCTTGGAGAATTGTTAAACGTTGATAACAATACGTTACTAAGATTACACTCCGAAAATTACGATTTTACAAAAGAGGCTGATATTATAAGTTTTTTTACAAATTATTTTCAGCGCTTATAAGCGTGTTGCGTAGAAGTATAGCGCCAAACATTCCAATACTCTATTGTGCCCGGGACTGGAATCGAACCAGCACATTCTTGCGAACGGCAGATTTTGAGTCTGCTGCGTCTACCAATTTCGCCACCCGGGCATTTCAGATATTTGCCAAATGAGCCATGTCAATCATTCAAAGATTCTTATTTTGACCAATTTGACATCATGACTTATTGACTTTTCGGGGTTGCAATATTACAGTTTTCCAGCTAATTCCCTTCTTATACGGTCGAGGTATTTTTTCTTATAATAATATTCTTTTACTTGCAGCAACTCTTTTTCGGGAGTAATACCTTCCTTATAATGCTCCACAATTTCTTTAACAGGCTCATATATTTCAGATTGAAGACTTTCAATTTTAGATTTTATTCCGGTAGCAACAGTTGCATCATCTTCGGCATCCATTAGCTGCTCATTTATTTCTAATACTTCCATTAAAAAAGAAGGCGGCAGTTCATATTTTTCTTCTTCTTCCAATAATGATTTCAACTGAAGCGTATATTTAATGGTTTCATCTGGGTTTTGAAATGTTTTGTAAGCCTTGTTAAGTTGCGCCGATCTTTCTAAAGAATCTGCCTGGACTTCTTCTTCTTCACTTATAAAATAATCAGGATGATATTTCCTGCTTAGTTCAAAGAATTTACCCGATAATGAAGCTGTATCTACTTTCAGTTGCACCGGTATTTCAAACAATTCAAAATAGTTCATCTTGTTGCTCCTGCTTTTCAAATTACATTTGCGATTATTTTGAATCGGCTTATTACAATGTTGCTTTGCAAATGCTCAATAAAGAGCAGAACGATGAAGAGTGCGACGCAACGAAGCTGATAGTAGCAATTAAGCCCGGCTCAAAATTTTTTTACAGTTACAAAGGTACAGACATGACAAGGATAGGACTTATTAAAGAAGGAAAAATACCAGCAGATAACCGGGTGGCGTTAACACCGGCTCAATGCAAATGGATATATAAAAACTCCACCGATATAAAGATAATTGTACAATCATCGGCTCATCGATGCTTTTCGGATAAAGAATATGTAATGGCTGGTGCCGAAGTAAAGGACGATCTGAATGACTGCGATATTTTGCTCGGAATAAAAGAAGTGCCGGTTGATGAATTGATCCCTGGCAAAATCTATTTATTTTTTTCACATACAAGAAAAAAACAGGTTCGCAACCAGCAATTGCTTCATGCAATACTGGAAAAAAAGATCACACTTATTGATTACGAGTGCCTGGAACATGAGGATGGACAACGCATTATTGGTTTTGGTTTTTTTGCCGGTGTAGTAGGTGCACACAATGGAATAATGGCTTATGGGAACAGAACCGGCCTTTTTAAATTAGACAGAGTTTATAAGCAACGCAGTTTCAGGGAACTGATCCATACGTATTTTGGTTTACGGTTGCCGAATGTAAAGATAGCAGTAGCTGGTTCGGGACGTGTAGCGCATGGCATTTTAGAAATCATGAACCTCATGGGAATTCATGAAGTAGAACCGGATGAATACATTAAAAAACGCTTTGCTTATCCTGTATATACACAGTTAAAAGGTGCAGATCTGTATCGAAGTAAAAAAGATGGCGGTTATAAACGTGAAGAATTTCATACGACCCCGGAGTACTATGAATGTAAGTTTCTGCCTTATGCGACGCAAACCGATATTTTAATGAATGGTGTTTATTGGGAAAAAGTTTCGCCCCGGCTTTTTGAACCAGAGGATATTGCTTCAGATAGTTTCATCATTCAAACCATTGCTGATATTACTGATGATGTAAATGGCTCTGTTCCTATTAATCTTGGCGATCAGCCTATTGAAGATCCGGTTTACGGAGTAGATAAAAAAACATTGAAGAAAACCGAACCTTACCTGCCTACTTCTATTGATGTAATGGCCGTAGGTAATTTGCCCAACGAACTGCCAAGAGATGCATCACGGTATTTCGGCGAGCAATTAATTAAGTATGTTTTGGACGATCTGCTTAAGGGAGGATCGCCGATCATTGAAAGAGCAACTATTACAAAGCAAGGGAAGCTCACAAAGCATTTTGAATATTTGAAGGAATATGCGGAAGCGAGGGAATAGTTATAAGTTCTATGTTGAGAATCATAGATTGAGGTAATAATCTTTTAGTAACTCAATAAATTCTTTTGTGTATTTCTGTTGGTCATTCCAAAGGGAAATTTCATCGATTGTCGTTTCCGTTAGCTCAGTAGATTTCAATTTCCCTGATAACATAATGCGGAAGTAATCATGATTTACTGATTGCCTGACTAAAATCATCTTTAAGATGACCATCTCTTTTTCCAGCAGCATTTTTTTAATCTCATCATTTCTTTTATAGGGTAGTAATAAATAAAAAAAACCGGTAGAGCTTAAGCTCTCCTTTATTGTATTGAGCAATACTGCCAATCTAAGCTCATTACTGTGCAAAGCCGTATTTCTTTTTCCATCTTCAGACTTTAGTTCATTTTCATAGAATGGCGGATTGCTTATTATTAAATCATACTTCTTTTGAAAAGAAAAAGTTTTTACATCTGAATTTGTTATTATTATTCTGTCTTTCCATGGAGAAGCGTCGATATTTTCTTTTGCCTGGGTACATGTTTCTTTATCAATTTCAATAGCATCAATAAAAGCATCTTCTTTTTTTTGGGCAAACATTAAACTTAATAATCCTGTTCCTGCACCAATATCAAGACAGTTTTTAACTTTTACCTTTTTACTTTTTACTTCATCAGCCACCCATGCGCCAAACAAACAAGCATCCGTTGTGACTTTCATTGCACATCGATCCTGTTGAATGGTGAATTGTTTGAATTGAAAGTAGGAGTTGGGCATCAGGAAATATTCTGTTCTTCAACAAATACAATATGATTACCGAATGGATCAAGAAGAGACATTTCAGTAGTATTCCATTCCGTCTTTTTAGTACCGGGTTTATAATACCTGTAATCTTTTTCTTTCAACTCCCTGTTATACTTTTCAAGATCTTTTATCAATACTCTTATTCTTGAGCCGGGAATGCAATCACCGTAATGTTCAGTTAATTGTATAGTGATACCATCCCTTGACACTTGCATATAAAGCGGAAAATTTTCACCGAAGCGATGCTCCCAATCAATAGTAAAACCAAGCCAGTCGATATAGAATTCTTTTGCCTTTGCCTCATCAAGTATTCGCAATACGGGGATAATAGTTTGTTTGAGCATAAGTCATTAATTTACCATTCTGCTTTTGCAGATACTGTAACAGACAGATCAGAAAAGTCTTTTTCCATGTATTTATAATAACCTGTTATAGCGATCATCGCGGCATTATCAGTGCAATATTCAAAGGCCGGGATAAATGTTTTCCATTTATATTTCTTTCCTATTTCTTCAAATGCTTTTCTTAACCCACTGTTTGCTGAAACGCCACCGGCAAGGCAAATATCTGAAATACCGGTTTCAACAGATGCCTTTTTTAATTTGTTTAATAAAATCGTTACGATACGTTGCTGAATAGAAGCACAGATATCGGGTAAATTATTTTGAATGAATTCTTTTCTATCATCTTCAGTCGCCATGAATTCTTCTTTATAAAGATTGCTCTTGCCTGCATTTCTTAAAAAATAAAGAATAGAAGTTTTTAATCCGCTGAAACTAAAATCAAGGCCGGGAATTTG
>Ga0068859_100005113_pt1 | contig 13327 bp, 9 predicted proteins | sample KBSSwiS22_FD_66585 | JGI IMG/M metagenome (GOLD analysis project Ga0068859, IMG submission 66585) | Switchgrass rhizosphere microbial communities from Kellogg Biological Station, Michigan, USA - KBS Switchgrass S2-2 | ecosystem: Host-associated > Plants > Roots > Rhizosphere > Soil ... | reverse complement strand
CTTGGGCCGCACGCACCCACTATGTCATTCGCGCACTGACACGATCATGGCAATCATCAAGCTCGACGCCTTGCGCGACCTCGCCGCGAAAGCACTCTTTCGCGCCGGTGCGAATGTCGCGATGGCGGACGCGACGGCGCGCGCGCTGGTCTACGCCGACGCGCAAGGGCTCGCGTCGCACGGAGTCTCCCGCGTGCCGCAGTACGCGATGCACTTGTCGAACGGCCGCGCCGACGGTGGGGCGGAACCCGTGGTGGTGCGCGCGAAAGGCGGCGCGGTGCTCGTCGACGCTCGCAGCGGACTCGCGTTCCTCGCATGCGCCGTCGCAGTCGGCGAGGCCGTCCGGAGGGCGCGGGAATTCGGCGTTGCCTTCGCCGGAGTAACGAACAGCCACCACTTCGGCGCTGCCGCGTATCACCTCGAGCCCGTGGGTGCTGCCGGACTCGTCGGCCTCGCGCTGGGCAACTCGCCTGCGGCGATGGCCGCCGCCGGCGGGCGCCGCCCGCTCTTCGGAACCAATCCGATCGCGGCTATCTTCCCGCGACGCGATGCGCCGCCGCTCGCGATCGACCTGTCGCTGTCCGAAGTCGCGCGCGGCAAGCTGATGGTCGCGGCGAAGGAGGGGCGCGCCATTCCGCAGGGCTGGGCACTCGATGCCGAAGGCCGGCCCACGACCGATCCCAAGGCGGGCCTTCAAGGCTCGATGCTGCCAATGGGTGGAACCAAGGGCGCGATGCTGGCGCTCGTCGTTGAACTGCTCGTGACCGCCCTCACCGGGGCGGCGATGGGCTTCGAAGCGAGCTCGTTCTTCGTCGACGAAGGCAATCGGCCGCGCCTCGGACAGGCGTTCCTGGCGATCGACCCCGATGCGCTTGCGGGCCGCGCGACCTTTTTGGACCGAATCGAAACCCTTGTCACGGAAATGACGAACGAGCCGGGCGTGCGCTTGCCGGGCGCGCGCCGCCGCGCGCTCGCCGAGGCAGCGGAAGCCCGCGGCGTCGAGATTGCACCTGCGCTCCTCACCGAGCTGCAGCGGCTTGCCGGATAAGGCCGCAATGCACGCGCCCACCGCTCGTCCCGTCGCGTTCCTGCTCAACGTCGCGCACGCGATCGACCACATGTTCCTGCTCATTTTCGCGACCGCGGTGGGGGCGATCGCTGCCGATTTCGGCTTCGCCGACTGGGAATCGCTGATGCCTTATGGCGTCGGCGCATTCCTGCTGTTCGGCCTGGGATCGTTGCCGGCAGGGCGCCTGGGCGACCTCTGGGGAAGGCGGCAGATGATGCTGCTTTTTTTCTTCGGGATGGGCGCTTCGTTGCTGCTCGTTGCCGTCACGCGCAATGCCTGGCAGCTCGCGGGAGCGCTGACGCTGATGGGCGCGTTCTCGTCGATCTATCATCCCGTCGGCATTCCGATGCTGGTCCGCGGAGCGCCGCGTCCGGGCCTCGCGATCGGCATCAACGGCCTCGCCGGAAATCTCGGCGTCGCGCTTGCGGCCGTCACGAGCGGTTTTCTCGTCCAGTATGTGGGTTGGCGCGCGGCGTTCGTCGTGCCGGCGTTCCTTTCCATCGCTTGCGGCGTCGTCTTCGCGCGCATCGCACCGCACGAGCTCGCGCCGCCGGCGCACGGCGCGCGGACGCCTGCCGCGCACGGAGGTCCGCCGCTCGGCCGCATCTTCGCGGTCATGACGATCGCGGCATGCGCGTCGAGTCTCCTGTTCAACCTGACGACCAACGGCAACGGCCAGCTGCTGCGCGAGCGGCTGGCCGGCATCGTCGACGATCCCGCGCTGCTGGGAACGCTCCTCGCGTGCGTCTACGTGGTCGCGTCGTTCGCGCAGGTGGCGATCGGCCTTCTCATCGACCGCTATCCGATGCGGCGGGTCTACCTCGCCGTCGTGGCCTTGCAGGCACCGCTCTTCATCGCCGCCGCCGACGCCAAAGGGTGGACCCTCTTTGCGCTGCAGATCGCGTTCATGATCGTGATCTTCGGCGCGATCCCGTTCACGGACGCGATGATCGTGCGCTACGTCGACGACCGCCTTCGCTCACGCGTGAGCGGCATGCGCCTCTTCGTGTCCTTCGGCGTGAGCTCGACCGCGGTGTGGGCGCTGGGGCCGGTCGTCAAGGCCGCGGGCTTCAGCACGCTGCTGTGGTCGATGGCCGGCATCGCCGCGATGACGTTGTGCGCGGTGCTGATGCTGCCTGCAACGGGCGCCCCGCGAGTCAGCGCGCCGGGGGTACCGCCGCCGCGATCGCATCCCGCAGCGGACTGAACACGCCGGTCGCCGCGGCAATAACGTCCTTGGTGCGCATGAACTCGAAACCACCCGCGAAGTCGCCGACGCGGCCTCCCGCCTCGACGACGAGCAGCGCGCCGGCGGCGACGTTCCACGGATTGAGTCCCATCTCCCAGAATCCGTCGAGGCGGCCCGCAGCGACGTAGGCGAGGTCGAGCGCGCAGCTGCCGGAACGGCGGATGCCCGCGCATTTCGGAACCATCGCATTGAGCACGGGGAGGTACGCCGCGAGCTTGGCGCTGCCGTACGCGGGTATCACGGTGCCGACGAGAGCCTCCTCAAGCCGCACGCAGGTCGACGCGCGGATCGGCGTGCCATTGAGCTGTGCGCCCTTGCCCTTGATCGCCACGAAGAGCTCGTCGCGCGGCGGGTCGAGGACGATGGCATGGGTGACCTCATTGCCGTGCGTGAGCGCGATGGAGACGGCATAGGAGGGATAGCCGTGGCGGAAGTTGATCGTGCCGTCGAGTGGATCGACGATCCACTTGAGGCTGTTCTTGCCGGCGTGACTGCTGCCGGCGATCTGGCTCACGATCTCGCCCGCTTCCTTGCCGACGATCGCGTGCTCGGGAAACGCCGCGCGCAACGTCGCGATCATCGCGTTCTCGGCCTCGGCGTCGGCATTCCCCACGAGATCGGCGTGATCCTTGGCGTGCGAAGGGCGCCGCTTCAAGTCGCGCGACACGTCGACGAGCAGGGCGGCGGCACGGCGCGCCGCGTGAATGGCGACGGCGAGAATCGGATCTCTGTGCATGTGTGGCGGAGTCAGAAGCGCAAGTCGGATCGAGAGCCCGCGTCCCGCGATTGTAGCGCCACCTCGACTGCAAGCGCCTCGTCGGCGTCGGTCCGAGTGCAGGAACATGCGACCGCAGGCGGGAACGGGATGTGCCGCGACTTCAGCGGTTGGCAGAGCCGCGATCGAGCCGATATTGAATTCCCAGCCATGCGCCAATTGCGGCGCCCGGGGATCGAAACGGTTCGGGTCCGGCAAGCGCGGTATCGAACGTATTGCCGGGCCCGCGAAAATAGTTGGCGCCAAGGATGCCGAAGTTCTGGTAGGTCCGGTTCAGCAGATTGTCGATCCGAGCGAACAGCTGCCACTCCCGGGAAATCTGCCAGCTCGCGTCGAGTGCGACCAGGGCGTAGCCGGGAACTTTGCCGCCCGGATCCGCGTTGTTCTCGTTGCCGCGTGCGTACTGCGAGCTCGCGGCCAGCAGCGTCGCGCCGATCGCATACGGGCCGTTCGTCCAGTCGGCGCGAAGACGAACCGTTTCGCGCGGCAACCCGGGAAGCCGATCGCCCGGCTCGACTTCGATGTTGCCGATCGCGTCGGCGGTGATGTTGTTCGGGCTGCTCTCGGTAAATGCAGTCCGGTATGTCGCCTGGAGCAGGCTGTAGCGACCCGTGAGATGAAGTGACCCGAACACGGCGCCGGCCGAAAGCTCCAGCCCTTGCCGGCGCGTATTGCCGACGTTGCGGAAGTATCCGGCGTTGACCGCGCCGCCGCCGGCACTGACGAACTGGATGTCGTCCGCAAGCTCCGTGCGGTACAGCGCCGCACGGTAGAAGCCGGTGGCCCCGACGCTGCCGCGGATCCCCGCTTCGTACGTCGTCGCGCGAACAGGTTGCAGCGGCGGATCGGCGACGAAGATGTTCGGCAGGATGCAGGGAGCGTTCGGATCGGCGCAAGTGAGCTCGACCGGGGTCGGAACCCTCATTCCCTGGCTCACGCCGCCGAAGGCGTTGAAGCGCTCGGTCGCACTCCAAGTCACGCCCGCCGCGGGGTTGAACCGCCGGAAGGTGTTCGTGCCATCGATCGCCGGCGACTCACCCGTCCGATCCTTCGTCGTTGTCTTCGCCGCGTTATAGCGCCCCGACAAGATCACGCTCCAACCGCCGCTCAGCGTCATCGTGTCGGAGACATAGGCGCCGATGCTGCGATTCGTCGCGGTGATGGAGGTTTCGGTCGCGAACGGGCCGATGCCGACGGTTTCGCGATCGTTGGCGAACATTGCCGGCTGCGCGCTTTGCGCAAAGTCCGTCGTGCCGGCATCGTAGGCGACGCCGACGGCGACTTGATGCGACAACGCAGCCCAGGTGCTCTTCAGGTTCGCCTGCACCGATGCGCCCCAGGAGCGGGTCGTGCCTGTCGACGCCAGGTTGAAGGCTTCGAACGGCTCGCTCGGCGGGGCGTATTCGCCGTTGACGTTGCTGTTCGTCCCTCCCGCATGCATGTGCCGGAAATACGCATTCGCGGCGACGAGGGCGGCCGCTTCGATCGTGTGCTGCCAGGTTCCGTTGACAAAGCCCAGCCGGGTGTCCGTGGTGTCCGGCCACGTATACGCCTGCCTGGGATTGACGAGCATCGACACCGGCAGCGCTTGCGTGCCCTCCAGATGGTTGTCGGCGACGGTGGCGGCGATGCTGAAGGCGTCGCGGGCGGTGTGCGCGTCCGCGCGCGCATACAGGCGCCTGATCCGTGTCGAAGAGTGTTCGCGCCAACCATCGTCGTCGATCGCTTCGAATGCTGCGTAGGCGGCGAGCCGGTCGTCGCTCATGCCGCCGTCCACAGAAACCTCGGTGCGCCCGAAGGAACCCGCGGAAATCGCTGCAGTTGCGCCGGGGAACGTGAATCCGTCCTTCATGTCGATCGTCAGCGCGCCCCCCAGAGTGTTCAATCCGAATACGGGATTGGACCCTGGCAGGAGCTGCATCGACGCCACCGCGTTCTTCGGCAGGAGATCCCAGTTCACGACGTCCGCAAAAGCCTCATTGATGCGCACGCCGTCCTGGAATACCGACAGTCCCTGCGGAGTGCCGAGCAGCGCGGACGCGGTGAAGCCGCGAAAGCTCACGTCCGGCTGAAACGCGTTGCCCGTGGGGGAGTTGAGCGACACGCTGTTGGCGTTGAGGTTCAGGAACTCCGCGACGCCGCCGGTGCGCTGCCGCCCAAGCTCGCCGGCGCCGAACGTCTGGACGTTCGACGGCACCTGGAAAAGCGGGGTGCCGAGGCCGGGCAGCGGGGTTGCGCCGACGACCTCGACGCGAGGCAGGGGCACGATGTCGTCGTCGGCCCGGGCCATTGGCGGCGCGATCGCGGTGCAAAGGATGAATGCCGGCGCCAGACGACGCAACCGGCGACACCTTGAACTCAAATCGTTCCGCGCGGGTTGATCAGTGAATCGCGACGCACCAAGGCAGCGTCCCCACCGGGATTTCCACGCAACGAAGGCATCGGATTGATTCCGGGACCGGAGGGCGCGTTGCGCACTATGCCGGCACACCAGTCTCATTTATGCTACACGAATTCGCCGCATGCATTCACCCGCCCGACGTCGCGGGGCCTGTCAGGCAACAATGCGATGCCTCCGTCAGTCCACACCACTTCGAATGTCGCTGTCGATCCCGCGTTGCCGCGGGCGGCGCCGATTGCCGGTACGTCGGTAGCGGGGCGATTGCCGGCTCCCGGCGCCGATGCACGCTACACCCGCACCGCGATGGTCCTGCATTGGCTGATAGCGGCGCTCGTCATCGTGCAATTCGGATGGGGCTGGTGGATGCAGGAGATTCCGAAGGTTCCGGTGGGGCCGCGCGTCGACGCGTTCAACCTCCACAAGTCGGTCGGCTTGACGATCCTCGCGCTGATGGTGATCCGAATCGCATGGCGGAGAGGTCATCGCCCGCCGCCGCTGCCTCCTTTGCCTTCGTGGCAGCGAACGGCGGCGCGTGCGACTCATGTCGCGTTGTACGCACTCCTCGTCATCCACCCGCTCTCCGGATACCTCGGCTCCGAATTCAGCGGATACCCGGTCAGGTACTTCGGGATCACGTTGCCGAGCTGGGGCGGGAAGAACGTCGCGCTGAAGGACTTCCTGAGCGCCATGCATCTCGCGACGAGCTGGGCCATCGCGGCCCTGGTTGCGCTGCACGTTTGCGGCGCATTGAAACATGCGCTCGTCCATCGCGACGGGTTGCTCGCGCGTATGGGAGTCGGGCGGAGCCGGACTGCCCGATCCGAACCGGCGCGTTAAGGTAAACCCGGGGTCAACCCGGCCGTGCGTCGGCGAGAACCTTCGCCGTCTCGTCGAACTTGCCCTCGCGCGCAATGTCGAGCGCGGTCATGCCGCGATTGTCGCGCAACTCCGGGCGGGCACCGGCTTCGAGCAGCACCTTGACGGTATCGGTCTTGCCGAAACCTGCGGCCCACATGAGCGCGGTCAGATCGTTGTTGTAGATGCCGTTCGGGTCGACGCCTTTCGCCAGAAGGATCTTCACGATCTCCGTGCGGCCTTCGCCGGCCGCGTAGGTCATCGCGTTCTTCTTGAGGCGGTCGACGGCGTTGAGGTCGGCGCCCCGGCCGAGCAACGCAACGACCATCTCCACCTGTCCGGCAAAGGCCGCGGCCATCAACGGCGTGACGCCGTTCACCGCAGCGAGATTCACGTCCGTGCCTGCGTCGAGCATGGTTTTCGCCATGCCCTGATCATTCTTCTTGAGCGCGATCAGCAGCGCTGTTTCCCCAAGGCGATTGCGGGCGTTGGCCGCGGCGCCCTGCTTGAGCTCGCGGGCCAGCGCGGCAGAATCCCCATTGCGCGCGGCAAGCAGCAACCGCGCGTTGGCACTCAAGTCCTGGTCGGCGGCCCGAACGAGTGTCGGCGTTGCGAAGAAAAGCGGCGCGGTTAGCGCAAGGAGCAATGCTGTGACGTGCCGAAACGCCATGGTTCTGGTCCGCGCTGACGGTGTCGGAATGGTGGGGATTGCTGCGCCGCACCATGGCGCGGCGGGGTTTTCATTTGATCCCGATTCGACTATAACGCAAGTCACGCCGATCCGGTCCGCACCACGGTGTGTCCTTGCGATCGGCGCACTTCGACTGCGGCAGTATCACCAACACCCAAGGGAAAAAAACATGTCCACAAAAAGACGCACGATGCGCTGTGCAGCCTTGTCCATTCTGCTGATCGCGAGTGCCGGAGTCGCTGCCCAGGAGGTGTCGGGCGGTGCCACGACGGCAGGCAAGGCGATGTCCGCGAGCCCGACGGTTTCGCAGGCGATGCTGGACGGCTCGAGCGCCGACGCGAAGACCTGGATCCATCCGAACGGCAGCTACGAGCAGACGCGCTTTTACCCGGGCTCCCAGATCAACGCCGGCAACGTCGCCAAGATGAAGCCCGCGTTCGTGTTTCAAACCGCGGTGCTGGAGTCGATGGAAACGGCCCCCATCGTCGTCGACGGCGTGATGTTCCTTACCACGTCGTTCAACCACGTCTACGCGATCGACGCGGTCACCGGCGAGGAGTTCTGGCACTACAAGCACAAGCTGGGACCCATCGTCACGGTCTGCTGCGGCAACAACAATCGCGGCGTCGCGATCGAGGGCGGCAAGTTGTTCATGGGAACGATCGACGCCAAGCTCGTGGCGCTCGACGCGAAGACCGGCAAGCTCCTGTGGGAGACGCAGATCGCCGATCCGGAGAAGGGCTACTCGGAAACGATGGCGCCCGCGGTTGTCGATGGCAAGGTGCTGATCGGAACCAACGGCGGCGAATACGGCGTGCGCGGATTCGTGAAGGCGTTCAATTCCGCGGACGGCAAGCTCCTGTGGACGTTCTATTCGATCCCGGAGACCGGGCACGAAGGCGTATGGGCCCCGAACGACGCGACCGGGCGCGACATGCACCGGGACATCGCCGCGGAGAAGGCGGCCTTTGCAAAGGACAGTTCGTTCTACCAGACGCTCGGCGGCGGCGTGTGGATGACCCCTGCCATCGACAAGAAGACTCGCACCGTCTTCTTCGTCGCAGGCAACCCGTCGCCGGACCTCTACGGCGCGATTCGCCCGGGCGACAACCTGTACACCAACTCCATGGTCGCCGTCGACCTCGACAAGGGCACGTACAAGTGGCATTTCCAGTACATCGCCCACGACGTCTGGGACCTGGATGCGGTCAGCCCGCCGATCTTGACGCAGGCGAAGGACAAGTCCGGCAAGATGGTGGACGTCGTGATTCACGGCGGCAAGACCGGCCACATCTACGTGCACGAGCGCAACACCGGCAAGCTGATCCGCTTCTCCGAAGCGATGATTCCGCAGGAGAACATGTGGGTGCTGCCGACCAAAGCCGGCGCGCGGATGCTTCCGGGCGCAAACGGCGGCGTCGAATGGTCGCCGATGGCGGTCAATTCGAAGGCGCGGCTTGCCTATGCGGCCAACCTGCATCAGCCGATGACCTATCACGTCGAGGAATCGCCCTATCCAGGCGGAAAGCTGTGGCTCGGCGGTGCGTTCAAGACCATTCCCGGCGAAGAGCAGTGGGGCCGCCTCGTCGCGGTGAATCTCGATACGGGCAAGGTCGCCTGGGGCGTGAAGACGCCGCAGCCGCTGATTGGCGGCGTGCTGGCCACCGCCGGCAACCTCGTGTTCAACGGCGAGGCGAACGGCTGGTTCAAGGCTTATGACGCGATAAACGGCAAGGAGCTCTGGAAATACAACTGTGGCGCTGGCGTGAACGCGCCGGCCGTCTCGTACATGGTGGGCGGAAAGCAGTATGTCGCGGTTGCCGCCGGAGGCAACAACCAGATCGATGCCAAGCGCGGGAACAGCGTGTTCGTATTCGCGCTGCCCTGATCCTTGCCGACTCCCAAGTCGCGGCCACTCCGCTCGCGGGGTGGCCGCTTTTTTGTCTCGTTCTCCCTGCCCATCGACATGCGATTCCCGACCCGCGGCCCGGCATCCGCCCTGACGCTTGCTTTCACGATATGTTTCGCCGCCTCCGCGTTCGCGCAAATGGACGCGGCGCAGCTCGCCGCAGCAAGGCAAAAGGCCGAACCCTGCTTCGCGTGCCACGGGCCCAACGGCAACTCGACCAATCCCGAGTTTCCTGTCCTCGCCGGCCAATCCTGGCGCTACACCTATATCCAGCTCAGGGACTTCAAGGAGGGGCGCCGCAACGCGCCGGCGATGTCGCCGATGGCCACCGACCTGTCGCGCGACGACATGATCCTCCTGGGCAACTTTTTTGCCGCGCAAAAGCCGGCGCCGATCGCGTTCAAGGCCGACGGAGCGCGCGTGGAAGCGGGGCGGAAGATCTCCGATGCCGTGCTGTGCCCCATGTGCCATCTCGGCGGCTTCGTCGGCCAGAACGAGATACCCAGGGTCGCCGGGCAGCATCCGGAATACATCCGGAAGCAGCTGCAGGATTTCAAGGCGAGGCGCCGCACCAACGACGCCGGCAACATGACGAGCGTCGCGGGCACGCTGTCCGACGAAGACATCGAGAATCTGTCCCACTACATCGCAAATCTCAACTGAAGCGGTGCTGTTTGCGCGCGGCCGGTTCGTGACGCGCTCGCGCATTCGGCGCGCCCGGCGTCCATTGAAGTCGCCCCGCCGGCGGATTATGATGGCTCCCCCTTCGCCGCTCTAACACTCGCCAATGCGGCGCCCCCCACGAGGAGCTACGATGCCTGTCCCGCTATCCCTCACCGTCAACGGCAAGAAGGTCTCCGCGGACGTCGACTCGCGCACGCTGCTGGTCGATTACCTGCGCAATGACCTCGGACTCACCGGCACGCACGTCGGTTGCGATACCGGCCAGTGCGGCGCGTGCACCGTGCACCTCGACGGCAATGCGATCAAGGCTTGCACGATCCTCGCGGCGCAGGCGCAGGGGGGCACGGTGCTGACGATCGAAGGGCTCGCCGCCGCCGACGGCACGATGCACCCCATGCAGGCGGCGTTCAAGGAGTGCCATGGCCTGCAGTGCGGATTCTGCACGCCGGGGATGGTGATGAGCGCCATCGACCTCGTGAACCGCCATCCGAAGGCGTCGGAGCAAACCATTCGCCAAGAGCTCGAGGGCAATCTCTGCCGGTGCACCGGCTATCACAACATCGTCAAGGCGGTGCAGCACGGCGCCGCGGCGATGGGCAAGTAGGAGGACGCCATGGGTGCAGCCGATCAAGGCCTCGTAGGCGCATCGGTCCGCCGCAAGGAGGACTATCGCTTCCTCACCGGCGCCGGCCAGTACACGGACGACGTGAACCCGCCGAATCACACTCACGCGTACTTCCTGCGCTCGCCGCACGCCCACGCGAAGATCCGCAGGATCGACACCGCGAAGGCGAAGACGCTGCCCGGCGTCGTCGCCATCTTCACGGGAGCCGATCTCGAAGGGGTCAATGGGCTGCCTTGCGGCTGGCTCATCACGGGCACCGATGGCAAGCCGATGAACGAGCCGCCGCATCCGGTGCTGGCGCAAGGGAAGGTCCGGCACGTGGGCGACCAGATCGCGCTCGTCATCGCGGAAACCCCGGATCAGGCGAAGGATGGCGCCGAAGCGATCGTCGTCGATTACGAGACGCTGCCTGCGGTCGTCAACTGCGTCGATGCGCTGAAGCCTGGCGCGCCGCAGATCCACGACGGTGCGCCCGGCAACAAGTGCTACACGTGGGCGCTGGGCGACAAGGCCGCCGTGGACGCCGCGTTCGCGAAAGCCGACCACGTGGCGAAGCTCGACATCGTCAACAATCGGCTCATTCCCAACGCAATCGAGCCGCGCGCGGCCGTCGCCTCGTACAGCCGTGCCGACGACAGCTACACGCTCTATGTATCGAACCAGAACCCGCACGTCGAGCGCCTGCTGATGACGGCGTTCGTGCTCGGCCTGCCCGAGCACAAAGTACGCGTGATCGCGCCCGATGTGGGCGGCGGCTTCGGCTCGAAGATCTATCTCTACGCCGAAGAGACCGCGATGGTGTGGGCGTCGAAGCGCGTCAACCGGCCGATCAAGTGGGCGTGCGAGCGCAGCGAAAGCTTCCTCTCGGATGCGCACGGTCGCGACCACGTGACGCACGTCGAGCTCGCCTGCACGAAGGATGGTAAATTCCTCGCGATGCGCGTCCACACGATCGCGGCGATGGGCGCTTACCTCTCCACGTTCGCCTCGTGCATTCCGACGATCCTCTATGCGACGCTGCTCGCCGGCCAGTACACCACGCCCGTCATCTACGCCGAAGTGACGGCCTCGTTCACCAATACCGCGCCCGTCGATGCCTATCGCGGCGCCGGGCGGCCGGAAGCCACCTACGTGGTCGAGCGGATCGTCCACCAGGCGGCGCTCGATCTCGGGATTGCGCAGGACGAGATCCGCCGGCGCAACTTCATCCGGACTTTCCCGTACCAGACGCCGGTGGCGCTGGTCTACGACACCGGCAACTACGACCAGACGCTCGACGAAGCGATGAAGATGGCCAACGTCAAGGAATTTCCCGCGCGCAAGGCCGAGGCCGGGAAGCGCGGCAAGCTCCGCGGGATCGGCTACGCGTCGTACATCGAGGCCTGCGGCATCGCGCCGTCGAACATCGCCGGAGCGCTCGGCGCGCGCGCAGGGCTGTTCGAAGCCGGCGAAGTGCGCGTCCATCCGACCGGCAGCGTGACGGTGTTCACCGGCTCGCACAGCCACGGCCAGGGGCACGAGACGACGTTCGCGCAGGTGGTTGCGGGCAGGCTCGGCATCCCGTTCGAGAACGTCGACATCGTCCACGGCGACACTGGCCGCGTGCCGTTCGGCATGGGAACGTACGGCTCGCGCTCGCTCGCCGTCGGCGGTACCGCGATCGTCAAGGCGCTCGACAAGATCGTCGCCAAAGGCAAGAAGATCGCCGCGCACCTTCTCGAAGCCGCGGAAACGGACATCGAGTTCAAGGACGGCAAGTTCAGCGTCGCCGGCACCGACCGCAGCAAGACGTTCGGCGAGATTGCGCTCACCGCGTACGTCCCGCACAACTACCCGCTCGACAAGCTCGAGCCGGGCTTGAACGAGATGGCGTTCTACGATCCGACGAACTTCACGTTCCCGGCGGGCACGCACATCTGCGAAGTCGAGATCGACCCGGAGACGGGAGTGGTCGAAGTCGCCTCGTTCTCCGCGTGCGACGACTTCGGCAACATCATCAATCCGATGATCGTCGAAGGGCAGGTCCACGGCGGGCTCACGCAGGGGATCGGCCAGGCGTTGCTCGAGAACTGCGTCTACGACAAGGAGACCGGACAGCTCCTGACAGGCAGCTACATGGACTATGCGATGCCGCGCGCCGACGACGTGCCGTCGTTCAAGGTCGGCACCAAGGTGACGCCGTGCACGCACAATCCGCTCGGCGCCAAAGGCTGCGGCGAAGCGGGCGCGATCGGCGCGCCGGCGGCGCTGATGAATGCCGTCCACGACGCGCTCGCGAGCTCGGGCGTCAAGTATCTCGACATGCCGGCGTCGCCCCACCGTGTGTGGAGCGCGATCCAGTCCGCGAAGCAATAAGGAGGCACCACCATGTACGCATTCGAACTGACACGCGCGAAGACCGTTGCGGATGCCGCGGCGGCACTCGCCAAATCGGGCGGCAAGGCGCTGGCCGGCGGGCAGAGCCTCGTCGGCGCGATGAAGCTGCGCCTGGCACAGCCCGGCACGCTCGTCGACCTGTCAGGCATCGCGGAACTGAAGGGCATCAGGAAGGACGGCGATGCGCTCGTCGTCGGCGCCATGACACGTCACGCGGAAGTGGCGGCTTCGCCGGAGGTCAAGAGCGCGATACCCGTGCTGGCCGCGCTCGCCCAGGGCATCGGCGATCGGCAGGTGCGCAACATGGGCACGCTCGGCGGCTCGATCGCCCACAACGATCCGGCGGCCGACTGGCCCGCCGCAGTGCTCGGGCTCGGCGCGACGGTGATCACCAACAAGCGCAAGATCGCGGCAGACGATTTCTTCAAAGGCATGTACGAGACGGCGCTCGCCGCGGACGAGGTCATGACGGCGGTGAGCTTTCCCGTGCCGAAGAGGGCCGCCTACATCAAGTTCCCGAATCCCGCGTCGCGATTCGCCCTCGTCGGTGTCTTCGTTGCCCAGACGGCAAACGGAGTCCGCGTCGCCGTGACGGGCGCGGCGCCTTCGGCATTCCGGTCGAAGCCGCTCGAGGATGCACTCGGGAAGAGCTTCACCGCCGATGCGGCGAAGGCGGTCAAGGTCGACTCGAAG
>Ga0068859_100005112_pt1 | contig 13327 bp, 10 predicted proteins | sample KBSSwiS22_FD_66585 | JGI IMG/M metagenome (GOLD analysis project Ga0068859, IMG submission 66585) | Switchgrass rhizosphere microbial communities from Kellogg Biological Station, Michigan, USA - KBS Switchgrass S2-2 | ecosystem: Host-associated > Plants > Roots > Rhizosphere > Soil ... | reverse complement strand
CTTCGACCAGCGCGAGGACATGGTCCACCTTCCGAAGTTTCGGGTCTGGAGTTTCATCGGTTGGCCATCCTTGTTGTGGCTTTTGAAGTCGTCATTTCGTTGAACGTCAGAGCGAGCGTAGCGAGCGGGTTTGTCGACGGGAGGCGCGGCTTTGCCGCGCCGGGGATGCGCTGAGATTTTTGGGGGGTCTCGTAGGGGGGCAACGCCCCCCTACGCTCAGGCGCGGCTTCGCCGCGCCGGCGATGCGCTGAAATTCTCCGGGGGTCTCGTAGGGGGGCAGCGCCCCCCTACGCTCACGGCGCGGCGTCCCAGATCAGGAGCCGGATCGGCGTCGGGTTGTAGGCGTTGCACGGGTTGTTGAGCTGAGGGCAGTTGGAGATCAGGGCGAGGACGTCGGTCTCGGCGCGCATCTCGACGTAGCGGCCCGGCGCCGATACGCCGTCCTCGAACGACAGCCCTCCCGTCGAGGTGACCGGCACGTTCATGAAGAAGTTGATGTTGCTCGGTAGATCGCGCTTGCCCATCCCGCGGCCGAGACGCGCCAGCTCGAGCAGGAAGCTGTCGCGGCAGTTGTGCATGTACTTCCGGTCGAGGGCGTAGCGGACCTGGTTGCTCTCCGCCGAGCAGGCTCCCCCCAGCGTGTCGTGCCGCCCGCACGTGTCGGCCACGATGGTCAGGAGGCGCCTGCCCTCGTTGGACATGAGGCGCGTGCCGGTCGTCAGGTAGAGGTTGCCCTGGCTCCGGATGGTGTCAGGGGCGCTGTAGCGCTCCTCCGTGTTGTGGGCATTGAAGAACAACGTGTCGACCGCCTGGTTTCCCTCGACGTCGACGATGCGGAAGATCTGGCCGCGGGCGATCTCGCGGCTCCAGCCGCGCCCCGCCGGCAGGACCTCGTCGTGGATGGCCCGCCACGGCGCCAGCGCGCTCTCCTGGATCACCGACGGAGAGGTGACCTCGATGGGCATGGTGATCCGGCCGGTCTTGTTGCGATTCATCTCACGGCCTCCCGCCCATCCCTGTTGGTTGGCCGCTGGCGCCCTCGATCTCGCGGCAGTAGGCCTCCGTCAGCGCGTAGCCGCGGGGGTTCTCCGGGCGCGCGCGCCAGCAGGCGTCGTCGGGGCCGGCCAGCTCGTGCGGTCCGGCGGCGCGGATCCCGATCTCGACGGCGGGCGGGCCGTAGGTGGTGGCCGGGTCCATCGGGTGGGACGTGTTGGTCAGCACCACCAGCGTGTCCATCTCGGCGCGCAGCTCGACGGCCGCGCCCGCGTGCGAGTTGTTGGGCACCCACGCGATGCGGCCCAGCTCGTCGGCGTTGATCCGCACGAAGAAGTTCACGTTGGCCACGATGTCGCGCTTGCCGAGGCCGTGCTTGGCGAGCTCGACGACGAAGTTGTCGCGGGCGTTGCGGTGGAAGTCGTTGCGCAGCTCCTGGTACCGCCCGGCGCCGAAGTGCCCCTCGGAGGCGGTTGCGTCGCCGCACCCCGAGACGGTGTCGTGCCAGCCGCACGTGTCGGCCACGATCGACACGAGCACGCGGCCCATGTCCGAGTACAGCACCCGGCCCACCGTCAGGTACGCGGTGAATTGCGCCTTCAGCGTGTCGGCCATGTTGTAGCGTTCGAGGGGCTCGCGCGCGTTGTAGAACAGCGCCGACACGCAGGCTCTCCCGGTCGTGTCCGTCAGGCGCAGGATCTGCCCGCGCGCCAGCCGGCGTGACCACGCTTGGCCCCCGCGAAGCGTCTCCGTCAGGATCGTCATTCGACGTCGTCTCCCACGACGGTCATGCGACCGAGAGGCAGCTTCTCGGTCGGCACCTGGATGGGCGGGTGGATCAGCTCTTCCAGATGCTGGCGCGTGGCCGCGGCCTCCGGCGACCCGAGCTGCTCGCGGGTCCGCGGCCGAGGGACGGGGACCTCGATCAGCTCGCGCACGCGGCCCGGACAAGCGTCGAGGACCAGCACGCGATCCGCCAGGTACACGGCTTCATCGAGGTCGTGTGTGATGAACAGGATGGTCACGTCCACGTTCCTCCAGATCTGAAGCAAATACGCCTGCATCTGGGCGCGCGTCAAGGCATCGAGCGCGCCGAACGGCTCGTCCATGATCAGGATGCGCGGCCGGTTGGCGAGCGCGCGCGCGATGGCCACCCGCTGCTTCATGCCGCCCGACAGCTGGTGGGGGTAGCTGTCGGCGAAGCGTGAGAGCCCGACCAGGTCGATCCACTGCTGCGCCTCTTGCTCCGCCAGCGACGAGGAGAGCCGGCGTGACACCTCCGGCCCGAACATGATGTTGCGCCGCACGGTCAGCCACGGAAACAACGTGTATCCCTGGAAGACCATGCCCCGGTCCGGTCCCGGACCGTCGATGGCCTTGCCGTCGAGCAACATGTCCCCCGACGAGGGGGCGTCGAGGCCCGCGATCAGGCGCGCCAGGGTCGACTTGCCGCAGCCGGACGGACCGATCACGCAGACGAGCTCGCGCCGGTGGACGCTCAAGTTGATGCGGTCGAGCGCCAGCACGTCGGCGCCGGTGGAGTCGCGGAAATGCTTGGAGAGCTCGCGGACCTCGAGGATGACCGGCCTCTCTTTCAGGCGCGCGAAGCGTTCGGCCACGGCGGGCGACTGGTCCCGGTAGCTGCGCGCCGCCAGAGGTGGTGCCAGGGACGTGTCTGGGCCCGCGCTCACGCCGACACCGTGGCTTTCAGCTCGGGCGCCTCGGGCGGCGCCGCCGAGCGCCGCGTCCCGAAGAGCCACAGCCGCCGGCGCGCGCGCGCCGAGGGCAACCAGGGGAACAAGCGCCGGCCGAGCCAGGCCAGCGCGACGTCAGTCGCCAGGCCAATGAGGCCGATCAAGATGATCGACGCGAAGACCTTGTCGTAGGCGCGGTACTTGGCCTGCTGGTTGATGAAGAACGTGATGCCCGAGCTGACCCCGATCAGCTCGGCGACGATCAGGTACGTCCAGGCCCACCCGAGCAGCACGCGCATGTCATTGAAGACGTCGGTGATGATGCCCGGCACGATCACGCGATAGAGCAGCGCGCGCCGCGACGCCCCCAGCGTCTGCGCCGCCTCGAGCAGCGCCGGATCGATTCGACGGGTGCTGTTGGCGATGACCAGCACCTCCTGGAAGAAGGTGCCGACGAAGATGATGGCGACCTTGGGCGCGTCATGGATGCCGAGCACCGCGACCGCCAGCGCGCCGAACGCCGGGGCGGGCAGGTAGCGAAAGAATTCGACGAACGGCTCGGTGAGGCGGGCGACGGAGGGCAGGGCGCCGCACAGGATCCCGAGCGGCACCCCGATCAGCGAGGACACCGCGAACCCCCAGAAGATCACCGTGATGCTGTGCCAGAGAGCCTGGTGCAGCCACGGCTCCTCGGGCCGGGCAGGAGGCGCGGTGAAGCCCGTGACCATCGCCCGCAGCACCGCGTGCGGCGGCGGCAAGAACACCGGGTTGGCGCGCGCGCCTGTCGCCAGGTGGCCACCTTCGCCGCGGATGCGCGCGTTCTCGTCAGCGAACGCCTCGCGCTCGACCAGCTCACCCGTCGAGAACCAGGCCGCGTCGCCCGCGTCGGCGACGCGGATCATCGGGTGCCAGATGAAGGGGACGTAGCTGACGATCGACCACAAGGCGAGCGGCCCCAGGAACGAAACCAGGGCCAGGCACGCCCGGCGGCGGGGCGGCAGCTCACCGAGGATCCTCAGCCAGGGCTGGCGCACACCAGGTCCTCAGTCGTGGCGAGCTACTTCTTGGCGGCGGGGGCGGTGGCGTGCGGGGCGGCCCCGGCCAGGACCTCCTTCGCCAGGGACGGATCGAGGTACGTCTCGACCTTTTGGGGATCCTTGTAGACCTTGTTCGCGACGTTGAAGGCATCGGCGACCTTGCCGCTGCCGTAGACCGACTTCAGCGTGTCGTTCTTCTCGAAGGCCGCGACCGCCTCGGCCGGGCTCAAGAAGCGCGTGCCCGGCAGGAACTTCGCGTACTCCTCGGCGGGAACGCCGGCGCGCGCGGCCATGATCTTCACGGCCTCGTCGCGATGCGCCGGGTCGGTCACGAAGGCCTCGATGCGGTTCCACACCTTCACGACCTTGACCCAGTCGGCGCGCCGCTGCGCCAGGCTCTTGGGGCTTACGTTCACGAGGTCGTAGATGAGCCCGGGCATGTCGGCGCTGGTCAGGATCGCGCGCGAGCCGGCGACCGCCTTCAGGGCCTGTCCCGAGTTGGGCTGCCAGGCCCCAATGGCGTCGACGTCTCCCGACGCCAGCGACTGCGCCGTCTGGTCGGTCTTGACGGCGACCAGCTGGACGTCGCTCTCCTTCATGCCGGCCTTCTCCAGCCCCTTCAGCAGCATCAGGTGCTCGACGAGGCCGATCTCGAGGCCGACCTTCTTGCCCTTCAGCCCTTTCAGCGAGGTGATGCCCTTCTTGGCCACGATCATGTCGTTGCCGTTGCTGTAGTCGGTGATGATGATGCCGACGCTGCGCGCGCCCGGCGCGCCGGTGACCAGGGCGTCACCCATCGTCATCATGACCGCGTCGACCTTTCCGGCGGCGAACGCCTCCATCGACGGGGAGTACTCGAACCAGGAGAACTCCACGTCGACGCCCGCCTCCTTGAACCACCCCTTCTGGATGCCGACCTCGAAGGCCGTCCATCCCGGCCAGTCGGAGAACGCGATGCGGAGCGGCGGCTTTCCGGATTTGGGCGCTGCCGCGGCCGCGCCGCCGGCTTCGGGGGCCGCCCGGGCAGGGCCCTCCAGGCTGGCGGCCGCCACCGCCGCCCCCACCAGCAGGACCCCTGCGGAAATCCACGCACCTCGTCGATTCACGGGCGACACGTTCATCATTGAAGGGCGACACTATCGAGGGGCGATGTCCTGATTGTTTCGGGTTGGTCGAGATCGCGATAAATCGGTCGCGAGCGTCCAACGCACCCCGCCACGGGCCGAGCCGGGGAGCCGTCGCGCGCCCGTGGTGGCGCCCGGACGCCAAGGGCCCTATATACGTCGCCCCACCATGGTCGCCGGAACCGTCGCGATACTGGGCCGCCCGAACGTCGGGAAGTCCACGCTGCTCAACCAGATCGTCGGGCAGAAGCTGGCCATCGTCAGCTCCAAGCCCCAGACCACCCGCAATCGGATCCTGGGCGTCTGGAACGGGCCAGCCGGCCAAATCGTCTTCGTGGACACGCCGGGGGTGCACGCTGCGCGCAACGCGCTCGGCAAGTTCATGGTCGAGGAGGCGCTCGGCGCCACCGAGGACCTGGACGCGGCTCTGCTGGTCGTCACGCCGCCCGAAAGCGCGCACGCCATCAAGCTCGCGCCCGAGGAGCGGCGGATCCTCGAGCTCTGCGCGGCGGCCAAGAAGCCGGTCGTCCTGGCCATCAACAAGGTCGACACCGTCAAGGACAAGCCCAGCTTGCTGCCCATCCTCACGGCGTGGAACGAGCTCGCGTCGTTCGCGGCGCTGGTGCCGGTCTCGGCGCGGAAGGGCTCGGGCGTGGCGCCGCTGGTCCGCGAGCTGGCCAAGTTGTTGCCCGAAGGCGAGCCCCTCTACTCGGCCGACATGCTGACCGATCGAACGGAGCGGTTCCTGGCCGGCGAGCTGATCCGCGAGCAGCTGTTCGCGGCCTTGAAACAGGAGCTGCCCTATGCGACGGCGGTCGTCGTCGACAACTGGGAGGAGCGCGCCGACAAGGGCGACGTGGTGATCGACGCGTCGATCCTGGTCGAGCGCGACAGTCAGAAGATCATCGTCGTCGGCAAGGGCGGCACGATGATTCGCGACGTCGGGGCGCGGGCGCGCGCCGAGGTGACGTCGATGCTGGGGCGGCCCGCGCACCTGCGCCTGCACGTGAAGGTGGCGCCCGAGTGGACGTCGTCGCCGAACGGCATCGCCCAGGTTGGTTACGACCGATGAAGCGCTATCGCGGTTCGACCGAGGCGGCCGACGCTGGACGACCTCTGGCCGCGCTCATCGGGCGGCCCAACGTGGGTAAGTCCTCGCTGTTCAACCGCCTGGTGGGCGGACGTCCCGCCTTGGTCGAGGACATGCCGGGGGTCACGCGCGATCGCCGCTACGGGGCGGCGGATTGGATGGACGCGCGCTTTCGGGTCGTCGACACCGGTGGCCTCGATCCGTCGGCGGACGGGATCCTGGGCGCGATGCGCGCGCAGACGCTGAAGGCCGTGGAGGAAGCGGACGTCCTGATCCTGGTTCTGGATGCGGTCTCCGGCGTGACGGCGGTCGACAGCGAGGTCGCGCGGCTGCTTCGACGCACGAACAAGCCGGTGCTGGTGGCCGCCAACAAGGTCGATTCGGAGAAGCGCGAGCGCGACCTCGGCGAGATTTATGCGCTCGGTTTCCAAGGGGTGTTCGCGGTCTCGGCGACGCACGGACGCGGTGTGGGCGACCTGTTGGACGAGATCGTGAAGTGTCTGGGACCGGCGGCGAAGGTGGTGGGCGCTGAGGCGGAACCGACGGAGGGAGAAGAGGGAGAAGAGGAGGAGGGGAGGGAGACAGACGAGGAGGGCGACGAGGACGAGGTCGAGGCCGAGAAGGACGAGGGGAAGGCGAAGCAAGAAGAGAACGAGCCGCTGCGGATCGCGTTCGTGGGGAAGGCGAACGCGGGCAAGTCGTCGCTGGTCAACCGGCTGCTCGGGGAGGAACGCGTCCTGGTTCACGACGAGCCGGGGACGACCCGCGACCCGATCGACACGCCGTTCGTCGCCGACGGGCGGCCCTACGTCCTGGTCGACACGGCGGGGATCCGGCGGCGCCGCACCGTCGAGACGCTGACCGACGCGGTCGCCGCCAAGATGACGCGTGACCAGTTGGCCCGCGCCGACGTGGCCGTCTTGGTGATCGACGCCGGGGCCGGACCCACCACCGAGGACGCCAAGATCGCCGGCCTGATCGAGGAGGCGGGGCGCGCGGCTCTGCTGGTGCTGAACAAGAAGGACCTGGTCCGTCGCGCCGAGACGGACGCCAAGCTCACCGCGACGAAGGAGACGTTCCCGTTCCTCGGCTGGGCGCCCATCTTGTGGGCGTCGGCGTTGACCGGGGCCGGGGTCCTCGAGATCGTCCGCGCGGCGGCGCGGGCCTTCGAGCAGACGCGCCGGCGCATTTCCACCGGCGAGCTGAACCGCTTCCTCGAGGGAATCGTGGCCGAACGTCCGCCGCCGGCTGGGCCGAGCGGCCGGCACGTGCGCCTTTACTTCGCGACCCAGGCGACGGTGAAGCCGCCGACGATCGTGATCAGCGCCAGCAACCCCGACGAGGTCCCGCCTTCTTACCGCCGCTTCCTGGTGAACCAGCTTCGCAAGGCGTACGGTTTCGAAGGCACACCCCTCCGCATCGTCCTGCGGGAACGGCGGCGCAAGAACAAGCCGCCGCCCCCCAAGATCCGCGAGAAGCGCGGGTGAGGCGGATCCGGCGTCGAGCCGTCGGCGCGCTCACGGATCGCGGGACAGCACGATGAAGGCCCCGTAGCTGATGGCGACGATCTCGGGCCGGCTGTCGCCCCGGTAATCGAGGATCATGGGCCGGCCGGTTTGTTCGCCGCCGCTCAAGGGGTAGTCGGCGGACGGCAGGAAGGTGCCATCTCCGTAGCCGAACAGGACGCTGATGCTCGCGCCGATGCCGTAAGAATTGGTCGCCGGTTCCGTCAATGACGTCGCGGCGAGGAGGTCGGTCTTTCCATCGTCGTTGAGGTCGCCGAAGACGATGCTGGTGGGGCGCGGGCCGATCGCGTAGTCCGCCGGGGGCCCGAAGTTTCCGCCTCCCAGGTTGCGGAGCACCATCAGGCGACCTCCGCGCTCTTCGGTTCCGACCTCGCGATCCCCCGCGATCACGATCTCGGGACGACCATCCCCATCGAGGTCCGCCGCGCCCACCGCCTGGAGCCATAGCGACCGGCTGAGCGAATCGAGGGGTTGCGCGAGCAGCTGGCGCGGAGGACCGAATTTGCCTCCTCCCGTGTTGCGGAGCAGCGCGACTGCGCCCACGGGCTGGTAGGTGACGACGAGATCGGACGCGCCATCGCCGTCGAAGTCTGCGATCGCGAGGTCGCCCGACGTGTAGTCGCGGGTATGTACCATTTCGATTGGATAGAGGGCTTCCGGTCCGAGCGCTCCTTGACCGCGGTTGAGGAGCACGCTGACCGTTCCCCCCACGGCGTTGAGGAGCACCACGTCGGGTTTACCGTCGCCGTCCAGATCTCGGATCCGGGCGATCGAGAGGCCCGCGCTGTTCGTGAGGCGGAAGCCGGGATTGAGGGGATAACGAACCGGCGCGGCGAATCGACCCGCTCCTTGATTCAGCACGACGGCGGGCGCGGAGGGCAGGTTCGTCGCCAAGCTATCGACCAAGAGGTCGGGCCGACCGTCGCCGTCGAGATCGCCCGCGGCCAGGATGGCGGTGACGCCGCTGGGGAGGGGCGTGGGCGGATCGAAGGTGCCGTCGCTCTCGCGAACGCTGACCGAGAGAGGGTCGTCGGCCGACGTGACCACATCGACCCGTGAATCTCCGTCCAGGTCCCACGGTATCGAAGCGTCCGCGAAGGTCGGGGCGGCCGGCGGCAGCAGAGGAATCCCGGCGCCCGCGTTCTTGAAGACGCCTTCTGCGGCGTCGATGTCCACCAGACGGTCTCCGTCGAAGTCCGCGAAGGCGACCTCACGTGTGCTGCTGCCCCACCGGATGCTGTCGACTCGAAGCGGACCGAATCGGCCCTTTCCGTCGCCGAGCTGGATTGACACGGCGTCCTCCGCACCATCGAACATCACGAGATCCAGGTGTCCATCGGAGTCGAGGTCGATCAAGACAGGCTCGAACCAGAGGCCTCTCAGCCCCGCCCAATCCGAGAGGGGAGACACCGTCCCGACCTTCAGGGTCCCGGTCGCGGCGCCGAGAAGAATCGTCACGTTGTCGGAGTCCGCCGCGACGACGTCGAGCAGGTGGTCTCCGTCGATGTCGCCGAGGGCGAAGAGAGGCGCACTGTCGGTGCGATTGACGGTGTACTCCCGGGGGGGCGCGAAGCGGAGCCCGCCCTGATTGATCCACACGATCACCACTCCGATGCCGGCGGGCCTGGTCGAATCGCGGCCGCCCAACACCAGGTCGACCGCGCCGTCGCCGTCGAGGTCGGCGGCCGCGGCCGAGTGCACGGAGATCTTGGAACCGACGTTCAGCGGAGCGAAGGGAGCGAAGGTCCCCTTTCCTTGGTTCACGAGCACGACCAGCTCGCCTCGCGACGACGTCGCGTCGGTGGGATCCTGGCGGACGACCACCAGATCGGGGGCGCCGTCTCCGCTCAGATCGGCGGCCAGCAGGTGGGCGGGGCTCGACCCGACGGAGTAGCGGACCTCCGGCGAGAACGAGCCATCGCCGTTGCCGAGCCGGACGCCGACGGCGTGGCCATTGGGCAGGGCGGCGACGAGGTCGACGCGGCCATCGCCGTTCAGATCCGGCGAGACGAGCATGCCGATGTCATCAGTTTCCATCCTCGGCGGCGGAATCGTCTCGTCGTCGACCTTGCGGAACGAACCGTCACCCTGGCCAAGGCGGACGGTCACATCCCCTAGCCCGTCGACGAAGGCGATGTCGGGGTGTCCATCCCCATTGACGTCGGCGGCCACGCGAGGTCCTCCGAATGGATAGAGCCAATGGTCCACCACCGCCTTGAACGAGACCGGCCGCGGGGGACCCGGCTTCAACCCGGCCCCGCCCGCCCCGCCGGCCGCGCTGGCGCCGCCCCCGGCTCCTCCTGAGGGGCTGCTTGACGCGGGACCACCGCCGGCGCCGCCGAGGCCCGCTCCCGAGGCGCCGCCCGCCGGTGCACCGCCAACCGGTGCACCGCCCATCGGACCATCGCCCGTGGGCGCGCGACCAGCTCCTCCGCCGAGAGCTCCGCCGGCTGTCCCTGCGCCGCCGCCTGCTCCGCGCGCCGCCGCGCCGGTGCCCGACGAGCAGGCGGCGCCCGTCACGAGCGCGACGACCGTGCACGCGAGCTTCATCCCCGCGAGGCGCTTCGGCGTTCCCTTGTCTGCCGCTGACGTCACTCGAAAAGGATTCGTAACAACCGTCCTTTTTTGTCACGGTGGATGGATCGCGACGCGGCGTACCGATCGCAGGTGCTGGCTGAGTACCGCCTAATGCAACGTCCAGGTCGCACGCGCCGAGAGAGCGAACGCCTGAGGTACCTGGGTGCCCTCGATCACATGCGCGAACAGGTCGAAGGGGGCGAACACGTAGTCGGCGGCGAGGCCGAACGCGAAACGCGGCGTCACCAGGTAATCGGCCCCCAGGCCGACCTGAATCCCGACATGACGGATGGGGCTCTTGAGGGCGCCCCGCGCGCCCAGGACGCCAAGGCCCACCGCGAAGGTCGGCAGCAGCCGCAGGACGTCCATGGTGTAGCCCAGACCCGCGAACGCCGAATACGACCAGATGGTCCCCCCGGGGAGCTGCTGATCCATCTGCGCGTCCACCCGTTGCGCCGCCCCGGCCATCGACAGGCGCAGAGCCCACGCGTCGTCGAGCCCGTACTGGATCTCTCCGCCCAGGCCCAGTCCCATGGGATCCCGTCCGTCGGCCACGATGTTGGCCAGGCCGGCCCTCGCCGACACGCGCCAGTCGTCCTCGTCGGCCCGCGCGGCGTGCGGCGCGCTGGCGAGCGCCGAGGCACCGGCGAGCGCCAGCGACAGGAGCGAGGGGAGACCGAGGCGCCGGCGGAGCGGATCACGAGACTGGCGATCGGGGGCGACGTCCACGGACCCACTATAGAGCCCGGGCGGCGCGAGTGTACGCGCGTCCCTCGTCGTCTGTCCTCGGGGGGCCCACGTTGACCCGAGTTGACTCGGCGTGATATCCAATATCGGATCATGGCAAAGCGCGTTCTGGTCGTCGACGACAGTGTCACGATTCAGAAGGCTTTCGCGATGACGTTCGCCGCCGAGGACGTGACCCTCGCCAGCGCGCGCTCCGCGGAAGAGGGCCTCGCGCTGGCCCAGCGGTCCCGCCCCGATCTGATCGTGGCCGACGGGGTGATGTCGGGGCGATCGGGCTATGACCTGTGCGCCTTGATCAAGTCCGACCCCGGGTTGCGGGGGGTTCCCGTCTACATCCTGACCTCCTCGCACAATCCCTACGACGAGCTTCAGGGGCGACATGTCGCCGCCGACGGTCATCTGGTCAAACCCTTCGATTCGGGCGCCCTCATCGCCAGCGTGGGCGAGGCCTTGAGGAAGGGCGTAGCGGCCTCGCTGCCAGCAACGGCGCCGCCGCAGGCGCCGAGCCCTCCCTCGCACACGAGCGGGGTTTACTCGACGCTCGGCGACGATTACGGGGAGATCTCGGTCGGGTCGGGCTCGGGCGTCCGCGCCGGCGCGACGGTTCCCGCCCGCGCCAGCGAGGTCGAGATCGCGACGCCACCGCCGGCGAGCCCGTTGCCGCCCGCGCCGGCGCGTCCGACGCTGGCGCCGGCCACCGCGACCTCCCCGGCGGGCGGAATGCGGCCGTCGCTGATCCCGGGGCTGCGGCCCGGCATTCCCACGGCCCGGCCCGGGGCCGTGCCCACCAGGAGCCCCGGCGTTCCCGGCGCGGCGCCGGCGAGCTATGCGGCCGCTGCGGCGCCGGCTTCGGTCCCCGTGCCCGGCTCGGCGGCAGCTTCCGGCGCCTTTCCGCGGACTCCAGGGCCGCAGGCGCCCGCGGTCGGGATGCGGACGATGGTCGGACTTCCGGCGGCGCACCTCCAGGTCCCGCCGCGCGCGCCCGGCTCGATGGCGCCGGCCCCCACGACGACGCCCCCACCCCTGCGTCCGGTCGGGCTCCCCGCCGCCATCGAACGCCCGCTGGCCGGGACCGGTGTCTCCGTATCCTCGGCGGGACACATCGCGGACGTGGCGGCCGCGCGGGTCGCCGAGAGGATGTCCCAGATCGCCGCGCGAGGCCCCGAGTACGAGGCCATCGCCCGGCTCTCGCGCGAGATCATCGAGCGCATCGCCCGCGAGATCATCCCCGGCCTCGCCGAAGCCATCATCCGCGAAGAGCTGCAGAAGCGCGGGCGCTGACGCCGGGCGCCGGCCGCTGACCGCCGCCGGCTCGGATCTGCGCGGCGTCACTGGCTTCCCCCCGCCTTCCTCGGCTAAAGAAAGGGGAAGACAAGGCCATGTCCGATCTCGCCAAGAACTACGACCCCTCCTCCCTCGAGCCTCGCTGGTACACGGAATGGACCGAGCGGGGGTACTTCCACGCCGACGCGCAGGCGCCAAAGGCTCCTTTTGCGATTGTTATTCCGCCTCCGAACGTGACCGGCGTCCTCCACATGGGACACGCCCTCGGCTGCACCATCGAGGACATCTTCACGAGGTGGAAGCGGATGGCGGCCTACAACGCCATGTGGTTGCCCGGCACCGATCACGCCGGCATCGCCACCCAGATGGTCGTCGAGCGCCAGCTCAAGGCCGAGGAGGGCAAGAGCCGCCACGACATCGGCCGTGAGGCGTTCCTCGAGCGCGTGTGGGCCTGGCGGAGCAAGTCGGGCGGCACCATCCTCGAGCAGCTGAAGAGGCTCGGCTGCTCGCTCGACTGGGATCGCCTGAAGTTCACGATGGAGCCGCAGTACTCCACGGCGGTGACCGAGGCCTTCGTACGCCTTCACGACGAGGGCCTCATCTACCGGGCGCGGCGCCTCATCAACTGGTGCGTGTCCTGCCGGACCGCGCTGTCGGATCTGGAGGTCGACTACGACGAAGGCGCGCAGGGCGAGCTGTACGAGTTCGCGTATCCGCTCATGGACGGCTCGGGCGAGATCGTCATCGCCACCACGCGCCCCGAGACCATGCTGGGCGACACGGCGGTGGCCGTGCACCCCGACGATCCGCGCCACCGGGCCAAGATCGGCAAGCGGATCCGGAACCCGCTCACCGGCTACGAGTTTCCGGTCATCGCCGATCCCATCCTGGTCGATCCGAAGTTCGGGACCGGCGCCGTCAAGGTGACGCCCGCCCACGATCCCAACGACTTCGAGTCGGGGCAGCGGAACCACCTGGAGATGATCTCGATCTTCGACGAGGCGGGGGTGGTGACGGCGGCCGGCGGGCCGTTCGCGGGGATGGATCGCTTCGCCGCGCGCAAAGCGGTGAAGGCCCGCCTGAAGGAGCTGGGGCTCGAGCGCGGCTCGAAGCCGCACGTGCACGCGGTCGGACACTGCCAGCGCTGCGAGACGGTGGTCGAACCGATGCTGTCGACCCAGTGGTTCGTCAAGATGGAGCCGCTGGCCAAGCCGGCCATCGAGGCGGTGGAGCAGGGGCGCACGCGCTTCGTGCC
>Ga0068859_100005106_pt1 | contig 13334 bp, 14 predicted proteins | sample KBSSwiS22_FD_66585 | JGI IMG/M metagenome (GOLD analysis project Ga0068859, IMG submission 66585) | Switchgrass rhizosphere microbial communities from Kellogg Biological Station, Michigan, USA - KBS Switchgrass S2-2 | ecosystem: Host-associated > Plants > Roots > Rhizosphere > Soil ... | reverse complement strand
TTACCGATCGATTTTCCTCTCAGGATAGCTTCCAGTAAGGACATATATAGCCCATAAATAAAACTGATCAGCAGCTGATCGCTAAATGTAAATTGATTGGCCAATAATCCGCCCGTGCCTGGCTTGTGTTGCAGCCATCGCGCAGCCATCGGAAATACAGGAGCAAGGGCAACCAGCAAAATATTCAATAAGATTGAAAATATAATTACATCAATAGCATAATTGGCGAGCCGTTTTATCCAGCTGGCAGGAACCAGCCTGTTCAGCGATTCGTCCAGGATATGCTGATCGTTATTTTCCAAGCTAATTGAATATAGAGGAGCAAAAATAAATGAAACAGGCCTTAAAAAAATACCCGGATTTATATCCGGGCTTTATACTTGTTCTATGCTTTTGTATTGTTTGCATTTCCGCCGGCCGGGCCTGAAGTGTTGCCGCCAAAAAGATTGTGCAACATCGCGCTTACATCGCCGAAATGTTCTTTCATTGCATCGGCCCCTTTGGTTTTCAACTCATCAAAATACTCTTTCCCTTTGTCCATCGCAGACTCCGCTTCACCTTTCAGCTTATTCGCTTTTTCCTTAAGATCGGCGGACAATTTTTCTTTTTCTTCCGGGCTCATGTTCATATACTTGTGTGCAGCCAGGGCTGCTGCCGCGCCGAGTAAAAAAGTGGCTACGTGTTTTGAATTTACGCTCATAAAAGAATGTATTGATTTTTGAAAAATTTTTTAGTGTGCTGCTGAAACAAAAAAACATGTTTTATTAAGCAGATACGCGGCGCTCTTTTGCAAAACCTGCGGTCTTCCGTTTAATGGGTGTAACGCCGCCGTCTTCGGGGAAGTCTTCTGCTTCTATTTCTATGCGACGGGTAATATCTGTAAGCGATGTTAGCCGTTGAACAGTGTAGGGTATGGTATCCAGTCCGGAAACAAACTTAAGAATATAATTATAAATGCCAATCAAATCGCCAATCAGCACGGCCGGTACACGCGCCTTGGTACTAACCAGTAAGGAGATACCAATTACCACGATTACCATTAGTTCCATAATGCCAAAATTCCAGGCTTCCTGGTCAGATATCTTAATCTGCCATCTGCGTAGATTGTTATAATGCTGCCGGATAATATGAATGTTGCCGGTTGAAATAATATCCACCTGCTTTTCCAGCTCGTCGTTTTTTACCCGGTTCAATTTCCTCATTTTTCCGCCATAAAAATAGCTAATGGCTGTAACCGGCAATAAAATGCCCAGGCAGACCAGCACAATGGCCTTATCATAAAAGCAAAGCAAAACAAGGGAGCCGATTAAATTATAGGCAGCTTCAATAACATAAATAAGATCATATTCAAGAAAGTCAACAAATTCCCTGGCCAATGTGGAGTGGGCACTTAGCTTACTGATATCTTTCTGGCCAAAACGTCTTGCAAGAAAACGTGTTACCAGGGATGTATAAATGGCGGAATAGGTGCGTGTATCGTATCGGTGCCGTATTGTGCCGATGACCAGCCAGCCCACATGGACTGCTGATAAAATGATCAGGCCATGATAACTTCCTTTCACCAGGTCGTTTACTGCCTCGCCTAAAAAAAACGGGCGCATAAGCGTGCCCAGCATTTCCAGTGAAAACAGGGTATAGGTTAGTAATAACTGCCCGCGATGCTTTAAAATTAATTTCCTTAATAGTTCAAATCTTGACATAGGTTCCGTTCCATACATTTAATTCAATACAATATTAACTGCCAAATGTTATGACAGTGTTACTGAACTAATGGGTTAGTATGACCGGAAAAAGCGGAGCCCGTTTAAGCTCCTGTGATCTCCTGTTCGCGAACGGTAACCGAGTTATGTGGTTTGCCTGTTATCAGACCGCGACAGGCAGCAGCTCCACACCGGCAATGAAAGGGCTCCATATGTTCCTCATCGAGAAAAGAGGCATAATCTAAAGTAAGTTCTTCGCCTTTTTCTATATCCCGGAGAGCTATAATATTCAGCCCTTCGTAAGCTGTATTGGGTTCACAGCTGTGGTTTTGGGGTGCCCATCCTGACGGGTTATCGTCCCAGAGCAAAAATACTTCATTACTTACAGGATATGCATAGCGGCGAAAGATTTCTTTTTCTTCCGGGCTCCAGTTCCTTTCTACAAAGCGGCGGGTAACCAGGCGTTGCGGTTTCTCTTCTCCTTTGAAAATCAACCCTTTACCTTTTATCTCTTGGGTAGCATAGATGCCAAAACCTGCTATGGAATTGCCTTTCATCTGGTATTTTAACTGTTTTCTGGCATGGCGGGCGATGCCTTCAGCAATGATATGTTTGAGGAAGCCTGCCTGTCCAATACCATCGTGTTTTAGTATATAGTCAGCCGACCCTTCATATCCGTCGGTATAAAATACAGAACAGGTAAAATTTACTTCCAGGAAAAATAGTTCACCCTTATCATTCCTGCGAAAATCCATCCTGGCATAACCTACGCCACCGAAACTGCGGAAAATGCGTTGAGCCGCACGGCGCAGCTGCTGATCAATAACAGTGTCTTTGCAGGGGATATTGCAATCGGGATGAAGCTCCGATGTTTTAAGCGCATAGGTTTTGAACTGGTTGCCTTTTGGAAAAACAAATTCTATTGGTTTAAAAACAGTTGCTTCCTTTTCATTGTCTGCGTTGGCCGCTACCAGCACGGTGAACTCGCGGCCCTTGATATACTCTTCAATCAACAGCTGCTCATATTCGTGAATTATCTCTGCTACTTTCTGTTTTAATTCCTGTTTGTTTTTTACCAGCGAATGTTCATCTACGCCCAAACTATCGCCGGCTTTGGCAGGTTTTACAAACAAGGGGAACCGCAATTGTTCAATAGCCGTTTCAACGTCGTCCATATTTTCTACCAAAACATAGGGCGGCGTTTGTACACCCTCTGTATAGGCAACATACTTCATCAATTCTTTAGGAGGGTCATATAATATTGTTGATGGACCCGTATGTGGCAGATTCAGCAGCTCAAGCGTATAGATAACATCTATGGATGGAACATCCCATTCGAGATATCCTTCGCACAGGTTGACAAAGATGTCGTATCCCTTGTTTTTTAGTTCTTTTAGCTGCCGGTAAGTGTGCAGCTTGCTTAAGAAGACATTGTCAACCGTGTCGTTGGGCAATAAAGAAGCAATATTGCGTGGCGGGTCATAGTTTTTATAATCTACGGAGGAGGTAGAATAATCTGGTTGCAGTACGCATACTTTCATAAACAACGGGTAATTTATTAAGAAAGACGATTGAGCGGAGTTTGGTTTTTCAATTGGAGGGCTAGGGCCCTATCTGTTTAGTGACAATAAGCAGGATAAGTGTTATCCCTGTTTCATCAGCCGGCTATTTGCTTTAACCGGTTTCTTCACATTGGACACAACCTTTCTTCCTTTTTTCCTGGCGAGCGCATTGTCGATGATTGCCGACACCATCTGGCTAAAAGTATTACCTGACAAACGAAGGATTGCGCCGATAGATGTATAATCTTCGTCTTCGCTGATGCCGCATTGCGCGTTCACTTCAAGTACGTATAACTTGCCAGTTGCTTTGTTCATTCGCAAATCGATACGGCCATAGCCTTTGCCGCCAACAGATACATAGGCATCCCAGCTTAGCTTGGTAATAGCGGCAATAAGGGATTTATCCGGTTTGTGATAAGTATAAAAAGGCTCGTCATTGGGTAATGGTGTTTCTTCATCATATGTTTCCCAAAGCCTGTCGAACGATAAAAACTTTTCAGTATCGGGGAGGGCAGGGTGAAACACGCGCTCTACCGGCGGATACAAGATACTTTTGTTGGGTTTATCTGCATCGCCAACAATGAAAGTGGTGAATTCGGGCCCTGCAATATATTCTTCGGCGATCACTCCGCCGGCGGTTAAACTCCAGCCACGGTAACCATCGAACAGTATTTTTAACTGGGCTACCAGTTCTTCCTGCGTATGAACAACAGATTTTATTCCAACGCCCATGCTGCCGCCCGAAACGGCAGGCTTCACGATGAGTGGTTTACCGAGTTGGCCGAAAATATTTTTAAGGGAGTTTTCGTTTTCTGTCAGCACTCTCCAGGCAGGCGTTGAAATGCCTGCCTTATCAAATGCCTCCTTCATTACGATCTTTGATGTGGTGATATCGTAGAAATATTCGTTGGCACCGGTGTAGATCATTCTTTTCTGGTGCAGGTATTTTAAGACGGAAACACCCGGAGTGCCGTTCAATTCGTCGCCATCACACAGGTTCAAAATAACCGGGGCTGGTTCGGTGGCATCCATTTCTATCATATCAATGACATCCCGGAAATTCTGCATGGTCACAGGTTGCCAAACCCATTCGGTCTCCAGTTCAGCAAATGCTTTTGTATATTCCTGTATGCTTTGTGAAAAATCGTAATAGTAATCAACGTTGGCGTCGCCGGTATGAAGATGCGGCGCCAGCACCCAAACTTTTCGTTGCTTTTTTGTATTGTTTTTATGTAAGCTATCGGGTGATGGCATAAACAAATAGACAGTTAGTACTGCTGCCTGTTTTTAAGTTTACGTTTAATAAAATCGGTGAGCCTGTATTGCTCCAGCATATCATCCTTTATATGGGCAGCTCCTTCTATGGTATTTAAACAATTGGCAGATCCGCAATAACAGGTAAAAGGCTGTACCATTTCCCATTCTGTAGAAGGGTAAAAAAAGGTAAACTCGTCCCCGGTATTTATTTCTGCAAGGCAAACCAGCTGCATGAGGGTCGTATCAAAAAAAACGGTTGGCGAACAACTGTGGTTGATGTATTGCAGGAACTCGGGTTGTAGCGTGATATGCTTATCGTCGTCTACCTGCACAGTCAGATAGGTTACCTTACTGGAAACAGTGCCTGCGTGAAAAGCGCAGATAACGTCGCCAGGCGAAAAAGAGGTGGTAGCGTGCAGGGACTGCTGGCCATTCGTTTCATTTTTCCATACTTCTGCAAAACCATTATTACTTACTAACCGGAGCGTTTGGCTGGGGGCTGATTTTGTTGTCATGCAGGTTTAAAAAAAGGTTTGAAATATAATGATGCCATGGAAGCGTTTGTTTGAAATAACAATATCACAGAGAAATAATATTGTATTAATTAAAAGTAATAAACTATTCCAAATAAACGGTAATGTAAAAAAAAAATTATACACAATGGCAGCCATGCATAGTGCATAACTATGCATTAACCTTTTGTTGCTGCAACCAATACCAATGGTTCATTACAATTCTTATTTCTGTAAACGAAAACGCATCGCCCAATATTTCTTTGATCGGAGCTATTGCATCGCCCCCAATCTCTTTAACAACAGGTAAAATACTTTCTACTTTTTGTTCATCTATCAGCGCATGCACAGCAAGTTCGCCCGTCTTCACAAACGCCGACAGGTGCCCGGCGATAGTGCTTTCTGACAATTGCCGCATGGCTGCGATGCCGGCAATGTTGTGACCTTCTTTAAAAAGGGATAATGTTTCTGCCTGACTGCTTCCTTTGGTGGGTTTGCCTTTAGGCCTGGCTATTGGCATCGAATTTACAGCTGTGTATCTTTCAAGTGCGGCAACATTCTTACTTAAACTGATATCTCCAAAGGAGGCCTGTGTTATTTTTTTTAACTGGGATTGCAGTACCGCCAAGATACCGGATACTTCATTTACATATTTCCTGAGTTTGGGTGCATGTTGCAGAGACGATACATGTTGCTGTAAGGGTTCTAATAAATCTTCAGCTATGCTTTTTGCAAACCATGCAACGGCTTTGTTTACCCGCTCTTCAAGAGCGTTTATGCTGCCTGTTTGTATTGCCTGCGGTATCAGTTGCCGTAATTGCTGCTGAAACTTTCCTGCTACCGTTTCCTGTTCTTTTGTTTTGATAAACAGCGATGCCCTGAGTGCCGCAGCCCCGTTGGTATCCGGTAATTTTTTTGCCGGCATCAATTCCCTGAACCGATCTATTGCTTCCACGATTTTGGTCCAGCCAAAGGTTTTAACCAGCTCTTCTGCCTGATAGACCTGTTGTTCTTGCAGCAATACCTGCTGCAACTCGTCTGCTGCAGCTTCCCGCCGGGCAAAAGCAATTACGCGTTCGTCTGTTGCGATGGCTGAGGGATATAGTTTTGAGAGCAACACCACGCCATGAAGGGAGGTGCAGCGGCTTAATGCCACATATACCTGGCCTGCCGCAAAAGATCCGCCAGCATCAATAACTGCTTTTTCAAATGTAAGGCCCTGGCTTTTGTGTATGGTGATGGCCCAGGCCAGGCGAATGGGGTACTGGGTAAAACTGCCCAGTTCTTCTTCTTCAATACGGTTGTTCTCCCGGCTTAAATAATAACGGATATTTCGCCAGGTTTCTTTTTCCACCACCAGCTCCTCATCATTATCATAGGCACGCACAATTATTTCATCAGCACTTATTTTTTTGATGGTAGCCAGTTTTCCATTAAAAAACTTCCTGTCTGTGCCCGAATCGTTTTTTATGAACATCACCTGGGCACCTTCTTTTAATTGTAAACTCATTTCTGTTGGCAATGCCTTATCAGAAAAGTCTCCGCTGATAGTACCATTGAAGGTAATTGCCTTACCCGGCAGTCTTTCCAGTTCAGCCCAATTGATTGCGTCTGCCTTTTTATTATGTGTACTTAGGGTAATATATTTTTCTTCCTTCGGTGGCGCGAACCCGGGAAGATAGCGGTTGTTAAGCAGTTCCAGGTCTTCTACCGAGACCCGGTTGTTCCTGATCCGGTTCAATACATCTATAAACACCTGCTCATTTTGCCGGTAAATCTTTTTTAGCTCAATGTATAACGGCGGTGCCTCGGTGATCGCTTTCGCGCTAAAGAAAAAGGGGCTTTCATAGTATGGTTGAAGAATATCCCACTCATTATCGGGCACCACCGGAGGCAACTGGTACATGTCACCGATATATAAAACCTGTACGCCGCCAAAGGGCTGATTAAGATTTTTCCGGAAATGGCGCAATATGGCATCCATTGCGTCGAGCATGTCTGCACGCACCATACTTACTTCGTCTATAATCAGCAACTCCAGCTCCTGCAGCAATGTTCTTTTTTCTGCATTAAACCTTATGTTTTTAAAGAGGCTGCTCCTGTCCGCCACATTATCATTGTATGTTTTGAATCCCTGCTGGTGCCCAGGTATATAAGGCCCAAAAGGCAACTGGAAGAAAGAATGCATGGTTACGCCGCCGGCATTGATTGCTGCAACCCCGGTGGGCGCTATTATGGCAGCATGTTTACGGGTGTTCTCCTTTATATATTTAAGGAATGTTGTTTTGCCCGTTCCGGCTTTACCCGTTAGAAAAACATGCCTGGAAGTATTGTTTACAAAATCAGCAGCCAGTTTAAAAATTGCATTGGTCGAATCTGTTTGTAACATCGGCTAGTGATTTTAAGGTGTTTTACGCCAGGTGTATTATTCGGAATAAGCATCTGGCTTTTATAAAACATCTCCTGTGTTCAAAATTAGCGATCATTTGAGTTTACCCGCCGCATGCGATCATATATAATTATTGCAATTAGCAACGGTAAACGGCGGCTATTTCATTTGCGAATAACCGCGCTGCTGTTCGCCCGCTACTGTTCGCGGACACAATAGGATACTTGTTTAAAACCGCAGATCCCAGCCATTTTTTTCCAAACGGCGCCGGCTGTAAGATCTGCGGTATGCTGTTTAGGACTTGGCGGCTGGTTTTTCACCAAGCATCAACACTTCGTTCACCTGTACTTCGGTGATGTACTTTTTAACCCCCTCCTTATCCATATAACTGCGGCTAATCAACTTTCCTTCTACCACAATTTCAGTTCCCTTGTTAAGGAATTTCTCAGCAATTTCCGCGACTTTACCCCAGGCTACGAGGTTATGCCACTGTGTTTCGGTAATTTTTTCACCCTTCGCATTCCGATATACCTCATTAGTGGCGATACTGAAGCGAGCCCATTTTTTCCCGGTCTCTGTGCTGCGCACATCGGGCTGATTTCCTAAATGACCAATTAGCTGGACTTTGTTTTTTAATGCATACATAGTTGTAAGGTTTTTGCCTTTAATGTTCGTGCCTCCGGCCGAACGCTGAAAAGGCGGTTTATAAATTTGTTATTTCAATCACCGGTGGCGCCAACCAATGACAACACAAAATTGCCGGCGCCAAAATTCAATAGTCGTATTTTAACCATTTATGTGCGTGTATAAACGTTTGTAAACGCGTGTACAAACATTTCCAGCGAAAAAGTTTTCATGTATCTTTTCATTACAAACCTTATCCAGTGGTGATGATACAACAGACAATGACCAGGACCTGCACGGCATGCGGTAAGGCCGTGAAAGGCCGCTCTGATAAAAAATTTTGTGATGATTATTGCCGCAACGCCTACAATAACCAACTAAAGGCCGACGACAATAATTATGTAAGAAGCATCAATAATAAATTGCGACGAAACCGAAGGATACTCGAAAGCCTGTTGCCTCCTGGTGAGGAAACGGTTCGGGTAAGCAGGAACAAACTGCAGCAACAGGGCTTTCTGCTTAATTTTTTTACCCATACCTATATCAACAAAAAAGGTAATGTGTATTCATTTTGTTACGACTACGGATACCTGCCGCTTGAAAACGACTGGTACCTGGTTGTAAAGCGTTCCAGGCAATAGTTGTTATTAATAAAAGGTCAGAACGATGTTAATAGAGCGGCCTGCGCAGGCAATTATTGCCCGTACATCTACAAAATGCCATACCTGTCGCCTGCAACTATCAATGAAACACCCGCTGAAAATTATCATGCGTTTTATATGTTCCATAAAAAACCCCGCCGGTTGGCAGGGTTTACTATAATTGTAGCAGTATATCTAATTATTCAGCATCAGCGGCATTACCAGCATCAGCAGTTCTTCGCCATCGCCGGCTTCGGTAGGTTTAATGATACCGGCCTTTGTAGGCGTAGATAATTCCATACGTATCTCATCACTATCGGCACCTCCCAGCATCTCAATTAAAAATTTGGCATTAAAAGCGATGCCCAAATCCTCGCCATCATACTGGCATTTCATCCTTTCGGTGCCTTCAAAACTAAAATCAACATCCTGGGCTGCCAGTTGCAGTTCGCTTCCCTGTATATTCAATACAACCTGGTTGGTACTCTTATTACTAAAAATCACTACCCGGCGCAAGGCACCCTGGAAATCGCTTTTGTTAACCACCAGTTTATAGGGATTATCTGCGGGTATCACTACTTTATAATCGGGAAAACGTGCATCAATCAGGCGGCAACTCATTTGGGTATTGCCATGTTTTACAAAAAGGTGGTTGCTGTTATAATTCAGTGTAATCTCATCTTCATTAAAAGGGAGCACACTTTTGAGCAGTGTCAGCGGTTTTTTGGGAACAATAAACGAGTCTGATTTGGGGCAGGAAACATCTGTTCTTTTATACCTCACCAGGCGGTGTGCATCGGTGGCCACAAACTGTATATATTTCTTGTCCAGCTCAAAGAAAACACCGGTCATGGCGGGCCGCAGATCATCATTGCTCACTGCAAACAGGGTTTTGTTGATGCCGGTAACCAGCGCGTTGGAAGTCATAGTAAACGACGTGGTGTCATCAGCTGCCGGTTCCTTTGGAAAGTTATCCGGGTTTTCGCCCATTACTTTGTATTTGCCATTATCGCTGGTAATCTCTACGGCGAAGTTTTTATCGATGTTGAAGGTAAGCGGTTGATCGGGAATGTTCTTTAAAGAGTCCAGCAAAATTTTTCCGGGAATACAAACCTTCCCGTTTTCTTTTGCTTCAATTTCCAGGTGTATGCGCATTACTGTTTCGAGATCAGTAGCAACAAGAGTTAATTTATTCTTTTCTATTTCAAACAAAAAATCTTCCAGTATGGGTAATACTGTATTGGCGTTTATTACCCCGCTAATCTGCTGTAGGTGTTTTAATAATGCGGAAGACGAAACAATGAACTTCATACGCAGCTATGATTTGTGACGAAACTACATATTTTTAATCAATAGCCAACCCGTTTTTACAGAACGTGGATTATTTGTGAAGTGGCCGGAATTGAATGGCTGTGCTGTGCTATTACAGCAATATCAGCTTACCATCTTCATAAAAAGGCAATACCGGCGCTGTATTGGGGGAGAGACAATACCGGATATCTTTTTCGAGGCCATAATTGCTAAGCCTTACAAAATGAGACGCATTTTTATACTCCATGAATCCGTATAAATCTTTTTCAGCGGTTGTGTACATGGTTTCTGCTACCTGCGATGAATCGCAATTGATATCAAAATGTTGTTTTACGCTATTCACTACAGCGCCGGCAAACAACATGTCTTCTATATTGATCCGATCTTTCCAGGCAGCACAACCCAATACAACGGGCAGCTTTTGTGCCAGCAGGTAATCGCAAACCACCTGCAGGTTGGCAAAGGATCCCGTAACTATTTGTTTGGCGCCGCGGTCCAGCGCCATGTGCAGCAGTTTTGTGCCGTTGGTTGTTGTTAATACAAGGGTTTTTCCTTCTATAAAACTACGCGGGTATTCAAAAGGCGAATTTCCGTATTCAAGTCCTTCTGCAATTTTGCCATCGCGCTCTCCGGCCGTTATACCCTGAATTTGTTTTCCCAGTTCTATGCAACGGCTTACAGAGTCTACCGGTATAATGCACCTGGCGCCGTTGTAAAGTGCAGTTGCAATAGTAGAAGTAGCCCTGAGAACGTCTATTATTATCACGATTGAATTGCTGATATCGTACAGGTCAAGCAATGAAGGCGACAGGGAAGTATACAATGAAGGTTTCTTGCTGGTCATAGTATTTAAAACGAGCCGCAAAGATACCTCCGGGCCCTTGAACCGGGAGGAATAACCCCAATAATTTTGTTGGTGCTGAAAATGGGTTGGCTGTTTAAAACCCCCAAGCAGAATTAAAATACTTAGCAAGTGAAAGCAATTCCTGGCAGTGCCGGCTTCATTTTAGGAAACCTATGCTTTTTTATTTATTTAATAAAAATTTCCACTTATCACCTTCAGCAAACTCTTTGATCAATTGGTTGCGGCGCTCGAGTAATTTCCTCATGTAGCGTTGTAAAAAAAGATAGTTGGCAATAATACCGGCTTTGCCATAGGGGCTTTCAAAAGAAAAAAGATCGATCATTAAGGTGCCATTCTGGATCGGTTTAAAGTGATGTTCATGTTTCATTTGTTTGAAATCGCCATTTACCATTTCATCTGTAAAAGACTGGGGCGCCAGCATATTGCTGATTTTCACTTTCATTACCCGCATTTTGCCCAGGTGCTTTGCCTTCCAGGTAACGGTTTCATTCTGCTGTATCAGGCCCGAGGTAATACCGGCAACAGCTTCTTCGTTGGTATGTGCCATTGATTTTTTGTGAACATCGATGCTTCTGCTGAGATCAAACACCCGCTCAACGGGCGCGGCTATAAATGTGGTGAGATGAATGGTGGGCATGGCTTTCATTATAAAGATTGGATTGCCTTTTATAACGCAAAAACCTTTCCAGATTATATCAGCTAAAGGGAAATTTTACCACCTTCGCCTGCAACAGGCGGTCCCGTATCTTAATATAGATTTTGGTGTCCAGTTTTGAGAATACAAGACTAACATATCCCATGCCTATGCCCTTGCCCAGGGTGGGTGATTGTGTTCCGGAAGTGACTACGCCAATGGTGGCACCACTGAAATCCTTTATTTCATACCCGTGGCGGGGGATGCCTTTTTCCAGCATTTCAAAACCTACCAGTTTACGCTCCAGGCCGTTGGCCTTTTGCTTTTCAAAAATGGCTTTTGCGGTAAAATCTTTGTCAAATTTGGTAATCCAGCCCAGGCCGGCTTCCAGGGGCGAAGTGGTATCATCTATATCATTTCCGTAAAGGCAGTAGCCCATTTCGAGCCTTAGTGTATCTCTTGCGCCAAGGCCAATAGGTTTTAACCCGTAAGGATCTCCCAGTTCAAAGATGGCATGCCATATTTTTTCGGCGTTATCGTCCTTGTCTTCAAAATAAATTTCTACGCCACCTGCGCCGGTATAGCCGGTAGCACTTACAATAACATTGTCTACCCCCGCAAACACGCCTTTTGTAAAAGTGTAATATTTCAGGTTCAAAATATCCATATCTGTGAGCGGCTGCAATATTTTGGTGGCATTGGGTCCCTGGATGGCCAGCAAACAGGTTTTATCTGAGATATTGTGCATCTCCACCTTCTTTGTGTTGTAAGTGCTGATCCAATCCCAATCTTTCTGGATATTGGACGCATTTACCACAATCATATACGACTTATTTTCTTCAAGGCAGTAAATCAGCAAATCGTCAACAATACCGCCGTTTTGGTTTGGCATACAGCTGTACTGTGCCTTTCCGTTGCTGAGTTTCGATGCATCATTTGTAGTAACGCGTTGAATCAGATCCAGCGCGTGCTCACCTTTCAATATGAATTCGCCCATATGGCTTACATCAAAGACACCTGCGTTGTTCCGCACGGCAGCATGTTCATCATTAATACCACTATAGCTAATGGGCATATTATAACCGGCAAATTCTGCCATTTTTGCTCCGAGTGCAATGTGTTTTTCTGTAAATGCTGTATTCTTCATTGTTGTTAACTGTTATGTGAGCGGTGGCAAAAATAAAGAAAAGAAACAAGGTTGAAGGTAAAGCATAAAAGGTTAAAGGCAGAGCCGCAATACCCTGCAACTTTGCCCTTTACCTACAAAGAAGCCCCTCATTAAAAAATGAAGGGCTGTGTTCCAACTTCAACCCCGCTTGCCAACTGATGGGTTGGGCAGCGGCATGCAGGTTAATTAACGATATCACTAAAAATCATCATAGGAGAGAGAATGCGATTGCCGGAAGTGGAAGGTTCTTCATTGTCCTGTGAATCTTCTTCTTTCGTATTTGCGGCACTGGTCTTAATAATTTCCTTTAGTTTTTTTTCTCTGTCAATACTGTCTTTTATTCTTAACTCTTCGCGCAGCTTATCCTTCACTTTTTCTTTGATAGAGTCTTCCAGTTGTTTATAACGATAATGGTTTTTGTTCTTTTTGTCTTCAAAATCACCTTCAATATGTACCTTTTCATTATCCGCATCAATAATAACTTTGAATCGTCCGTTCTTTAATTCAGCAGGATCAAGTTCACTGATTTTTTTCAGCCCGTCGGGCGTCATTATATATTCTGTGTTGGAGTCCCAGCTGTAACTATCGTCGTTGTAGTCATCGTAGTTGATATTCCAGCCTCTCCTGTTATTTACATTTATGTTGAACCAGGAATAGTGGTTTACAGCATC